>Ga0187893_10000809_pt1 | contig 79426 bp, 69 predicted proteins | sample MA1701074metaG_FD_139574 | JGI IMG/M metagenome (GOLD analysis project Ga0187893, IMG submission 139574) | White microbial mat communities from a basaltic lava cave in the Kipuka Kanohina Cave System on the Island of Hawaii, USA - MA170107-4 metaG ... | reverse complement strand
TGCGCACGCGGCCCTACGCGCGGTACCTGCGGGCCCGGATCCTGGAGCTCGAACGGGCGACCGGGGCCTAGAAGAGCGAACCTCAGGCGGATCACGAACGTACAATGCCGCGGGAGAACCCCTGCCCTTGACCACAAGAACCAAGCGGCTGGTCGCTCTGGGTGTCGTCCTGCTCGCGGCCGGCGGCGGCTGGAAATACAAGAACCGCGGTCCAAAACCCACCGAGGTCCAGGTGAGCACGGCGACCCGCGAGGACCTGCAGGCGAAGGTCTCGGCCAACGGCAAGGTCCAGGCCCAGCGCAAGGTCGACATCTCCGCCACGGTCGCGGGCCAGGTGACGCGCCTGGCGGTCGAGGAGGGCGAGGCGGTCAAGAAGGGGCAGTTCCTGCTCCAGATCGACTCCGCGAACCCGCTGGCCCAGGCGAAGGGCGCGCAGGCGTCGTTCCGCGCCCTGCAGCGCGAGGTGGACGCGGCCCGCGCCAGCCTCGTCCAGGCCAGCGCCGACCTGGAGCGGGCCGAGCAGAACTACAGGGCCGGCATCATCCCCGAGGTGGACCTGGAGCGCGCCCGCACCACCCGCGCCACCAGCCAGGCCGCGCTGCAGGCGGCCGAGCGCCGCGTGGAGCAGGCCTCCGCGGCCCACGAGGGCGCGGCCTACGAGCTCTCCAAGACCACCGTGCGCGCGCCCATGGACGGCATCGTGACCGCAAAACGCGTGGAGGAGGGCGAGGTGGCGGTGATCGGCGTGCTGAACCAGCCCGGCACCGTGTTGCTCCAGATCTCGGACATGTCCATCGTCGAGACCGAGATGGAGGTCGACGAGACCTCGATCCCGTCCGTGAAGCTGGACCAGGAGGCCGTGATCCGCATCGACGCCTACCCGAACCGGACCTTCCACGGGGTGGTGACCGAGGTGGGCTCGAGCCCCATCGTGCGCACCAGCGGCGTCGCCAACGAGGCCATCAAGTTCAAGGTCAAGATCCAGATCCAGGACCCGCCCGCCTCGATCAAGCCCGGCCTGTCCGTGCAGGCCGACATCCTGACGGGGTTCCGCAGCCAGGCCCTGGTGATCCCGATCCAGGCCCTGGTGGTGCGCGACATCGAGCGCAAGCCGGGCGAGAAACGGGAGCCGGGCGCGCCGCGCGACGAGGAGGGCGTCTACCTGATGCAGGACGGCACGGCCCGTTTCCAGGGGATCAAGACCGGCCTGCTGGGCGAGTTGTCCCTCGAGGTGGTGGAGGGGCTGAAGGGCGGCGAGACGCTGATCAGCGGGCCGTTCCGCGCGTTGCGCTCGCTGAAGCCCGGCGACCCGGTCAAACTCGAGGAGCCCAAGAAGGACGGCCCGGCGGCCCGCTGAGATGATCCTGGCAGAGCTGCTCGCCGAGGCCCTGCGCGCCATCCGCGCCCACCGCCTGCGCAGCTTCCTGACCCTGCTCGGCATCATCATCGGCGTGGGCACGCTGGTCGGCGTGGTGTCGGTGATCACCGGCCTCAACCAGTTCGTGCACGAGAAGGTGATCCAGCTCGCGCCGGACGTGTACGTGGTCCAGAAGTTCGGCATCCTGCGCTCGCGGGAGGAGTTTTTGGACGCCCTGAAGCGCCGGGACTTCGACTGGAACGACTACAAGGTGGTCTCGCGCACCCTCACCAGGGCCGACGGCGTGGCGGCCGAGATCGTGGGACGCTCGGCCACCAAATACCGCGACCGGCGGCTGGGCGACGTCCAGGTCCAGGGCACCACCGCCAACTTCGGGCCCATGCTCCGCCTCGACATCGAGCCGGGCGGGCGTTACTTCACGCCGATCGAGGACGACACCGCCCGGCGCGTGGTGGTGATCGGCTCCGACGTCAAGGACGAGTTGTTCCCGCAGCAGGACCCGATCGGCCACGAGCTGCTGCTCGGCGGCGCCGGGTATCGGGTGATCGGCCTGCTCGCGAAGCAGGGCCGCACCCTGGGCGAGGAACGCGACCGCAAGGTTTTCATCCCCTTCCAGGCCTACCGGCGCCAGTTCGGCTCGCGGGAGTCGATCAACATCCTGGTCAAGGCGCGGGGCGGGGTGGCGGGCCTGGAGGCCTCCATCGACGAGGTCCGGGCCGTGTTGCGCGCCTTGCGCCACACCAGCTTCAAGGCGCCCGACCCCTTCGGCTTCGTCACCGCCGAGAGCCTGCAGGAGTTGTGGCGGCAGATCTCCACCGCGGCCTTCATCCTCTCGCTCTTGATCGCGTCGGTCTCGCTGGGCGTGGGCGGGATCGTGATCATGAACATCATGCTGGTGTCGGTCGTGGAGCGCACCCAGGAGATCGGCGTGCGCCGGGCCCTGGGCGCGCGCCAGCGCGACATCCGCCGCCAGTTCCTGATGGAGGCGGCGCTGCTCTCGCTGCTGGGCGGGCTTCTGGGAGTGCTGGTCGGGATGGGCGTGGCCTTGGGGGTGCGCGGCGCCCTCGACTTCCCGGCCACGGTCACGCCCGGCATCGTGCTGATGGGGATCCTGCTCGCGACCGGCGTGGGCCTGGCGGCCGGCTACTGGCCGGCGCGCAACGCGTCGAAGCTGGCGGTGGTGGACGCGCTGCGGGCCGAGGCATGACACGCCGGGTCCGCATCTCCTGGCGCGAGAACGTGCTTTTCGCCCTGCTCGCGATGCGCAGCCAGAAGCTGCGCAGCTTCCTCACCCTGCTGGGTGTGATGGCGGGCGTCGCCACCGTGATCATGATGGTGAGCTTCGTGGTCGGGTTCAACAACTCGATCCGCGCCGCCTTCACCTCCTTCGGCACCTACCTGGTGCAGTTCCAGAAGTGGGAGCCGCGGTTCGGGGGACCCGGCAACATCCCCGAAGCGGAGCGCAACCGGCGCGACCTGACCCTGGAGGACGCGGAGGCGCTGAAGCGGCTGGCGACCCTGGCCGCGGCGGTCTCGCCCGAGCGTTACCTGTTCACGCGCACGCCCCAGATCCGGGCGGGGCGGAACGAGGCCCATGGGCCGGTGCTGCTGGGCGCGGCCCCGGACTACATGGCCGCCAACAACCACTTCGTGGGCGACGGCCGCTTCTTCAGCGAGGCCGACCTGAACCATGCCGCGCGTGTCTGCGTGGTCGGCCGCGACGTGGTGGACGCGTTGTTCCCGCTGCGCGACCCGATCGACGAGGAGCTGACCGTGGACGGGGTGGCGTACCGGGTGATCGGCGTCTTCGAGAAGAAGGGCTCGGCCTTCGGCGGCAGCAACGACAACTTCCTGGCCCTGCCCATCACCAGCTTCGACCAGCAGTTCCCCGAGGTCAAGAACGGTGGCGGCGACACCATCCACATCGCCACGGTGCCGAAGCGGCCCGAGGACGTGCGGGCGCTGATCGAGCAGGAGACGGCCATCCTGCGGGCGCGGCGGGGCCTGCGCCCGAACCAGGAGAACGACTTCGCGATGTTCACCAGCGAGGGCATGTTGCGCAACTTCCAGCAGATCACCGGCGGCGTGGCCGCCGCCATGATCGTGATCGCCGGCATCGCGCTGCTGGTGGGCGGGGTGGGGGTGATGAACATCATGCTGGTCAACGTCACCCAGCGCACGCGCGAGATCGGCCTGCGCAAGGCCCTGGGAGCCCGGCGCAAGGACATCGCGGTCCAGTTCCTGGTCGAGGCGCTGACCCTGACCGCGGTGGGGGGCCTCTGCGGCGTGGGCTTCGGGCTGGGCGCGGCGGTGTTCGCCAAACACGCCTTCGACTTCGACGCGGCGACACCCGCCTGGTCGGTGGTGCTGGGCCTGGGCGTGTCCTCGGCCGTGGGCCTGATCTTCGGCATGTGGCCGGCCGTCAAGGCCGCTCGCCAGGATCCGATCGAGGCGCTGCGTTACGAATGACGGGGCCCACACGCGCGAACGTGATAGACTGCACGCGTTGACCTCGTGCGGGCCCCCAGCTCGGAGGCGTCGTTCCTGCCGACGGGCTGCGTAATGGTCCTGGGACCAGATCTTCTTCCCGCGCCGGGCCGCCAAGAGGCATTCCTTCAATGACCAGTCTGTTCAGGCGGGGACTCTCCGCCCTCCGCATCGCCCTGGGCGCACACGACCCGAACCGGGCGCCCGTGACACCGCCTCACGGCTGGCTGCTGCCGCCCACTCCCACACAGCCCGACGTCACACCGCGCTCATGAAGGCCGCCGCTGCAGCCCTCCCGGCCTCGGACTCGGTCAAACCCTCCGAGGGGCCGCTCCAGAACCGTTTCCACCTGGCCGCCGTGGCGTTCCTGCGGGCCAAGCAGCTCCAGGCCGGCGCCAAGCCGCGGGTGCCTTGGCAACACCAGAAGCCGGTGACGCTGGCGCTGCGGGAGATCCTCGCCGACACCATCTCCTGGAGCGTCGAAGACAAGGTCCCCAATGGCTGATCAGGAGGTGGGCCGCTTCGAGTGCTCGAAGTGTGGCAAGCGCATCGTCGCGGTCGGCCCCCGCACCAAGGTCTTCAAGGGTATCGGGGCTTTCATGGGCCCCTGCCCCTGGGACTGCGGCGCCTGGATCACGCGTGGCTTCCGCTACGTACGCCCGGGCCAGGTTCGCACGTTCAAGGCGAGCGACTGGGACCAGCGCCCGCTGTCGCAGGACGCCGGCTAACGTCTCGCGACCGCCGATCGGGCGGAAGCGCCCGGTCCCGCGTCAGCCGTCGATGCCCAGCGCCCGCTTCCAGCGGCGCTGCTTCAGCCGCTCGGCGATACACGACAGCTGCCGGCCCACGGACGCCTTAGAGTCGAGCAGGCTCAGCGTCTCGCTAATCACCACCTCCTCCTGCTCGCCGCGGTAGGTGACCTTGAACACCCGGGTGTGTTTGTCGGCGGCGGCACCCGGCTCCGGCAGGGCGATCTCGAACAACACCTCGGCCAGGTCGGGGTCGGCCGAGGACTCGAACCAGCCGCCGTAGGCGGCGGCGCCCGCCTCCAGGGCCGCGGCCTTGCGCATCGCCGCGGCCCGCTTGGCGCCGTCCTTGTCCTTCTTGCCCTTGTAGCCGGGCCGCTCGCTGCTGGCGAACGCCGCCAGGCTGAAGCGCTTCGCGGGCGCGAAGCCCGCGGCGAAGAGGCGCGCGCCCTGCTCCTCGCTCATCAAACGTGTCGGGCCCGCGCCCTCGGGATCCAGGACCACGTCCACGCGCTGCATGCCCGTCGGCCGGGCCACCACCTCTTCTCTTCGCTCCGTGTCGTGGAAGCCGAGGCGCGACAACCTGAGCGTGAGCGTGGCGCCCACCGTCAGCTCCTGGGCCAGGATCGGCGTCGGGCCCAGCTCGGCGCCGTCGAGGTTCACCAGCGCGCCGCTGGGGAAAGAGGTCACGAACACGCTGGTGCTGGAGAAGGCCCGCTTCACGAAAGCCTGGTCGCCTCTGGCCCGCTCACGGACGTAGGCGGCCGGCGCGGTTCCGTGGATGTCCTGGTAGGTGTCCGCGGCCGCGTCCAGCCTGGGGATCACGGTCGCCTGCAGCGTCTGCTCCTCGAAGGCCAGGAAACGCTCCAGGCGCTCGATCACGAAACGCAGGTCCTCCTCGGTGCGCTGCACCGCGTACTGGCGGCGCCGCTCCAGCTCGGCGTTGTACACCTCGACCGCCACGTTGAAGGACTCCAGCTCCCGCTCGTTCGTCAGGCGCGGGCTGGGACCGAACTCGGGAAGCGGCCTCGAGAGATCGGGTGGACGGCTGAGCGCGGCGTTCACCAGCTCCCGGCGGACCGACACCTCGTCCCACGCGGCCTGCAGCGTCGATTGCAGGGTCAGGCTGGGTGTCTGGGGCAGGCTGGAGGTCGAGGCGCTGGGCACGTCGCTGTCGCCCACGTCCTCCCACTTGTAGACGCCGGCGAGGTTGTCGAGGCCCGCCACCTCGACCACGATCGCCTGCTCCGGCGGGACCTGGGCCAGGCGCGCCAGCTTCTCGCCGAAGGCGCTCCGCACCAGGTCGTCCAGCTCCTTCAACGACGCGGTGTACTTGGCGTCGTCCCGGGTCACCTGCTTCAGCGCCTCGACCTTGGGCAGGCCCAGCTCGCGTAACTCGCGGACCGTCTCCGCCAGGCCGCGGTAGTAGTCCGACTCCTTCTTCACGGCGAGCACGAAGTGGCGCGTCTGTCCCCTGGAGGTGGTCTGGATCGCCGTCGGAGGCAACATCACGGCGGGGAAGTCGACGTTGCGACCCGCCGCGTGTTTGCCGGCCAGGACCGCGTCGAAGTCGGTCTGGGCCCCGGATCCCGGCCGCCGCGCGGCCCTGGGAGAGGCCGCGGGGGCCGGCGCCGCCTGCGCGGTCGCCAGGGCGCTCCACGCCAGCGCCACGCTGAGCGCCAAGATCATCGAGCCTCCGCCGAGAGGGACGGCCCATTATCCGTGAGCGCGCCCGGTCTTGGTAGCCGGACCAGCACAGCGTGGTGCGCCTGGCAAAACGCCGGCGGCTGGACTATGTTTCGACATCCCTCTCTTCGGGATGAGACCCAGATGGACGCCCAGGAGACGGCACGGCTCGAGGCGCTTCGGCGGTATCGCATCCTGGATACCGAGCCGGAGAAGGCGTTCGACGACCTGGCGCTGCTGGCGTCCGAGATCTGCGCCACTCCGGTCGCGCTGATCAGCCTGGTCGACGCCGACCGCCAGTGGTTCAAGGCGCGGGTGGGCGTCAGCGTGCAGGAGACCTCGCGCAGCATCGCGTTCTGCGCCCACGCCATCCAGCACCGTGGCCTGTTCGTGGTGCCGGACGCGCTGCGGGACGACCGCTTCCGGAACAACCCGCTGGTGTCCGGCGAGCCCCGGATCCGCTTCTACGCCGGCGCGCCGCTGATCACACCCGACGGCCACGCCCTGGGCACGCTTTGCGTCGTCGACCGCGAGCCGCGCAACATGAGCCCCCAGCAGCAGCTGGCCCTGGAGGCCCTCAAGCGCCAGGCCGAGGCCCAGCTGGAGCTGCGCCGCAACCTGATGGAGCTGCGCGTGGCCCTCGGCGAGCGGGACCGCGCCGAGGCGCAGCAGGAACGCCTGGTGGGCGAGCTGCGCGGCGCCCTGGATCACGTGAAGAAGCTCAGCGGGCTGATCCCGCTCTGCTCGGGGTGCCGGCTCAACCTGGTGATCCCCGCCGACCTGTCCGCCGTCTCGGGCGTGTGCGACGGCGTGATGGAGGTGATTCGCGACATGAAGCTGGTGGTGGGCAAGGAGTTCGAGGTCGAGATCGCGCTGCGCGAGGCCCTGGCCAACGCCATCGAGCACGGCTGCAAGGGCGACCGCAGCAAGACCGTCCAGTGCTGCGTCGCCCTGGACGAGTCCGGGGACGTCGTGATCGTGGTGCGCGACCCGGGGCCGGGCTTCGACGTGAGCGCCATCCCGGACCCGCGCCAGGAGGGTTTCCTGCTCCGCGACGGCGGACGCGGCATCCACCTGATCAACGAGTTCATGGACGAGGTCCGGTACGACCACGACGGCCGCGAGATCCAGATGCGGAAACGTGGCCGGAGCAGCGCGCCGGCCAAGCCGGGCGGGGACGGCTAGAGCCCCGGTCAGGTCAGCTGGTGGGCCAACGCAGCCTCGCGGTGGTGCGCACACCCGGCGAGGACGACAACTCGAAGTGAGCGCCGGCCAGCGCGGCCAGCCGCTTGACCAGGGCCAGGCCCAGGCCCGAGCCCTGCTGCTCGAAAACCGAACGATCGAACTGGCGAAAGGCGGTCAGCTGCGCGATCTGGTCGGCGGTCATCCCGCGGCCGGTGTCGGTGACCTCGAACAGCGTCACGGCGCTCGACTTGACCAGCGACACCCTCACGGGCGTGCCCGGCTTCGAGAACTTCAGCGCGTTCCCGACCAGCTCCGACACCGCCTTGCGCAGGTACACGGGCGCCATCGGCACGCCGATCGGCTGCAGCTCGAGCACCAGGTCCGCGGCGCGGCCCTTGTCGGCGGCCACGTCGGCCGCCGCCTGGCGGACGTCCTCGTGGCTGGCCGTGCCCGCCACGCTGCGTTGCCCGCCGCCCGACGCCGCCAGCTGCCGCTCCAGCTCCAGGGAGGCATAAAGAAGGTAGTTCTCCACGGTGTGCTGGAGCCGCTTCGCGGCGTGGGTCATCCCCACCGCGAGTTGCTTCACGCTTTGCGGCGGGAGGCTCTCGTGCAGGGCCTCGATGGTCTGCGCCGAGCCGAGCAACACGGCCAGCGGGGTGCGCATCTCGTGGGGCAGCAGCACCGTGATCCCCAGCCGCAGCTCCTCCATCTGGCGCTCGGCCTCGTGTCGGGTGGCGTCCATCCGCATCAGGCGCACGGCGATGGCGTCGAGCAGCTCCTGGCTCGACACCGGCTTGGTCAGGTAGTCGTCGGCGCCCAGGATCATCCCGGCGCGCACCGCGTCACGTTCCCCCAGGCCCGAAAGGAAGAGGAAGGGGACCGACGCCACGCTGGGATCCGCGCGGACCACCTTCAGCACGTCGTGGCCGTCCAGCCCCGGCATGTTCACGTCGCAGACCACCAGGTCCGGTCGCTGGCGGCGGACCTCCGCGATGCCCTCGTCTCCGTTACGCGCCTCCACCACGTCGTAGCCGGCTTCGACCACCACCTCCGCCAGCAGTCGGCGCAGGGCGTCTTCGTCGTCGATCAGGAGGATGCGGGCCATCGGGTTCTGCCTCGGGACGGCCATAGGGTACAGCGGTCGCTTGGTCCAAGCTCCTGGATTCGCGAAAATTCTTGTGAATCGCGAGAACGCAGCGCGGCGTCCAAACGTTGTCAAGAGCACACGCCGCCCTGAGGAGGACCGAGATGCCGCGAAGGACGCCCGGCGACACGACGCTCTGGCCCGAGATCCGCTACGCCCTCCGCTCGCTGGCCAAGAACCCGGGCTTCGCCACGGCCGCGGTGGTGACGCTGGCGCTCGGCATCGGGGCGTCCACCGCCCTGTTCAGCGTGCTCGAGAACGTCCTGATGGAGCCGTTCCCCTACGTGGATGCCCAGCGGCTGATGTCGGTCATGATCCACGACACCGAGCAGCAGCAGCCCGGCGGGCGTCCGGTGTTCGTCGGCCCCGAGTACCTCGACTACGTGGAGCAGAACCACGTCTTCGACCGCGTGATCGGCAGCTCCAACGACGACGTGCTCTACGCCACCGGCGAGGGGACCGAGCGCTTCGAGGGCCTGCTGGTCACTCCCGGCACCTTCGAGTTCTTCGGCATGCCCGCGCTCTTGGGCCGGGTGATGGCGCCGGCCGACTACGAGCCGTCCGCGCCGCCGGTGTTCGTGTTGCGGCACAAGGTCTGGGTCAACCGCTTCAGCGCCGACCCCGGCGTCCTCAACAAGACCTACGTGCTCGACGGCGTGGCGCGCACGCTGATCGGCATCATGCCGCCGCGTTTCGCCTGGGGCGACGCCGACCTCTGGATCCCGCACCAGCCCGCCACGGCGCTGGATCCGTCGTCGAACGCCTTTCCGCGTTACTGGTACCTGCTCGGCCACCTGAAGCCCGGGATCTCGGTGCGCGAGGCCGAGGCCGACCTCGACCTCGTGGCCCACCGCCTGGCCCAGGTCTACCCGCGCGACTACCCCAAGCGGTTCACGGTCCAGGTGGTGGCCCTGGCCGAGCAGGTGGTGGGGCAGTTCCGCACGACACTCCTGATCGTGCTCGGAGCCGTGGGGCTGCTGCTGCTGATCGGCTGCGCCAACGTCGCCAACCTGCTGCTGGCCCGCGGCACCACCCGGGAGAAGGAGCTCGCCATCCGCTCCGCGCTGGGGGCGAGCCGCTGGCGCCTGGTGCGGCAGCTCCTGGTCGAGAGCCTGCTGCTCGCCCTCGCCGGCGCCGCCCTCGGGTCCTTCCTGGCCTGGGCCGGCCTCAAGGCGCTGGTGGCCGCCGTGCCTCCACGCACCATTCCCGCGGAGGCGGTGATCCGCCTGAACGGCACCGTCCTGCTCTTCACCCTCGCCACCGCCGTGGGCACCGCCCTCGTCTTCGGCCTGCTGCCGGCCCTGCAGGCGGTGCGGCGCGACCTCACCGAGCCGCTGCGGGACAGCGGCAAGGGCACGAGCGGCGGCGTCCAGCGCGGCCGGCTGCGCGACGCGATCGTGGTCCTCGAGGTGGCCCTGTCCCTGGCCCTGCTGGTGGGCGCGGGCCTGCTGATGCGCAGCTTCGTGGCCCTGCGCGAGGTGGAGCTGGGTTTCGAGCCCGACCACGTCCTGGGGGCGCGGCTGCCGCTGCCCCCCGAGCGCTACAAGACCGCGCAGGACCTGGCCGGCTTCTACCGCCCGCTGCTCCAGCGGCTGAAGGCCCTGCCGGGTGTGGTGGCCGCCACGGAGACGAGCACGCTGCCCCCCTACGGCGGGATCGGCAGCGAGGTGGAGGTCCCCGGCAAGACGCACGACGAGAAGTGGAGGGTGATTTTCCAGCTCTGCAGCGAGGAGTACTTCGACGTGCTCCGCATCCGCTTCCTGCAGGGACGCCCCTTCACCGAGGCCGAGGTCGAGGGCGCCCGGAAGCTGGCGGTGGTGAACCAGACCTTCGTCGAGAAATACCTGAAAGGGGATGAGCCGCTGGGCCGCAGCTTCCGGCTGGCCGAGCTCACCACGTTCCCGGACAAGGTCGAGGACCCGAGCTTTGAGATCATCGGCGTGGTGGCCGATGTCAAGAACCAGGGCCTCCAGGAGCCGATCCAGCCCGAGGCCTGGATCCCGTACACGATGACCGGGGCGGGGGAGCGGGGCATCCTGGTCCGCACCACCCAGGAGCCCCTGGCGCTCCTCGACAGCGTGCGCCGCGAGATCTGGGCCACCGACCGAAACGTGGCCCTCACCTTCACCGGCACCGTGGAGGGCTTCATCAGCGAGTTCTCCTACGCGGGCCCCCGCTTCGGCTTCCTGCTGATGAGCCTGTTCGCCGGCATCGGCCTGGTGCTGGTGACCATCGGCGTCTACAGCGTGCTCTCGTACGCCACCGCGCGGCAGACCCACGAGATCGGCATCCGGATGGCGATCGGCGCGCAACGCGAGCACGTCCTGAAGATGGTGCTGGCCAGCGGCGTTCGGCTCGTGGGCCTGGGCGTCCTGCTCGGCCTCGCCGCCAGCTTGGGCCTCTCGCGCCTCATCGCCAGCCAGCTCTGGGGCGTGTCGGCCAGCGACCCCGTCACGCTGGTCACGGTGGTGGTCCTGATCCTGGCCACGGGGCTCGTCGCCTGCTGGGTGCCCGCCCGCCGCGCCACCCGGATCGAACCGGTCGTCGCGCTGCGTTACGAGTAGGCCCTTCGACGCGCAGCTCTACCGGTGGCGCACGGCGCGGCCGGCGGCGCGCGTCCTGTAGACCCGCGCGGGCCTCTCGCCGGCCCGGCCCGGCCCGGCCTCGCCACGCACCAGCGACAACGCGGTGACCGGATCCACGACCAGCACCGGCGAGTCCTTGAATCCGCCCGCGTCGCGCGTGACGACCAGGTCGCACGAGGTCCCCTCGGCCGCGGCGGCGCACACGGCGTCTTCGAAGTCCCGCCAACCCAAGGCCAGCGCCCGACGCAGCACCGCCTCATCCACCGGCGCGACGGCCGCGACCGCCAGCAACTCCGTCGCGGCGGCCCTGGCAAAGGCCGCGCCTCTCGCTCGTCCCGCCAAGTAGAACAAGGTGGTGACGCCGTGGGCAGGGAAGAAGACCTGGATCTCGGCCTTGCGCGCCGCGGTCCACAACGCCAAGCTCCACTCAGCGTGAGGTCGCCGATCGAGTAGGACGTCCAGCACCACGTTGAGATCGAGCAGAAGCCGCTTCACCGGTACTTCCGCTCGAGATAGTCGAGGTACTCCTCGCGGTCGAACTTGACGCCTTTCAGGATGCCCCGCAAGCGCCGGAGCGAAGGCGGCAACTCCTCCTCCGCGACCACCGGCGGTCGCGCCAGCGCATCGAGGTACCTCTCCACCAGCTGCGACACCGAGGTTCCCCGCTCCTCGGCATAACGCTTGGCGCGTGCGACGACCTCCTGATCGACGCTCAGGGTCAACTTGCTCATGTACGTATCATATCGAACGAGCAGTACGTATCCAAGCACCAGACCCGGCGCGCTCCCGCGGGTGCTACGAGGCTCGAGGTCTCCGCGCAACGGGTCGGCGATGGTTGAGATCGGAGACCGGGATCGCCTGTATCATCGAAAGGGGAAACGTGAGGAGACGCGTGCGCTGGGACCGTGAGTGGGCTCGTGGGCTGGTGGTCGGGGCCTTGGTGTGTGTCGGGTGCGGCAGCCCCACCGCCCCGGACCTCGAGATCGCGCCGATCGTGGTGGAAAGCGTGGAGGTGCAGGTCCTCGAGAGTTTTCCCCCGCAGGCGTCGGCCCGGGTGCGGGGCTACATCGGGGACGGCTGCTCGACGATCCATTCGGTGGAGCAGACGCGCTCCGGGAACACCGTGACACTCACGATCCTGCGGCAGCGGCCGGCCGACGCCATCTGCATCCAGATCGCGCTCGTCTACGACCAGACGATCCGGCTCCAGGGCAGCTTCCCGCCCGGCCGCTACGTGTTGCGGGTGAACGGCCTCGAGACGGAGTTCACCACGCAGTGAATGGGGCCCCTTGGGCCCGGCCTCGCGCCGAAGCCGACGCCGCCCCGCGTTTTGACGCGCGAGCACGCCCGCGGATACGATCCCCTTTCGACCACTGATGATCGGCACCACCGTCTCGCACTACAAGATCACAGCCAAGCTGGGCAGCGGCGGGATGGGCGTCGTCTACGAGGCCGAGGACCAGCACCTGGGCCGCAAGGTGGCCCTGAAGTTCCTGCCGGCGCAGCTGGCCCAGGACGCCCACGCCCTGGAGCGTTTCCAGCGCGAGGCCCGCGCCGCCTCGGCCCTCAACCATCCGGGCATCTGCACGGTCTACGCGATCGACCAGCACGAGGGGCAGCACTTCATCGCGATGGAGCTGCTCGAGGGCGAGACCCTGTCCACCCGGATCGCGGGCCACGCCCTGGAGATCGACCTGCTGCTGCGCCTGGCGGTCCAGATCGCGGACGCCCTGGAGTCGGCCCACGCCAAGGGCATCGTCCACCGCGACCTGAAGCCCGCCAACATCTTCTTCGTGACCCAGCGGGAGCAGGTGAAGGTCCTCGACTTCGGCCTGGCCAAGATCGACCCCGGCGCGCTCAGCGGGGCGGCCATCTCGGAAGGGCCCACGGCGGTGAAACGCCGGGACCTCACCGAGGCGGGCTCCACCCTGGGCACGGTGTCCTACATGTCCCCCGAGCAGGCCCGCGGCCAGCTCACCGACGCCCGCACCGACCTGTTCTCGCTGGGCACGGTGTTGTACCAGATGGCCACGGGCGTGTTGCCCTTCCAGGGCAACACCTCGGCGGTGGTGTTCGAGGCCATCCTCAACCGCGAGCCGCCCACCGTGCAGCAGCTCAACGCCCTGTTGCCCCCGGAGTTCGCCACCATCCTGCGCAAGGCCCTGGAGAAGGACCGCAACCTGCGTTACCAGAGCGCCACCGAGATGAAGACGGACCTGCTGCGGCTCAAGCGCGACCTGGACTCGGGCAAGCGGCTCGCCTCCGAGAGCGGCGAGGCGCGCGGCGCGGCGACGTCGCAGAAGTCGATCGCGGTGCTGTATTTCGAGAACCTCTCCGGCGTCAAGGAGGACGAGTACCTCCGCGACGGCGTCACCGAGGACATCATCACCGAGCTGAGCAAGATCCAGGGGCTGCGGACCTTCTCGCGCCCCACCGTGCTGGCCTACCGCGACAAGACCGTGACCCCCGGCCAGATCGGGCAGCAGCTCCGCGCCGCCTACGTGCTGACGGGCAGCCTGCGCCGGGCCGGCACGCGGCTGCGCATCAACGCCCAGCTGGTGGACACCCAGACCGACTTCCCGGTCTGGTCGGAGCGTTACGACCGGGAGATGGAGGACGTCTTCGAGCTGCAGGACGACATCGCCCACAAGATCGCCGACGCCCTGCGCATCACGCTCTCGCCACAGGAGCAGCAGGCCCTGGCCGCCAAGCCCACCGACAACCTGCAGGCCTACGACCTGTACCTGCGCGGCAAGAGCTACGCCCGCCGGCTGACCCGCCACGACGTCGAGTTCTCGCTCCAGATGTTCGAGAACGCCGTCGCCCTCGACCCGCGTTTCGCCGAGGCCCACGCCGCCATCGCCACGGTCTGCGCCCAGTACCACTACCACTTCGACCGCTCCCCGACCTGGATCGAGCGCGCGAAGGCGGCCAGCCAGCGGGCCAGCGCCCTGGGCAAGGAGGTGCCCGAGGTGCTGGTGGCCGAGGGCTGGATCCTGTACGCCGAGAACAAGTACGAGGACGCGGTGCGCCGGATCCGCAGCGTGATCCAGCGTAAACCCGACACCCCGGGGGCCTATTACCTGCTGGGCCGCGCGCTCTTCGCCGCGGGGCGTTACCAGGAGGTGGCCGACCTGGCGGATGCCGCCATCGCCGTGGCGGGCGAGGACTACAACGTCTACGTCCCGGTCGTGAACTGCCTGGGCGCCCTGGGCAAGAAGGACGCCCTGCGCAACGTGATCCAGCAGCGGATCCAGGTGCTGGAGTCGCACCTCAAGAAAGTGCCCGAGGATGCGCGGGGCCGCACCCTGCTCGCCAACGACTACACGCAGGTGGACCGCGCCGAGGACGCCGTCCGCGAGGCCCACCTGGCCATGGCGCTGCGCGCCAACGACGCGATGGTCCTGTACAACGTCGCCTGCGTCTTCGGCCAGCTCGGCCGGAAGGACGAGTGCATGACGGCCCTGCGCAAGGCCTGGGACGCCGGCTTCAAGGACCCGACCTGGGCCCGCCGCGACCCCGACCTGGTGGTCGTGCACGGCGACCCGGAGTTCGACCGCCTCTACCCCGAGACCCCCGCCTAGTCGCTCACGGGCCGGACCGCTCCAGCTTGCCCCGCGCGAGCAGGATCTCGTTCAGGCGCTTCTTCGCGTCCACGATCTTCGGGTGCTCCTCGGACAACTTCAAGCGGTAGATGCGCAGCGCCTCGCGGACCAGGGTCTCGGCCTCGGCGTCGTCGTGGGCCAGGTGCCGCAGCGCGGCCAGCGCGTTCAGGTTGTCCCCCAGGTAGGGGTGGTCGGGACGGATCCGCTGGTTCATCTCCAGCGCCTTGCGGTGCAGCTCTTCCGCCTCGGCGAAGTCGGCCTTCGTGCCGCGGGGCGACGGTCCCTTGTCGTGGATGAGGAAATCCGCCAGGTTGCCCATGGTCTGCGCCACCTCCGGGTGCTCCGCGCCATAGACCTTCTGCAGCATCGCCAGCGACTCGCGATACAGGGGCTCCGCCCGCTCCAGGTCCCCCACGGCCGTGTGGTGAAGGGCCAGGTTGTCGAGTGCGAAGGCCACCTGGGGATGGACGGAGCCGTAGGCCTTGCGGCACAGCTCCAGCGACTCCTGGTACAGGGGCCGGCCCTCGGCGAAGTTCTCGCGGTTCTCCAGGACGTTCGCGAGCCGCCTGACGTAGGGCTCCAGGCCGCGCTCGCCGAGGCCGGGAAGCCCTCTCGCCATCGCGAGCGCCTCCCGGTGAAGTGTCTCCGCCGCCGGGTAGTCGCCCTTTCCCGTCAGGGCCACGCCGACGTCGCTCAGGGCTCGGGCGATGTCCACGTGATTCGCCCCGTGGAGCCGCCGATAGATCGCGAGCGAGCGTCGGGACAACTGCTCGGCCGACGCGAAGTTGGCCCGCGCATAGTCGAGGGTGGCCAGGCTGTCGAGCGACCGGGCGACCTCGATGTGCCCGGGTCCCAGCTCCCGCTCGCGGATGGCCAGGGCCTCCCGCTTCTGCTTCTCCGCCACCTCGTACAGGCCCAGGCTCTCGTAGACGCTGCCCATGGTCTCGAGCATGCGGGCCCGGGTCAGGGGCCGCCCCTCCAGCTCGGTGGCGATCCGCTCCGCCCCGCGGTCGAGGATCTGGCGCGCGGTGATGGTTTCCCCCAGCGACTCGCCGGGATCGGAGACCTTGAACAATCCCACCAGGAAGCCGACAACCTCCTCCATCTCCTCGCGCGCCTGCTGCGCGCGGTCGCGTTCGGCCCGGGCCCGGAGCATGCCCGTCGTCGTCCCCGCGATCCCGGCGAGCAGGGCCAGCGCCGCCACCGTGGCCATCAGCACGCCGGCCTTGTGCCGCTTCGCGAACTTCTGGAGGCGGTACACGGTGGAGGGAGCCGCGGCCAGCACCGGCTCGTTCTGCAGGTGCCGGCGCAGGTCGGCGGCCAGCTCGGCGGGGGAGTCGTAGCGGCGCGTGCGCTCCTTCTCGAGCGCCTTCATGGTGATCCAGTCGAGGTCCCCTCGCAGCCGCCTCACCAGCGCGGGAGGGTCGGTGCGCTGCCGCGCCGCCAGCTCCCCGGAGCGCCCGCCCGCGCTGCTCACCCGGGTGCTGGGCCGCGGCGGGTCCACCTCCCGGATCACGCGCTGCACCTCGCCCAGGCTCGCGTCGCGCAGCGTCCGCGAATCGAACGGCAACGAGCCGCAGAGCACCTGGTAGAGCATCACGCCCAGGGAGTACACGTCGGTGCGGGTGTCGATGTCGCCGGCATTCATCACCGCCTGCTCCGGCGACATGTACTCGGGTGTCCCGATCAGCTGCCCCAGCTCGGTGAACAGCGAGTGCTCCGTCAGCGGCTGCGCCGTGGCCTTCGCCACGCCGAAGTCGATGATCTTCACCTGGGGCGTCCCCTCCTGAACCGTCACCAGCACGTTCGAGGGCTTCAGGTCGCGGTGGATCACGCCCTTCTGGTGCGCGTGCTGCACCCCGGCACAGGCCTGCAGGAAGAGATCGATCCGCTCGCGCGTGGGCAGCCGCGCGTCGTCGCAATAGCGGTTGAAGGGCACACCCCGCACCAGCTCCATCACGAAGTACGGCCGGCCCAGGTCGGTCTCGCCGGCGTCGAACACGCGGGCGATCGCGCTGTGCGTCATCAACGCCAGCGCCTGCCGCTCCGTCTCGAAGCGCGCCACCACGTGCTTCGTGTCCATGCCCCGCTTGATGATCTTCAGCGCCACCCGCCGCCGCACCGGCGCCACCTGCTCCGCCTCGTACACCTCGCCCATCCCTCCTTCCCCGATCTTCTGCAGCAGGCGATACGGGCCGATCGTCCGCCCAGCCTGATCCGGCGAGACCAAACCCTGGGCAACCGGTTGCGTGGCTTTCGTCCCTGTCGGGCTGTCGTCGTCTTCCATGATCCGCTTGGTGCTCGAGCCGCCGGAAACGGTACCACGACGCAAAAACCCCTCGACCGCCGCCGACCCAGCCACACGCCCACAGAGCCAGCGAATCGTTTAAGATCTAGCCGATTCGCCCTCCGATCCGAGCGAGCTTGAACCGCCAAACCCAGCATTCATTGCGCGACCTCCCAACGGAGCTTGTCGCTCGCCTGTCTGCCGACACCGCGCCCGACCTCGAGCGCGACATGCTCGTGCTCGGCGTCCTCGAAGGCGACGCCGCGTCTTCACCCACGACGACCGCCTTCCCGAGGCTGTCCGACGCTTCACCATCCCCGCCACCGTCATGGAGGTCACCCGCCGCTAAGGCTCCGTCGTCGAGCTGCGCCCCGGCAAGGACCCGGTGGCGCGCTACATCGAGGACGCGATGACCCTCGCCAAGGCCGACAGCTTGCCCGCGGAAGCCGCTCGACGCGTGGTCCCAAGCCTCTGCCGCGAGGCCATGGAAGCCGCCTGCATGGAGTCAGTGCGCCACCGCCGCCTGGGCAAGGGCCAACCCCACGCGGAAGTCGAGGCCCTCTTGCTCGACGCCCAGAAGCTCACTAACCTCGCCGCCCTCGCCCTGTTCGACGACCCCGCCCGCGCAGCCGACGTGATGACCCGCATCAACAAAGAAGGCGGGCGCTCGGCCGGCGACACCATCAAGGCCTGCAACGAAGGCGCCCACGGCAACTTCAACGGCGTCCTCGTCGACTTCATCCACGACGCCCAGAAGCTCGCCGGCTGGATGAGAGACAGGTTTGACCCCGGCCGAAGTCCTCGCTCCCGCCTAGCCGGTCCCCATCGCCTTCTGGCAGAGCTGGGGAGTCCGTCTCGCCTTCTTCGGGTTATCCAGGGTGAAACTGCACGCCGTGCTGTGCGCCTTCCCGGTGCTGCAGAGGAGCGAAGTGGAGCCCTACGCCGTGTTTAGCACCAAGAAGCTGCTGGATGCCTTTGACCGGACAGCGACCAGCTCTGCCGACATGCAACGTCACTGAGAGGCGCGAATAGAGACGGCAATCTACCTTGAACTCCGAAGGAGGATGAGCATTGGCGGTCGGTGTGTTCCCACGGGGTTCTGAGTGGCGACGGTGGGATCTACATGTCCACACGCCCTTTTCCGTGCTGAATCAGGGCTTCGGGACGAACTTCGACGCCTATGCGAAGACGCTCCTTCAGCGCGCTGTGGCTGCTGAGATCGCGGCGATAGGGGTCGTCGATTACTTCTCAATCGAGGGCTATTCTGCGTTGCGCGCCCTCGTGGCGGATGGCCACAAGATGCGTGCGCTCCTAGGAGCTGAGCTGGCCAAGCGAGCTGCTCCTATCCTTCTTCTGCCAAACATCGAGCTTCGCACCTCCGTCCTGGTGAGGCGCACCGACGGAAGAGATAGTCGCGTTAATTTTCACGTTCTGTTCGCTGACTCCCTCGATCCACGCTTGATAGACGAACACTTCTTACGAGCGCTGAAGTTCACCTGCGAGGGCAACCCTGGCGGGCCGGACGAAAGTCGCGCGTTGACGCGTGAGAACCTGAAGGATCTCGGCCGCCAGCTTAAGGCACAGCACGCGAAGTTCCGTGACCACGGCGATCTTTACGTCGGCATGATGAACGCCGTCGTGTCTCACGAAGACGTGACAGCCGTGTTGGAGACGCAACCTTCACGATTCAGAGATCGGTATCTCATCCTCGTTCCGGCGGACGAGGACTTGGCGGCCTGTCGATGGGACGGGCAGGGTCACCTTGTTCGGAAGCTGCTGTTACAGAAAGCTCACATGCTCCTCTCAGCGAACGACGGTACTCGAGCATTTGCCTTGGGAAAGAAGCACTCGTCTGTGAAGGCCTTCGTTGAGGAGTTTAAGAGCCTGAAGCCGTGTGTGCACGGCTCCGACGCCCATCGATACGAGGAGCTCTTCGAGGCGGCAGGAAGGAAATACCTTTGGATCAAGGCTGACCCGACCTACGATGGGTTGCGGCAGCTGCTGCACGAACCTGAAGGACGCCTGTTCCTCGGGGAGATGCCTCCGGCGTTGCAGCGAGTTCGTGAGGCCGCGACGAAGTACATGGATGCGGTGGCTTTCAGCCGCACCGGCGCGCCAGGAGACGGCGACGAGTGGTTCTCGGGCGCCCTGCCGTTGAACCACGGCCTGGTTGCGATCATCGGAAACAAGGGTAGTGGAAAAAGCGCCCTGGCGGATACGCTCGCACTCCTGGGAAATACCCACAATACAGAGTTCTCATTTCTGAACGCGGAACGGTTTCTAGCGCCGGCGACGGGCCTTGGGGCTATGTTCAGCGCGGACGTGGCGTGGTGTTCCGGAACATCGAGAGACAGGACACTCGACAAGCCTGTCGATCTGGCCAGCCCGGAACTCGTGAAGTACATACCTCAGAACTACCTGGAACGCATATGCACCGAGTTGAAGGAGTCAAGCGAGACGGACTTTGATCTCGAGCTTCGCGAAGTCATCTTTTCGCACGTGACCGAGGCCGCGCGGCTCGGAAAGAGCAGCCTGACAGGTCTCATCGAGTACCTCACCAAGGAGAAGGAGGAGCGGATTCGGCAGCTTGTATCGGAACTCTCGTCGGTGAATTCCGAGATCGTATCGCTGGAGGAGCACAGTACACCGGAATACCGACGGTCTCTCGAAGGGCAGTTAGCGGTTCGGCGCGGCGAACTCGATGCGCACGATCGTGCGAAGCCCGCCGCAGTTCCCGAGCCGACTGTGGATAGCGTGCAGCAAGCGAGTCAGCTGGTGGTGAAAGAGATTGAGGCACTCCAGGGCACCATCGAGTCTCGCGAGAAAGAACTCGCAGACCTGCAAGGGCGAGTCAATCAGCTTGCCCACCAGCTGGCATCTGCAGAGAAACTCCTGGTCAGGCTCGAGAACCTGGAGCGCCAAGTCAACGGTGTCTTGGCAGAAAGCGCCGACGACTGCCGTATTCTGGGCGTGGATATCACTAAGGTTGCAGCGCTAATCCTGGACCGGCAGCCGATCTACGAGGCCCAGCAAAGGGCCTCGGACGAGATTGCCATAGCGCGCCAGAAGCTCAGCGCAGAGGGACCAGGCTCATTGGCGAGCCTGCAGGGCCGCGACAGGGCCACCGTCGAGGCGAAGCGGCAGGAACTGGACGAACCTTCGAGGCGGTACCACGCGTATCTCGAGGAACTTGCAACCTGGCAGACGAACCGAGACCGGATTCAGGGGTCCGCCATTGTCCCGGGCTCAGTTGCGGGCCTCGAATCCCTGGTTAAGGGCCTCGATACTCTTCCGGAGTTGGTGGCTTCTCGGCGGGAAGCGCGCGTGCAATTGGTGCGGGAGATCTTTGACACGAAGCAGGCGCTCCTTGCGGACTACCGAAAGCTCTACGCTCCGGTCCAGACCTTCATCGATCGTCATCCACTCTCGAAAGAACAGAGCGTGCTCGAGTTCTCAGCGTCGATGTCGGTGGAGGACCTTGACGATCGCCTTCTGGATCTTCTCCATCAGGGTCGAAAAGGAAGTTTTCAGGGAGATGAGGAGGGGAGGCGCCGGCTTGCCGAACTAGTTGCGGCGGCCAATTTCTCGGACGCCGACGGTATCCTCGAATTCCTTGCCACTCTCCAGGAGCATCTGGAGTTTGACAAGCGTGAAGTGGAAGGAAGGCCCGCGCGAATCAAGGACCAGCTCCGCGCGGGGTTCTCGGTTGGCCAGGTGTACGACCTCGTCTACGGGTTGGACTACCTGAAGCCCCGCTTCGAGTTGCGCTGGCAAGGGAAGCGGCTGGATCAACTGTCGCCGGGAGAGAGGGGTACGCTCCTTCTAGTGTTTTACCTGCTGATCGACAAGAGGGATGTGCCGCTGATAGTCGATCAGCCAGAGGAGAACCTGGACAACCACACTATCGCGTCGTTGCTGGTGCCGGCGATCAAGGAAGCGAAGGAGCGCCGTCAGATTGTGATCGTGACTCATAACCCGAATCTCGCCGTGGTCTGCGATGCTGATCAGGTGATTCACGCCCGCCTGGAGAAGAAGGATCAAAACCGCCTGATCTACATCAGTGGTTCCTTGGAGAACCCTACGATCGCCCAACTAATCGTCGACGTGCTCGAAGGCACCAAACCTGCTTTCGATCTCCGCGATGCCAAGTACGGACTACTGGAGAGGCATTAGAGGCAACCGTGAGGTCATGAAACGGCGCCCAGGCTTCACGAGTTGGACGGATTCCCGCGAGCTGGGCATTCTCAAAAGTGAGCTGATGGCTTGCTCAGGCCGGGACTTCGAGAAGGCTACCCTGCCCTTTCTGCGTGCGGCATGGCCAGCAGTCGTTTCTGGACCGCCGCTCGGTGAACACGACCGCCACGGTGCTGACATGCTCGCGTTCAGCCTCGCAGGTGCGGTGCACCTGGTCGTCCAATGTAAGGGGTTCCTAGACGAAAAACTCGGCAGGTCCCATACCAAGCAATGCCTCAGGTCTATCGAAGCGTTTAAGCAGTCCCGCCTCAGGCCACAGATGTACGTCCTCGTCTACAACAGGGAGGGCCGATGGCCAGAGTTTCGCCGGGCGCTCGAGGGAGCCGTCGCGGTCCTTGAACAGGACCGCCGTGTGGGCGACGCAGATGTGTGGAGCATCGACGACCTTCTGCAGGTGGCTTTCAACGGCGTACTGCGTGAGGTCCGAAGAGCCGTACAAAGCGGCAACGCCTCCTATGTTGCGCCGGCTAACCGGGATCTCGAACTGGAGGAGGTGCCCTTCCGTCGGCGTGTGCTAACGCTTGACCAGCATCGAGTGGTCGCCGAGGAGGTGGTTGAGAGCCCGATTGGACGAGTGACCAGCGAAATACTCCTCGAGGTCCAGCAACCGCCCTCGCGCCAAGAGCGCCGTGGCCGCCCTAGTGCGAAGCCGACCTTGTACCAGAAGACCGTCATCCTTGGCGAGTTCGGCTCGGGCAAGACAACGGCGATCCTCGCCGCGATGCGCATCCTGCGCGGCCACGCACTATACGTGCCTGCGGCCGGAATACCGGACTCGACGCGAGGCGCGAAGGACCTCTTAGTTCAGTGTCTGGACCTCGACCGAGTGTTTGAGACGTATCTCGATGCCGATCGAGAGCGCTTGAGAACAATGGCGCGACCTGTGGTCTTCTATCTCCTCAAGGACCCCAAGGCCAATACCTCGCTAATCCTCGACGGGTTGGACGAGTCGGCCTTCCTCGCCCAAGGTGGAGCTCTTCAGACGCTCTTCAACGTCCTGAGGGAGGTGAGAGTACCAACGCTGCTTGCGATGCGGACAGAGTTCTGGGACCTGCGGCGTCCAGAGCTCGACAGCGCCCTCGGCCAGCGAGGATTGGACCCCAAAGTGCAACGGATCAAGGTGGTGGAGATCCTCCCATGGGAAGACGCGCAAGTGGCCTCTTACGTGGAGAGAGCACTGACCGCCGCTACGAAACCAGGCCGCAAACGCAACCTAAGTGCCTTGCGAAGGCTCGTTCTAGAGGGGAGCTACGAGGCTCTGTTTGGGAATCTGCCTCGCCGTCCCCTCTTCCTCGCCATGCTGGTCGATTGGGTTGGTGAGAAGGGCCTCCAGCGAGTCGGTCGCGCCGAGCTCCTCTGCCACATGGCCGCAAGGAAGATCGAGAGGGACGTGCTGGCCCCGCAGAGGCTGGGTGGCTCCCGACTGTCAATAGCGGATGCGGCCAGCTCGGTTCATGTCACGCAAGAGATCGCCTGGCTGGCGATGAAACACGGGGCATGCGCCATGACGACGGTTGTCGAGGGCCGATTGGAGCTGACTGCGTCTTGCCTCCTGGACCAACTTGTTGCACGTGACAGTCGCCTTGCGGACATCCCAGCAGAGCCCCTTCGTTTGACCCTCAATAGCTTGCTCATTGCCGATGGCACACCACGGCCGGGCAGGCCCGTTTCGGTGCGGTTCGCTCATCGTGCATTCCAGGAATACTTCCTCGCATGGGCCCTGCTGGAGAACTTCGACGTGGCCGGCAGGGCGCCAGCCCCGCCCCCGGTTCGGGAGTGGATGGCGGCGCTGCAGAACGAAGAAGTAGTTTCGTCAGGACGACCTTGAGGAGCCTGGAGCTATCGCGTTGCTGAGCAATGTCGCGCGCGAAACGGTGGATCCGCCGTCGGTAGGCTGGCTGGGGCGGCGAGCGGCACGTAGGCTCGTCCGCGACTCAGGCCTGTGGAACGTGAACAATGTCGGAAGGCACCCCAGCGGGGAGAGCTCCTCGACGTACTCAAGCAACCTTGAGCACTGAGCCGCGTCGGACAGCCGTCACGCCACCATGCACGCTCGACGAGCGTCGGCTCACGACGACGCGAAGGATACCGCCTGATATTCACGGGCCCGCAGGCTCAGGGCCGTTCAGCCCCTGCGCGACCCTGCGGAGTTTGCGAAGGTGGGGATCGTGATGGGCGCGGTCGCGTGGCCCGGCGGCGCCGAGCTCGCGCCCGACGCGATGTACGACGCCATTCGCGACCAGGGTTTCTGGACGCTGGGGTGATCCAAGCCACGGGCGAGCGTTTCCCTGGCGACGGACCCGCAGGTCCTCGGGATGATCGGGCGCTCGTCAAGCCGCTCTGCTCCCCACATACCTGCTGACCCGGAATCCAGAGCGCTCGCAGGTTCTTGACCTGCCTGCAGCGGCTGGCACCGCCTTTCTCATGAACCCGCGGGGTGGACAGCGTATGCTTCGGGCGCATGACGCCCGGGAGTCCGCTGATGTGGGTGGTGGTGGTGGGCGGGGCGGTGATCCTGATCGCCGTCTTGGTGCTGCATGCGAACCGGGTCGAGCGGAAGGCCGTGGCGGCCGCGGTGCAGGTGCTGCCGAACCACGTCCGGGAAGGGTTCTCGCACCGTTTCAGCGGGCAGCTGCGGGGCGTCGATCTGACGCTGGTGCTGGTGCAGCGGCCCGGCGACTCCAACCCGCAGGCGGGGCTCTGGAGCGAGGTGCACCTGCCCGTTCCTGAGGGTGTGGAGCTGGAGCTGCGCCCGCAGGATCCTGTGGAGGCGCACCTGGTGGCCAAGGGCCTGGCGCGTGATGCCAGCGTGGGGGAGCCGACCTTCGACGCGAAGTTCGTGGTGGAGATGGCGCCCGCCATCCTGGCGCCGGCCGTCTTCGACGCCGAGCTGCGCGAGCGCCTGCTCGAGCTCCACCCGGTGCGCGTGTTGCGGGCGGAGAGTGGAGGCCTGCGGCTGGTGCGGCGGCACTGGGAGGGGGAGCGCTTCGCGGCGCTGGCCGAGACCGCGGCCCTGCTGGCCACGGGGCTGCGGCAGGCGGGCGGGGCCGAGGCGGCGCAGGCGGAACGCTGGGGCGCGTCACACGTGTCGGCGCGCGCCGAGGAGCGGGCCGACCTGGAGAAGACCCGGGCGGCGCGGACCTCGTGGACGATCCGGAACGTGGTGCTCGTGGTGGTGGGGCTGCTGGTGATCCTGGTGCTGCGGGCGCTGCTGAGTTAGCGCCTCGATCAACCGAGGCGGGAGGGAGCATGGCGAAGGAAGAGCGTCGGCTGTATCCCTCCAGACACGGCAAGGACGAGGCGCGTTTGCTGGCGTTCGCCCGCCGCGCCGCGGCCGTGTTGAGCCCGGGCTTCGATCCCCCCGACACACGTGTGTCGCTCAGGAGCGAGGACGTCCCGTACGACCACTCCGTGGAGCGCGAGAAACGCGGCACCAAGGAGGCGGGCTTCGAGATTGAGAACTGGTCGCGATACGTGGAGCAGGGCGGCGCCTCCGGGACGACACAGTACCGCTACGTGAGGGCCTACGGGCTGCCGGCGGGCTGCACCCTGACGCTGTTCGGGGACCACGACAGCGCGTCCCTGACCGCGGAGGGCCCGGACGAGGCCGTGAAGGAAGTCGGCGCGCGGTTCGTGGCGGAGCTGGACGAGAAACCCGACGCGGAAGCCCTGGACCACCTGAGGCTGGTGGCCCACGTGGCCGTGGCACGCCAGCAGTGGCCCAGCGCGATCTACAACGCCCAGCTGATCCTCGCGCATCGCCCCGGCGACGTGGAGGCGTTGTTCGCGCTGGGGGTGGGGAAGGCGGCGTCGGGCGAGTCGGCCGCGGCGGAGGCTGCGCTCAAGAGGGTGGTGGAGAAGGACGCGCGCCACCACGACGCCTGGTACAACCTCGGCAACCTGGCCCTGGAACGGAACGACGTGGAGCGTGCGGTCAGCTGCTACCGGTCGGCGCTTGGCGCCGATCCCGGGAATCACCCCTCGCACTACCAGCTCGGCTGCGCGCTGGAGGCGCTCGGCCGGTTGGAGGAGGCGCTCGGCGCATACCGCCAGGCGGTGGCGTCGTCGCCCAACCCCGGCGGGGCCTGGGGATACCGGGGGATGGACTTCACGGCCTCGGCGCAGGAGGCCGTCGCGCGCCTGGCGCAGGCGAGCCCGTAACCGGACCTCGTGGGCCCCCAGCCTGTGCCACCCTGTCGGCCGATGGAGCACATCCTTCGTTTTCCCGACGAGGCCGTGGGCTACCTGTGGCACGACGCCCCGGCCGGCGAGGAGGCGAGGCCGATCGGACCGGCGCAGGGTGTGGTCCGCGTGCCCGGCGGCTCGCGGCTGCACTTCGCCGTATCGGATCCCACCCGGCTGTCGTGTCTCGCGCCGCTTGCTCCCGACGGGCTGGTCTCGGTCGCGCTGAACAAGACCCGGGTCACGGACGCCGACCTGGCCGCGCTCGCGATCTTCGCCGGCCTCGAGTACCTGAACCTGTCCAAGGCCCGGGCGATCGGCGACGACGGTGTCGCCCACCTGCGGGGGCTGCGCCGCCTGGAGTGGCTCGACCTCTACGCCACACGCGTGTCCGACGCGGGCCTCCCGCACCTGGGCGGGCTGAGCGCGCTGCGGCGGCTGCACCTGGGCGCCACGCGACTGCGGGGGAGAGGACTGACGTGGCTCTCCGGACTCGATACGCTGCGCAAGCTGAGCGTCGAGGACACGCGCATCGAGGATGCAGCGCTTACGCCTCTCACGCAGCTGCCGTCGCTCCAGGAGCTGGTGCTTCGGGGGACACACGTGACCCGGCAGGGCGCCGCGGAGTTCAGCCGGCAGCGGCCGGGGTGCACGCTGGTGGGGGACTGGGAGCACAACGAGAAGGAGGCCGATCGCGCGCGGCAGTGCCGGCTGCTGGTCACCATGCTGGTCCGCCGGATCGTCCCCAGGCACCCCATCTCGCCGAGCATGCCGGAGGACGAGAGACGGGCCGTGCTGAGGCGGCTGTTCCCCACGGGCACGCGCCTCGACGCCCTGGCCGCGGACGGAACGCTGCTGGCGGACATGTCGTTCCGCGTCGATTGGAACCTGCAGCTCGACGCCGAGGACTCCATCGGCGCGTTCCTGCGCTTCGTGCCACACCAGGGCGGCGTCCGCGTCACGCTGCCGGGCGGCAGCCGATACAGCGTCCCGTGGCTGGTCAGGCGCGCGCCCGAGCGCCGGAGCGCCCTGCCGCGAGGCGTGAACCGCGCGGCGAACTGAGCACACGCCGGCGCCCGCGCCGCCACTCGCGAGGCAGGGTGCAGGCGAACCGCGCCTTCGAGTCCCGCTACAGGCGCACTTGTAGGCGGTGTACGGGTGTGCATACAATTAATCCTTAGAGGGCCACGCATGGGATCGCGCAAGGAGTACGACTTCTCGGCAGCCCGGCGGGGCGCGGTCGTCAAGGCGCGGGCGGGCAAGACGCGGATCACGATCCGCCTCGACAACGACGTGCTGGCCTGGTTCCGGCGGGAGGTCCACCGCGCGAAGGGTGGCAACTACCAGACACTGATCAACGACGCCCTGCGGGTCCACATCGAGCGGCGCCCGGAGGAACTGGAGGAGACGCTACGGCGTGTGATCCGCGAGGAGGTGCGGGGCAAGGGCCGCTGAGCGTGACGGTGTTTCGCACGAGAGCAGGGCCCGGAAATGGGATCTCCCGGGTGGTTCCTCGTCCCCGAGATCCTGTGCTTCGTCCCAAAGCCGCTGCGCGTGCCGCCGACCCGGGCGAAGATCAAGCGCATGAACACGCTCCTGGTCGGCCTTCTCCTCTCTGCGGGCGGCCTCGCCGCCGCGGACTTCGTCGGCATCTGGGCGGGCGCGATCACGCACGAGGGCCGCTCGACGCCTTACGCGCTGGAGCTCGAATCGGCGGGGGAGGGGCAGGTCTCGGTCCGGCTGAGCATCCCGGTCATCCACGTGTTGCGTCAGCCGATCGGCGAGCGGCCGCTGGTGGTCGAGGGCGACCAGGTGAAGCTCGGCTCTTCGACCGTGTTCACTTACGACGCGGCGGCGGGCACGCTGAGCGGTGTGATCCCGGAGGGCCTGGCGCCCCTCTACAAGCTGCCGGTGACGCTGAAGCGGGTGCCGACACTCGAGCTGCCGTCGCGTCCCGAGATCGACGCGCCGATGGCGAAGCCGGTGTGGACCTTCGACGCCGGCGCGGCGTTGTGGTCGGGGGCGACCCTCTCAGGCGGCACGGTCTACGTCGGCGCGGAGGACGGACGGCTGATCGCGCTCGACGCCCGCACCGGCCGGGAGCGCTGGACGTTCCGCGCCGGGGGCCCGCTTCGGGCGCGCGCGACGGTGGCGGAAGACGCGGTCTACGTCCCGTCCGACGACGGCTTCGTGTACCGCCTCGACGCGACCACCGGCACCGAACGTTGGCGCGCACGCGTCCAGGAGACACGGGTGGAGCGGCTGCCGTTCGACGACCCCGGGTCGCGTTTCGACCGCTTCGGCTCCGAGGTGGCGGTCGCCGGCGGCCGGCTCTACGTCGGCACGCACGACGGCCACCTGGTCGCGCTCGAGGCGGGCAGCGGCGCCCGAGTGTGGGACTTCGCGGGCGCGGAGAGCGTCCTGGCGGCCCCCGCGGTGGACGCGGGGCGAGTCTACTTCGGGGGCTACGACGGGAACGTCTACGCCCTCGAGGCGTCGAGCGGCATCCTGCTGTGGCAACGGGACACGGGGAAGCCGGTGGTGTCGACGCCGGCCGTCTCGGGCGACCGCCTCGTGGTCGGCAGCCGCAGCTACGACCTGTTCGGCCTGGACGCCACCACCGGCGCGATCGCGTGGCGACACTACCTCTGGTTCTCCTGGGTCGAATCGTCCCCGACGCTCCGCGACGGGGTCGCCTACGTCGGCTCGTCGGACGGCGCGATCGTCGCGGCCCACGACACGCGGACCGGCCGGCAACTCTGGGCCACGGACGTGTGGGGCTGGGCGTGGGGCCAGCCGGCCGTCACCGAGTCGCGCGTGTACCTCGGAACCTGCGGGATGGGCGACTACCTGGCCCCGCACCGCGGCGGCGTGGTCGCGATGGACCGCGCGACGGGCCGCCCGGCCTGGCGTTTCGCGCCGGAGAAAACCGACGCCAAGACCTACGGCTTCCCGGGCTCGCCGGCCGCCGGTGCGGGGCTCGTGTTCGTCACCGACCTGCAGGGCACCGTGTACGCGTTCGCGGAGTAAGCCTCAGAAGCCGTAGCTCAGCGACCCGCGGACGCCGCCGTCCGGGGTCAACCCCACGCGAACCCTGAGGTCGTCGGCCGAGGTGTCGGTCCAGGCGTCGCCCTTCACGAAGTGGCCGATCAGCGCACCCCAGCCCGCCCCCGCGACGGCGCCCACCAGCGCGCTGTGTGCCGCGCTGGGCGGCTCGCAAAAGAGCTGCTGGTCGCACACCGTCGGCCCGAGCGCGGCCATCGAAGCCAGGCCCGCCGACGCCCCGATCAGCATGCCCTTGAGGACCCGGCGCCGCTTGCCCCAGCTCACCTCGACACGCGACACCCTGCTGCGCTCGAGGACCGCGGACAAGGTGCCGTCGTCGTTCAAGAGCCGGATCGTGGTGTCGTCGATCGACGCCAGCCGGCCGGTCAGCCGGCGGCCCTCCGAGGTCAGCCGTACCCGCGCTCCGGCGGACACCGCCGGAGCGGGACCCTCGGCCGTTGCGCTGGCCGCGGACCACGAGAACGTGAGGAACAGGAACCAAGTCGTCTTCGTCATGGCCTGCCTCCTGGGGACACACGATAGGAGCGCAGCGCCGGGCTCCGCCGGGGCGGTGTGGGACTCCGCGAAGCGTCACAGCGCCCGACGGCTCAGCGTCGGACCGGGACGCTCCAGGCATGGCCCCAGGCGCGGCGGTCGAAGTCCCAGGCGGCCACGTCCATCTGGCGGGCGCCGACGCGCACCACCAGGAAGAAGTGCGAGGAGTGGCGCGGGGCTCCGGGCCGGAACACGTTGTGGCCACGCCAGAGGTAGTTCCCGACCCGGTGCTCGTGACCATGGAAGAGGGCGACGATGTTGCGGCCGGCGATGGCCCGCTCGAAGGCGTCCTTCTCTTCTTCCTCCCAGAAGTCGCTGTACGGGCCGTCGAGGGAGTAGTGGAAAAACAGGATCACGGGAGACTCGGGCTTCAGGCGCTGGAGGTCGCGCCGCAGCCACTCCAGGGTGCGGGCGTCGGGGTACATGTCGAGGCAGGCCAGGTGCAGGCCGTCCCAGTCCCAGGAGTAGTTGATGCCGCCGTGGCGCGCGACCACGCGCTCCTTGATCGGAGAGGTCTGGTTCACGTCGTGGTTGCCGATCGCCTCGAACACCGGGAAACGCAGCAGGCCGTCCCCGCCCGTACGCCCGTAGACGGCCTCGAACTCCGCGAACTCCTCGAGGTGGCCGTTGTCGGTGGTGTCGCCCGTGAACAACACGCCCCGCGGCGTGTCCACCTGGCCCCCGATCTCGGGAGGGTAGTCGGTGCCGGGCAACGCGTTCATCTGCGCCACCAGCTCCCGGTTCAGCTCGCTCATCCGGCGCGCGCCGAAGTGCGAGTCGCTGGCGACGAAAAACGTGACCTCGGGCGGGGCGGCCGGCGTCGCGGGGAGCGCCGCATTCAAGAGGATGAGCGCCGGGACCAGGAGCATGCCGGGGAGAATCTCACGGCGGCGGCCGACGCGGAAACGCGTCCCGTGTGCCTCCCGCCCGCTGTAGGATTCCCTGTTCGATGCCTGCTACCCCCGCCCTGCGGTGCCGGGGCCTGATGAAACGTTACGGCGCCGTCGTGGCCGTGGACGGCCTCGACCTCGAGGTCGGCCGGGGCGAGTGTTTCGGCCTGCTCGGCCCCAACGGAGCCGGCAAGACCACCACGGTCGAGATCTGCGAGGGGCTCAACCGCGCCGACGCGGGCGAGGTCGAGGTGCTGGGCGAGGTCTGGCGCGGCGACGGCCTGGCGCTGCGCGCCCGGCTGGGTGTGCAGCTCCAGGAGACGAAGTTCCCGGACAAGCTGAAGGTCCGCGAGGTGGTGGCGCTGTTCCGCAGCTTCTACCCGGATGGCCTGGGCGTGCTCGAGACCCTGGCCCTGGTGCAGCTCCAGGAGAAGGCCGACGCCTTCGTGAAGGCGCTCTCGGGTGGACAGCGCCAACGGCTCTCGCTCGGCTGCGCGCTGGTGGGGGATCCCGAGCTGCTTTTCCTCGACGAGCCCACCACCGGACTCGATCCGCAGTCGCGGCTCCAGACCTGGGGCATCGTCGAGAGGTTGAAGGCCCGCGGCCGCACGGTCCTGTTGACGACCCACTACATGGACGAGGCGGCGCGGCTGTGCGACCGGGTGGCGGTGGTGGACCACGGCAAGACCATCGCGATGGGAACCCCGCGCGAGCTGATCGCCTCGCTGGGCGCGGAGCACGTGATCGAGTTCGCGGTCGGCGACACGGCCCCGGCGCTCTCGGAGCAGGCGCTGCGTGATCTGCCGAGCGTGGAGGGTGTGGCCCGCGAGGACGGCCGCTGGCGGCTCACGGTGCGCGAGGTCCACCGCACGGTCCCGGCGCTGCTGGCGGCGCTGGCCGAGCAGGGCGCGTCGCCCTCGCACCTGACCACACATCACGCCACCCTGGAGGACGTGTTCGTGGCCCTCACCGGCCGCACGTTGCGTGATGACTGAGCCCGAGATCCCGGTCCGCTCGGCCCTGGTCGAGTTGACGCTGGCCCGGATCCGGGAGCTGTTCCGCGAGCCCGAAGCCGTGTTCTGGGTGTTCGTGTTCCCGATCCTGCTGGCGGGGATCCTGGGGCTCGCGTTCCGGAGCCGGCCGCCCGAGGCGCTGCCGGTCGCGGTGGTGGAGAGCGCCGAGGCCTCGTCGCGCCTGGCGGCGCTGCGCGCCGAGCCGAGCCTGCGGCCGGAGACGCTCCCGGAGCCCGACGCACGCGCCGCGCTGGCGCGTGGACGCGTGGTCCTGGTGGTGTCGGCGGGGGAGCCGCCGCGCTACACCTACGACCCCACGCAGCCCGAGAGCCGCGCCGCCCGGCTGGCGGTGGACGCCGCGCTCCAGCGCGCGGCCGGGCGCGCCGACGCCTTCACCGCGACCAGCGTCGAGACCAGCGAGCCGGGCGCCCGCTACGTGGACTTCCTGGTGCCGGGCCTGCTGGGCATGAACCTGATGGGCACCGGCATGTGGGGCGTCGGCTTCTCGCTGGTGGTGGCCCGGAATGGCAAGCTGCTGAAGCGGATGATCGCCGCGCCGGTGAAACACTCGGAGCTGCTCGGCTCACACCTGTTGTCGCGCCTGATTTTCCTCGTCCCCGAGGCCGGCGCCCTGCTTTTTTTCGCCTACTTCCTGCTGGACGTGCCGCTTCGCGGCTCGGTGCTGCTGCTCGGCGCCGTCTCGCTGCTGGGGGCGCTGGCCTTCACGGGCCTGGGCCTGCTCACCGCCTCCCGTGCGCGCACCATCGAGGGCGTGTCGGGGCTGATGAACCTGGTGATGGTCCCGATGTGGGTGTTCTCGGGGATCTTCTTCTCCACCGAGCGTTTCCCGGCCGGGATCCAGCCCTACGTCCAGGCGCTGCCCCTCACGGCGCTGAACGACGCGCTGCGCGCGGTGATGCTGGACGGCGCCGGGATCGCCGCCCTGGGGCCCGAGCTGCTGAACCTGGCGGTCTGGGGCGGGATCAGCTTCGCGATCGCGCTCAGGATCTTCCGCTGGCAGTGAGGCCGTAGAATCCCGGCGATGGATCTGGAGCGGCTGCCCGGCGGGGACCTGGTGAAGAAGGGGCTCGGCGACCTGGAGCGCGGGGACGAGACCGTCGAATCGCTCCTGGTCTCCATCGCCGCCACCCGGCTCCGGGCCGGAGGCCTCGCGGTCGAAAAGCCCCTCCCGGATGCCGCGCATCGGCTCTACGCGGCCCTGGCGCGCAGCGATCCCGACTCCGCGCACTCCCGCTACAACGCGCTGCTGCGCCGGCTGGTGAGCTTCGAGAGCGCCCTCGAGTGCGTGCGCTAGCGGACACCGGCCGCCTGCGCCGGTTTTTCCGCGAGCTCGGCACCGCCACCGACGAGGAGACGGCGGTGTTCCTGACGGGCGGGGCGACCGCGGTGCTGATCGGCTGGCGCGACACCACACTCGACGCCGATGTGTTGTTCGTTCCGGAGCGCGACGCCCTGTATCGGGCGTTGCCGCGTTTGAAGGAGGAGCTCCAGCTCAACGTCGAGATCGCGAACCCGGCGCACTTCATCCCGGAGCTGCCCGGCTGGAGGGACCGCTGTCTGTTCATCACCCGCGAGGGCAGCGTGTCCTTCTTCCACTACGATCCCTACGCCCAGGCGCTGGCCAAGCTGGAACGCGGCCACGACAAGGACGTCGCGGACGCACGCGAGATGGTCCGCCGCGGGCTGGTGGCTCCGGGGCGGCTCCGAGAGCTGTTCGCATCCATCCGGCCCGGCCTGCACCGTTATCCGGCCGTGAATCCCGAGACCTTCGAGGCCCGCCTGCAGGCGCTGCTGGACGAGGCGCCCACATGAGCTGGGAGATCCGCGGCAAGACCGTGCTGGTCACGGGCGCCACCAGCGGGATCGGGTTCGAGGCGTCGGTGGAGCTGGCGCGTCGCGGCGCCCGGGTGGTGATGGTGGGACGCGACGCGGGCCGCACCGACGCGGCACGGCTACGGGCGATCGAGCGCAGCGGATCGCGGCAGATCACGCGGCTGCTGTGCGATTTCTCGTCCCAGAGGGCGATCCGCAGGCTGGGCTCGGAGGTCCTGGCGGAAAACGAGCGGCTCCAGGTGCTGGTGAACAACGCGGGCGGCGTGAACAAGAGCCGGCGGCTCACCGACGACGGCATCGAGAGCACCTTCGCCGTGAACCATCTTGGCTACTTCCTGCTCACGAGCCTGCTGCGGGAGCGCCTGGTCGCCAGCGCGCCGGCGCGTGTCGTCAGCGTCGCCTCGATCGGCCACCGCAGCGGCAGCCTCGACTTCGACGACCTCGGCCACGAGCGCGGCTACTCCATCATGAAGGCGTACGCGCGCTCGAAGCTGGCCAACGTGTTGTTCGCGGCCGAGCTGGCGCGGCGCCTGGCCGGGACCGGCGTGACCTCGAACAGCCTGCACCCCGGCTCGGTGGACACCAACATCTGGTCGGGCGCGCCGACCTGGGCCAAGCCGATCATCTTCCTGATGTTCCGCTGGCGGTTCATCTCGGCCCAGGAGGGCGGGCGGCGGATCGTGGAGCTCGCCTGCGACCCGGCGCTCGAGGCCGTCAGCGGCGCCTACTTCGAGAACGGCCGGCGCGTGGACCCGGCGCCCCTGGCGCGCGACGCGGCCCTGGCGCGGCGCCTGTGGGAGACCAGCGAGCGGATGACGGGCCTGGCGACCGGCTAGGAAGCGGTGTGCGCGGTCGGGCCCTGTGTCGATCACGGCCAGCTCTTCGCCACCGGATCCGGACCCGTCACGCGCGCCGCCTTGGCCACAGGTAGGCGCGCAGCCGGCCCAGGCCCTCCTCGCCGAGCCCACGGGCGAGCCCCAGCATCTGGAGGCACTGCGCGTGCAGGAGCCCGCGGGGTTCGCCCTCGGCGACGTCCACGGGGTCCCGGAGCCCGACCTCTTCGCGGCAGATGGGGCAAACGCCTTTCTGGCCGGCGTGCAGGGCCTCGCGCTCCGCGAGCGACGCGTTGTGACCCGCAGCGATCTGGGCCACCTGCGCCCGATGCGCCTCGCAGAACACGCTGCCGGCCGCCACGGGCTCGTTGCAGCGCTCGCATTGGCCGCGCGCGCGCCGGCCGAGACGCTGCTGCGCCTTGTAGACCGCCAGCCACTCGCGATGCTGCGGCGACTCGCGTTTGCCGGACGGGAACGGCGGCAGGCCCTCCGGCGTGAGCGTGACGCCGTACCGGGAGCAGTAGGCCGTCAGGCGAGCCTCCAGGACCTCGGGGGTGAGCCGTGGACGGCCTCGTATCGCCATGGCCGCATTCTGAGCGGGCTTTTCTATTCTGTCAACCTATTGGAACCCACATAATATATCTTATCGGAAGTTAACTCGGAGGCCAGTCACGGCCCAGCGCGTCCGCTCTTGCGTTCCCGCCAGGCCGCTCCCGGTCCGCGCGGCCGCAGGGTTCCTGCCGGGCGTCGGCTACAATGCCCAACGGACCATGCCAAAGCGGATCCTCGTCGTCGACGACCATGCGCCGACACGCAGTTTCGTGCGCAGCGTCCTGGAATCCGAGAAGGCCGAGCGTTACGTGGTCCTGGAGGCGGCGACCGGCGCCGACTGCTTGAAGGCCTTCGACGCCCACCGGCCCTTCGACCTGGTGATCCTCGACGTCGGCCTGCCGGACCTGGACGGCTATGCCGTTTGCCGGGCCCTGCGCAGCGTGGACAAGGACGTCCCGATCGTGTTCGTCACCGGGCGCAGCGACATCAAGGACTTCAGCCTCGGACGCGAGGCCGGCTCCGACTCCTACATCGTGAAGCCGATCGCCCGCGGCGCCCTGCGCTCCATGGTCACGTTGTTCACGAGTGTCGGCCGCAGGAAGGCCGGCCAGGACGCGGGGGCCCCGTGATCCTCGGCCGCCGTCACGGCGTCGGCAACATCGCGGTCCTGCACCGGAACCGCGAGCTCGGCGAGACCCTGGCCCGGCCCCTGCGCTCGGCGGGACACCGCGTCACGGTGCTGGAGCGTTCGCGCCGCATCGCCCAGGAGCTGGTGGAGAGCACGCCGGACGTGCTGGTGGTGTCCCTGGGTTTCTCGGATCCGCCGGTGGGCTCGCTGGTGCGCGCGGTGCGCCAGGGCCTGGGTGACGACGTCGGGGTCCTGGTCCTGATCGGCCCCGACGACCCCGACGTGCTGGTCGAGGCCGACGAGATGATCCGCGAGCCCTGCGAGCCCGGCGAGCTGGACCTGCGCGTCTCCAACCTGCTCCGCAGCCAGGCCGAACGGCGACAACTCCAGCGCAAGGTCCAGGAGCTGCTGCAGCTCTACAAGGTGTCCTGGGCCTTCTCCCTGGCGGGTGGTCCGAAGAAGCTTTTTGGCCATCTGGCCCGGCAGTGCGCCGAGCTGGTCAAGGCGCGGAAGGGGCTGGTGCTGCTGTTCGACGCCGAGCGGCGGCAGATGGTGGGACAACACGAGGCCTACGGCATCAGCAGCGACCAGGTGGCGGCCGCGCGTTACTCGGTGGACGGCGAGCCGCGCCAGCGCTGGAACTTCCGCAAAAACGGCCCGCTGCTCTCCAACAAGGCCCAGGCCGACACGCGACTGATCCCCGAGATCGCCAGGAGCCTGGACGCACAGCAGCTGCTGGTGGTGCCCCTGACCCGGGGACCCCGGATCGACGGGCTGCTGCTGGCCGCCGACCGACCGGGCCATCTGCCCTTCAGCGACGACGACCTGAACTTGCTGCTGGCGATGGCCGGCGAAGCCAGCGTGGCGGTGGAGAACCTGCGCCTGCACGAGGAGCTGAAGCGGGCCAACGACCTGCTCAAGGAATACGACCGCATGAAGAGCGAGTTCGTGGCCATCGTGGCCCACGACTTCCGCAAGCCCCTGATGGCGATCCGCGGCTTCGCCGAGCTCGTGCTCGACGAGCCGAGCCTGCCCGAGGAGTCGCGCAAGGAGTTCATGCGCACGGTGATCGCCGAGACCGACGGTCTCGCGATCCTGGCCAACGACACGCTGCTGATCACCCAGATCGAGACCGGACAGTTCCAGTTCCGCTGGAGCGAGATCGACCTGGGCCCTTTCATCCTGGAGGCGATGCCCCTGGGCCTGAGCGAGCACTCCGTGCTGATGGACATCCCGCCCCAGTTCCCCAGGATCGTCGCCGACCCGAACCGCCTGCGCCAGGTGCTGGGCAACCTGCTGAGCAACGCGCTCAAGTACTCGCCCAGCGGCGGCGCCATCAACATCCGCTGCCGGCAACGCGGCAGCGACCACGTGGTGCTCGAGGTCATCGACCACGGGCTCGGCATCCCTCGGGAGCAGATCGGCAACTTGTTCCAGAAGTTCACCCGCATACGCACCGACGAGCACATGCGGATCCAGGGCACCGGGCTCGGCCTCTACATCTGCCGGCTGATCGTCGAGGGCCACGGCGGCCAGGTCTGGGTCGAGTCGGAGCTGGGCAAGGGCAGCACCTTCGGGCTGGTGTTGCCGCGCGACGCCAGCGTGACGGCGGCGAAGTCCGAGGCGACGAATGCCCTGGAACACGGCGTGCCGGGCCCCAACCGCAGCTAGAGGCCGCGCAACACCCGCTCGACCGCCCCCAGCGTCGCGTCGACCTCGAGCGGGGCGTTGGCGCGCCGGGAACGGCCCCGATGGAACTCCAGCACCGCCTGCGGGTCCTTGAGCAGGTGGCCGGTCAGGATCGCCAGCACCGACTCCCCCTTCCGGATCACGCCGCGGCGCCGGAGCTGCCGCGTGCCGGCGACCGCCGCCGCCGAGGCGGGCTCGCAGCCGATGCCCGCCGCGTCCACGGTCGCCTTCGCCTCCAGGATCTCGCGGTCGCTCACCGAGCTCACCACGCCGCGTGTGCCACGGATCGCCTCGACGCCGCGGTCCCAGCTGGCCGGGTCGCCGATGCGGATCGCGGTCGCGATGGTCTCCGCCCGCACCACGAAGCGCCGGCGGAAGCCGGCACGGTAGCCACGCTCGAAGGGGTTGGCGCCGCGGGCCTGGATCGACGCGATCCGCGGCAGGCGGCGGATCAGGCCGAGGTCCCGGGCCTCGCGCAGCGCCTTGAAGAAGGCCGCGGTGTTGCCGAGGTTGCCGGCCGGCACCACGATCCAGTCCGGAGGCTCCCAGCCGCGCTGCTGCAAGGACTCCAGCACGATGGTCTTCTGGCCCTCGATGCGCCAGGGGTTGATGGAGTTGAGCAGCCCGATCCCCAGCCGGGCCGAGGCCTCGCGCACCAGCTCCAGGCAGGCGTCGAAGTCCCCGCGCACCAGCAGCGTGCGCGCCCCGTACGCCAGGGCCTGGGCCAGCTTACCCGCCGCGACCTTGCCGGCCGGCACGAACACCAGCGCCTCGAGCCCGGCCTGGGCCGCGTAGGCGGCCATCGAGGCCGACGTGTTGCCCGTGGAGGCACACGCCACCGCCCGCGCCCCGCCCCGCGCCGCCTGGGTCACCGCGACGGTCATGCCGCGGTCCTTGAAGGAGCCCGTGGGGTTCTCGCCCTCGTGTTTCAAGGCGAGGTCCTCCACGCCGGTGAACGCGCACAACGCCGTGCGCCGGTACTGGGGCGTGTTGCCCTCGGGATGCGCCACGAAGGCGCCCCCCGCCAGCAGCAGCTCGCGGTAACGCCAGACGCCGCTGCCCTCCGCCGCCGGGTCCCTGCCCAGGCGCCCCTCGAAACGCCGCCGCAAGGCGGCGCCCGTGACGCGTGGCGCCTGCACCACCGAGAGCAGCCCGCCGCAGGGACACTGCGCGATCACCACCCGCGCGGAGAACGACCGGCCGCAGGCGTCGCAGACGACGCGTTGGCTCACACCACGACCCGGGCGCCCGTGGTGTCGATGCGCGCCTCGAAGGCGGTCGCCGTGTAGCCGCTGCGGCCGTAGGCGTCCTGCATCGCCTTGGCCACGGGAGCCGCGGCGCCCCCCGCCACCACGGCCAACACGCTGGGGCCGGCGCCGCTGATCGAGACCCCCGCCGCGCCCGCGTCGATGGCCGCGGCGAAGGCACGGACGTACCCAGGGAAAAGCGCGCTGCGCGCGGGCTCGGCGATCCGGTCCGTCATGCAGTCCCGGATCAGGTCGGCGTCTCCGCGCTCCAGGCCCAGGATCAGGCCGCCCAGGTGCGCCGCCTGCTCCACCGCGTCCTGCCGCCAGACGGCTTCGGGCAGCAACGCGCGCGCCGCCGCCGTCTCGACCGCGTAACCCGGCGTCACCACCACGAAGGTCCAGCTCGGGTGCACGCGAACGCTGGTCAGACGCAGCGGATCCTGTCCCGCCACCAGCACCGCGCCGCCCAGCAGCGACGGCGCCACGTTGTCCGCGTGGCGCCCGCCCGACACCGCGGCCTCCGCCTCCAGGGCCGCGGCCAGCAGCGCATCCCGCGACAGGCGCCCCTGGAGCAGCGCCTGGGCGGCCACCGCCCCCGCCACCGCCGAGGCCGCGCTGCCCCCCAGGCCGGCGGCGAGCGGCAGGCCCTTCTCGACGCTCAGCTCGACGCCGAACTCCTCTCCGGCGCGGCGCAACACCGCCGCCGCTCCGAGCGCCGCCGTGTTGCGTTGGGCGTCGAGCGGGATGCGCGGGTCGGACACCGAGACCACCCGGGTGCCGGGGCGGGAGGAGCGGGCGGCCGTGACGCGGTCGCCGCGGCCGGTCAGGGCCAGCCCCAGGCAGTCGAAGCCCGCGCCCAGGTTCGAGGAGGAGCCGGGCGCGTAGACCGTGACGCGGTCCACGCGGCCTATTCCTCCTCCTCCCGCAGCTTGGCCAGCACCGAGTAGTCCTCGAGGGTGGTGGTGTCCCCGACCGTCTCGACGCCGGCCGCGATGTCCCGCAGCAGCCTGCGCATGATCTTGCCGCTGCGCGTCTTGGGCAGGGCCTCCGTGAACCGGATCTCGTCGGGCCGTGCGATGGCGCCGATCTCCTTGACCACGTGCTCCTTCAGCTCCGCGCGCAGCGCCTCGTCGGCGGTGCGGCCCTGTTGGCAGGTCACGAAGGCCACCAGGGCCTGGCCCTTCAGCTCGTCGGGCCGGCCCACCACCGCCGCCTCGGCGACCTTCGGGTGGGAGACGAGGGCGCTCTCCACCTCCATGGTGCCCAGGCGGTGGCCCGCGACGTTGATCACGTCGTCCACCCGGCCCATCACCCAGAAGTAGCCGTCGGCGTCGCGCCGTGCGCCGTCGCCCGTGAAGTAGCTCCCCGGGAAGCGGCTCCAGTAGGTCTGCACGTAGCGGTCGGGGTCGCCGTGGATGGTGCGCAACATGGACGGCCAGGGCTTCCGGATCACCAGGTATCCGCCCGCACCCGCCTCCGCCGGCTGGCCGTCTTTGTCCACCACCTCGGGCGCCACGCCGAAAAACGGCAGCGTGCCCGAGCCGGGCTTGGTGGGAGTCGCTCCGGGCAGCGGCGTGATCATGATCGCGCCGGTCTCGGTTTGCCACCAGGTGTCGACGATAGGGCAGCGGCTGCCGCCGATCACCGAGTGGTACCACATCCAGGCCTCGGGGTTGATCGGCTCCCCCACCGTGCCCAGCAGGCGCAGGCTTCGGAGGTCGTGTTTACGCGGCCACTGCTCGCCCCAGCGCACGAAGGCGCGGATCGCGGTGGGCGCCGTGTAGAAGACGCTGACCCGATGGCGCTCGACCAGTCGCCAGAAGCGATCCGGCTCGGGCCAGTTGGGAGCGCCCTCGTACATCAGCGTGGTGGCCCCGACCGCCAGCGGGCCATAAACCACGTAGCTGTGCCCGGTCACCCAGCCGATGTCGGCGGTGCACCAGTAGGTGTCCTCCTCCTGGAGGTCGAAGACGTATTTCGAGGTCAACGAGGCCTGCAGCAGGTAGCCGCCCGTGGTGTGGACGACGCCCTTGGGTTTGCCCGTGGTGCCGCTGGTGTACAGGATGAAGAGCGGGTGCTCCGAGTCCAGGGGCTCGGGCGGGCACTCGGCCGAGGCCGCCTCCAGCAGCTCGTGCCACCAGTGGTCGCGCCCGGCGTGCATCGCCACCTCGCTGGCGGTGCGCCGCACCACCACCACGTTCTCGACGCTGGCCGTCATCGGCGCGGCCGTGTCCACCGCCTGCTTGAGCGCCACGATGCCGCCGCGCCGGTAGGCGCCGTCCGCGGTCACGATCACCCGGGCCTTGGCGTCGTTCATCCGGTCGCTTAGCGCCTCGGCGGAGAAACCCGCGAAAACCACGCTGTGGGTGGCGCCGATGCGGGCGCACGCCAGCATCGCCACCGCCGCCTCGGGGATCATGGGCATGTAGATGCCCACCACGTCCCCCTTCCGGACCCCCAGCTGCTTCAACACGTTCGCGAAGCGGCACACGTCGCGGTGCAGCTGCTGGTAGGTGACGGTGCGGACCTCCCCCGGCTCGCCCTCCCAGACGATCGCGGCCTTGTTCCTGCGCCAGCCGCCCAGGTGCCGGTCCAGGCAGTTCGCGGAGAGGTTGAGCTGCCCGCCCACGAACCACTTCGCGAAGGGCGGCCGCCAGTCCAGCACCCGGTCCCACCGCCGCATCCAGTCCAGGGTCTCCGCCTGCTCGGCCCAGAAGCCCTCCGGGTCCTCCACGCTGCGCCGGTAGAGCGCCCGGTACTCCTCCAGGCTGCCCAGGTGGGCGCGTTTCTGGAACTCCGCGGGCGGCGGGAAGACGCGCCCCTCCTTCAGCACCGACAGGATATCCACCAACGAGCAGCCTCCTCCGGAGCGCATGCTACGATGCCTCGAATGAAGTTGAAAGGGGCCTTGGGCCCCGGTCTCCTCGACCGCTACATCGTCAAGGAGATGCTGGCCCCCACCGGGCTGGGCCTGCTGCTGTTCACCTTCATCCTGCTGCTGCAGCAGATCACGCTGCTGATGGGCATCCTGATCGCCCGCAGCGCGGACCCCGGCACCATCCTGCGCGTGTTCGTGTACCTGCTGCCGAGCATCTTCGCGGTCACGATCCCGATGGCGTTCCTGCTGGGGGTGCTGCTGGCCTTCGGCCGGCTGGCCAGCGACAGCGAGATCGTGGCGCTGCGCGCCAGCGGCGTCAGCCCGCTGCGCCTGCTGCGGCCCGTGGTGCTGCTCTCGCTGCTGGCCGGCGCCGTCACCTTCTGGACCATGGCGGTGGCGTTGCCCGCGGCCAACCAGGCCCACCGGCAGGAGATGTTCGCCCTGGTGGTCAACAAGGCGCGCAGCGCGGTGAAACCCCGCGTCTTCAGCGAGGACGACCTGGTGCCGGGCATGGTGGTCTACGTCTCCGACATCGCCGCCGACACCGGGCAGTGGCGCGACGTCTTCATCCACGACGTACGCGAGCCCCGCCATCCCAAGGTGGTGCTGGCCCGCCGCGGCCAGCTGCGCGTCGAGGAGGCGCGCAAGACGGTCTCGATGCACCTCGAGGACGGAGCGATCTACGCCGTGAAGCCCGAGGACCCCGCCACCGACACCTTCCAGAAGTTCGCCTCCTCCGACCTGCCCCTGCCCACCGAGACCTTCTTCCCGCCCACGCCCCTGTCCAAGGGCGACCGCGAGATGGGCCTGCGGGAGCTGTCGGAGCGCATCCGGGACCTGGCCCCCGAGGACGCGAAGCTGCGGGCCCAGGGCAAGCCGGTGACCGCCACTGCCCCGTTCCGGGTCGAGTGGCACAAGAAGTTCGCGATCCCGGTCGCCTGCGTCGTGTTCGGCCTGCTGGGCCTGGGGTTGTCCCTGGGCAGCAAGAAGGAGGCACGCTCGGCGGCCTTCGCGTTGTCGATCGGCGTGATCTTCGTCTACTACGTCCTGATCCGCCTCGGCGAGCAGGCCGGCGACACTGGGGTGCTGGCGCCCTGGCTCGCGATCTGGGCCGCCAACCTGGTGTTGGGAGCGATCGCGGTCCTGCTGCTGATGAGGAACCACCGCGAGGCCGCCTTCGATCCCCTCGACCCCTCCCACTACATCGGCTGGCTGCCGCGCCTGCGCCGCGCCTCCCGGCCCGCGACGCCGGCCGGCGCGCCCCGGGCCGCGGGGGCGAGGCGCCCCGTGGTGGTGGTGCGTTTTCCGCGGCCCAGCCTGGCGACCTCGTTCCCCAGCCGCCTCGACCGCTACATCGCCCGGCAGTGGGCCGCCCACTTTGCCCTGGTGTTGCTGGCCTTCTACGCGATTTTCCTGCTCACCCACTTCCTGGACCTGTTCGACGACATCCAGCAGCACAAGATCAAGGGCGCCCTGGTGTTCCACTACTACGCCTTCTTCTCGCCGGCCATCGGCCACCAGATGGCCCCGGTCGCGGTGCTGGTGGCGACCCTGGCGACCTACGGCATCCTGGCCCGCCGCAACGAGATCACGGCCATGAAGGCGGGCGGCATCAGCATCTATCGCGGCACGCTGCCCGCGTTGCTGATGGGCCTCGCCGTCAGCGCGGCGCTGTTCGGCATGACCGAGTTCCTGCTGCCCGCCACGAACCGTGTGGCCAGCCGCGACTTCAACGTGATCAAGGGCCGGCCGCCCCAGTCCACGACCCTGCTGCACCGGCGCTGGGTGGTGGGCGGCCGCGATCGCCTCTACAACTTCGACGTCGCCAACCCCGGCCCGCCCGGGTCCAACGTGCTCTCGTTGTTCGGGGTCTGGCTCTACGACCTGGACCCGGCGACCTGGAGCCTGCGTGAACGCGTGTTCGCCGGCCGGGCGGTCTGGGACCCGGAGCGGGGGGCCTGGACCCTGGAGAACGGCTGGCGGCGCCAGTTCCGGGGCGGCGCCGGCACCTTCCGCACCTTCACCCAGGTCAAGACGCGGGATTTCGAGCCGCCGTCGTATTTCATGCGCGAGGAACGCGAGTCCGACACGCTGCGCCTGGACGAGCTGCGCCGGCACATCCGGTCCCTGCAGGCGATGGGGCTCGACGTGACGCGGCTGCGCGTGCAGTGGCACCGCAAACCCGCCTTCCCCACGATCGGGGTCGTGATGGCCCTGATCGGGATCCCCTTCGCCTTCGTGGTGGGCCGGCGCGGCGCCCTGTACGGCATCGGCATCAGCATCGTAATCGCCATGGTCTACTGGGCCTGCCTGGCGATTTTCGAGCACCTGGGCAACAACGCCCTGCTCCCCCCGCTGCTGGCCGCCTGGGCCCCGAACCTGCTGTTCGCCTCGGCCGGCCTGTATCTGATGCTGAACCTCGAGACCTGAGGCGCGCTCCGCGGGGCGACGGGGGGCTTGAGCCGGCGCGGGGATCCCGCTATCATGTTGCCCTCCCCTCCAGGACGAGGCCCATGGCCCAGCGGAGCTTTGGCCGCTACGTAGTCGGCGAGGAGATCGGCAGCGGGGGGATGGGGAGGGTCTTCCGGGCCCACGACCCGCACCTGCGTCGCGCGGTCGCCATCAAGACGGTCCGCTCGGAGCTGCTCGACAGCGAGACGGCGGCCGAGTACCTGAAGCGCTTCCGGCGCGAAGCGCAGGCCGCCGGCGGCTTGTCCCACCCCAACATCGTCGGCATCTTCGACGTCGGCGACGACTACCTGGTCATGGAGCTCGTCGAGGGTCGCACCCTGCAGCAGCTGCTGCGGCAGGTCGGCAAGCTCGAGACGGCCGAGGCGCTGCGGATCCTGGGTCCGCTCGCCGAGGCTCTCGACCTGGCCCACGCCGCCGGCATCGTGCACCGCGACATCAAGCCGGCCAACATCATGGTCCAGCCCGACGGCGGGCCCAAGCTGATGGACTTCGGCGTGGCTCACCTCGAGACCACGCTGATGACGGCCGGCGGCCAGTTCCTGGGCTCGCCCTCCTACATGGCGCCCGAGCAGATCAAGGACGGCGCCGCCACGCCGAGGACCGACCTGTTCGCGTTTGCGGTGGTGGCCTACGAGATGCTCACCGGCCAGCGGCCGTTTCAGGGCGGCAGCCTGACCTCGATCATCTACCAGGTCATGAACGAGGAGCCGCCGCCGCCACGCCAGTGGAACTTCGAGCTGCCGCAGAACTACGACGAGATCTTCCGGCGCGCGCTCTCGAAGCTGCCGGAGGACCGCCATGACTCGGCCTCCGCGTTCACCGCCGCGCTCGACCTCAAGGAGCTGGATTCGACCCTCTCCGCGTTGGCCGACGCGAAACGTCCCGGCAGCGCGGTCCCGGCGCGCGGCTTCCCACGCGCTGCGGTGTCGGGCGCCAACGCCCTCGCCCTCGCCCCCGCCCTCGAGCCGGAGACACACGCCACACCGGTCCCCGCCCTGCACGCCGGGGTTCGGACCGCGACGTTGTCCGACCCGACACAACCCGTCCCCGGCCATCCGCCGCCCCCGGCTCGGAGCGTCTGGATCGCGGCCGGCCTGGTGGTCTCGGTGGTGGGCGGCGTGATCGCGGCCCTGGGACGGACGCCTGCCGGGCCGCCGCCGGCGCCGCAGGTGCGCGCCGAGCTGCGGGTCGAGACCGAACCGGCCGGGGCCGAGGTGTTCCTCGACGGAGCCCGGACCGGCAACTCCCCGATCGCCCTCGAGGACGTCACGCCCGGCCTGCACCGGATCCGGGTGGCGCGGGAGGGCTACGCGCCCGCCGAGCTGGGCGTGGAGCTCGCGGCCGGCCCGGCGTCGGCGCCGCTGCGTTTTGTCCTGTCCGCCATGACCGCGCGGCTCGCGATCCGCTCGGCGCCAGCCGGCGCCCAGGTCAAGATCGACGGCCGGCCGATCGGCGAGACACCGTTGGAATCGCTCTCCCTGGATCCCGGATCACGGGAGATCCGGGTCGAGAAGCCCGGCTTCCGCAGCCAGGTCAAGCGCGTCGAGTCGAAGCCGGGCGAATCACTCTCGCTCCAGGTCACCCTCGAGGCCGTGCCGGCCGCCGCCACCGTCAACCAGCCCAAGCCCTCGCCCTCGCCCTCCGCCCCGCCGGCCCTGGTGGAGGGTATGTTCGTCGAGCCCGGGCCCGACGTGATAGCCCCGCGCAAGATCGCAGGGGACTACGCCCGGTACCCCGACGCCGCCCGCAGGCAACGCCTGTTCGGCTCGGTCGCGGTCGAGCTCGTCGTCACGGAGGCCGGCGTCCCCGTCGAGGTCCGGGTCACCGAGTCGGCCGGCCAGATCCTCGACACGGCGGTCGTCGAGGCAGTGAAGCGCTGGCGCTTCGAACCGGCAACCAAGGATGGGGTGCGGGTGCGCACCCGCTGGACCACCCGCGCGACCTTCCAGGGCTCGTAGCGATCAGCCCGCCGTTTGTCCGGACTCCAGCGCCCGCCGGCGCGACAGCTGGCGGATCTTCAGGGCCAGGCCGATCAGCACCAGCACGATGACGACGAGCGAGACGACCAGGCCCCGACGGCGCGCGGACAGCTCGCCGAGCGCGCGCTGGCCCCCGGCCAGCGCCGCCCGCGCGTGCTCCAGGCCCTGCGCGTGTTTCTCGACGAAGGCTCCGCCCTCGGCGCTCGAGAAGGTGTGGACCAGCACCTCCAGCTCGATCTGGGCGTCCACCGCGCGGTCGATCTCCAGGAGCGTCTCGCGGGTCTCGACGCCGCCGCGGCGCGCCGCCAGCAGGATGCGCTCGGCGCGCGCGGTGAGTGCGGTCAGCTCGCGCATGCGGCGCAGGTAATCCTGCGCCGTGCCGAGGCCGCTGGTGCGGTCGGAGCCGGCAGGAGCCTCGTGGCAGCCGTCGCAGCGAACGATGTCGGCGCGCGTCGGCCGGCCGGTCGCCGGGTCGTCGTAGGTGTAGTGGGTCTTGCCGATGCGGAACTTGGTGAACAGGCGCTCGAACTCGGGGCGCAGCCGGTTGGCGCGAGGGGCGCCGGGCTCGCTGGCGAGGACGTGGGTGGGCAGGGCCAGGGCGCGGTCCACGAGCCAGTCGAAGCGCTCCGTGCCCTGGAGCTGGCGGCCCGCGGCGTCGGCGAGCAGGGCGTCCCGCATGGCTTCGTAGTTGCGGCGCTTCAGCTCCGGCTCCGGCACCTCGCTCGCCACCGAGTCGGGCCCCTCGTGACAGAAGGCACACGGCGTCTCGGGCAGCGGCGACAGCAGCGCCACCGTGGGACGCACGACGCCGTGGTTGCCGTGGCAGGACGCGCACTCGCTCAGGACGTGCGGCCCCTCGAGCCTCGCCTGAGGCGCGGGGGGGGCGTGGCAGGCCGCGCACCCGGCCGCTCCGGCCGCGGCCAACAACTCCGCGTGGTTCTCGAGGCCCGTCTGCTTCGGGCTGGCGCGGAACAGCTGCGCCTCACGGCCGTGGCATTGGCCGCACACGAGTGCGATGGACTCGAGCCCGGGAGGCGTCGCGCCGTGGTTGCCGTGGCAGTCGTTGCAGGTGGGCGCCGACAGGTCGCCCCGCTCGAGCAGCGCACGGGCGTGGACACTCTGGTGCCAGCGGGCGTACTGGTCCACGGGAAGGGCCCGCCCGTCCGGCAGCCGACGTCCCCGCATGCGCTGGGGGTCGGCATGGCAGCCGCGGCAGGTCTCGGCCACCCGGGTCGGGTAGACGGGCGAGAGCGGGTTGCCCGAGCGCAGGATGCCGTGCACGTCGTGGCAGTCGACGCAGGTCGCGACGCCGTCGTCGCCGCCTCGCAGGGCCCGGCCGTGTTGGCTCGTCCAGTACTCCTGCTCCTGGTCGACGCGCAGGCTCGGGTTGAAGCGCTTCATGTAGGTGGCGTCGGAGTGGCATCGCCCGCAAAGACCCGGGATGTCCTTGCGCGCCAGAGTGCCGCGGAAGGGGTGTCGCGCGTAGCCGCTGTCCATCGCTGCGGCAGCGTCCTCGGCCAGGGCGGGGTCGGGGTTGCCGCCGTGGCAGTGGTGGCAGGAGAGCCCCGACTCCGCGTGGACGTCCTGCCCGAAGCGCTGGACCGCCCGCAGGCCGTCCGCGTCCCAGATCTGGGAGTCGCCGTGGCAGGCGATGCAACGAGGTCGCCTGGGCGAGGGCCGTGCCCGTCCCCGCCGCGGCGACAAGCGCCCCCAGCGCGGCGCCCAGCGGCTTCATGGCCGACCGGCCTTCTCGCGGCGTCCGGCGGCCAGCACGAAGCCGGACAACACGCCGCCCAGCGCCAGGACGATCCACACCGGCAGCAGCGAGCCGTAGCCCCAGGCGGTCATGCCCACGACGTAGGCGAGGCCCAAGGCGCCGAGCAGCGTGAAGGCCGGGCTGCGCCCGTCGCGCACCACGCCCCGGTCCAGGAAAGGCACGAGCACCAGCAGCAGCCCCGCCAGGGCGAAGAGCAGGATCGGGATGGCTTCGTACTCGACGCCGGCGATCTCGCCGCCGGGGACGAGCTTCAGGGTCTGGAACATGAACATGAAGTACCACTCCGGCTTGATGTCCTTGTAGGCCGGCGCGAACGGGTCGGCCTTCTCGCCGAGCTCCCACGGGAAAAGCGCCGCGAGAGCGGCGAGCACTCCCAGGGCCAGCGTCCACACCCACGCCTCGCGCAGCACGAAGTCGGGGATGAAGCGCATCTGGCGCAGCCGCCGTCCGCTCCGCTCGACGGCAGGGGGCACGCTCATGCCATGCACCTGGACGAACAGCAGGTGGGCCCCCAGCAGCACCGCGGTGACGGCGGGCAGGATCGCCACGTGCCAGCCGTAGAAACGAGACAAGGTGCCTCCCGTGACCCGCTCGCCGCCGCGCAGGAAGCGCAGCGTCCACTCCCCCACCACCGGCACGGCCCCGGCGATGTCGGTGCCGACCTTGGTGGCGAAGAAGGCGAGCTGGTTCCACGGCAGCAGGTAACCCGAGAAGCCGAAGGCCAGGGTGAGGAACAGGATCAGACAGCCGCTGATCCAGGTGAGCTCCCGGGGCGGGCGGTAGGCCTTCAGGAAGAAGACCGTCGTGAGGTGGGCGAACACCGTGAACACCATCAGGTTCGCGGACCACGAGTGCAGCGAGCGGATCAGCCAGCCGAACGGCACCGTCGTCATCAGGAACTCGATCGACTCGAAGGCGGTGTCGGCGGAGGGCCGGTAGTACAGCATCAGCAGGATCCCGGTGAGCACCTGCACCGCGAAGAAAAACAGCGTCATGCCGCCGAAGTAGTAGAAGGCCATGTAGCGGTGCTCCGGCACCGTCTTCTCGGCGGCCTTCTTCTGGAGCGCGGCGAGCAGCAGGCGCTGGTTCAGCCAGGCCTCGAGCTTCGGCCAGGGGCTTGCCATGCTTCAGCTCCTGGATACGACCAGGCTCGCGGGCTGGCCGGGGCCACCCGGGACGAGGTGGACCTGGAAGGGCGTGAGCGGCTTCGGCGGCGGCCCGGCCACGTTGCGGCCGTTGAGGTCGTACTGGCCGTTGTGGCAGTTACACCAGATCGCCTGTTGGGCCTTGTGATACTCCACGATGCAGTCGAGGTGGGTGCAGGTCGCCGTGAAGGCGCGGTAGTCCGTCTCCGAGACTCGCAGGAGGATCACCGGCTCGGCGCCGAAGCGCAGGATCTTGAAGCCCTTCTCCAGCAGCTCGGGGTCGTTGCTTGCTCCCGCCTCGACCTGCGCGGTCGCGGCCTCCGGGATGACGGGTGGACTGATGAAGCGCAGCACCGGATACACGACGGAGGCCAGGAGCGCCCCCACCGAGGTTCCCAGGAACCAATTGAGCACCCTGCGGCGCTGGGGATCCTCGAGGGCCTGATCCATTCGCCACCTCTCGGTTGACCGGCGCGGTGTTCGTCCAGGGTCCGCGCAGCAGCTACGCACCCGACCGCCCGCCAAGACGATACACGAGCGAGCGCCGCTTGGGGAGATCCGCGGAGTCGCCCCGTGGCCAGGACCTACGCCTCCCAGGACGGTCTCTCCGCCGGTCCGGTCAGTAGCGGTAGTGATCGGGCTTGAAGGGGCCCTCGGGCGACACGCCGATGTATCTGGCCTGCTTCTCGCTGAGACGCGTGAGCTTCACGCCGAGCTTGTCGAGGTGCAGACGCGCCACTTTCTCGTCCAGCCGCTTCGGCAGCACGTAGACCTTCTTCTCGTATTTCGCGGCGTTCTCCGCCAGCTCGACCTGGGCGATCACCTGGTTCGTGAAGCTGTTGGACATCACGAAGCTCGGATGGCCGGTGGCGCAGCCCAGGTTCAGCAGCCGGCCCTCGGCCAGCACCAGGATCGAATGGCCGTCGGGGAAGGTCCACATGTCGTACTGGGGCTTGATGCTGGTGCGCTGGATTCCCGGCAGCCGCTTCAGGCCCTCCATGTCGATCTCGTTGTCGAAGTGCCCGATGTTGCCGACGATGGCCTTGTCCTTCATGCGCGCCATCTGCTCGACACCCAGGATGTCGCAGTTGCCGGTCGCGGTGATGAAGATGTCGGCCGTCTCCACGACCTCGTCCAGGGTCAGGACCTGGTAACCCTCCATGGCGGCCTGCAGGGCGCAGATCGGGTCGATCTCGGTCACGATCACGCGGGCGCCCTGGCCGCGCAGCGACTGCGCGCAGCCCTTGCCCACGTCGCCATAACCACACACCACGGCGACCTTGCCCGAGAGCATCACGTCCGAGGCGCGGAACAGGCCGTCGATCAGGGAGTGGCGGCACCCGTAGAGGTTGTCGAACTTGCTCTTGGTGACGCTGTCGTTGACGTTGATGGCGGGAAACAAGAGCGTGCCCGCCTTCTCCATCTCGTACAGGCGGTGGACGCCCGTGGTGGTCTCCTCGGAGACGCCGTGGCAGTCCTTGGCCACCCGCAGCCAGCGCTCCTTGCTCGTCTGCTGGATCCGGGCCAGCAGGCGCAACACGATCGCGAGATCCTCGTTGTCGGCCGTGGCGGGGTCGGGCACGCGACCCGCGATCTCGCACTCGACCCCCTTGTGGATCAGCAGCGTGGCGTCGCCGCCGTCGTCCACGATCTGGGTGGGGCCCCGGCCGGCTCCGAAATCGAGGCCGCGCTCCGTGAAGTTCCAGTACTCCTCGAGGCTCTCGCCCTTGTAGGCGAACACCGGCACACCCGAGGGCTTCTCGGGCGTCCCTTTCGGTCCCACCACCACCGCCGCCGCCGCATGGTCCTGGGTCGAGAAGATGTTGCAGGAGACCCAACGCACCTCGGCCCCCAGCGCCTTCAGGGTCTCGATCAGGACGGCGGTCTGGATGGTCATGTGCAGGCTGCCGGTGATGCGCTGGCCGCGCAACGGCTGCTGGCCGGCGTACTCCTGCCGCACCGCCATCAGGCCCGGCATCTCCTGTTCCGCGAGCCGGATCTCCTTGCGGCCCCACTCGGCGAGGCCCAGATCCTTCACCCGGTGCTCGATGGTCCCGCCCTTGGCGGGCGTCGCGACGCTGGTCGTCATCTCGTCTCCTTCTTCCTTTTCTTCATGAAGGTCACACCACCCAGGCGCGCCGCGGACAGCAGCAGCAGCGCCGGGCCCCTCGCCTGCGCCTCCGGAGCCAGCGGCCGCACGGAGACCGCCGTCAGTCCCTCCTGCTCGGCCAGCGCGCGCAGCGCCTCCGGCTCGAAACCCGGCCGCAGCTGCCCCATCTGACGACGGAACTCCTCGCGGTCGTGGCGCAGCAGGTCCACGGCCACCAGCCGGCCGCCGGGGCGCAGCACCCGGGCCGCCTCGCCGAGCACCAGCGCCGGATCCTGGACGTAGCTGAGGGCGAGCAGCAGGAGTGCCGCGTCCACGCTGCCGTCCTCCAGGGGCAGGGCCTCCAGGCTCCCCTGCCGCAGCTCCACGTTGCCCAGGCCCGCCGTGCGCCTCTTCGCGGCCTTCAGCATGGCCGCCGACTGGTCCACGCCGATCACGCGCGCCGCCACGGGCGCCAGCGCGAGCAGGGCGTGGCCGGTGCCGCAGCCGAGGTCGGCCACGGTCCACTCGGCCGGCAACAACCCCACCAGGGCCGCGGCCGTGAAGCTGCTGCCGTACAACTCGCCCCGCAGCTTGTCCCACTGGCCGGCCGCGCCGGCGAAGAAGGCTTGGGCCGCCGGCTGCCGCTCGGCCAGCCGGCGCGCCAGACGCAGCTGGTCCTGCTGGGCCGTGGCCCACCCCGTCGTCTGCTCCTTCGCGAGCAGCCACAACCGCCGCGGGCCAGGCTCGGCCCCGGCCATCCGGTACAGCCGCGTGGCGCCCCGGGGCCGGCTCCTCAACCAGCCCTGGTCCGCCAGCAGCTTGAGGTGGCGGCTGACCGTGGACTGCGGCAGCTGCACCACGTCGCACAACTCCTGGACCTGGAGCTCGTTGCGCTCGAGCAGCCGCAACAGGCGCAGCCGCGTCGGGTCGGCCAGGCTGGCCAACACACCGACCAGGGTCTCGGGTTGCCGCGCCGCCGATCCTGCCATCATTGTATCCGGATACTAGGATAATCTGGCCCTCGGCGTCAAGTCCGGCCCGGGGCCTCAGTAGGCTCCCAGCCCCGCGATCCAGATCCTGCCCTGGGTGCCCGGCTTCACCGCGCCCTGGTCCAGCACGAAAACCAGTCCCACCACCTGGTCCAGGTCCAGACGCCCGTCGCTGTTGGGATTGATCGAGCGCAGGCTCGTGAAGGGCACGGACACCCGCCGCCACTGGGCGGCGGTCCGCACCGACGCGAACCACCATTCGGTGGCGCCGTCGGCCGAGGCCGGGTTGCGGTCGCGCACCTGCACCCAGATCCGGTACACGCCGTCGCCCCGCACGTCGAACACCAGGCCGGAGCGCCCCGACAGGTCCCGGGGCGCACGGCTGGCCAGGGCACACCACACGTGGGGGGCACCAGGGCTCGGGGTGCCGAGCGTGAAGCTGAGGCGTGCCGCCGGCCCCCCTCGGGGCCCGGCGCCGGGCTCCAGCACGTCCCTCTCCATGACCGAGCCGGGGCCGCCGAACTCCGCTCCGAAGCTGCTGCCGGCTCCGAAGTCGTCCAGGGTCAGGGCGGCAGGCGGGACCTCCTCCTCGGCCGGCCAGGCCGCCCGCTGCCGGCGCCGCGCCTGCACGTCCTCGTCGAACACGTAGATCGGGTTCGACACGATCCACGGCACCGCGTGTCCCGGCACGTGCACCTCGACCCGGTACACGCCGGGCCCCGACGCGTCCCGCACGTACTCGAGGCCGCCGGGGCCGGCAGGTCCCGACTCCCCGACCGGCGCCCCGTCGCGGAGCACACGAGCGCGGGCGCCGAGGGGAGCCCGGGCGTGTACACGCAGGCGCGGAGCCGGCTCGGGGGGCAGGCTCTCCCCCATGCTCACCCGCACCGAGCCGCCCTCGGCCACGAACGAAAACCCGTCGGCCGGCGCGATCGCGTCGAGGCCGAGGTAGGCGCGCCCGCGGCCCAGGGCGGTCAGCAGGCTCGCGCCGTCCCGGGTCGCATCGCCGCTGAGGGGAGCCTCCAGCAGGACGTAGTTTCGCGCCAGGCCGAAGACCGCGCCGTAAGCCGGGAAACGTGGCGCCAGGCGCTTCGAGAGGCGCAGGCGGCTGTGCGCGTCGGCGCCCAGGATGCCGGCCACGTCGCGCTCCAGCAGCAGCTGGTCCCAGCGGCGGAGGGTCGCGTCGGGTGAGCTCAGGCTGCCGAGCAGCGCGTGCCGGGGGTTCACCAGATACAGCCCGGCCGTGCGGGCCAGGCGCAGCCAGCCGGCCTCGCGCCATTGGCTGTCGCCGTTCAGCAGCTCCAGGCCCCACGGCCCCGGCAGCTCCCAGCCGGAGAAGCGGAAGTCCGCGCGGGGGCTGATCGGGTGGGCCGCGAAGGCCCAGCCCCCTGGCAGGCGGATGTCGTCGAGGGCGTCGCGTGCCCCGCCCGAGAAGCGATACACCGGGTCCGCCAGGCCCAGGCCGACGATGTGGCCGGCGGTGGTGGAGATCTCCGTGCCCACCAGCACCAGCACGCCGTCGCGGTAACCCTCGAGGGGCTTGGCGTCGAGAGTGTTGTGGTCGGTGATCACCACGAACTGCAGCCCGGCGCGTTTCGCCTCCGCCGCCACCTCCTCCGGCGTGCCGCCGCCGTCGGACAACGTGGTGTGGACGTGCACGACGCCGGCCGCACGCACGAAGCCGTCGTCGGCCACGGGCCCCGCGACCAGCAGCGGCGCCCGGGTGGCGACCCAGGCCACGAGCAGCGTGGCGGCGGCCAGGAGACCGAGCAGCACCCGGCGCAGCCGCGTCACGCGCGCCCCGCCTACGTGAGCAGCTGCTTGCGGAGCGCCTCGGCCTTGTCGGTGCGCTCCCAGGGGAACTCGGGGCGGCCGAAGTGGCCGTAGGCCGCGGTGGCCTTGTAGATCGGGCGGCGCAGGTCCAGGTACTCGATGATGCCCTTCGGCGTGAGCGGAAAGGTCTGGCGGATCGCCTGCACCATCTTGCCCTCGTCCAGCTTGCCGGTGCCCATGGTGTCGGTCATGATCGAGACCGGCTCGGGCACGCCGATGGCGTAGGCGATCTGCAGCTCCACCTTGTCGGCCAGGCCGGCGGCGACGATGTTCTTCGCGATATGGCGCGCCATGTAGGACGCCGAGCGGTCCACCTTGGTGGGGTCCTTGCCCGAGAACGCCCCGCCGCCGTGGCTGCCGACGCCGCCGTAGGTGTCCACGATGATCTTGCGCCCGGTCAGGCCGCAGTCCCCCTGCGGGCCCCCGGTCACGAAGCGGCCCGTGGGGTTGATGAAGTACTTGGTCTGCTCGTCGAGCAGCTGGCGCGGGATCACCGCGTGGATCACCTTGTCCAGGACGTCCTCGCGGACCGTGTCCATCTTGACCAGGTCGCTGTGCTGGGCGGAGACGATCACGGCCTCGACCCGCACCGGCTTGTCGCCGTCGTACTCGACCGTGACCTGGCTCTTGCCGTCCGGGCGCAGGTAGTCGAGGATCTCCTCCTTGCGCACCTGGGTCAGGCGCCGGGTCAGCTTGTGGGCCAGCATGATCGGCAACGGCATCAACTCTTCGGTCTCGTTGCAGGCATAGCCGAACATCAGGCCCTGGTCCCCCGCTCCCCCGGGGTCCACGCCCATCGCGATATCGGGGGACTGCTCGTGGATCGCCGAGATCACGGCGCAGGTCTCGTAGTCGAAGCCGTATTTGGCCCGGGTGTAGCCGACGCCCTTGATCGTCTCGCGCACGATGGTGGGCAGGTCCGCGTAGGCCTTGGTGGTGATCTCCCCGGCGATGAAGGCGAGGCCGGTGGTGACCAGGGTCTCGCAGGCCACCCGGCTGGTCGGGTCCTGGGCCAGAAGCGCGTCCAGCACCGCGTCCGAGATCTGGTCCGCGATCTTGTCCGGATGCCCCTCGGTCACCGACTCCGAGGTGAAGAGGTGCCGCCCGTTTTTCGCCATTCGCACTCCGCGTTAGGGGCCGCTGCGGGCCCGCCCAAAACGCGGGAGCGTACCACGCGGCCCCATCGGCGGCCAACGCCGGGCCGCGGCGCCGGGCTGCGTCAGGCGCGGGGATGGAACCGGTCGTAGACCTGGCGCAGCCGCTCCCGGGAGACGTGGGTGTAGATCTGGGTCGTGGAGATGTCCGCGTGGCCCAGCATCGCTTGCAGGGCGCGCAGGTCGGCGCCGTGTTCGAGCAGGTGGGTCGCGAAGGAATGGCGCAACACGTGGGGCGTCAGGATGCGCTCGACGCCCGCGGCGACGGCGTGTCGCCGCACGATGCCCCATAACCCGTGCCGCGTGAGCGGGCCGCCGCGTTGGCTCAGGAACAGCTGCGTCGCCTCACGGCGCCGCAGCAGCCTGGGCCGGGCCTGCTTCAAATAACGCACCACCCAGTCCCTGGCCTGGCGGCCCAGGGGCACCAGCCGCTCCTTGCGACCCTTGCCGAAGCAGGTCACGAGCCCCACCTGCATGTCGAGGTCGCCCGGTCGCAGCCCGATCAGCTCCGAGACGCGCATGCCCGTGGCATACAGGACCTCGAGCAGGGCGCGGTCGCGCACCCCGAGCGGGGCCTTCAGGTCGGGAGCTTGGAGCAGCGCCTCCACCTGGGCCGGCGTGAGGAAATGGGGCAGGGCCTTGAAGGCGCGGGGCGCCTTCAAGTTCTGCATCGGGTCGTCCTGGATCAGGCCCTCGCGCACGGCGTAGCGGTAGAACCCGCGCAACGCGTGGACCGCACGCGCCACCGAGCGCGGCGACAGGCCTCGGTCCCGCAGCCACGCCACGAACCCCGTCAGGTCCACCTGCTTCAGGGCCAACACCGGCCGGCCGAGCTGGCGCGCCCGCTCCTGGAGCACGGCCAGGTCCCGCGAGTAGGCCAGCAGCGAGTTCTCGGCGAGCCCGCGCTCCACGCGCAGGTGGTCGAGGTAGCCGGCGACCACCTCGTGGTCTACAGGCTCAGCTCGGCTCCGAACGTGACGCCTCCGTTGCGGAAACGGACGAAGTCGGGACCGTCCTCCCCCTGCACCTTCAGCAGGCGATAACCCCCCCCGACCGCCAGACGGTCCGACAGGTGCAGCCGCGCCCCCAGGCGCAACTCGTAGTAGTGGCCGCGCGAGCCGATGGTGAGACCGGTCAACTCGCCCTCGAAGCTCATCCGGCCCGTGTAGATGCGCCCGGTGGCCCCCAGGAAGGGGACCGGCGTGCTCAGGTTCTCGCGTTCGTCGATGTCCAGGTCCGGAGCCGCGACCGAGGCGTCGCCGTCGAAGATCTGGCCGCCCAGCACGACCCCGAAGTACCCGGCCCGGGTCTTGACGAAATCGAACTCCAGCGCCGCGGCGTACAGCCTGCCCTTGACGGCGCTCACGACCCGGGTGTCCACGGGATACAGGCGTTCGTTGAAGACGAAGGAGCGCGTGATCCGCAGGTCGGCGGTGTAGTCCACCGGCGTCACGCCGCCCCGGAGCTTGAAGCCGGGCGAGAGCTGCAGCGCGCCCCGGATCTCGCGGGTGCGGTCGTCCTGGATGCCCAGGTCCTGCTCCAGGTCGATCCGGGTGCCGAACACGCCGGCCCGGAGCTGAGCGTCGAGTTTCGGTCGCCATTCCAGGTACTCGATCCTCAGGCTGTAACGCTCCTCTGGTGGGAGCTGCGCCTCCACGCTCCCGGCGGCGAGAAGGGCCAGGACGAACAGGGCTCGCTTCATGGGAGGCGAGGCTAACACGCGAGGCTGGACCCCACAAGCTATTGAGTGATCCAGCGCACAGGCCGCTAGGGGCTGGGGCGGCGCACGACCGACAGCAGGCGACCCGCCTCCGGCAGCCCGAGCGCCGCGCTCACGCCAAAGTAGACGAGGGCCCCGAAACCCACGCCAGCGAAGGTGGTCAGGGCCTGCACGGCCAGGCCGTGTGTACCGAGTGAGGCCTGGAGCCACCGGCTCAGGCCGAAGACCGCGGGGGCCATGACCAGCGCGGCCAGCGTCATGAGCGCCACCGCCCGGGCCAGCCCATCGCGGAACAGGCCGCCCAGCTGGCGCTCGAAGGCCAACAGCAACACCGCGGCGTTCACCAGCGCGCCCAGGCTCGTCCCGAGGGCGACGCTGCGGAACCCCAGCTGCTCGTAGAGCGACAGGTTCAGGACCAGGTTCGTGGCCACCGCCGCGACGCTGGCCAAGAGCGGAAGCCGCGGCCTGCCGAGCGCGTAGAAGGCCGGCGCCAGCACCTTCACCGCGGCGTACGCCACGAGCCCCGCGCCGTAATACGCGAGGGCGACCGCCGTCCGCTCGGTGTCGAGCGGGCCAAAACGCCCGCGCTCGAACAACAGGCGCACGATCGGGACACCCAGGGCCAAAAGGCCCGCGGTCGCGGGGATGGTGAGGAAGGCCAACATCCTGAGCGACCGCCGCAGCGTGTCCCGCAGCCCCTCCATGTCCTGCTCCGCAGCCCGCTTCGCGAGGCCGGTTGCGGTCACGGTGCCCGCAGCAACCCCGAACAGGCCGATGGGCAGGTACAGGATCCGGAAGGCGTAGTTGAGCCAGGAGACCGCGCCCGGCTCATGCGAGGCGAAGATGCTGTTGACGAAGATGTTGACCTGCACCGCGGCCAGGCCTGCGGTCGCAGGCCCCATCAGCAACGCGACCTGCCGGATGCCCGGGTCCCGCGGCGCCCACTCCGGCCGGAAGCGGAAGCCACCCGCGCGCAACGCGGGGACCTGGATCGCGAACTGCGCCAGGCCGCCCAGCAGCGTGCCCACGGCCCAGCCCAGGGCGACCTGCTCCGCGGCGAAGCCCTGGGCCCAGAGCGCCAGGCCCATCACGATCGCGACCACGTTGAACATGGCCGGAGCGAAAGCCGGCGCCGCGTAACGCTCCTCCGCGTTCAGCATCCCCATCGCCAAGGCGGCGCAGGAGATCAGGGGCAGGAACGGCAACATGACCCGCGTCAGCAACACCGTCAGCTCCAGCTTGCCCGCGACCGCGCCGAAACCCGGCGCCAGCACGGCCACCAGCGGGCCGGCCAAGACGATGGCCAGCAGGGCCAGCGCCCCGAGGCCCACGGCCAGCAGCGTCAGCAGCCGCGCGGCCAGGCGCTGCGCGGCGGCGCGACCCTCCTGGCGGGCAAGGCGCGCGTAGATCGGCACGAAGGCGGCGGAGAGGGCGCCCTCCGCGAACAGGTCCCGCAGCAGGTTGGGGATCCGGAACGCGATCTGGTAGGCGTCCGCGTGCAGGCCCGCGCCGAGCAGCGCGGCGAACACCTGCTCCCGCACGACGCCCAGCACCCGGGAGACCAGGATGAAGGCCGAGACGACGCCGGCCGCCCGCAGCGCGGACACTAGCCGCCGTCCCCTTCCTTGACCGCGCTCATCCCGGCCTGTAAACTTACCTTTTCTCGCCGCCGTTTCGCGCAGGAGGAGTGGGAGTGGCTCAACACGCGTCGGCCCGCAAGCAGATGAGGCAGAGCCTCAAGCACCGGGCCCGCAATCGTCGCAACGTGTCCCAGGTCAAGACCGAGATCAAGAAGCTGCGCGAGGTCATCGCGAGCGGCGACGCCGGCAAGGCCAGGGCCCTGCTGGCCGAGACCGTGAGCGCCATCGACAAGGCGGTCAAGAAGGGGGTGCTGCACGACAACGCCGGCGCCCGCCACAAGAGCCGGCTCTCCCTGAAGGTCAACGGGCTGGCGGCGAAGGCCTAGCCCCCGTCTTCTTCGAGCACGCCTCCAGGATCGCCGCCGCCAGGGCCACGGCGGCCGAAGCGCCGGTCTTGACGCGCCGGTCGGCTTTACGCAGCGCTGCCTGGGCCCGCACCAGTTCGGCTTCGCTCCAGCGCTCCGCGGCCCGCTCCAGGTCGGGCAGCTTGAAGGCCATGGTTTTGGGCAACCAGGCCAGCTTGTCCTCGCGGCTGGCGCGCGCCTCGCGCAGCGCACGTAACCCCCGTACCCGGCGCAGCGACTGGTACACCGCGCCCAGCAGCATCGGGGCCTCCTCGCCGTCGTCGAGCAGGCTCGCGACCAGCTCCAGGGCCTGCCCCGTGCGCCGTTCCGCCACGGCGTCGCCCAGCAGCCAGAACGGCCGCGCGAAGCCCCGGCCCAGCACCGCCGCCACGTCCTGGGCGCTGAGGCGTTTGTGCCCCACCGCGAAGGCCTCCAGCTTGTCCAGCTCCCCCATCAGGCGCCGCAGGTCCTGGCCCACCCGCTCCACGAGCTCGTTCCCCGCGTCCGGGTCGAGGGGCAGCTGGCGCCGGCGCAGTTCCTCGTTCACCCGGGAGCGCAGGCGGGCGCCCTTGAGCGGCTCCGCCGAGATCGTCTCGGCTCCGGCCAGGAGCGTCTTCCAGGCCGTGCGGCGTTTGTCCGGCCGGCCCGCCATGAAGACCAGGCCGACGTCGGGGTTGGGGTCCTCCAGGTATTCGGCCAGGCCCTCCTCCGGACCCTTCAGGGCCTCCGCGTTGCGGACCACGACCACCCTGCGGCTGGCGAAGAGCGACCGCGTGCGCGCCGCGTCCAGGACACGGCTCCAGGTGTTTTCGTCCCCGCGCAGCGTCTGCACCGCCTCACCCCGGTCCGCGCCCACCGCCGTCGCGAGGATCGCCGCCAGGGCCTCTTCCGCCAGGAACGAGTCGGGGCCGACGATGGCGTGGACTCGAGTGGCCCGCCTGGCGGGCAACTAGAAGGCCTCGAGCATCGCCGAGACCACCGACTTGGCGAAGGCGACCGCGATGCGGTCCAGGGCCTGCTCCTCGCGGTCGAAGTAGTTCTCGGCGTCCACGCCGATGTCGTACTCGTCCCGCGCCGTGAAGTTCTCGGCCTCCCAGATCGGCTGGCTCTCGCCGGGTTTCGCGTACCGCAGCTTCGCGGTCAGCAGCGCGGCGTAGCGGCTGGCCTCGGAACGGCCCTCGGCGTCGGCGCGGCTGAAGCCGATCGCCTGCGAGGTGTAGCTGAGCAACGTGCCCTCCAGGACGGCGTCGACGCCGACGGCGCTCTCCACCACCTCGAAGCGGCCCTTCCTCAGCAGCTCCTCGATCAGCTTCTCGGTGATCCTCTGGTCCAGGCCGGTCTTGCCGGTCTGGTCCTTGAGCAAGGGCACGCCGATGCGCTTGATGCTCGGGTCCACGGAGATGCCCCGGCCCTCGAGGGCGTAGCCACACCCCTGCACCAACAGGCTTCCCAGCAGCAGCAGGCCGGCGTGCCGCTTCACCGGACCACCAGGCTGACCAGCCGCCCCGGCACCACCACGGCCTTCACGAGCTGCTTGCCGGCGATCAGCGCGCGCACCTTCGGATCGGCGAGGGCCTGCTCGCGGCTCTCGTCCTCGCTGGCTCCCGCGGGCAACGTGATCTTGGCGCGTACCTTGCCGTTCATCTGCACGGCCAGCTCGATCACGTCCTGCTTGGCGAGCTCGGGGTTCGCCAGCGGCCAACCCTGGTCCACGATGCTGAAGCGGCCCCCCAGCCGCATCCACATCTCCTCGCAGGCGTGTGGCGCGAAGGGGGACAGCAGCAGCACCAGGCTCTCCACGGCCTCCCGCAGCACCGGACGCAACGGTGGCTCGGCGACGCTGGCCTCGAGCCGGGCGATCTCGTTGTACAGCTCCATCAGCGCCGCCACCGCCGTGTTGAGCTTCAGGCGGTCCTCGATGTCGTCGGTCACGCGCCGGATGGTCTGGTGGACCTTACGTTGCAACGCGCGGGCCTCGGGGGTCAGCGCGGCGGGTGGCGCCAGGCGGGGCTCACTCGCGAAACGCACGGCGTGGCGGTCCAGCAGGCGCCACACCTTGCGCAGGAAGGCCGCCGGGCCCTCGATCTGTGCGTCCTGCCACTCCAGGGGCATCTCGGGCGGCGCCACGAACAGGATGTAGAGACGCAGTGTGTCCGCGCCGTAACGCGACACGATCGCGTCGGGGGCCACGGTGTTGCCCTTCGACTTCGACATCACCTCGCCGTCCTTGTGGACCATGCCCTGCGGGAACAGGCGCGTGACCGGCTCGTCGAAGCTCACCAGGCCCAGGTCGCGCATCACCTTGGTCCAGAAACGCGAGTAGACCAGGTGCAGGATGGCATGCTCGATGCCGCCGACGTAGAGGTCGATCGGGAACCAGTAACGCACCGCCGCCGTGTCCACGGGCCCGTCGTCCTTGCCTGGCGAGAGGTAGCGGTAGAAGTACCAGGAGGAGTCCACGAAGGTGTCCATGGTGTCGGTCTCGCGACGCGCCGGCCCGCCGCACTTGGGGCAGATCGCCTCCACGAACGCCCCCACCTTCTCCAGCGGGTTGCCGCCCTCGCCCGTGAAGGGCGCATCCTTGGGAAGCCGGACTGGAAGCTCCGGCTCGGGCACGCCCTGGGCGCCGTCCCGCTCGCAGTACACGACCGGGATCGGCGTGCCCCAGTAACGCTGGCGGCTGATCAACCAGTCCTTCAGGCGATAACTCACCGCGGCCCGGCCGAAGCCCTTGGTTTCGGCGTGGGCCGTCATCCTCGCGATCGCCTCTTCGACCCCCAGGCCGTCGAAGGGTCCGCTGGCCACGGTCCGGCCGGGGCCGTCGTAGGCCCCCTCCAGGGCCTCCGCGACCAGGGTCGCGCCCTCGGGCTGGATCACCACCCGGATCGGGATCCCGTACTTGCGGGCGAACTCGAAGTCGCGCTGGTCGTGGGCCGGGACCGCCATGATGGCTCCGGTGCCGTAACCCATCAACACGAAGTTGCCGACCCAGAGGGGGATGCGCTCGCCGCTGAACGGGTTGGTCGCGTAGCTGCCGCTGAACACGCCCTCCTTCTCGACCTGGCCGGCCTGCCGGGCCCGCCGGTCCTGGGCGCGGAGCCGGGCCACGGCCGCGCGGGCCGCTTCGGTTCTCAGCAGCTCCGGCACCCGCGGGTGTTCGGGGGCGACGACCATGAAGGTGGCGCCGTAGATGGTGTCGATCCGGGTCGTGAAGACGCGCAGCGGCTGCCCGCCCTCCACCGGGAAGTCCACCTCGGCGCCCCGCGAGCGGCCCACCCAGTTGGCCTGCTGCACCAGGACGCGCTCGGGCCAGGCCCGGAGCTGCTGCATGTCGTCGAGCAGCTGGTCCTGGTACGCGGTGATGCGCAGGAACCACTGCTCCATCTCGCGCTCCTCGATCCGCGAGTGGCAGCGCCAGCACTCCCCGCCCTCGGCCTGCTCGTTGGCCAGCACCGTCTGGCACGACGGGCACCAGTTCACCGGGGCCTTCTTGCGATACGCGATCCCGCGCTCGAACATGCGCAGGAAGAACCACTGGTTCCAGCGGTAGTACTCGGGATCGCAGGTGGCGATCTCCCGGCTCCAGGGGTAGGAGAAGCCCAGCCGCCGCAGCTGCGCCTTCATGCCCGCGATGTTCTCCCGCGTCCAGGTCTCGGGATGCACGCCGCGCTGGATCGCCGCGTTTTCGGCCGGCAGGCCCAGGGCGTCCCAGCCGATCGGGTGCATCACGTTGAAGCCGCGCATGCGCTTGTAACGCGCCACGACGTCGGTGATGCAGTAGTTCCGGACGTGGCCGACGTGGATGTTCCCGGACGGGTACGGCAACATCTCCAGGCAGTAGAACTTGGGCCGCGACGCGTCCTCGGCGACCTCGAAGGTTCCGCTCTCCGCCCAGCGCTGCTGCCAACGCGTCTCGATCGCCTCGAACTCGTATTCGGTCATAACCCCATGAAGCAAAACGAGATCCTAACACGCCCTCGCGACGGCTCCGGCCCGAACGCGGAGACGCCGGCCAGCTCGGGACCGCCCCTTCAGAGCCTCCAGAACTCGCTGAAACGGCGCCGGCACTCCAGGACCAGGCGATCGCCGAGCGGGGAGCGTTCCTGGACCTCCGCGCTTTTCTCGCCGAGCAGGACCTTCACGACCTCCGCGGACGAGGCCTCGATGCCTGCCAGGTCGTAGCCGCCCTCGAGGACGCCGACCACACGCCCGGCCGCCGCACCCCCGGCGGTCTCGACACAGGCGCCCATCACCACCGCGAACCCGGCCGGCGTGACCCGCATCTCCGCCAGCGGGTCGTCGACGTGGGGGTCGAAGCCAGCCGAGACGAGGGTGAGCTGGGGGTCGAAAAAACGGCCGATCGGCGCCACCACCTCACGGTAGAGCGCCGCGTACTCGGCGTCCCCGCAGCCCGCCGGCAGCGGCAGGTTGAGGGTGAAGCCCCGCCCGCGGCCCTCTCCCAGCTCGGAGGCGCCCCCCGTCCCCGGGTAAAACGGGTATGCGTGGGACGACACGTAGAGGACCCGCGGGTCCGCGTAGAACGTCGACTGCGTGCCGTTGCCGTGGTGCACGTCGAAGTCGATGATCATCACGCGCTCCAGGCCCCGCGCGAGGGCCCAGGCCGCACCCACGGCGACGTTGTTGAAGAGGCAAAACCCCATGGCGCGATCGCCTTCGGCGTGGTGGCCCGGGGGGCGCACGGCGCAGAAGGCCCGGTCCAGGCGGCCGTCCAGCACGCCGTCCACGGCGAGCACCACGGCCCCCGCCGCGCGCAGGGCCGCCCGATACGAATGCGGGCCCACCTGGGTGTCGACGTCCAGCCGCATGGTCTGGCCCTCGGTGCGCTCCATCGCCGCCACGTGGTCGGGCGTGTGGACCCGCAGCAGCTCCTCCCGCGTGGCCTCGCGCGGCTCGAGTAGCTGCAGCCGCGGCTCCAGCGGGCGCAGGCCCCGGCGCAGCGCCTCCAGGCGCTCGGGCCGTTCGGGGTGGCCGGGACCGGCGTCGTGGCGGCGGAACAGCGGGTCGTCGTAGAGGCCGACCCGCATGCCCGTCAGCACTCCGGGAGGTTCACGCTGAGCTCGCTCGCCTCCAGGGCGTGGAGCGCGAGCCCGCCCCGGGCGGTCTCCTTGTACTTGTCCTTCATGTCGGCCCCGGTGTCGCGCATGGTCTTGATCACCTTGTCCAGGGAGACGAAGTGCCGGCCGTCTCCACGCAGCGCCATGCGCGCCGCGTTAATCGCCTTCACGGACGCCATGGCGTTGCGCTCGATGCACGGCACCTGGACCAGCCCGCCGATCGGGTCGCAGGTCAGGCCGAGGTTGTGCTCCATCGCGATCTCGGCCGCGTTCTCCACCTGCTCGGGTGTGCCGCCCAACACCTCGGCGAGCCCCGCGGCCGCCATCGAGCACGCCGAGCCCACTTCGCCCTGGCAGCCGACCTCGGCGCCGCTGATCGAAGCGTTCTCCTTGTAGAGCACGCCGATGGCGCCGGCCGTGAGCAGGAAACGCACCACCCCGTCGTCGTTCGCCTCGGGCACGAAGCGCGCGTAGTAATGGAGCACGGCCGGGATGATTCCCGCCGCGCCGTTGGTGGGCGCCGTCACGATGCGGCCCCCGGCCGCGTTTTCCTCGTTCACCGCCAGTGCGTACAGGTTGACCCAATCGATGGCGGTCAGGGGGTCGCGCAAGGCGGCCTCGGGGTGCGACAGGAGCGCGCGGTGCAGGTCGGCGGCCCGGCGCCTCACCTTCAAGCCTCCCGGAAGGATGCCGTCCTGGGCGCAGCCCCGCCGCACGGACTCCTGCATCACGCCCCAGATTCGCAGCAGGCCCGCCCGGATCTCGGGCTCCGCGCGCTGGGTCATCTCGTTGGCCAACATCAGATCGCTGATGCGCAAGCCGTGGGCCGCGCACAACACCAGCAGGTCCTCGCCGCTGCGGAAGGCATACGGGACCCTGGCGCCGGCGGCCGCCGGGCCCCCGGCCTCGGCGGTCCTCTCGTCCACCACGAAGCCACCCCCGACCGAGTAGTAGACGCGGGTGAGGAGCGTCGCGCCCGAGGCGTCGCGGGCCGTGAAGCGCATCGCGTTGGCGTGGAAGGGCAGGCTCTTCCTCAGGAAAAGCAGGTCCTCGCGCTCGCGCCAGTCGACCTCCCGCCGGCGCAGCAACGGGAGCCGACCGGAGCTCCGCACGCCCTCGACCAGGGCGGGGATCGCGGCCACGTCCACGGCTTCGGGCGTCTCGCCCAGGAGGCCGAGCAGGACGGCCTTGTCGCTGCCGTGACCGCGGCCCGTGGCGCCCAGGCTGCCGAACAACTCGACCCTGACGCCCGACACGGCGTCGAGCACTCCGTCGGGCGTCACCACTGCTTCTGCGAACAGCCGCGCCGCCTTCATCGGACCCACGGTGTGGGAGCTGGAGGGTCCGATCCCGATCTTGAACAGATCGAACACGGAGATCATGTTACAGGTCGTCGTAACGCGGGCCGCCGCCCCCCTCCGGCGTGACCCAGGTGATCACCTGGTACGGGTCCATGATGTCGCAGGTCTTGCAGTGCACGCAGTTCGAGAAGTTGATCTGGAGCCGCAGGGCCTTCGGGTCGCCGGTCTTGGGCACCATCTCGTAAACGGCGGCCGGGCAGAACTTCTCGCACGGGTTGCCGTATTCCTCGCGGCACTTCGTCTCGCACAGGTCGAGGTCGGCCACCTGCAGATGGGCCGGCTGGTCCTCCTCGTGTTTGGTGCCCGAGCTGTAGACGTCGGTTTGCCGGTCGAAGGTGAGCTGGCCGTCCATCTTCTTGCGCTGGAAGCTCGCCCGCGTGGCGCCGACCCCGTAGTGCTCGACGAGCGGGTGGATCTCCGCGTAGCCCTTCGAGGGCGTCAGCGGGTCCACCAGGCCGCGGCCGCCGGTGAACAGCTGCAGGCCGCTGTGCAGGAGGCCCGCCCAGAGCCCGTGTTTGAAGCCCTGGTGGAAGTTGCGCACCCTCCACAACTCGGTCTTCACGTAGGAGCCGTTCACCTTCTCCTCGAAGGCCCCGAGCCTCGCGGCCGAGGTGTCCTGGGCGATCAGCGCCTCCAGGGCGGTCTCGGCCGCCAGCATGCCGGTCTTGATCGCGAGGTGGATGCCCTTGAGGCGCATCGCGTTCAAGAAGCCCGCCGACTCTCCGATCAGCAACACTCCGTCCGCGTAACAACGGGGCAGCGCGTAGAAGCCGCCCTCGCTGATGCTGCGGGCGCCGTAGCGCAGCATCTTGCCGCCTTCGAGCAGCGGCCGGATCAGCGGGTGCTCCTTCATGGTCTGGAACAGCCCATGGGGATCCAGGAACGGGTCCCGATAGTCGAGGCCCACCACCAGGCCGATCGAGATCAGCTCGTCTCCAAAGCCGTAGACGAACCCGCCGCCGAAGGTCTCGTTGTCCAGGGGGAAACCCATGGTGTGGATGACCGCGCCGGACCTGAGGCGCCCCTTGGGCACCTCCCACAGCTCCTTGAGGCCAATCGTGTAGACCTGCGGGAACTTCCCCTGGTCCAGCTCCAGACGCCGCACCAGCTGCTTGGTGAGGCTGCCGTGGGCGCCCTCGGCCAGCAGCGTGAGCTTCGCCCGGACGTCGACGCCGGGCTCGAAGTTGCTCCGCCGGTTGCCGTGTTTGTCGATTCCCTTGTCGCCGGTACGCACGCCGACCACGCGCGCCCCTTCGTACAGCAGCTCCGCCCCGGGGAACCCGGCCAACACGTCGATGCCGCGAGCCTCGGCCTGCTGTCCCAGCCACTTGACCAGCTGGTTCAGGCTGATCACGTAGTTGCCGTGGTTCCTGAGCGGGGGCGGCACCAGGGGCAGGCGCAGCTTTCCCTTCCGCGTCAGCAGGTACACGTGGTCCTCGCTCACCTTCGTCGTGACCGGGGCGCCCTTGGCCGCGAAGTCCGGGATCAGCTCCTGAAGCGAAACAGGGTCGAGCACGGCCCCCGAGAGGTTGTGGGCTCCGACCTCTGCGCCCTTCTCGATCACCATCACCGAGGCATCCAGCTTCGTGGCGGCCGTCTGGTTGTGTGCGTCCAGGCGGTCCTTGAAGCGGATCGCGGCCGCCAGGCCCGCCGGCCCGGCCCCCACGATCAGGACGTCGGTCTCGAGAACCTCGCGCTCCGTCATCGCGCCGTTTCGGGTCTCCGCGTTTCCTGCGCCCGTCAGCGTTTCCCCGCGAAGTATTCCTTGGCCACCTCGGTCAGCTTCGGCAAGACCTGGAACACGTCGCCGAGGATGCCGTAGTTGGCCACCTTGAAGATCGGGGCGTCGGCGTCCTTGTTGATCGCGACGATCACCTTCGAGGAGGACATGCCGGCCAGGTGCTGGATCGCCCCCGAGATGCCGCAGGCGAAATACAGCGTGGGCGAGACGGTTTTCCCGGTCTGGCCGACCTGCATCTGATGGTCCACCCAGCCGGCGTCCACCACCGCGCGGGACGCTCCGACCGCCGCCCCCAGGGCGTCGCTCAGAGCCGTCACCAGGTGGAAGTTCTCCGGCCCCTGCAGGCCGCGGCCGCCCGAGACGATGATCTGCGCCTCGCTCAACTCGAGCTTGCCCTCCTCCGCCGCCTTCACTTGCTTCACCCTGGCCCGGGCCGCGGCGTCCACCGTCTCGTTCACGACGCTGGCGCTGCGCGCAGCGTCCGGGGGCGTCAGCGGGAACACGTTGGGGCGCAGGGTCGCGATCTGCGGCTCGCCCTCCCAGCGCAGGGTTGCGTAAGCCTTGCCGGCGTACATCGGGCGCCGCGCCTGCAGGCGTCCGTCCTCCACGCCGAGCGCGACGCAGTCGGAGACCAGGCCGGCCCCGAGTTTCGCGGCCACACGCGGGGCCAGGTCCTTGCCCATGGCGGTGAACGGGATCAACACGGCCCAGGGATGGACCGCCTCGATGACGGCGGCGAACGCCCGGGCGTACACCTCGGTTGCGTAGGCCTCCAGGCCGGGATCGTCGAAGACGTGGACCGTGTCGGCCCCGTGTTGGCCCAACTCGGCCGAAAGTGCCGAAACGCCGCTGCCCACCAGGACCGAAGCCACGCTTCCGCCAGCGGCGCCGGCCAGGCGGCGGGCCTCGGACAACGCCTCCAGGGAGGCCCGGCGCAGCGTCCCGTCGCGCACCTCCGCGAAGGTCAGGATCGAACCCGCCATCTCTAGATCACCTTCGCTTCTTCGTGGAGCAGCCGCAACAGCTCCCTGGCCTGGGCCTCGGGATCCCCGGCGATCATCTTCACCGGCGGGCGCGCGGGCGGCAGCTCCATGGCCACCAGCTTCGTCTTCGGCTGAAGCGCCGCGGCGTCGAGACCCAGAGCGGCGGCATCCTTGACCTCGATCGTCTTCTTCTTGGCCGCCATGATGCCCTTGAGGTTCGCGTAGCGGGGCTCGTTCAGGCCCTTCTGGGCCGACAACACCGCCGGCAGGCTGGTCTCCCACACCTCCCGCGCGCCCTCGATCTCCCGTTCCACGAGCGCCGTGCCATCCTGGATCTCCACCTTCACCACCACGCCGACCTGGGGGAGGTCCAGGATCTCCGCGAGCAGCCCCGGCACCTGGCCGTTGTCGCCCCCGACCCCCTGTTGCCCCGCGAGCACCAGGTCGACGCCGCCCAAGCCCTTGATGGCGGCGGCCAGCGCCCGGGCCGTCCCCAGTGTGTCGGCGCCGTCGAAGAGGGGATCCTTCAGGTGCACGGCGGAATCGGCGCCCATGGCCAGGCCGGTTCGGAGCGCGGTTTGCACGCGGTCGGGGCCCAGGCTCAACAGGATCACCTCGCCGCCCTTGGCGCTCTTGATCTTCAAGGCCTCTTCGATCGCAAATTCGTCGAAGGGCGAGACGACCCAGTTCACGCCGTCCTCCTGGATCGCCGTACCCGAGGCCGCGATCCTCACCCGGGTCTCGGTGTCGGGAACCTGCTTCACGCAGACGATGACCTTCATTCAATCCCCAACCACAAGGATGCGGAGCCACGCCGGACCACACAGGGACGAGCACCCGTCGCGAGCGTCTTTCATCTCTCAGTGCCTCTGTGTCTCAGGCTGTCCTATCCGTCAAACCGCTTGAACAGCAGCGCGCCGTTGGTGCCGCCGAAGCCGAAGGAGTTGCTGAGGGCGTATCCCAGCTTCGCCGTGCGGGCCAGGTTGGGCACCGTATCCAGGTCGCACTCCGGGTCCGGGTTGTCCTGGTTGATGGTGGGCGGCAACCTCTGGTCGCGGATCGCCAGCGCCGTGATCGCCGCCTCCAGCCCGCCCGCCGCGCCCAGCAGGTGCCCGGTCATCGACTTGGTGGAGCTGATCGCGAGCTTCCTCGCGTGCTCGCCGAACACCACCTTGATCGCCTTGACCTCCTGCGGATCCCCCACCGGCGTCGAGGTGCCGTGGCAGTTGACGTAGTCCACCGCCGTCGCCTCGACCCGAGCATCCTTCAGCGCGCGTTTCATCACCCGGATCGCGCCGTCGCCGTCCTCGCAAGGGGAGGTGATGTGGTAGGCGTCCCCCGACATGCCGTAGCCGACGATCTCGCAGTAGATGCGGGCGCCCCGCCGCCGCGCCAGCTCCAGCTCCTCCAGCACCAGGATCCCCGCGCCCTCGCCGATCACGAAGCCGTCGCGGTCGCGATCGAAGGGCCGCGAGGCCCGGGCCGGCTCGTGGTTGCGCGTGGACAACGCCCGCATCGCCGCGAAGCCCCCCACCCCGAGGGGCGTGATGGCGGCCTCGCTGCCGCCGGCGATCATCACGTCGGCGTCACCACGCTGGATCAGCCGGAACGAATCGCCGATGGAGTGGGCGCTCGTGGTGCAGGCGGTGGCCGTGCAGGAGTTGGGCCCCTTGGCCCCGCTGCGGATCGAAACCCAGCCCGAGGCCAGGTTCGCGATCGCGGCCGGGATGAAAAATGGGCTGATCTTGCGCGGGCCGCCCTTGAGCAGCGCCTCGTGCTCGCGCTCGATGGTGGCGAAGCCCCCGATGCCGCTGCCGATGTAGACGCCGACCATCTCGTCGTTGCTTTCGTCCACCACCACCCCGGAGTCCTTCAGGGCCATGGCGGCCGCGGCGATGGCGAACTGGATGAAGCGGTCGACCTTCTTGACCTCCTTTTTCTCGACCCAGAGCAGCGGGTCGAAGTCCTTCACCTCGGCCGCGATGCGCGCGGCGTGCTGCGAGGCGTCGAAGAGGGTGATGGGCGCGACGCCGGACCGGCCCGCCAGCAGGCCCCTCCAGGTGCTCTCGGCGTCGAGGCCAAGGGGCGACACCATGCCCAGCCCGGTGACGACGACCCTGCGTTCTCCCGACACGGCAGCTTACTTCTTGGGCCCGTGCTTCTCGATGTAGTCGACGGCTTCCTTGACCCTCGTGATCTTCTCGGCGTCCTCGTCCGGGATCTCGATCCCGAACTCCTCCTCCAGGGCCATCACCAGCTCAACGGTGTCGAGGCTGTCCGCTCCGAGATCGTCCACGAAGGACGCCTCTGGGGTCACCAGCTCCTCCTCCACGCCTAGCTGGTCCACGATGATCTTCTTCACGCGATCGGCAACAGGCTCCATCAGGCTCCTCCGGGAAGCGCCGGCGCTCCCGCTCAAGGTGGTCAGATCGGTACGCTCCGCCATTCTACATGTGGAAGCCGCCGTCCACGGTCAGGATCTGGCCCGTGACGTAGCTGGCGGCCTCCGAGACCAGGAACAACACGGCCGCCGCGACGTCCGCGGGTTGGCCGATCCGGCCCATCGGGATCCCCGCGGTCACCGCCTGCTTCGCCTTGTCGGTCATGGCCGCGGTCATGTCGGTCTCGATGAAGCCAGGGGCCACCGCGTTCACGGTGATCCCACGGCTGGCCACCTCGCGGGCCACGGCTTTCGTGAAGCCGATCAGGCCCGCCTTGCTGGCTGCGTAGTTGGCCTGGCCGGGGTTGCCCGTCAGGCCCACCACCGACGTGATGTTCACGATGCGCCCGAAACGCGCCTTCAGCATCGGCTTCAAGGCCGCCTGCGTGCAGCGGAAGGCCCCGGTCAGGTTGGTCGCGAGGACCTCGTCCCACTGCTCCGGCTTCATGCGCAGGAGCAGGGTGTCCCGCGTCACGCCCGCGTTGTTGACGAGCTGGTCCAGGCGGCCGTGCCGCGACAGGATGGCGTCGAAGGCGGCCTCGACCGACCCGCCCAGCGCCACGTCCAGGGCCAGGGCCTCCGCCCTGCCGCCGGCCGCCACGATCTCATCGACCGCCTCCGCGAGCCGGGCAACGTCGCGGGCGCCCAGCAGCACCGTCGCCCCGGCCGCGGCCAGGCCGCCGGCGATGGCCCGGCCGATGCCGCGCGACGCGCCCGTGACCAGCGCCACCCGGCCGTCGAGGCTGCCCATCACGCCTCCGCCCGAGCTCCGGACACGGCGGCCACGGTCCTGTCGAGAGAAGCCGGGTCCTCGACGTTCAGCACCCGAACCCCCTTCGCGACCTTCGCGACCAGGCCACTCAGCACCGCGCCTGGCCCCACCTCCACGAAGGTATCGAACCCGTCCTGCCGCATCCGCTCCACCAGCTCCTGCCAACGCACCACGCCCGACACCTGGCGCAGCAGGCCGTCGCGACAGGCGGCGCCCTGCGTCACGGGGGCGGCGTCCACGTTGTTGTAGAGAGGCACCGAGGGGTCCGTGAAGGCGACCGCTGCGAGCTCGGGCTCCAGGCGGATGCGGGCCGGCTCCATGAGCGCGCAGTGAAAAGGCGCGGAGACGTTCAGGCCCACGACGCGCTTCGCTCCCTTTCTCCGGCAGGCGTCGCCGGCCCGCGCCACCGCGGCCGCGTGGCCGGCGATCACCACCTGGGCCGGCGAGTTGATGTTGGCGGGGGCCACCACCTCCCCCTGCGCCGCCTCGGTGCAGGCCTCCTGGACCCGGGGAAGATCCAGGCCCAGGATCGCCGCCATGGCCCCCACGCCCGCCGGCACCGCCTCCTGCATGTATTGGCCGCGCTTGCGCACCACGCGCGCCGCGTCTGCCAGCGACAACGTCCCCGCCGCCACCAGGGCCGAATACTCGCCGAGGCTGTGCCCGGCCACGCCCTCCGGGAACACCCCCCGCGCCGTCAGCACCTGGAAGGCGGCGATGCTGGCGCCGAGGATCGCGGGCTGGGTGTTGGCCGTGAGCTGCAGGTCCTCTTCGGGGCCCTCGAAACACAGGCTCGAGAGCGAGAAGCCCAGGGCCCGGTCGGCCCCCTCGAAGACGGCCCGGCTCTCCGGGAAGGCGTCGTTCAGTGCCTTCCCCATGCCCAGCTTCTGGGAGCCCTGGCCCGGAAAGACGAACGCCAGCTTCATGGCTTGCTCGCGGGCTGGACCGACTCCCGCTGCGCCAGGGCCTTGACCTCGGCCTCGATCCGCGCGTTGACGCCGCTCGTGAAGAACTCCGCGGCCGCTCGGATCCCGTGTTTGATCGCCGTCGCGTCGGAGCTGCCGTGGCCGATCACGCAGCAACCCCGGACGCCCAGCAGCGGCGCGCCTCCGTATTCCGATGGGTCGGTCTTGTGGCGCACGGCGCGGAAGGCGCCCCGCGCCAACCAGGCCCCCAGCTTGCGCAGCGGCGTGCGGGTGATCTCCTCCCGGATCAGGTGGAAAATCGACTCGGCCAGGCTCTCGCTGGCCTTCAGCACCACGTTGCCCGTGAAGCCGTCCATCACGATCACGTCGACCTTGCCGTTGAACACCTCGCGGCCCTCGACGTTGCCCACGAAGTTGAGGTTGGAGCCCTTCAGGACCTCGTGGACCTCCTTGACCAGCTCGCTCCCCTTGGTGGCCTCCTCCCCCATGCTCATCAGGCCCACGCGGGGGTTGAGGGTATGCAGCACCGCGCGGGTGTAGATCTTGCCCATCACGGCGAACTCCTCGAGGTGGCGCGCCTTGCAGCTCGCGTTGGCGCCCACGTCGAGCAACACGGTGAACCCCGAGACGCTCGGCACGATGGCGGCCAGGGCGGGGCGGTCCACGTCCTCCAGGGTGCCCAGCACGAGTTTGGCGATGGTCCAGCAGGCCGCCGTGTTCCCGGCCGAGAAAAACGCGTCGGCCTGCGCGTCGCGCAGCAGCTCCACCGCCACCTGGATCGAGGACCGCTTCTTCAGGGTGGCCCGGGTCACGGGCTCGGCCATGCCCACCGCGTCGGGCGCGTCCACGACCTCGATCGCCAGGCCCTCGGCGCCGGCGCGGCGCAGCTCCTCGCGCACGATCGCCTGGGGTCCAACCAGCGACACCTGCACGCCCAGCTCGCGGCAGGCCAACACCGAGCCCTCGACGACGACACGTGGCCCGTGGTCGCCGCCCAGGGCGTCCACGGCCACGCGGGTCGCCCGGGCTTCGGGACTCAGGCTCCCTCGACCCCGATCGCCGGCTTGCCCTTGTAGTACCCGCAGTGGGGGCAGACGCGGTGCGGCAGCTTGGGCTCGTGGCAATTCGGGCACAGGCTGAGGCCCGGCGCCTTGAGGTGATCGTGGGCGCGGCGACTGTCCCGGCGTGCCTTGGAATGACGCCTCTTGGGATTCGGCATGTGGGTCTCGCTCTCCTTACGCGGATCCCTTGCGAAGCAGCTTCGCGAAGGGGGAAACGCTGTCGGCGGGCAGCGCGCAGCCGCACTCCAGCAGGTTGCGGTTGCCGCCGCAGACGGGGCACAGGCCGCGGCAACCCTCGCGGCACAGTCTCTTCATGGGCAGGGCCAACATCAGCTGCTCGCGCAGCGCCTCGCCCAGGTCGATGCGCCCGGCGCCGTAGTAGGCCACCACCAGGTCGCGATCCTCCAGCTCGACGTCCTCCTCCTCCTCCTGCTGCCGTGGCAGGCGCGGGAGGTAGAAGAGATCGAGCTGTTGCTCCACCGGGAAGCTGAACCCCTCGAGGCAACGCGAGCAGTCGACGCCCAGCGCGGCCTGGAGATGGCCCCGCACGTGGACGGCCTCGCCGTCCCCCTTCTCGAGCCGGGCCACGACGCGGCCTCCGGGCTCGAGTTGCAACCCGTCCCCGGCTTCGAGGTGGAGCTCTCGCGCCTCCAGGGCCGAATCGATCTCCAGCCCCTCCGGGGGGATCTTGACGACGTCTATGAGGAGCATCGTGGGGGTGGTCAAACCCGTAGATTTTACTGATTCCCCTTGATTCGTCAAGGGTTTACGCGATGTCGTCGAGGAACGACCGGCCGGCTTTCGGCGCCGGGGTTCCGAAGTTCTGGGCCAGCGTCGCGCCGAGATCGGCGAAGCTCTCGCGGTGGCCCAGGTCCACTCCGGGCTTGACCCGCGGACCCCGCACCAGCAGCGGGACGTTCTCGCGCGTGTGGTCCGTCGAGACGTCCGAGGGATCGCAGCCGTGGTCGGCGGTCAACAGGAACACGTCGTGTGGCCTGAGCCTGCCCAGGACCTCCGGCAGCCGCCGGTCGAACGCCTCCAGGTTCGCGGCGTAGCCGGACACGTCGTTCCGGTGACCGTACAGGGTGTCGAAGTCCACCAGGTTGGTGAAGATCAGCCCGTCCTCGAAACGCTCCATCGCGGCCAGGGTCTCGTCGACACCGTGGGCATCGGAGGTGGTGTGGACGGCGCCGGTGATGCCTCGGCCGGTGAAGATGTCCTCGATTTTCCCCACGCCGAACACGGGAAAGCCGGCCGCGACCAGGCCGTCGAGGGCCGTGTCGGCCGCTGGCGGCACCGGGAAGTCGCGCCGGTTCGGCGTGCGCTTGAACTCGGCCGCGGTCCTGCCGACGAAGGGCCGCGCGATCACCCGGCACACGCCGTGCTGGAGGCACGCGATCTCGTAGCCGATCCGGCAGATGCGGTACAGCTCTTCCGGCGGGATCAGCTCCTCGTGGGCCGCCACCTGGAAGACGCTGTCCCCCGAGGTGTAGAGGATCGGCGATCCGCTCCGCAGGTGCTGCTCCCCCAGCTCCTTCAGGATCTCGGTGCCCGACGCCGACTTGTTGCCGAGCACCGTGCGGCCGATGCGCTCCTCGAACAGGCCCACGAGCAACGCCGGGAACCCGCCCGGATAGGTCTTGAACGGCGTGCTCGTGACCAGCCCCATCATCTCCCAGTGGCCCGTGGCGGTGTCCTTGCCCGCGCTGCGCTCGGCCATCTTGCCGAAGGCGCCCTCGGGGCGTGCGTGGCGAGCGCCGTCGTAACTCGGGACCAGGTTGCCGATGCCCAGGGCAGTGAGGTTCGGGATCTTCACCGGGCGCGAGGCCAGCACGTGGCCGAGGGTGTCGCTGCCCTGGTCGCCAAAGGCGGCGGCGTCCGGCGCTTCGCCCACGCCGAGCCCGTCGCACACCACCACGATCGCCCTGCCGAAGGGCCCGGGCGCCTTCATGTCGCGAGCCACGCCTCGATCTCGGCGCGGGCCTGCTCTGCCGCCCCGCACCAGACCACGTCGACCTGGCGCCGGAACCAGGTCCGCTGGCGTTTGGCGTACTGCATGGTGTCGGTGACGATATCACGCCGCGCCGTGTCGAGATCCAGCTCGCACCGCAACACGCGCACGGCCTGCCGATAGCCGATGGCCCGGAGCGGCCGCAGTCCCCCCGGGTAACGCGCCAGCAGGGCGCGCGTCTCCTCGACCAATCCGGCCGCCAGCATCGCGTCCGTCCGCGCCTCGACGCGGCTGCGCAGCGCCTCGCGCGGCGGGTCGAGGCCGAAGATCTTCACCCGGAAGCCGGTCAGCGGGTCGCGGGGCGGACCGTGTTGGGCCGAGATCGGCCGCCGGGTGGCGCGATACACCTCGAGGGCACGGACACACCGCACCAGGTCGTTGGGATCGATGCGGGCGGCCGCCCGCGGGTCGACGCCGCGCAGCAGGCGGTGCAGCCGCGGCCGGCCGAAACGCTCCGCCAGCGCCTCGAGGCGCCGCCGCAGCGCCTCGTCCCGCGAGGGGCCGTCGAACAAGCCCGAGAGCAGCGCGCGCAAGTACAGCCCGGTGCCTCCCACCACGATCGCGAGCCGGCCGCGGGCGCTGAGCTCGCGCAGCGCCCGGCGCGCGAGGCGCGAATACTCGGCCGCCGAGAACTCCGCGTCGGGATCGGCGACGTCGATCAGGTGGTGGGGTATGGCCGCGCGCTCGGCCGGGGTGGGCTTGGCGCTGCCGATGTCCAGGCCGCGGTAGACCTGCAGGCTGTCGCAGGACACGATCTCGCCGGCATGGACCGCTGCCAGCTCCAGGGCGAGGGCGCTTTTCCCCGCGGCGCTGGGCCCGACGATCGCGACTAGCGGAGGCTCAGCAGCCACCAGGCCACGTACACGATCGCCAGCAGCAGCAGGATCGCGGCGCCGCGGACCTGCTGCCGCGTCGGCTCGCTCAGCGGTCGCGCAGCGCCTTGATGATCGCCGCCTCGTGTTCGGCGCCCAGGGTGCGTTTCACCGCCAGCAGCTCTGCGTAGAGCAGCTCGTTGAGGCCGTCCACCAGCAGCATCCGGCGCTGCTCCTCGGGGAAACGGTTCAGGTTCTTCTCGAGCACCGCCGGGTCCAGGGAGCCGTCCTTCTGGAGCTTCACGCCGGCGAACACGTCCTTGCGGGTCTCGCGCAGGCCGCCGAGATACTTCTCCAGCACGTTCTCGGCGATCGGCCCGACCTCCCGCACCATGTAGCGGAAGATGTGGGAGTAGTTCTGGTTGAAGCTCTGGAGCACGGTGTGGGTGGAGTCCTCGGGCACGAAGTCCTGGTCCAGAGCCCTCACCTTCTTGCCCTTGAGCCTCAACACGCCCGCACAGGCCACGGCGTAGAGCACCTTCAGGGTCTCGTTGTCGCCGATCTCGCTCTCGCGGCAGATCTCGAGGACGCTGCGCTCGCCGTCCACCAGGTTGAGGACGTGCAGCTCGTAGGGCTCCAGGGGCAGCTCCTCCTGGGCCTGCGCCCGCTCCAGGAGCATGTCGCCCGTGGGATAACGGTTCTGGATCGGGCCGCCGGCATCCACCCGCCGGATGCCCGACAGGATGAGGTCCAGGATGTCCACGTCGACCGTGATCCGTTCCTTCTCCGGCAGGTTGGACTCCTCGAAGTGGAAGTGACCGTCCTGCCACTGGAAGACGCTGAATACGATCTCGCGGACCTGGAACTGGATCCCCTCCCACAGGTCCTTGGGCGACAACGCCCCCAGCTCGACCAGGGCCTTGCCCTGGCGCCGGCCCTTCGAGATGGCCTTGATCGAGAGGTCGTACTCCTCGACCGTGATTTTTCCCTCGCGGATCAGGATCTCGCCGAGGCGGTCGTTGGGCAGGTTGCTGGACGCGAACACCACGCGCCCCCGCTTGACGTACAGGGCCTTGCGGGCGCCACCCGAAACCAGCGTGAGGACGCCGGTCGCCTTCGACGTGCGCAGCCATTGGAGCATTTCCGGGAGTGGGAGCTGGGAGAGTTGCCCCTTGAACCCGCCTTGCACGGCGAACGCCTCGAAGGCCTTCGGCAGCGTCGTGGCCATGGATGTCTAGATCGGCGGGCATATTAGCAGGAGGCCCGCCAAAGCCCAACGACGCCGGTCAATACACCCGGGCCAGGGAGACGCCCGGATAGTAGTGCCGGATGATCACTTCCGCGGTGGCGCCGGCCTGGGCCATGCCGTAGGCGCCGACCTGGCACAACCCGACGCCGTGTCCCCATCCCTTGCCGGTGAACACGAAACGCGCCACCCCGCCGCCCGGGTCGCGTTCACGGTCCACGACGAACAGGTTCTCCCGCAGGCCGAGCGCCCAGCGGATCTTCAGCCCCTTGAGCAGCAGGTCCCCGTCCGAGCCCCGTACGGCCAGTTCGACGACGCGGCCCGACACGCCCGTTCGACGCACCTCGACGTCGCGGACCCGGCCCACGGTGCCATAACGCGCCGCGCCCTTCTCGACCTCGGCGGGTGTCAGCCGCACCTCCCACCGGTAGTACCTCGACGAACGGTCCGCCGCCGCGCCGAGGCGGCTCTGCTCGGCCTCCAGGAACACCACCCGGCCCTCCTGCGCCACCAGGCTCACCTTGTCGCCGCCGATCAGGGACAACTCCGAGACCGCGGCGTGGCTGCCGTCGAGGGACCGGAACAGCCGCACGCCGTCGGGAAGTCGATACTCCTCGCTGCCTCCCGGGTTGGCCTTGCGGACCCGCAGCAGGCCGTCGCCGATCTCGTCCACCTCGGCCTTGAGCAGCCCCGGCGCACCCGCTTTCTCGGCCACCCGTGCCAACACGCGCAGCGCCTGCACGCGGGTCACCGGCTCGTCGCCGCGGAGCGTGTTGTCCGAGAAGGGCGACAACGCGCCCTCCTGGACCAGCAGCGCCGCGGCCGTCCGCTCCGCAGGCGAGCGCAGCGTCGGGGCGTCCTCGAGCCGCAGCAGGAAGCCCTCGTCCTCCGGCGCCAGCAGCCGACGCCCCCGCTCATCCCAGCAAAGGGAGGCCACCAGGTGCTCGAAAAACGCGGCGCGTCTGCCGAGCGGGCCCGCGACGGCGCTGTCGCAGCCTCGCCGGCGCAAGCTCTCGAGCAGGCGCGCCGTCCAATCGCGCAACTCGCCGTTGCCCGCCTGCCCCTTCACGCCCGCGGCCGAATCGCTCCTGGCTCCCACCACGCCCAGGGCCACCAGCAGCGCCACGTCGCGGTTCAGGCCCTCCTCCTCGCCCAGGGCCTGGGTGCTGGCGCTCGTGCGCAAGCGGCCCGTGCCCTTGCGCTCCGCGGCGCAGACCACGCCCTGGAGGTAGGGCTCGGCCTCGCCCTCGAACATGTTGGCGCCGTCCTCGGTGTGGCCGCCGCAGGTGGACGTGTAGAGGGCGTTGATCGGCTGCTCGTTCCAGCGCGCCACCAGGCCCCGAGTCTCCTCGACCGCCCTGTCGGTGAGGGCATGTTCGGTGGCTTTCCCCTTGTAGACCTGGCAGGCGGGCGTCGCGCACAGGTCGTATCCCTTGGCCTGGAACTGGCCCCGGTTGCGGATGGCGTAGGTGCGGGCCGCGATCGCCTGGGCCTTCAGGGCCTCGATGTTCGGAAACGAGTTCGGCGACAGCTCGTTGGGCACGACGCCCTTGAGATAGTCCTCCAGGTTCAAGACGTTGACGACGCTGAGGGCCGCGCCCTCGCCCGGACGGACCTCGAGGAAGCCACGGTACGGGACCGAGTCGACGGTCAGGCTCTCGCCCGCCTGGCTCGGGGCGATGGCGACGAAGGCCAGTTCTTCGCGGGTCTCGAGCAGCGCGACGCCCGACCCGGCGGCTTCGCGGGCCTGCTCGACCACCCAGGCGCCGCGAAACCCGGCGTCGCCCAGGAGGCGCGCCAACGCCGATGCCTGGTCCCGGGTCTCGAAGGAGCCGGCCCGAACCTGGAAGGTCTGGGTCGCGTCGTTCCAGGCCAGCGTGGCGGGTTGTCCCGAGGCCGCACGCGCGCGGTCCGCGCTGTCACGGGCCATCAGCTCGTCGGTCACGCTCGCGACCTGCACCCGGAAGTAACGCGTTGCGGGCGTGGCGCCGCCGCTGCGGCGCAACGTCGCAACCGGCAGCTGCACGCGTCGCGGCGCCTCCACGTCGGCGGTCCTGATCGACAACGTGACCCCCGACTCGGCGCTGATCGACACCCGCGGCGCGTCGGTCAGGACTCCGATCCGGATCACCGGCTGGAGCAGGCCGGCCTCGGGCGTGAACGCTCTCGGGACCGCTGGCACCGGCGGCCGCGCGGGCACGCTTCGGCAGCTCACCGCCACCGCGAGCGTCGCCGCCACCGCGGCGACCAGGGTCGCTGCGGGCCGCTGCTTCGAGCTGGACCGGCTCACGATCCCGTCGGCCCTTCGTTGTAGAAGAAGGTCACCTGCATCGTGACCCGATCCGGTCCGAAGTCGCTGGGCAGCGGCAGCGGGCGGCTGCCGAGCAGCGCGTTCTGGGCCGCCCGGTCCAGCGCGGCCGTGCCCGTGGACTTCAGGATTCGGACGTTGCCCAGGCTACCGTCGCGCTCCACGCTGAACTCGATGTCGACGTGGCCGCGAAAGCCCATCAGGGCGGGCTGGGGCACGATCCAGTTGCGGTAGACCTCGTTCTTGAAGTGGTTTAGCCACAGGGTGAAATCGGCTCCCTGTGGATCGAAGAAGAAGGGCCCCATCTGCTGGCCGGTGCCCGACTCGATGCCGAGGGGCCCGGCCTTCTGCACGCGCTGGTCGAGGTTACGCAGGGAGCTCGCGATCGAGGGCCGGCCCGCGCCCGGCTTGTCGGGCGACCCCTCGCTACCGCTGGGCAACGTCCCCAACCCAGGCGGAAGCTGGAGGCCGGGACGCCCCGGTGTGTCGGCGCCCGCCGTTCGCGCGGGCTCTGCCGGAATTGAATCCGGCGGCGGCGCCGGTGTCGCCGGCGCGGGGACAACGTCGGGACGCCCCTTCGGCGCCTTCGTGAGGTCGTCCTCCCGCCTCAGGATCATCGGCCCTTTCTGGCGGACGTCGACGGGTGGACCCACGCTGATCCGATCCTTCGGCCGGGCCTCCGGGGTCGGCGCGGGTTGGGGAGGCCGCGGTGCCGGGGGCGGGATCGGGGCGACCTGTCGCAGGACCGAGGCCGGCGGCAGGAAAACACGCTGCGCGACCCGGGGCGGCTCCTCAGGGGTCTCGGTGGCGGTCTTCGGGGCCGTA
>Ga0187893_10000808_pt1 | contig 79506 bp, 52 predicted proteins | sample MA1701074metaG_FD_139574 | JGI IMG/M metagenome (GOLD analysis project Ga0187893, IMG submission 139574) | White microbial mat communities from a basaltic lava cave in the Kipuka Kanohina Cave System on the Island of Hawaii, USA - MA170107-4 metaG ... | reverse complement strand
GTTGCCGACGAACGAACACCGCCAGGTCGTCTCGCTCCCGCCTGGAGACGCGGAGGGCCATGCCCTCCGTATCGACCCGAGCGACCTATGACCTGTACCGGAACTTCTGGCGCGAGGCACTAGCATCGCCTTGAAATCGGCGGTCGCGATGGCGAGGCTTACCTTGGCGGCGAGGATTCCCTGCCGGACGACGCGATCGAGGTGCTGCCGATCGACGACGAGCTCGACGGGGCCGCGCCCGATGGAGCCGACGGTCGACTCGATGATGGGGAGGCGGTCTGCGGCGCGCGGGCGGCCCATGTCGATGGTATCGGTCGTGAAGGGGACCGTCCTCGCTCCCGACCCCGGCGCCGCGCCGCCCTCGCGTCACTCCCTGCGGACGTAGGCCGCCGAGCACCAGAGCGCCGCCACGGGCGGGGCGCCCTCCCAGCGAACGCGGAGCCAGCCGGGGCGCTCCTCGAGGATCTCGAGCCGGCGACCGGCGGCGACGCGCGTCACGACGGCGTGGCTGGTGCCCGGACCGGAGCGGACGTTGAGCAGGCCGGCGGTGACGACGCCCGTCGGCTTCGGCGGCGGCTCGTCGGCGAGGAGAGAGGTCGAGATCCAGCGCTCGAGGTCGGGGCTGTCGAGGGTCGTGGGCGTGGCGACGCGCGACCAGCTTCCCGAGCGGGCGAGGACCTTCACCCGGTCGCCCGAGCGGAGACGCTCGACGACGACGTGAGCGAGGCCCGGGCCGAGGCGGACGTTCGCGCTCGCGACCGTCACCCGCGCGAAGGTCTCGGGGCCGGCCGGCGCCGCCCCGGCGAGGAACGACTCGGCGACGAAGCCCGTCAGCGGGCCGCGCCCGCCCGTCGCCTCGGCCGGGACCTCGACGCGCGCGAAGTCGCGCCAGCGTCCCGTCAGGCGGACCGGCGCGCCGCGCGCCAGGCGGAGGTCGGCGGCGCGCGCCGGGCCGGGCCCTCGTCGCAGCGGGAGGCGGTCGACGGCGACGAAGCGCGCCTCGTCGGCCGTCGCGATCGCGCCCGGCGGGACCTCGAACCCCGGACGGAAGACGAGCACGTCGAAGCGCCGCGGGCCGGCGGAGTACCGGTCCGGATGCGCGCGGACGCGCTCGAGGTGGACCGGGCTCCGCGACTCGACGATCGGCAGCGGCTCGCCTTGGTCGAGGTTCCCGTAGAAGACCGACTCGTCGGGCGTCCCGACGACGTAGGTGTGCCAGACCGAGCGCCCGGGGAAGTTGGGCTCGACGTCGGACTGGTTCCAGTCCATGAAGATGTGGTCGCCGGACGTCCACTCGTCGTAGCCGATGGCGCGCGTGGCGAACGTCGCCAGCATCATCGCGTTGACGCGCGAGCGCACGAACTTCGCGTACTGCTCCTTCGAGGTGAACGTCGCGCTCTGCGCGCGCGCCTCGTCGACGCCGCCCGTCGCCGAGAAGTGGCGGAACGAGAGCGGCAGCTCGTGTCGCGCGGCGTACTCGACCAGGAGCGTGATCGAGAAGTCGGCGCAATCGAGCCGGATGCCCTCCGCCACCCACGCGGGCGCCGCCTCGCGCACGAACCCGGGGTACGCCTCGGCGTAAGTCGGCGAGTCCGCGTCCGCGGGCGCGATCCTGTCCGTCCAGGCCCGGCGCGCGGGCCACGCGTCGGCGCGGGCCTCGGCGGCGACGAGGCCGGCGAGAACGACGAGGACGAGCAGGAAGACGACGACGAAACGACGCATGGCGGCGGCTCTCCCGTGTCAGGCCGAAGAGTATAGCCGCCCGATCAAGCCTCCCGGTCATTTCGAGGGCCGGCAACCCCGGCGCTCGCGCGCGCCTGCCTACGCCCGCCCGCGCGCCCTCTCGGCCGCCAGGTCGGCCAGGAGGCGCTGGGAGCGGACCCGCTGCGCGACCGGCCGCCGCCGGTTCTCGCCATCCGGGCCGACCTGGCGGGCCTTGGCGTCGTCCGCGAGCTGGATCGAGAGGACCTGGGCGATCTCGGCTCGCAGGTCCGGGTCGTGGACCGGGAACATGAGCTCGATCCGGCGGTCGAGGTTGCGGGGCATCCAGTCGGCGCTCGAGAGGTAGTACTCCGGGTCGCCGCCGTTCTCGAAGACGAAGGCGCGCGCGTGCTCGAGGAAGCCGTCGACGATCCGCGTGACGCGGATGCGCTCGGAGAGGCCGGGGACGCCCGGGCGGAGGCAGCAGATCCCGCGGACGATGAGGTCGATCTCGACGCCCGCGGCGGCGGCCGCGTAGAGCTCGTCGATGACGGGGATGTCCTCGAGACCGTTCATCTTGGCCGTGATCCGCGCCGGCTTGCCGGCGGCGGCGTACGCCTTCTCGCGGCGGATGAGGCCGTAGATGCGCTGGCGGAGCCCGATCGGCGCGACGGAGAGGTACGCGAGCGCGGGCGGCCGGCAGTAGCCCGTGATGAGGTTGAAGACGCTCGCGACCTCGTCGCAGATCTCGTCGCGGCACGTGAAGAGGCCGAAGTCCGAGTAGATCTGGGCCGTCCGGGCGTTGTAGTTGCCGGTGCCGAGGTGGCAGTAGCGCCGGATCCCGTCCGGGTCCTTGCGCACGACGAGGCAGGCCTTGGCGTGGGTCTTGAGCCCGGGGAGCCCGTACATGACGTGCGCGCCGGCGTCCTCGAGCTTTCGCGCCCAGTCGATGTTCGCCGACTCGTCGAAGCGCGCCTTGAGCTCCATGAGGACGGCGACCTGCTTGCCCTGGTGCGCCGCCGCCTGGAGCGCCTCGACGATCGGGGACGCCCCGCCCACCCGGTAGAGCGTCATCTTGATGGCGAGGACGGCCGGGTCGTCGGCCGCCTCGCGGAGGAAGCGGACGACGTGGTCGAACGACTGGTAGGGGTGGTGGAGGAGGACGTCGCGCCGCCTGATCGCGGCGAAGGTCGACGGCCCGGCGTCGAGGGCGGGGACGCGCTGCGGCACGTGCGGCGGGTCGCGGAGGTCCTTCAGGTCCACCTCGGCGTAGAGCTGGAGCAGGTCGGAGAACGCGATCCGGCCGTCGATCGGGAAGAGGTCTTGCTCCTCGACCTCGAGCTTGTCCGCCAGCATGTCGAGGATCCAGCGCGGCAGGCGGGCGTCGTACTGGAGCCGCACGGCCGCGCCCATGCGCCGCTGGCGGAGCGCCTCCTCGATCGTGTAGAGGAGGTCGCCGGCCGTCTCCTCGTTGATCTCGAGGTCCGAGTCGCGCGTCACGCGGAGGGCGTGGCAGCTCACGACCTCGTAGCCCGCGAACAGCTCGGTCGCGTGCGCGCGGATCGCGTCCTCGAGGGAGATGAAGGCGTAGGCGCAAGGCGCCGCCGGGAGGCGGATGAACCGCGGGATCACGGACGAGCTGCTCGTCGTCGAGCGCGTCCGGGTCGAGCAGCCGCACCGAGACGGCCGAAAGCCGCGGGCGCAGGTCGTTCTCGAACGCGTCGTGCTGGCGCGCCACGAGCTCGTGGAGGCGGCGCCCGAGCGCGTCGAAGATCTCGCGGGGCGTGCGGCCGTCGGGGCCGCGCACGTCCACGCCCGCGTCGATCTGGCGCTTGAGCCCCGCGATCCGGACCATGAAGAACTCGTCCAGGTTCGAGCTGAAGATCGCGAGGAACTTGAGCCGCTCGAGGAGCGGCACGTCGGGGTCGAGCGCCTCCTCGAGCACGCGCTCGTCGAAGTCGAGCCAGGCGAGCTCCCGGCTCCGGTAGCGCTTCGCGGCCTCGGTCGGGTCGACGCCGGGACCGAGCGTCGGGAAGACGCCCGACTGCGTGAGGGCCCGCGGCGCGCGCGCGGACGCGGGCGAGGGCGCCCCCGCGCTCGCGGAAGCCAGGCTAGAGGTCGATGCGGCGCTCGGTCGGCGGCGCGGCAAGCGGATCTTCCCGGACTCCCCGTCCTCACGTGCACTTGAACTTGCAGCGCGTCTTCCCGAACGTGACCGTGTCGTTGTCGACGAGCTCGCCCGAGTGGAAGGGCTCCTGCGCGTCGTTGTGGAACGTGTGGTTCGTCGAGTCGAGGTCGATGAGCAGGTAGCTGGCCGAGGTGTCGCCCGTCCGCTTGCACGTGATCGTGGCGTGCTTCGCCGAGACGTGCTCGTCCAGGAGGTGGATCTCGCAGGCGGGGTCGGAGCCGACGGAGTTCTTCCCCTCGCGGATCCGGAAGTCCTCGCCCTTGTGCTTGCCGCTGAGGACGAGGAGCCAAGCCCCCACGGGCATCTTCCTCTCGTCGGCCCGCTCCTCGGCGAGGATCCGCTTCGGGCCGCCCGGCTCGCGCCGGCGATTCGGGTTGCTCGCGCTCATGCCGCGCTCTCCTTCCGCTGTCCGTCCGTTCCCGGTCCCCGCCGACTATACGGGACCCGGGGGAGGGCCGGCAAGGGGCGCGGGCGCCGCCGCCCCCGCCGGCGGGCCTTGACTCGCACCCCGCAAGCTGCCAAGGTTCACCCCATGAGCGCCGGCCCCGCCGATCCCCATCCGGACCTCGCCGCCCTGCGCGCGGTGCCCTACATGGGCGTGATCTACGTCGTGGCCGAGGCCATGAAGCTCGGCTTCCAGAACGGCCATCCCGACTGGTGCAACCTGGGCCAGGGACAGCCGGAGGTGGGCGAGATGGCGGGCGCCCCGCCCCGCATCCGGGCCGTCGAGATCGAGCCCGAGGACCACGCCTACGGGCCGCTCGAGGGCATCCCCGAGATGCGCGAGGCGGTCGCGGCCCACTACAACCGCCTCTACCGCGGCGGGCGGTCGTCGAGGTACACGGCCGCCAACGTCGCGGTCGCGCAAGGGGGGCGGCTGGCGCTCACGCGGGCGATGGTGGCGCTCGGCTCCGTCAACGTCGGCTACCAGCTCCCGGACTACACCGCCTACGAGGACATGCTGAACCTCCACCTCGCCCGCCTGGCCCCGCTGCCGCTGCGGACGCGCGAGGAGGACGGGTTCGCGATCACGGTCGCGCAGCTCGAGCGCGAGGTCGCGGACCGGGACCTCGGCGCCTTCGTCCTCTCGAACCCCTGCAACCCGACGGGCAACGTGATCGCGGGCGACGACCTCCGCGCGCTCGTCGGCCTCGCCCGCGAGCGGCGCCTCACCCTGCTCCTCGACGAGTTCTACAGCCACTTCATCTACACGGCGGACGGCCGGCCGGCGGACGGGCCGACGAGCGCGGCCGTCCACGTCGAGGACGTCGACCGCGACCCGGTCCTCCTCTTCGACGGCCTGACGAAGAGCTTCCGCTACCCGGGCTGGCGCGTGGGCTGGGTCGTCGGCCCGCCGAAGATGGTGGAGAGCATGGCCCGGACGGCGAGCGCGATCGACGGCGGCCCCTCGCGGATCGCCCAGCGGGCCGCGATCCGGGCGCTCGAGCCGGCCCGCGCCGACCAGGAGACGGGCGCGCTCCGGACCGTCTTCGCCGCCAAGCGGAACGCCATGGTCGCCCGGCTTCGCGCCATGGGCGTCCGCTTCGCCCGCGAGCCGCGCGGGACGTTCTACTGCTGGGGCTCGCTCGAGGGCCTGCCGCCGCCCTTCGACGACGCCATGACGTTCTTCCGCCGCGCCCTCGAGCACCGCGTGCTCACGGTCCCGGGCGAGTTCTTCGACGTCAACCCGGGCAAGTACCGCCGCGGCCCGTCGCCCTACCGCCGCTGGATGCGCTTCTCCTTCGGGCCGCCCATGGACAACGTGGCCACGGGGCTCGCCCGGCTCGAGGAGATGCTGAAGCGCGGGTAGGGCGGCCGGGGCGGGGATGGCGCGACCTCAGCCGTCCCGCGGCCGGGCCGACAGGCCGCGCAGGAGGCGAAGGGCCGTCTCGAGGACGTGACGCCGCGTGGCCGCCCCCGGGTCGCGACCGACGAGCATGGCCCCGTCGATGAGCGCCCCGGCGAGCAGGTGGGCCGCGGTGTCCACGTCCGGGACGGCGATCGCTCCGGCCGCGGCCGCGGCCCGGAGGCCCCGGAGCAGGAGGCCGAGCCCGTACTCGAGGTCGAGCGCGCGCCACTCGTGCCACCCGAGGACCGCCGGCCCGTCGACGAGGAGCACGCGCTGGTAGACGGGATCCGCGCACGACTCGACGAACGCGCGGACGCCGCGCTCGAGCCCCTCGAGCGGGTGGGAGGCGCCGGCCGCCGCCCGCGCCAGCCGGGCGTGGACCTCCTGCATGGCGTCCACGACCACCGCCCGGAAGAGGCCGCGCTTCCCGTCGAAGTGGTGGTAGAGCGCGCCCCGGGTGACGCCGGCCGCGGCCACGATCGCCTCCTGCGGGACGGCCTCGAAGCCCCGCCGCGCGAAGAGGCGGCGCCCCACCCGGACGAGCGTCCGCCGCGTGGCCTCGGCCCGCTCGGCCTTCCTCCTCGGCGGCCGGCCCGACGGTCTCGACGGCTCCGGCTTTGACATACATACTGTATGTATGCTATGGATGACGGCGCGTCGACCTCGACCTCGACCTCGATGTCCTCTCGCTCGAGGAGGGCCCTCCGATGCCCCGGGAAGAGCGGATCCGGCTCCCGTCGATCCCCCTCGCGACCCGCGTCCTCCGGAGCGGCGCGGGCGCGCCCGTCCTCCTCCTCCACGGCAGCCCGGACTCGGCCGGCGAGTGGACGGCGGTCATGGAGGCGCTCGGCGACGGCGGCGCCTGCATCGCCCCCGATCTGCCCGGCCTGGGCGCGTGCGACGAGCCGCCGGCCTCGTTCGACTACTCGCGGCCCGCGCTCGAGGGGTTCGTGGACGCGGTCCTCGCGGCCCTCGACGTGAAGGAGCCCGTCGTCCTCGTCGTCCACGACGTCGGCGGCGTCATCGGCCTCCCCTGGGCGGCGCGGCGCCCCGATCGGGTCCGGGGGATCGTCATCACCAACACGGTCGTCTTCGAGGGCTTCCCGTGGTTCGACGTCGCGCGCCTCTGGGCGCGGACGGACGCGCTCGGCCGACTCCGCGCCCGCCTCCTCATGTGGGCGCTGGGGCGCGGGGGCGGGAGCCGCTTCCGCCAGGCGTTCGCGCGCGCCTCGCCCGAGCTGTCCCCGGAGGCCCTCGACCGCATGACGCGCGAGTTCGCCTTAGACCCGAAGTCGAAGCGCTGCACGCTCCGCCTCTTCCGGCGGATGGTCCCGCCCGCCTTCTTCGCCGGCGTCGACGCCATGCGCCGCGACCTGTGCGCGCGCCTGCCCGTGCGCGTCGTCTGGGGAGAGGGCGACCCCTTCATCCCGGCCCGGTACGCCGACGCGTTCGAGGGCGCGGAGCGCGAGGTCATCGAGCGCGGCGGGCACTGGGTGCCGCTCAGCGCGGCGCAGCCGGTCGCCGGCGCCATCCGGGCCGTCCTGGCCGGGCGGGGGCGGGGTCCGGCCGCGTGAGCGCCCGCCGCGCCCGCCGCCTCAGGCCGGCGGGACGTTCTCCGCGGTCGCCTCGAGCGCCTCGATCGCGCGTCGCGTCGCCTCGTCGAGCGCGACCTTCCCGCCCTTCGCGTAGTCGAGGAGGACGATGACCCCCTCGCCCTCGGCCGCGACCGCCCCGCCCTGCGCCAGGCTCTCCGCAAGGTAGCGCATGACGAACGAGGTCCGCCCGAAGCTCGCCACCCGGGCGGACGCCCGGATCGTGTCGGGATAGCGGACCGGCAGGCGGAAGTCGACCGTCGCCCGCGCCAGGATCGGGCCCACGCCCTCGCGCTTCATGCGCTCGATGACGCCCGTCCGCTCGAAGTAGGCGATCCGCGCCGTCTCGAACCAGCGGAGGAAGACGGTGTTGTTCACGTGGCCGAAGGCGTCCATGTCGCCCCAGGCGACGGGGACGTCGACCGTGACGGGAAAGCGGACGGGCCCGGGCTCGCTCGTCGACTCCATGGCTCCTCCATGATACCCGGACGCCCGGCCGGCCGGCCGGGTCAGAACCAGGCGCGCGCCAGCCCCGTGAAGAAGGTCCGCGCCCCCGCCGTCAGGTTGCGGCGCGAGTACCCGCCCTCCTGGACGACGAGGGTCGGCTCGCCGAGCCGGCCGATGGCCTCGCCGATCCGGCGCATGCCGGGCGGCGTGACGGTGAACGCGCCCGTCGGGTCGCCCCGCATGATGTCGAAGCCGAGCGAGACCACGAGCCAGGTCGGCCGGAAGGCGCGGACCGCGACGAGCGCGCGCCCGAGGACGTCGAGGTAGCGGTCGTCGTCCACCCCGTCCGGGAGCGGGTAGTTGATGTTGAACCCGACGCCCTCGCCCTCGCCGCGCTCGTCGGCGAAGCCCGAGAAGTACGGGTAGGCGTCGCTCGGGTGGCCGTGGATCGAGATGACGAGCACGTCCGCGCGCTTGTAGAAGATGTCCTGCGAGCCGTTCCCGTGATGGAAGTCGATGTCGAGGAGGGCGACCTTGCCCCGAGACGCGAGCCGCTCGGCGGCGATCGCCGCGTTGTTGAAGTAGCAGAAGCCGCCGTAGACCCGCCGCTCGGCGTGGTGCCCGGGCGGCCGGCAGAGCGCGTACACGAGCTGCTCGCCGCGGAGGAGGAGGTCCGCCCCGGAGAGCGCGCAGTCGACGGCGGCCCGGGCGGCCGGGTAGGCGTTGGGCGTCAGCGGGGTGAAGGTGTCGATGCAGTAGTAGCCGGCGCGCGTCGGCAGGTCGCGCGGCTTTCGCTCCGGGCGGCGGAGCGGGAAGACGTAGGGATAGATGGGCTCGGCCGGGTCGAGCTTCGAGCAGGCGGCGCCGAGGTACGAGACGAAGTCCGGGTCGTGGACCGCCCGGATCGCCTCCTCGCCATAGTGGCGCACGGGGCGCCGCTCGACGGGCAGGCCCTCGAGCCCGCGCAGGACGGCCTCGACGCGCACGGGGCGCTCGACGTACCCGACCTCGCGGACGTGGTGGATCTCGTGCTTCTCGGCCACGAGGACCTTCAAGGGCCGGAGCCGCCCGTGCTCGGGCTCGGGGGAGCGCTCGGCCGTGACGTAGCGGGGCGGCCGGAGCCGGATCGGGTCGTCCCGGAACGACTCGACGACCCGGGCGACGTAGGGGTGCTCGGGGTCCCAGCCGTACTTGCGCGTCAGGATCGCCCGCACCGTCTTGCGCGCGTCGGCGCGCGCCAGCGGGGCGCTCCGCCCGAGCGGATCGAAGACGAGGTGGGGCGGGTCGTAGCGCTCGCCCTCGGGGACGAGGTCGTACTGCGTCCCGACGATCGGCAGCGCCCCGTAGCGCTCGTAGAAGCGGAGCCGGTTCTTGTTGAGGGGGACGCGCGCCGGGTCGCTCACCTTCGCCGGGTCGTCGGGCGGCACGTCCATGAAGAGCCCGCGGGCGCCCTTCCGCCCGAGGTGCTCGCGCAGCGCCTCGTAGAGGGCGCCGCCGAGCCCGCGCGTCCGGACGTCGGGGTCGGTCGCGATGTAGTCGAGGTAGGCGTACTGGATCGACGGAAAGTGGAAGGCGAGGGCGAAGCCGAGGACGCGGTCGCGCTCGTCCTCGGCCGTGAGCAGCGCGATGTCGAAGCCGAGCGCGGCCCGGCGCGCGATCAGGTCGGGGATCTTGTCGGCGTACCCGGTCGAGTCCGGGAACGCCTTGCGGAAGATGGTCTGGACCTCGGCGAGCTTCCGCCGCTCGGCGTCCGTCACGCAGTCGAAGATCCGACCGAACCGGAGCACGGGCACTTTTCTCCCCTCCGCCCTCTTCACGAGGGCTCTCCGAAGACCTTGCGCCGCGCCGCCTCCGAGATGGCGACGACGGCCGGGTGCCGGAGGCGGCGCTCGAGCGAGATCGCGTAGAAGCGCTCGCGGACGGCATCCGTGCGCCCGACGAGGCGGACGCGGTACTGGCGGCGCATGTCGCGCTCGACGACCGAGGGGACGGGGAAGACCCCGGCCCCCGCCGCCCCGAACACCTTGAGCAGGGCGCTGTCGTCGAACTCGCCGGCGATCACCGGGCGCACGCCGACCTCGCCGAGCCAGTGGTCGATCGCCCGCCGGAGCGTCGACCCCTCGGGCGGGACGAGCAGCGGCGCGCCGTCGAGCGACCGCGGGAACCGCCGCGCGCGCCGGGCGGCGAGGCGCGGCGGGGCGAAGAAGGTCAGGCCGCACTCGCCCAGGAGGTGGCTGTACGCCCGCACCATCGCCCCCGGTCCGACCGGGGCGTGGGCGATCACGAGGTCGAGGCCGTGGACGGCGAGCCGGGCGAGGAGCTCCTCCGTCTTGCCCTCCACGCAGATGAGGCGGACGGGCTCCGCGAGCGAGAGGGCGGGCTCGATCAGGCGGAAGGCGACGAGCTTCGTCACGACGTTCGAGACCCCGACGACGAAGCGGAGCGGCCGGCCCGTCGGGCGGCCGCGGAGCACGTCGAGCAGCTCCTGCCCGGTCGAGAAGATCTCCTCGGCGTAACGGTAGGCGAGGCGGCCGACCTCGGTCAGCACCAGGCTCCGGCCCTGGCGCGCGAAGAGCTTCTCGCCGAGCTCGCGCTCGAGCGCCCCGATCTGGAGGCTGACGGTGGACGGCGTGACGTGGAGCTTCCGGCTCGCCCGGGCGACGCCGCCCTCGCGCGCCGCCACCCAGAAGTAGAGGAGGTGATGGTAGTTGAGCCAGTCCATCCCGGCCCCTCCGCGGGGGCGACGCACTTTCGAGGAGATCGCGCTCGGCATGTCCAGTATCGCGTTTTCTCAAACGGTCATCCAGGTCGGCCGGTCGATCGCCCCGGCCGGGTCGGCGAGGCCGACGACGACCGGAAGGGTCCTCCGCCCGCCCCTCCGGTCGCCGCCCCGGGCGCGCCCGCTCCGCCTCCACGGCTCGGGCCGCCCGTTCTCGATCGCCCGCAGCTCGGCCTCGTAGAAGAACTCCGCCTCGCCGAAGGCCGGCCGGAGGTGGTCGAGCCAGGCCGCCTCCGGGTCGAAGGCGGCGAAGAAGGGCCGCCCGACCCACCCGGGCACGCGCCCCTGGAGGAGCTTCAGGACGAAGACGCGCTCGCCGGCGACGTCGGCGACGCCGTCGACCACGACCTTGCCGGGGAGGGCCGACATCGAAGGGCCGCGGACCGTGCGGGCGAGCCCCGAGACGCGCCGGCAGGCCTCGCGGAAGATGTCGTGGGCCCGCGCGAGGGGGACCTCGAAGTACCCCTTCGGTCCGGTGTCGCGGGCGACGAAGAGGTAGTAGGGGACGGCGCCGAGCCTCACCTGGCGGCTCCAGAGGTCCGCCCAGACGTCGGGGTCGTCGTTGATCCCCCTCATGAGCGGGGCCTGGCAGCGGACGACCGCGCCGGCGCCGGCCGCGCGCCGGAGCCCCTCGGCCGCGACGCGCGTCTGGATCTCGCGCGGGTGGCTGATGTGGGTCATGAGGGCGAGGTGCTTGCCGGCGGCCCGCACCTCCTCGAAGAGCTGCAGCAGGTCGTCGGCGTCCGGGTCGGTGACGAACCGGTACGGCCAGTAGGCCGGCGCCTTCGAGCCCAGGCGGATGCTCGCGATGTGGTCGAGCCCGGGCTCGGTCAGGAGCGGCTCGACGTAGCGGCGAAGCGTCGCCGTCTTCATGATGAGCGGGTCGCCGCCGGTTATGAGGACGCTCCGGACCTCCCGGTGCGCCCGCAGGTAGCGGACGAGCGTCTGGGCCTCGCGGCTCGCGAACTTCAAGCTCTCGATCCCGACGAACTGCGCCCACCGGAAGCAGTAGGTGCAGTAGGCGTGGCACGTCTGGCCCTGGCTCGGGAAGAAGAGGACCGTCTCCCGGTACTTGTGCTGCATCCCGGCCACGGGCGCGCCGTCGAGCCGCGGCACGTTCAGGGTCATCTGGCCCGCGGGGTGGGGGTTCAGGCGGTCCTGGATCGCGCGGGCCTCGGCCTTGAGCGCCGCGGGCGGGGCCTCCTCCCGGACGAGGTCGACCATGCGCCGGAGGTCCCCCGGCTCGAGCATCTCGGGCTGCGGGAACGTGAGCCGGAAGATGGGGTCGTCCGGGACGTCCTCCCAGCGGATCAGCTCGTCGAGGACGTAGTCGTTGACGCGGAAGGGGAGGACGGCCGAGACGGCCTTCATGGCCGTCCGGAGCCTCGGGGCGACCCGGTCGAGCTGCGGGATCGCGTCGATGTCCTTCCGGGTGTAGGCCCGGTACTTCCTCGGCTTCAGGCGGGTCCGGCCGTGCACGTCCACCTCCTTTCTCGTCTCCGTTCGGCGCTTCAGGGGTCCCTCCGGGCCGGGTGGGGCCGGGAGAGAGGCGTGGGGCGGCGCCGCTACCCGGGCCGGCACTCCCACGGCAGGTGGATCTCGGCGTAGCCGCAGCGCTTGCAGCCGTAGGCCAGGAACGGCAGCCCCTCCGGGAGCGCCCCGCCGTCCCCGCCGAAGCGGACCGGGCTCGCGGCGAGGGGCGAGAGCACGGGCTGGCGGCGGCCGATGGCGTTGCACCAGGGACAGAAGAAGGTGGGTCGCTTGAGCTTCACGGTCTTTTCCTCCCCCACGATAGCCACCCGTTTGGACGCCCCCGGGGTGGCGTTCATTCTTTTGATAGTCTCAAACATACGTTGCTGAATTTTGATCGATGCCGAGGTGTCGCGGCCTTTGCCCCGGGGCGCGGTTTCGGCCATACTGGCCGTGGATCGCGCCCGCGGGGGCGCTCCCGCCGTCTCCATCCCGCCCGCCGCCGGCGGAGGAAGGAACGACCGCATGGCTCGCTGTCCCTCGTGCGGGTTCGACGACCGGAGCCGGGTCGCGCCGCGGACCGCGCGGTCTTGCCCGCGGTGCGGCCGCGGCGACGCGGCCGACCCGAGCCCGGCGGCGCTCGTTCGCAGCGTGCTCGCGACCATCGGCCTGCTCGCCTTCACGGTCGCGGCCGTGGCGGCGAACGCCTCGCCGCGGCTGGTCCTGGTCGCGATCGCCGCGGTCGTGCTCCTCGCCATGGTCGCGGTCGTGGTCGGCCGCACGGCGAGGCCGGGCGTGGACGGACGGCAGGCGGGCGAGGGGCCGTGACGTGCCGGCCTTCGTCGCCTTCCTGCGCGACCTCCTCGTCATCCTCGTCGGCGCGAAGGTCTGCGGCGAGGTCGGCCTCATCTGCGCCCCAGGTCGGCCTCGGCTCGGGGGGCGATCGACGCCGCGATCGACGCCGCGACCCACGCCGGCCTCGTGACGGTCGTCATCGCCGCGACGTTCTTCGCCCGCGCCCGCGCTCGGGCTCCTCTTCCGGCGCGGGCCCGCGGCTGCGGACGGTCGCCCGAGGTTGACGGCGAAGGCGGCCGACCGTAGGTTTACGCGGGCCACCGCGGTGACGCGAGCCACGAGGAGAAGGCGCTTGAGCCGTCAGGGCATGCTTTTCAGGCTCGGCTTGCTCGGCCTCATCGGCGCCATCGGCTGGGCGGATCGGGCGACGGGGCCCGACATCGGCCTCTCGCTCTTCTACCTCCTGCCCGTCGTCGGCGCCGGCTGGGGCACGGGCCGGGCGTTCACCGTCGTCGCGGCCGTCGCCGCGAGCGCGGCCTGGTTCACGGCGGACGTGACGTTCCATCCGACCGCGGTCGGCGTCTCGGCCTGGAACGGGCTCACCCGGCTGGCGATCTTCTCCGCCATGGGCCTGCTCGTCGTCCGGATGCACGCGGACCGCGACCGGATCGCGAGCGTCAACGAGCGCCTGAACGCCCTCGTCGACCGGGAGGCGACGTTCGCCCGGATCGACCCGCTGACGCAGCTCCCGAACTCGCGGGCGTTCCGGGAGGCGCTGCGCACGGAGCTCGCGCGGAGCCGCCGGGCGGGCTCTCCGATCTGCCTCCTCTACCTCGACCTCGACCACTTCAAGCGCGTGAACGACCGCCGCGGCCACGCCGCCGGCGACGACGTCCTCCGGCGCGTCGGGGGCGCGCTGCGCGACACGCTCAGGGCCTCCGACATCGCGGGCCGGCTCGGGGGCGACGAGTTCGGCGTCCTGCTCTGGAACGTGGCGGAGCGGGAGGCCGGGGAGGTCGCCCGGCGGCTCGTCGAGCGGATCGGGGCGATCGGGACCGAGCACCCCGGGACCGACCTCGGCGCGAGCGTCGGCGTCGCCTACTTCCGCTCGCCGCCCGACGACGAGGACGCGCTCGTCCAGGCCGCGGACGGGGCGATGTACGAGGCGAAGCGCGCCGGCCGGAACCGGTCCGTGGTCCGCGCCGGCGGCGGGCCCGTCGCCGCGGAGGCTCCGGTCGTCGCCCCGGCCCCGGCCCCGGCGCCGGCGCCGTTGCCCGCGGACCGGGCGGCGACGGGGACCCTGCCCTCCCCGCCGCCGCGCCGGCGCGACGCCGCTCCCTCCGGGGCGGCGTCCCCGGACGACGCGTCGCCGGCCCCGGCCGGGCCCGCGATCGGCCCGGGGAGCCGGGTCGGCCGCTACGAGGTCGTGCGCGAGATCGCCCGCGGCGGCATGGGGGTCGTCTACCGCGCCCGCGACCCGGCCGGCGGGAGCGAGGTCGCCCTCAAGGTCATGCTCCGGTCCGGCGACCCCGGCGAGCGCGCGCGCTTCCTCCGCGAGATCGAGGCGGCGAGCCTCCTCGTCCATCCCCACATCTGCCAGGTCCGGGACATGGGGGAGGTGGACGGGCATCCGTTCTTCGCCATGGAGCTGATCGAGGGCGTGCCCCTGAACCAGCACGTCCGGCAGGTGAACGCGGACGCGCGCTCCATCGTGACCCTCGTCGGTCGGGTCTGCGAGGCGATCGAGTACGCCCACATGCACGGCGTCATCCACCGCGACCTGAAGCCCCCGAACATCCTCGTCGACGGCCGCGGCGAGCCGCGGGTCATGGACTTCGGGATCGCGAAGCGGCTCGGGCCGGAGGGCGCCCGGGGGGCCGCGGGCGTCGAGGAGGGAGTCGGCGCGAGCCTGACCGGGACGGGCATGGCCATCGGGACGCCGACGTACATGAGCCCGGAGCAGGCCGCCGGCCGCTCGTGGAGCGTCGATGTGCGGACCGACGTATACGCGCTCGGCGTGATCCTCTACGAGCTCACGACCGGGCAGCGGCCCTTCCGGGGGGCGACGGTCGACGACGTCCTGCGCCAGGTCCTCGAGGGCGAGGCCGCGCCGCCGAGGAGCCTGCGTCCGGACCTCGACCCGGACCTCGAGGCGATCATCCTGAAGGCGATGGCGAAGGACCCGGACGGACGCTACCAGTCCGCGGCCGAGCTCAAGGCCGACATCCGCCGCTTCCTCATCGGCCTCCCCGTCCAGGCGCGGACCGTCGGGGTCATCTACCGGGCCCGCAAGCTCGTCCGCCGCCGCCCGGGCGCGGTCGCGGCCGCCGCCCTCGTCCTGGCGGGCGCCACCGGCGGCGTCGCCCACGTGGTCGCCCTTCACCGCACCCGGGAGGAGGCCGAGGCCCGCGCGCGGCGGGACCTGGCCGCGGCCGCCCGCGAGCTCGTCGCCCGCGGGCGCGAGCTGCTCCACGCGGTCCCGCCGGCCATCGGCTCCGTGGCGGAGGCGGACGCGGCCGCGGCGAGCGTGAGGAGCGCCGAGACCGCGTTCTTCCAGGCGCTGGCGAAGGACCCGGCTGCCCCCGGGGCCGAGGCCGGCCTCGTCGAGGCCGCCGCCGCGGCCGACGCCATCGGGCGCCGGCGCGAGGACCTGGTCGAGCGGGCGAGCATCCTCGAGCGGCTCGAGGTCCTCCTCACCCGCGCCGAGGCCGAGCTCGACCACGGCGCCGCCGCCGAGCGCGACGGCGAGGTCGACGCGGCGGACGCGCTGTACCGGGCGGCGGTCGGTCGGGCCCGCGACGCGCTCGAGCTCGCCCCCCAGGACGCGCGCGCCCGCGCCCTCCGCGTCCGGGCCGGGAAGACGCTCGCCTCCTTCGCCATCGCGCAGGGTCGGTTCTACATGGCGAGCCTGGCGATCGACGGCTTCGAGAAGTACGACCCCGCGGCGGCGCGCCGCCTGCGCCAGGAGGTCCGGCGGGCACAGCCGGCGTCCGAGCCGCGGCGGGCCTCGTCGCCGCCGCCCTGACCCCGAGGCCCCCGGCGCCCGGCGCCCGGCCCCCTGCCCCGCGCCCGGCGCGCGGCGGGCGGCGGGCGGCGGGCGCCGCGCGGGCGCTACCCCGGCGGATCGCCCGGGCGCGGGTCGAGGCCGAGGCGCCGCAGAACGCGGTTCAAGGCGTAGCGGCTGAGGCCGATGGCGGCCGCCGCCCGGGCGCGGTTGCCGCCGGCGGCGTCGAGCGCGGCGCCGAGGAAGGCGCGCTCGCGGTCGTCGAGGGCGGCCCGGAGCTCGGCGTGGGTCGGCGGGAACGGGTCCTCGGCCCCGGGCGCGAAGGGGTGCGCGACGCGGCCGCCGAGCCCGGCGGCCCGGAGGGCGGCGGGCCCGATCCGGCCGCGCTCGGCGAACAGGGCGGCCGCGCGGATCGCGTGCTCGAGCTCGCGCACGTTGCCCGGCCAGCGGTGGGCGCGGAGCATGGCGGCCGCCTCGGGCTCCAGGCCGAGCCGCCGCCGGCCGGTCCGGCGCGCCGCGTCGGCGAGGAAGCGCTCGGCCAGGGCCGGGATGTCCTCCGGCCGCTCGCGGAGCGGCGGCAGCACGAGGGTCGCGCCGCCCAGCCGGAAGAAGAGGTCGTCGCGGAACGCGCCCGTGCGCCGGAGCGCGTCGAGGTCGCGGTTCGTGGCCGCGATCACGCGGACGTCCACGCGCCTCGTGGCCGTCGCGCCGACCGGGCGCACCTCGCCCTCCTGGAGCGCCCGGAGGAGCTTCGCCTGGAGCGCCGGCGTCGTGTCGCCGATCTCGTCGAGGAAGAGCGTCCCGCCGCTCGCCAGCTCGAAGAGGCCCGAGCGGTCCCGGTCGGCGCCGGTGAACGCGCCGCGGACGTGGCCGAAGAGCTCGCTCTCGAGGAGCGACTCCGGGAGGGCGGCGCAGCTCTCGGCGACGAAGGGGCGCCCGCGGCGCGGGCTCGCGAGGTGGATCGCCCGCGCGAGCAGCTCCTTCCCCGTGCCGGACTCGCCGAGGATGAGGACGGGGAGGTCGATCGCGGCCACGCGGGCGGCCGCGTCGAGGACCGCGCGGAGCGGGCGGCTCCGGCCGACGATGGCCGCGAAGGCCTCGCGCGCCGCGGGCCTGGCGGCGGCGCCGCCGGCGCCGGCGGCGACGTCCGGGCGCTCGGCCGGTCCCTCGTCGGCGGCTCCGCCGCCCGCCGCGTCGAGCGCCGCCCGGAGCGCCGCCGCCTCGTCGTCGCGCGCCCGGAGCGCCGCCGCCAGGCGGGCGCGGGAGAGGGCGCTCGCGGCGATGGCGGCCAGGGCCTCGAGCGTCGCCGCCGCACCCTCGCCGAACCCGCCCGGCCGGAGCCGGTGGTCGACGTAGAGCGCGCCGACGGTCCCGCCCGAGGGGTCCCGGATCGGCACGGCCAGGACGCTCCGGACGTCGAGGAGCTGGACGCTCGTCAGCTCGCGCAGCCGCTGGTCGCGGAGGGCGTCGGTCGAGGCGATCGGGCGGCCCTCGGCGAGGACGGCCTCGAGGAGGGCGTGGGGCGCCTTCGACTCCGGCCGGAGCACCCGCTCGAGCTCGAAGTTCCGGGAGACGGCGAAGTCGAGGCGCCCGTCCTCGCGCCGGAGGACGATGAACGCGCGCTCGGCCCCGAGCAGGGCGACGGCGTCCTCGCAGACGCGCTCGAGCACGCGCCGCGCGTCGGCCTCGGTCGCGAGCGCCGTCGCCGCCGCCAGCAGGCGCGCCGTCCGGCTGCGCTCGGCCGCCAGCGCGACCTCGGTCGCGGCCCCGCCCGCGCTCCCGCCGCCTCCGGGGCCGGGCGCCGGCGCGGCCTCGAGGCCGGCGAGCCGCCGGTAGACGCGGCCCATGAGCTCGTGGATGCGGAGGAGGTCGACCGGGTGCCCGACCTTGGCGTAGAAGCGCTCGGCCCGCCGGAACCGCTTGACCGCCCCCGCCGCATCGCCCCGGGCGAGGAGGATGTGTCCGAAGGCCCACTCCGAGCGCGCCTGGCCGTAGGTGGGCGGGCGGGCCCGCTCGCGCCGGCGGATCGAGCGCGCCAGGCGGAGCGCCTCGTCGAAGCGCCCGAGGGCCGCGAGCGCCTCGGCGCGGAACGTGTCGGCCTGGAGGAGGACGATCTGCTCGCCGGTGGCGCGGGCCGCCGCGCACGCCGCCCGGCACGCGCGGAGCGCGTCCGCCGGCCGTCCGAGCATGAGGCGGGCGACGCCCAGGTTCATGAGCGTCGTCGCCCGCGATGCGCGGACCCCGAGCTCCCGCTTGAGGCGGGCCGACCGCAGGTAGAGCCGCTCGGCGCCGGCGAGGTCGCCCCCGTGCTCGAGGAGGTTGCCGAGGTTGCCCCAGGCGGCCGCGATCCCCGCCCGGTCGCCGGCGACCCGGTAGAGGCGGATCGCCCGCAGGTGGTGACGGCGCGCGCCGGCGCGGTCGCCGAGCGCCTCGACCGTGTGGCCGAGGCGGGCGTGGTCGGTCGCCCGGGCGCGGATGTCGCCGGCCGCCCGGTGGATGCGGGCCGCCTCGACGAGGAGGTTCGTCGCCTCGCGCGCCGCCCCGCGCCGGAACTCGACGCCCGCGAGCTCGCCCAGGACGGCGGCCCGGAACCGGGGGTCGCGGGCGGCGTCGAGCGCGCGCCGGAGCGCGGCCGCGGCGGCCTTCAGGTCTCCCCGTCCGAGGTGGATGATCCCCTCGATGAGGTCCGCCCGCCCGAGGTCCGCCCCGGGCGCCGCCCGCGCGTCGGCGAGGCGGGCGAGCGCGGCCGCCGGGTCGCCGCGGGCGACCTCCGCCCGGGCGAGGAGGAGCAGCCGGTCCGCCCGCTCTCCCGGTCCGAGCGCGACGGCCTCCGCCAGCTTCGCCGCCGCGTCCGGCGGCGAGCCGGCCACGAGGAGCGTCTCGCCGAGCCCGGCGAGCGCCTCGGCCCTGAGCTCGGGCGTGGGGGCGGCGGCCGCCGCCTCGCCGAAGAGGGCGCGCGCCGACCCGAGCGCGAGGGCTCCGCGCGCGCGCCGGGCCGCCGCCAGGAGGTGCGGGGCGGCCCCGGCCGGATCGCCGGCGCGGGCGAGCAGGCGCCCGATCTCGGCCGGGTCGGCGTCCGGCGCCGCGATCAGGGCCGCGGCGGCGGCGCGGTCGGCCGCGCGGCGGTCGGCCGCCGGGAAGGCCTCGAGCGCGACGCGACCCGGGGCGAGGGAGAGGCGCCCGCCCGTCGCGAGCGCGAGGTCCTCGCCGGCGAGACGGGCGAAGCCCTCGAGCGCGTCCTCGGGCGCGAGCCCGGCCGCGGCCGCGACGACGCCGATCGGGGCGGGCCGCCCGATGACGGCGAGGGCGAGGGCGACCGCCCGCGCGGCCGGGTCCTTCAAGAGCGATGGGACCGCCGCGCCCGCCATCGGGCTCGAGGCCCCCGTCCCCGTCGCCGTCCCCGCCCCCGCTCCTGCCCCCGGCACGTACGACACGCCGCTCGGGCCCTGAACGAGCGCCCGCGAGGCGGCGAGGTCGCGGAGGACGGCCTCGACGAGCCCCGGGTTTCCCGCCCCCCGGCGGGCGACCTCGGCGAGCAGCGCCGCCTCGCCGCGGGCGATCGGGCCGAGGCCGCCGCGGACGAGGGCGGGAAGGGCCTCGCCCGCCACGTCGCCCAGGCGGAGGCGCGTCCCCGGGAGGTCGAGGCCGCGGTCCGGGTGGGTCGCGGCGACGAGCACGAGCGGCGCGCCCGGCGGGCCGGACGGGCTCGAGGACCGGCGCTCGGCGCGCGGGCCCGAGGGCGGGGCCCCCGCGGGCGAGGGCTGCGGCCGGCCGCTCGCGAGCCGGCGCGCGAGGAGGGCGGCGAGGGCGCGGTCCTCGTCGCCGGCGCGGTCGAGGTCGTCGATGACGACGGCGGTCGGGCGCTCGGCCGCGAGCGCGAGGATGCGGCTCGCCAGGGCGTCGAGCGCGCGCAGGACGGCGCCGGGGTCGGCCCGGGCGGGGTCGGGCGCGGCGGTCCCGGACGCCTGGGCGAGGGCGCTCGAAAGCTCGGGGATCGCCTCGTGGAAGGCGGCGAAGGGCGGCGCGCCCGGTCGCCCCGCGGCCTGCGCGACCCGGAGGCCGCGGAGCCTGGCCTCGAGCGCGGCCTCGGCGAGGAGGCGCGACTTGCCCGTGCCCGGGCCGCCCTCGACGAGGACGACGCGCGGCCGGGCGGCGGCCAGGTCCAGGGCCCCGACGAGGGCATCGACCTCGGCCTCGCGCCCGGCGAGCGGCGCGGCCGCGAGCGAGACGTGAAGGTCCTCGTTCTCCGCGGGCTCCGCTCCCCGGGCCCCCCGCGGCGGCGCGGGCTCGCCGATCGCCCGGAGGAAGGCCGCGGCGCTCGCGAAGCGCGCGGCCCGCGCGCGCTCGAGGAGGCGCGAGACGGCGGCCGCGGCGGCGGGCGGGAGCGCCGGGACCCGGGCGGCGAGCGGGACGGGGGTCGTCTCGAGGACGGCCCGCGCGACCTCCCCGGTCGTCCGGCCCGTGAAGGGCAGCTCGCCCGAGAGGACGCGGTAGAGGGTCGCGCCGAGCGCGAACAGGTCGGAGCGCCGGTCGGGCGGCGCGCCGCGGATCCGCTCGGGAGCGAGGTACTCGACGGTCTCGCCCGGCCCGAGGTCGATGAGCCGGACGGGCCACGGCCCCGGCGCGCGCGGGACGAGGACGTTGCCGGGCTTCAGGTCGCCGTGGGTGAGCCCGCGGGCGTGAACGGCGGCGAGGGCGCGGGCGAGGGCGACGACGAGCGGCCGGACCTCGTCCCACGAGCGGCCGCGCGTGGCGACGAAGAGGTCCTCGCCCTCCACGAACTCGCGGGCGATGAAGGGCGCTCCGGGGCGGAGCGCGGAGATCGCGCGGTCCGCGGCCTCGGGGTCGACGGCGGCCGCGCGGCCCGGCGGGCGGCCCTCGACGGCGCGGATGACGCCGACGTCGTGGGCCGGCGGGACGGCCGGGTGGGCGAGGCGGGCGAGGGCCCGGTACTCCGCCTCGAGCAGGGCCCGGGCCGCGTCGCCGAGGTCGCGGACGACCTTGAGCGCGACCCGCTCGCCGCCGCGCGCCCGGTCGCGCGCGAGGAAGGCGATGCCGAGCCCGCCCCGGCCGACCTCCGAGAGGACCTCGAAGCGGCCGTCGACGACGGCGAGGACCGGCTCCGGCGCGACGCCGGGCGCGGCCGGCGGTGGATCGGGGCGGCGCACGGGCGCCATTTTACACGAGCCCCGCCGGCGGGCGAGGACCCGCGCGAGCCCGCGGGTCGCCGGGCGCGCGGGGCTCCGATCGGGCGCGACCGGCGCGGGCGGCCGAGCGGGCGGCCGTGCGGGCGGCCCCCGCCCGCGCAAGCGCGGGCGGATGCCGCTCGGGCCGGCGCGCCGCTCTCGGCGATCGGGCGCGACGGCAACGAGTTACGCCGCGGGCGTGCGCGCGGTACGGACCTTGCTCTGAGGACCGCCTTCGGAGAGGGAGGGAGGGGAGCGGTGATGCGCAAGATCGGATCCGTGGGTGCCCTGGGTCTCGTCCTCGGCCTGTGCGCGGCGGGTGCTTCCGGCTGCTCGGGCGGCGCCACGAACAGCGGGGCCGGCATCCCGACGACGGCGGCGGGCGGAGCCGGGACCGGAGCGAGCCCGGGCTCGGGCTCGACCGCCGGCGGCGTGGGCGGCGGCGGCGTCACCGTCGGCGGCACGTCGGGGGCCTCCCCGTCGCCGTCCCCTTCCCCTTCCCCGACTCCGAGCCCGTCGCCCGGGACCTCGACCGGCACGCCGTCGAGCCCCGCCCCGACGACCCCGACGACCGGGACCGGCGGCGGCGCCCCGACGGGCGGCACCCCGCCCGGGTCGTCGACCGGATCGACGGGCGGCACCTCGGGCGGCACCCCGCCCGCATCGACGGGCGGCACCTCGGGCGGCACCCCGCCCGCATCGACGGGCGGCACCTCGGGCGGCACCCCCGCGGGCGGCACGCCGCCGGCCGGCGGCGGGGCCCCGACCGGCCTCACGAAGATCTACCTGAACGCCCCCGGCGGCAACATCTACGAGTACGACTCCGCCGACTGGGCCGCGGAGAACCTGATCGTGCGGAGCACGGGCGCGTTCAGCATCTCGTCCGGCCCGGCGGCGAACACGCTGTACTTCCAGATCGCCGGCCTTGCCTTCTCTCCGAGCGGGCAGATCGACACCTACAACCTCCAGACGCGCGGCACGTCGACGATCGGCGGGAACGTGCCCGGCAACGCCTTCGGCGAGGGGCGGAACGGCTTCCTCTACTCGGGCAGCGGGTACGATCTCTACCGGATCGACGCGAACACCGGGGCCTCGACCTACGTCGGCTACGGGAACTGGCCCTACGCGGGCGACCTCGCCGTCGACCCGACGACCGACGTCCTCTACGGGGCGGTCGAGGGCCGGTGGAGCGTGACGCTCGTCCGGGTCGACCGCGCGACCGGCGACCAGGCGGAGGTCGGGCCGATGAACGTCGCGTACGACATCTACGGCCTCGGGTTCTCGGGGGACGGCCGCCTCTTCGCCGCCGGACCCGACGGCAACGGCCGCGGCGCGATCTACGAGATCAACAAGGCGAGCGGCGCGGCGACCCAGGTCCGGGGCCTCAACTACGAGCCCTACGACATGGCGACCCAGCCGTACACGGTCAACGAGGACCAGCGGCCCTCGGAGGGCGGCGGCGGCGCGGCCGGCGGCGAGGCCGTCGCCGACGTCTACTTCGAGGAGACCTTCGACCGCGGCGAGGCGGCGATGCTCCGCGGGACGGCGGTCCCCGTCCCGGGCATCCTCTGGGAGCAGGGCGCGCCGGTCGCCGGCCCGGGCGCGGCGGCCAGCGGGAGGCGGTGCCTGGCGACGCGCGCGGCGGGCGGGTATCCGCGGTCCTCTCTGGCCACGGTCGAGACCGCGTCCTTCAGCCTGGTCGGGGCGCGGCGCCCGGTCCTCGTCCTGCGGCACTGGTACGACACGCAGGCGGGTCACGACGGCGGCGTCGTGCGCGTGCGGACCCCGCTCGGCGACGCGGTCCTCGAGCCGGCGTCCGGGCTGCCGAGCCGGGCCGTGGTGGGGCTCGCCTCGAGCCCCGGCTTCTCCGGGACCTCGGGCCGGTGGGCGGACGCTGTCTTCGACCTCTCGCCCTACGCCGGGCAGCCGGTGATCCGGATCGCGTTCACGTTCGGGTCGGACGGGGCCGTCGACGCGGCGGGCTGGTTCATCGACGACGTCCTCGTCGCGGAGCCGGGGGTCGTGGAGGAGCGGCTCGGCCGGACGCGCCTCGACCGGGCGCTCGTCGCGCCGCTCGGGCCCTGAGGGCCGCTCACGCCCGGCCCCGCCGCGGCAGGCGAAGGGGCGGGAGGACCGACTCGATCGCCGCGCGCTCGCGCTCGTACCGGGGCGGGAGCCGGAGCGAGGTCCCGAGCGCGTCCTCGGGCTCGTCGACCGCGAAGCCCGGGCCGTCGGTGGCGATCTCGAAGAGCACGCCCCCCGGCTCGCGGAAGTAGATCGAGCGGAAGTAGCTCCGGTCGATGACCGGCGTCACGTCGGGCCCCGCGCTCGCGACGCGTCGCCGCCAGTGCTCCTGGGTCTCGTCGTCCGGGGTCCGGAAGGCCACGTGGTGCACGACCCCGGCCCCGAGCGTGGCTCGCGGGCCGCCGGGAGCGCGGAGGACGTCCACGACGCGCGCCGCCGCGTCTTCCCCGACGTACCGGGAGCGGTCGCCGTCGGCCCCGGCGGGCTCGAAGCCGAGCGTGCGCACGAGGAGCTCGGCCGTGCGCCCGGGCTCCTCCTCGGCGAGCGCGACGCCGTGCAGGCCGCGGATCGCGCGCTCCGCCGGGACCGGCCCGGAGGGCGGCGGGCCCGGGTCGGCGGGGGCCGCCGTCCCGGCGACGAGCTCGAGGCGCAGGCCATCCGGGTCCATCAGCTCGAGGAAGCGCTCGCCGTCGAGGCGCGCGAACGGTCCGTCCGGGCGTGCGCCGCTCGCCGCGAGCCGCTCGCCCCAGAAGTCGAGCGACCCGGGCGGCACCGAGAACGAGGTCGTCGCCGCCTGCGGGGCGCCGTGGCGCCCGGCGGGCGCGCCCGGCCACGCGAAGAACGTCAGGAGGCTGCCCGGCCGCCCGCGCTCGTCGCCGTAGTAGAGGTGGTAGCTTCCGGGGTCGTCGAAGTTGACCGTCCGCTTCACGAGCCGGAGGCCCAGCACGCCCGTGTAGAAGTCGAGGTTGCGCTGGGCGTCGCCAGTCACGGCGGTCACGTGGTGCAGGCCGGCGATTCGCGGCGTCATGTCGGCTTTTCCTCCTCGATGCTACCATGGGCGCTCGCCGTTGGAAGGAAGGAAGGAAGGAAGGAGGGACAGCGAGCCATGATCCGGGGACTGCACGCGATGTTCTACTCCCCCAGGGCCATCGAGATCCGGGCGTTCCTGCGCGACACGCTCGAGCTCCCGTTCAGCGACGTGGGGGAGGGCTGGCTCATCTTCGACGCCCCCGAGGCCGAGATCGGCTGCCACCCGTCCGAGAAGAGCTTCCACGATCTCTCGTTCTACTGCGACGACATCGAGGGGACCGTCGCCGCGCTCGAGAAGAAGGGCGTGCGCTTCACCTCGGAGATCAAGAACCAGGGCTGGGGCCTGGCGACGACCTTCCAGCTTCCCGGCGGGGGCGAGGTGACGCTCTACCAGCCCCTGTACGCGAAGACGACGCGGAAGGCGGCTGGAAAGGCCAGGCGCAAGCCGGCTCGCAAGCCGGCCCGCAAGCCCGCCCGGAAGCCCGCCCGGAAGAAGCCGGCCGCGAAGCGCGCGGCCGCGCGCGGTCGCGCCCGGCGCTGACCGGGCCGGCGTCCGGCCGGCCGGGCCGGCCCGGCCGCCCCGGCTGGACTCACGGCACGACCGGCGGTCCGCCCCCGGCGAGCGTCTCGAGGAAGCTCCGGAGCTGGCGCTTCGGCGGGTCGGTCTGGAAGACGACCTCGTGCCCGTCCTGGATGCCGTCCTCGGGGTGCTGGACCACGACGGCCGTGTACGGCGCGGAGCCCGGGCCGATCCGGTTGCCGCTCGCCGGCAGGGCGATCGCCCCGATGCCGCCGTGCCCGAAGAGGTCGCGGAGCGGCGGCGTGAACCGCGGCGTCGCCGGGAGGCCCGTGTCGAGCTGCGGTCCGGCGAGGTCGAGCCCGAGCGAGAGGCTCGTGGCGTTCGCGATCGGCGGCAGGATGTAGCGGTCGACGATCCCCTGGATCATGAGGATGTGGCGCGGCGCGCCGTGGCGCGGCTCGCGCGTCACGGACCGCGCGTACGCGGGCGGATCGGCGGGCTCCCCGGACCACTGGAGCAGGCTCAGGACCGGGTCGTGACGGCGCAGGACGCGCCCGAGCCCGGGGTAGCCGAGGATCAGCTCGGCGGCGGCCAGGATCGGGTACGGCCGCTCCTTGAACATGACGTTCTCGATCCAGCTCCCGCCGGCGCCGCTCAGGATCGCGCCCCGGTAGCGCGGCTGGATGGCGAGCGCGAGCGGGGCGATCGTCGCCCCCATGGAGTGGCCGAAGAGCGCGATCGTGCCCGGGTCGATCCGGACGGGGCCGCCGTTCGGGGTCGTGACGCCGGGGCAGCGGGCCACGTCCACGGTCAGCGCCGGGAGGACCTCGGCGATGAGCGCCAGCTCGAGGGCCGACTGCCTGAGGTTGTCCCGCATGGCGAGCGGGTTCGCGAAGTTGAAGATGAGGAGCTGCTCGTCGAGCCCCGACACGTTCCGCCGGCCGCCGTGCGGCCCGTCGACCTGCACGCCGACGAAGCCGGCCGCGGCCAGCTCGAGCGCCGGCCCCCCGCCCGCCCGCCCGTTCGGGTAGGCGGTCCGGTCGACGATCGGCTTCTCGCCCTGGCCGAGGCCCGTACGGATGACGACCGCCGCCGGAAAACCCGCCGCCGGCATGGCTCTCCGCGGCACGGTGAGGAAGACGTCGGCCTCCTCCTCGCCCTGCCGGACCGGCGCCCCGCTCGCGTCCTGCTGCCAGCCGCCGCCGCCCGCGAGGAAGGGCGGGGTCCCCGCCTGGTAGACCGGCAGGCGGATCGTCGTCTTGAGGACGCAGTACTCGGGCTGGAGCTCGACGAGCTGGGCCGGGGCGGTCGGCTGCGGCGGCGGTCGCGCGAGGACGGATCGGCCGAACCGCTCGAGCCCCTCCGTCGGCCGACCGGTCCGGAAGACGGCGAGCCCGGCGACCTCCCGGAGGTCGATCCCGTCCTGCTCGAGCGCCCAGATGGCGCTCAGGTGGTCCTGGAAGGCAAAGGGGGAGAGGCCGGCCGGCGGCACCCGGGCGGCGACCTGGGCCATGGAGAGCGAGACGCCGAGCGGCTGCCCGGCGACGTCGCCGAGGCCCCGCAGGACCGCCGCCGCGTAGAGCGCGCCCTCGCGCAGCGGCACGCCCTGGAGGGGGACGAGCGAGAGCAGGTTCGGGGCGCCGAAGGGCCCGCCGTCGTCTTGGAACTGGACGTCCACCGGGTAGCGGCGGAGGTAGTCGGGCGAGCCCGGGTCCACCGAGACGAGGAAGACGGGCGAGCCGCGCTGCACGCTCGCGTCGAGGGACGGGAGGGCCGCGACGTTCAGGCGGTCGCTCGCCCGGAAGAAGATCCCCGAGGTGAGCCCGAAGCCGGTCGCGTCGCGCTCGGCGATCGACGCGAGCGCCTCGACGAAGAGGTTCGTCCCCCGGTTCGGGAAGCGCGCGAGGTCGATCCCGCCGCCCGGCAGGCGCCGGCTCTCGTCCGGGAACGGGGCGTCGTAGAAGCCGCCGCCCGGGCCGTAGTCCATGAGGATCGTCGTCCCCGCGATCGCGGCCGGCGGGGCGGCGGGCGCGGCCGGACCGGCGGGGCCCGACGCTCCGCCGCCGCCCGCGCCGGCGGACGCGGGCGCGCCCCCGCCCGAGGAGCCGCCGCCCCCGCAGGCGAGGAGGAAGAGGCAGAGGCACGGGCCGAGCCACCACCACGAGCGAGGGCGAGCGGTCATCGTCTACCTCGGGGGCGTCCGTCTCGATGGGGGCGATTCACGAGCCGGGCAGTCTCGCCTCGTCGCCCGGGAAAAACAAGGCTCATCCGGAATTCGAGTACCTGTCGGACCGCCAGGGTACGGCTCGCCCTCGCTAGGGGTTCCGACGTGGCTTCCGCGGCTTGGTCATCCCCTCAGGACGATGAACCGTGAAGCCGCCGGCGGCGCAGCGCGAGAACGGCGAGCGCCACCCCCAAGAGGATGGCGAGCGACGGGTCGCGGCCGCCGAAGGCGTCGCCGTCCCGGTCGTCGCCGCTCGCGAGCGCGCAGCCGCCGCCGCTGGATGACCGGCGCGCCGGAGCGGCCGCAGGCACGACGGCCTGGAAGATCGAGAGGCCGTCCGTCAGCGCCGAGACCGTCGGCCGGCCGAACGACTCCCCGAACGACACGACGGGGAGCAGCGTCCGCGTGCCATCCGGCTCGATCCTCAAGATGCGGACGTCGTCCTTGGTCCTGCCCGGCGGGAGGCGGAACAGGTTGACGGGCACCGTCACGGTCGCGGGCGGGTTGAAGACCGTCCCGCTCGGCCCGATCTCGATCGGGGGTCCGAGGGCGACGAGGTCGGCGGGCATGCCGCCATCTCCCCCCGCCTCCGACACCGAGATCACGACGGGTACGAAGAGGCTCCCGGGCGGGACGTCGATCCCGGCGCCGGTCCCGGGCGAGACGACGGCGCCGCCGTCCGGCCCGACGGGGCCCGTGGCGAAGAAGACGTCGGAACCCCCGCCGACCTGGATGGTCTGCGTGCCGCGCGTCTCGTTGCCGCACGCGTCCCGGGCCGCCCAGACCCGCAGGATGGTCCTCGGGCAGCCGGTGCCCGTGACCGCGTCGGCGAACCCGATCCCCGACGGGCCGCAGGCGTCCCCCGCCCTCGCGACCCCCGTCGTGGCCGGGCTCGTGTCGTCGTCGCAGCCCACGGTGACGTCCGGCGGGAGCAGGAGGACGGGCGGAGTGTCGTCGACGACGCGGATCCGCTGCACCGCGCTGCCGGTCAGGCCGTCCGCATCCGTCGCCGTCCACGTGCGCTCGATGACGAGCACGTCCGGGCAGGTCCCCGGGAGGATCGTGTCGGTGGGCGGGAGGTCGACCGGGATCGGCGGCCCGCCGCCGCAGTCCGCGAACGCCTGCGCGACGCCCGTGAGCGCAAGGTCATTCGGGTCGTCGCCGCACGCGAGGATGATGTCGGGCGGCACCCCCACGCGCGGGCCGGCCGCGGCGTGGAAGCCATCGACGGCCGCATTCGGCGCGCCATCCGCCCCGACGCTCGAGAGCTCCCACGTGTCCGCGCCCGCGTCGTACTGGAGGACGTCCGTGTCGCCGAACCGGATGCCGTCGATCTTCCCGGCCCCGTCGAGGGCGATGAGGAGGACGCCGCTCGTGCCGAGCGGGTGGAGGCCCACGAGGTCGAGCCGCTCGGGGACGCGCGCCTGCGAGCCGTCGAAGAACGGGCTCCACGCGCCGGTGAAGGGGTCGCGGAGGCCGACGTCCTCGTCGGCGAGCACGATCCCGCCCGGGCCCCCGACGCGCACCGTCACGTCGAACGAGGCGAGGAGCGAGCCGTCGGGCAGGAGCGCCAGCGCGTCGAGGTTGACGCCGGGCGGAACGCCCAGGTCGGCGGCGGCGGCGAGCACGCGCGCGAACGATGCCCCGTTCCACGAGATGACATCGGACGGCCCGAAGGACTGGCCAAAGGCGGCGAAGGAGGCCGCCGTCGAGAAGAGCACGGTCCCGTTCGGGAGGATGTGGAGGGCGTCGAGGCCCTTCCCCGCCGGCAGCGGGACGACGGTCGCGACCGGCGCCCCCGCGCCGCCCTGGGTGAAGATGTCCTCGTCGCGGACGACGAGCGCGCCCGCCGCCGCCCCCGTTCCCTCGGTCGAGAAGCTCGCGAGGCAGGTGACCCGCGCGAGGACGAGCGGGTCGGCGCCGACGCCGACCTCGAAGCCGTCCGTGCGCCCGTCGCCGTCGGTGTCCGGGTTCTGCGGATCGGTCCCGATGGCGATCTCGCGGTCGTCGGCGAGGCCGTCGCCGTCGCTGTCGATGAAGGCGAAGAGGACCGCGTTGTCGGCGCTCGTCGAGGCCTCGCTCGGGTTCCCGGCCGCGTCCGCCGCGGCGCCGGCCGGGACCGAGACGACGACGGTCCCCGTGCCCGCGGTGACGCTCACCGAGATGGTGTAGCTCGGCCCGGTGCCGGACACGGCGGCGAGCAGCATCAAGCCCGCGCTGCTCCCGGCGAACGAGACGTCCGCCGCCTCGAACCCCGTGACCTCCTCGCTGAAGACGACATCGAAGAGGATCGGCGAGGCGCTCGTCGGGTCGGCCTGGCCGGGGGCCTGCTCGACCGTCACGGTGGGCGCCTCGTCATCGAACGTGACGCTGTTGTCGGTGCTCGTCGAGGCGAGGTTCCCGTTGCCGGCCGCGTCCGTCGCGCGGAGCTCCTCGACCGAGAGGACGATGGTCCCCGTGCCCGTCGTGATCGCCAGGCCGACGGTGTAGAGCGCCCCGCTGCCCGACACCTGGATGAAGAAGGAGATGCCGGGGCTGGTCCCGGTGATCAAGATGTCACCCAGGTCGAACCCCGTGACCGGCTCGCTGAACTCGACCGTGAAGACGACCGGCGAGTCCATCGTCGGGTCGGCCTGGCCTGCGGCCTGGTTGATCACCACCGAGGGACGAACGTCATCGAACGTGACGCTGTTGTCGGCGCTCGTCGAGGCCTCGCTCGGGTTCAGGGCCGCGTCCATCGCGGCCCCGGCCGGGACCGAGACGACGACGGTCCCCGTGCCCGCCATGCCGGTCACGGACACCGTGTAGCTCGACCCGGTGCCCGACACGGAGACGACGAGCGTCCCGCCGACGGTGCTTCCGGCGACGGAGACGTCATCCGCGGCGAACCCGCTGACCGTCTCGCTGAAGACGACATCGAAGACGATCGGCGAGCCGTTCGTCGGGTCGGCCTGGCCTGCGGCCTGCTCGACCGTCACGGTGGGGGCGACGTCGTCGACGTCGAAGGTGAACGCGAAGAGCGCGCCCGCGTTGGCCGTGCCGCCGACGGTGTGACGCGGGACCGCAACGAAGATCCGGCCGCCGGCCTCGACGAGCCCGGACCCGAACTGCGCGCCCGGGCCGGCGCCCGTGCCGACGGTGACGGGGTCGAGGAGGGTCGACAGGAAGCCGCCGCTCGACGCGTCGAAGAAGTGGACTCTCCCCAGGTTCGGCCCTCCGCCCGGGGCGCCGCCCCAGATCTCCCCCTGGACCTCGCCCAGGAACGATCCGAAACCGATCCCCGACGGGGAGACGAGGGTCGCGGTGAGCTGGCCGAAGGTCGAAGCGTCCGTCGGGTCCGCACCGAAGACATACGCGGTCTCGAAGGCTCCGACGACGAGCCTCGTGCCGGACGTCGCGGCGGCGAGGGCGCTGCCGAAGATGAACGGGGGATTCGGGTTCGCGATCGAGGCGAGCACGCCGCCGGTGTTGATGTCGACGATGTGGACGATCGAGGTCCCGGCCTCGCGGACGGCGATCCGGGAGCCGGCGAGGTGGGCGACGCGCGAGCCGAAGAGCCCGGCCATCGTGGGGTTCGGGCTCTCGATGGTCCGGAGGACCTGCTTGAAGGTGGGGCTCGCGGGATCACCGTCGATGACGTAGACGAGGCCCTGTTGCGGCGTCGGATACAGTCCCGACGTCGCGTCCTTCAGCTCGTTCTTGTCGGCGCCGACGACGACGCGGGTTCCCACCCACGCCACCGACGCGCCGAGACGGTTGGCCGCGGCGTCGCCGTTCTCCGTCTGCGGGTTCGGGATCACGTGCAGCTTCCCGGTCGCGATCTCGTAGATGAAGAGCGAGCCGGAATCGGTCGGCCACACGAACGACGGGGTGGTGCCGGTCGGAGGGAGGGTGTACGGGTCGTCGCCCGGGGCCGTGATGGCGAGCCAGCCTCCCGAGGCGGCAACGGCCTCGCCAAAGCGGTCGGCGGGCAGGGAGACGCTCTCGAGGCGGTTCGGGGCCGCGGGGTCGGGGAGGATGAAGTCGACGATCGTCGTCACGTGCGCGCCGGTCGCCGCGTCGAAGACCTGGACCGACCCCGCCAGGGTCTGGGTAATGGGTCCCTGAGAGGATTGAAAGACGACCGTGGCGCTGGGGTGCGCGACGAAGACCTTGCCGCCGTCGGCGGCGAGGTTCGGTAGACCCTGGCCGAGCCCCATGGTGAGGCCGAGCGCAGGAGCCGGGTTCTCGAGGATGCCGTCCGCATCGAAGCTGCTGTCGAAGGTCAGATCGAGCGCCGCGACGTCCGGGCCGGTGACGGCCAGGGCGAGTGCGACGGCGGCTCCGGCGACGATGGGTCTCATGATCGCCCCCTCCCTTCTCAGGGGGCCACTCGGGCGCCGTTGATGATGTTCGCCTCGATGGCGGTCGCGCTTCCGGAGATCGGGGTGCCGCTCTGGCCCCGGATGCGGTTGCCGCCGAACGCGACGTCGGACGAACCGAACTGGATCGCCGTGCCGTCGCTCACCTCGATGTTGTTGTCGAGGAGGTGGGTCCCGCTGCTGGCCTGAACGCCGACGTTGCCGGCGCCTGATATGACGATCGAGCTCCCCCGGATGAGGGTCCCGCCCGAGATGATGCCGATGGCGAGCTGGTTCGTTATCCCGCCCTTGACGGTGCAGCCCTCGATGAGTCCGCCGAGGTTGTTTTGGATTCCGACGGCGTCCGCCGCGCTCGTCAGGCCGACCGTGCTGCCTCGGATCGTGGACTCTTCGGCGCGAATGCCGAACGCGTTGCCGGTGCAGGCGCTGTCCTCGACCGTGGCCCGGAAGGCCCGGATCCCGGCTCCGACAGGCGAGACGTGACCGATCGCCTGGCACCTTGAGACCGTGCTCGCGCTGGCGTTGATGCCGTCCCCCGTGTTGTTCACGGCCACGCATTCCCGGACCAGCCCGTTCGTGACCGCGATCCCGGAGCCGGTGTTGTCGCGGGCGAGGCAGCGAACGGCCGCCCCCCCGCTTTGCAGGCTCAGGCCGCCGCCCCCGTTGCCGATGGCGTTGACGGCCTCGCAGCTCACGTTGGCCGACGTGGGCGTGGCGGCGGCCACGGCGTGGACGCCGATCCCGCTCATGCCCCGCACGGTGCCGTTCCGGATGGTGACGCCGGTCGGCACCGCGGCCCCGCCGATGCGGATCCCGTAGGCGTCCGCGGCCCCCGGCCCCAGGATCTGGAAGCCGTTCAGGTCGAGCGTGACGTCGCTCGCCGTGATCAGGATCCCGCCCGCCGCCGTCGGCGGCACCTGAAGGTTGCTCGTGAGCTTGTAGCTGCCCGGCTCCGAGATCGTATGCGGGAAGCCGGCCCCCGCCTCGATCCCTGCCTGGCTCACCTCGATCTGCCCGTCGACGGCGAGCGCCGGCGTCGCCGCGGCGAGGGCGACCAGCGCCGCGAGCCAGAGCGCGGCCGCTACGGTGCCGGCGCGGCCCGGGCCGAAAGACGCCTTCCCCATGACCCGTCCTCCTCTCCCCACCGGGTGTCCCTCCCGCCCCCTGGACGCCGGAGCCGCCCGTGCCTGCGGGGCGGCTCCGGCGGACTCGTTGCTCGTGCGAAGGAAGGGTAGCTTCGTGGTGGTCACACCCAGGTCACAACCCGATCCCCCCGGGCGCTTGCCTGGGTCGAGGCCGCGGCCGGAGACGCGAGCGCGGGCGGCCCGCCTACCGGCGGCCCTGCGCTCGCGCCCAGGCCGCGAGGCGGGAGAGCGCCTCGCCGGGCTCGACCCCGAACGCGCCGGCGAGGGCGGCCCGCGCCCGGGCGTAGACGGCGAGCGCCTCGGCCGGCCGCCCGAGCTCGAGCTCGGCGCGGGCGAGCCGCTCGTAGAGCCCCTCGGCAAGGGGATCGCGCTCGAGGGCGCGGGCGTAGAGCCAGATGGCCTGCGCGGGGGCCGAGGCGGCCTCGAGGCGCTCGCCGAGGATCGCGACCGCCCGCCGGAACCGCGCCTCGAGTCGGAGGCGCAGGGCCGTCGCGCAGGCCGCGCCGTACCCGTCGACGAGGAAGGCGCCCCGGTAGAGCGAGAGGAGCCGCTCCGCCCGGCGCTCGAGGTCGGCGACGGCGAGGGCGGGGACGGGGGCGGGCGTCGTGCGGGCGAGTCCGTCGATCCCGTTGGCGGCGCGCTCGAACGCCCGGACGTCCGTCCACACCCGCCTCGGGTCGAGGCTCAGCCGGCTCTCGGCGAGCAGGAGGGCGCCCTCGGTGGCAACGAGCCTCCGCAGCCGCTGGAGGTTCGTCGAGAAGGCGCTGTGGGCGGCGTCGGGACCGCTGTCGGGCCAGATGGCGTCCGTGAGCGCGATCTCCGGCACCTCGACCGCGCCCAGGGCGACGAGGGCCCGGAGCAGCTCGGCCGGCTTTCCCCGGAGCGTCTCGGGCGGGAGCGACCGCCCCGAGACCTCGATCGCGAGCGCCCCGAGCGTCCGCACCCGGACCGGCCACGGCCAGGCCTCGAGGTCGTCGGGCGGCTCGGCGGCGAGGTCGTGGACCTCGATGAGCCGCCGCGCGCACTCGACCTCGATCCCCTCCGCGAGCGCGAGGGCGAGCAGGCGCGTCGCCCGCTCGCGCCGCCACCCGAGCGCGAGCGCGAAGCCGCGCTGGCGCGCGAAGGCGAGCGCCTCCGCGAGCGGGGCGAGGGCGGCCGCCTCTCGCCCCTCCGCCTGGAGGAGGTCGGCCGCCGCGAGCGCGCCGGCGAAGACGTAGAAGGGGCACGCCTGTTCGCGGGCGAGCGCGCGCCCCCGCTCGAGCGCCGCGTGCGCCTCCGCCCGCTCGCCGAGGTCGTGACGCGCGATGGCCTGGACGAGGTCGAGGAGCGGGGCGTGGAGGGCCATGCCCACGTCGTCCCGGATGCGGGCGCGCCGCTCGGCGTGCGTCCAGGCGGCGCGAGGATCGCCCGTGGCGAGCGCGAACCAGCCGGCGACGAGGTGGACGAAGCCGCGGGCGGCGAGGTGCGAGGGCTGGAGCCGCGCCCTCGCCTTCGCGAGCGCGCCCGCGCCCGCGCCGGGGTCGCGGCCCGGGAGCTCGCCGAGGGCGGCGATGGCGAGGAGGTGAGGCTCGAACCAGCGGATCTCGCTCTCCTGGACGAGGCGGAGCCCGACCTCGGCCGCGCGCCGGCTCTCGGCGAAGCGCCCCTCGAAGAAGAGCACCAGGGCGCGCGCCCACTGGGCCGCCGTCCGGACCACGGCAGGCGCCGAGGCGTCGGCCTCGGCGGGCAGGAGCACGGCGGTCGCGTGCGCGGCGTCGACGAGCGCGCCCCGGTGGAAGACGTCGTGCATGACGATGGCCATGCTCGCGAAGGGGACGCGGAGCCGCATCTTCCGGGCGGCGCTCGCGAGCGCGAGCACCCGCGCTCGGAAGAGCGGGAGGGCCGGGCTCCACGGCTGCCGGCACACGAGGGCGACGCACATGGCGCTCGCCACCTCCAGCTCGACCTCCGGCGAGGGGAAGCCCGGGAAGGCCGCCAGGAGCTCCTCGCCGGTCCGGACCCAGTCGTCGAGCGGCCGGAGGTCGCGCCCCGCTCCCCAGATCGCGCACACCGCGCCCGCCCACGCGAGCAGGCTCCCGGCGCCGTCGCCCCTCGCGCGGAAGCCCTCGAGCGCGCTCGCGAAGACCTCGTGCGCGGCGAGCGGCGAGGACGCGAAGAGGCCCTGGGCGCGCCAGTAGAGGAGCCACGGATCGGCCTCGACGTCGGCGTCCGGGAGCCAGCCGAGCCACTCCGCGAGCGTCTGCGCCCGTCCCTCGGCGAGCAGCTCCGGGGCGGAGCGGACCGCGAGGGCGGCGAGCGCGCCCGGGGCCCCGGCCTGCCGGTAGAGCGCCGCCGCCGCATCCGGCCGCCCCTCCCGGGCGAGGTGCCGGGCGCTCTCGACCAGGAGCCGCCGTCGCTGCGCCGGATCGAGGGCGCGCTCGGCGGCCGCGACCAGGAAGGCGCGGAACAGGGGGTGGTAGCTGTAGGAAGGCCGCTCGCCTTCGTGCAAGCGGGTGAAGGTGCCGTCACGGGCGAGGCGGCCGAGGATGCGGGCGGCGTCGGCGACGCCGGAGACGGCGCGGGCGAGAGCGGCGGTGAAGCCTTGAAGGTGCGCGGTCCGGAGCAGCAGCCGGCGCGTCCGGCCGTCGACGGCCGCGAGCACCTCGGTGGCGAGGTAGTCGAAGAGGCCGCCCCGGGCCACGTGCTCGACGTGGAGCGCGTCGGTTCGCCCGCCGAGGGCGGGGTCGAGGAGGAACGCGAGCCCGGCCGGCCACCCGTCGCAGAGCTCGAGGAGGCGGGGGAGGAGCCCGGGCTCCCGGCCGGGCGCGCCGATCCCGAACGCCGCGACGATCGCCGCCGCCTCGCGGTCGTCGAGGCGGAGGTCCTCCGGCCGCACGACCTCGACCGCGCCCGCGGCGACCCCGCGCATGAGCGGCGGCGGCGGTCGGGAGCGGCTGAGGCCCATCACGGCCGACCCGGGCGGAGCCATCGCGAACGCCACGCGGAGCACGTCGTCGAGCGGCGAGCCCTCGGGGAGGACGTGGACGTCGTCGAGGACGACGACCACGGGGCCTGGGCCGCGGCTTCCGAGGTGGTCGATCCACCCGCGGGTGAAGGCGGCGAGGGCGGCGATCCGCTCGGGGGTGAACGCGGGGGGGCGCCGGCGGCGACGGGGCAGCGCCCGCTTGAACGCGAGGCCGAGGAAGTGGAAGAACGTCGCCGGGTCGCCGTCGCCGACCTCGAGCCGGTACCAGAGGACCGGGAAGCGCCGGGCCTCGAGCCAGCTCGCGACGAGCGTCGTCTTCCCGGCGCCCGCCGGCCCCTGCACCCACGCCGCCCCGCGCTCGAGCCCGCGGTCGAGCCGGGCGAAGAGCCGCTCTCGCGGCACCGTGCCCGGACGCGACACGCGCGGCGGAGTGACCTTGGCCTCGCTCAAGCTCGGGCCCTGCCGAAGGGAGTGCGGACAGCGATCTCAGGGGGGGCACGCCGGCGCCCGCGCGATCCGGCTGCGTCCCGTTCGCCTCACGGACTTACCCGGATACACCGTAGGAAGAAGATCGGACCTGCCGGACGAGATATCTCTACCGCCATCGCGTCCCGATGTCAACGGCGACGGCGGCTCCCCGTCCGTCCACGGCCGGCCGCCGCGCCCGGCCCGCGTCGTTCATGGGGCAGGCCGATCGCCAGGGCCGCGAGAGGAGGAGGTCGACGTCGAGCCGCCACACTTCCCGGAGCCTGCGGTCAAGACGCCGACGCCGGCGACCGGGTCGCCGCCTCGCTCCGGTCGCCCGCGCCGGGCTCCGGCTGCGGCAGCATCTGCAGCTCGCAGAGCCGCCGGTAGAGCGCGTTCCGGGCGAAGAGGTCGGCGTGCGGGCCCTCGTCGACGACCGTCCCGCCGTCGATCAGCGCGACCTTGTCGGCCCGCTGGACGGTGGAGAGGCGGTGGGCGACGACGAGCGTCGTCCGGCCGGCCATGAGGCGCTCGAGGGCGCGGCCGACGAGGTGCTCGGACTCCGAGTCGAGGGCGCTCGTCGCCTCGTCGAGGATCACGACCGCCGGGTCCTTGAGGAAGACGCGCGCGATCGCGATGCGCTGGCGCTCGCCCGCGGACAGCCGGACGCCGCGCTCGCCCACGACGGAGTCGTACCCCTGCGGCAGCCTGGCGATGAAGCCGGCGGCCTGGGCGGCCTCCGCGGCGGCGCGGAGGTCGGCGTCGCTCGCGCCCGGGCGGCCGTAGCTCATGTTCTCGGCGATCGTCCCGCCGAAGAGGAAGATCTCCTGGGGGACGAGGCCGATCGCGGCGCGCAGGCTCGCGAGCCTCAGCTTGCGGACGTCGACCCCGTCGAGCTTCACCACGCCCGCCCAGGCGTCGTAGAAGCGGAGGACGAGGTTGACGATCGTGCTCTTCCCGGCGCCGCTCGGGCCGACGAGGGCGACGACCTCGCCGGGCCGCGCCTCGAGCCGCACGCGGTCGAGGGCGGCGCGACCGGCGGCGCTCGCGTAGGCGAAGCCGACATCCTCGAGGACGACGTGCCCGCGAGGGCGGACGAGGTCGGTCGCGTCCGGGGCGTCGGTCACGGCCGGCCTCGTGTCGAGGATCTCGCGCACGCGCTCGGTCGCGCCGATGGCCGTCTTCAGGCGCGCGTAGAGCCCGGTGAGCGCGCCGACCGACGCCGCCACGGTCGCGGTGTAGAGGAGGAACGACGTCAGGGCCCCGGCGGTCAGGACGCCGCGGACGACGAGCGTCCCGCCGTACCAGAGGACGAGGGCGACGGCCGACATCGCGAGGAACGACACCACCCCGCTGAACGCGCCCCAGGCGCGCGCCGCCCGGAAGGCGAGCGTCGTCGCCCGCCCGATCCGGTCCGCGTAGCGCTCGCGCTCGTCGCGCTCCCGCGTGAACGCCTGGACGGTGCGGATCCCGGAGAGCGTCTCCTCGGCGACGACGCCGGCGGCGGCGAAGGCGTCCTGGCGCTCCTTCGAGAGGCGCTCGAGCCGGAGCCCGAAGAGGACGGCGACGACGATCACGGGCGGCACGGCCAGGAGCATGACGAGCGTCAGCCCGCTGTGGACGAGGAGGAGGATCACGAGCGCGCCCACGAGCCCGAGCGCCCGGTCGAGGGCGTGGACGACCTCGTCGGTCAGCGCGTCGGCGATCTGGTCGACATCGGAGCCGAGGCGCGACAGGAGGTCCCCCGTGCGCTGCGTCTCGAAGAAGGCCGGCGTCAGGTCGAGGAGCGTCGCGTGGAGCCGCGTCCGGAGGTCCCGGAGCACGAGCGCCGCCGCCCCGCGGAGCGCGACGACCTCGACGAACGCGAAGGCGCCGTTCAGGGCGAAGAGCCCGATGAGGCCGACGATCACGGTCCGGAGGTCGCCGAGGCTCTTCTCGACCAGGGCGACGTCGACGACGCGGCCGGCGACCGCCGGCAGCGCCAGCCCGACGGCGGTCGAGAGCACGAGCGAGACGCCCGCGATCGCGAGGCGCCCCTTGTGCGGCGCGGCCAGGCCGAGGAGCCAGCGCCAGGCCGCGGCGCGCGGGCGCGGCGGGGCGGGGACCGCGGCCGCGGCCGGCATCGGTCCGGGAACGCTCTCGGCTGAGGGATCGCCTCTCTCGGGTGCTCTCACGGTCCTCGCTCCGGAAGTACTACGGTACATCCTCGGCGGGCGCGATACCATGAAGGCAGCCCCCGACGGGAGACCGACCATGACCCTGCGAACCTACTCCGTCCTCGTCGAGGACACCGCCAGCGAGGAGTTCGAGACCTTCGCCGTCGAGGCCTCGACGCCTCTCATCGCCTGCACCCGCACGGCGTCGCGGCTCTTCGGCCCGGACGCGGAGACGCGCCCCGTCTACGGCTGCGCGGTCTGCGGCGCCCCCCTCTGGGAGGACGAAGGGCTCGACTCCTCCGGGTTCCGCTTCTGCGACGACTGCGACCCCGGGGACCTCGCCTCGCGCGAGCCGCAGGAGCCCGTCGCGCTCGCCGTCAAGACCGCCCGCCTGAGCGCCCTCGAGCTCGCGCGCCTGCCCGGCGACGCGCCGATCGGGCCGCTCACCGTCGTCGTCGGCGATGCCGGACGCGGCCTCGAGCGCGGCGACCGCTTCGAGGACGAGCGCGGGGCGAGCGCGGCCGTCGAGCGCGCCCTCAGGCCCGAGGTGGATCTCGACCTGGTCCTCGAGGACCTGACCCTGCGGGATGCCGCCGGCGCCTACTTCCAGTACCGCCTCCGCCCGGTCCCGACGCCCGTCGACGGGCACGACCTCGTGGCGCGCGGCCTGATCTCCGAGGATGCGCTCGAGGAGGGGGAGGAAGACGGCGACGGCGACGGCAACGGCAACGGCAACGGCGACGGCGACGGCGACGGCAACTAGGCCCCGAAGTAACGCAGCCACCCGGCGATCTCGTCCGGCCCCGGCGGCGGCGGCTTGTCGTCGTCCGCGGGCTCGGCGGGCGCGCGCCCCGCGAGCCGCTTCTCGATCGCGGCCACGGAGGAGACCCGGGCGCCGAGCTGCTTCGCCGCCCGCGCGACCTCGGCGTCGTCGGTGACGACGCGGATGCTCCGCGGGTCCGGGGCGGCGCGCAGGCGGGCGCGGATCGCCCCGTCGGCGCCGTCGCGCCCGGGGCAGTAGCACATCTCGACGCCGCCGACCGCCTCGCGGTCGGACCCGCCCGGGACGCCGGCGCTCGCCCGCCCCCGCGCGTCCCAGAAGATCGTGACCGCTCCGCCCCCGCGGGCGAGCGGCGCGAGCCGCCGCGCCAGGCGGCTCCGCGCCTCCTCGAGGCGGCGCGGGACGGGGAGGCGCGCGCGGTGCAGGTAGTTGTAGCCGTCGACGAAGTGGTGCACGGACGCCGGCGCATTATAATTCGCGCCGCTCATGACGACCGGGGAAGCCATCGACCTGGAGGTGCTGGTCGAGCCGCCGGACGGCGCCGGCGCCGCCGATCTCGCGCGCCGCGCCGAGCCGGTGACCTGCGGCCTGCCGTTCGCGCGGGGGGCGCTGCGGGACCCGGGGCGCCTGCGGCTCCTCGACCCGGGCGGGGCGCCCGTCCCCGTGCAGGCGCGCGCGCTCGACGCCTGGCCCGACGGGTCGGTGCGCTGGGCCCTGCTCGACTGGCCGGCGAGCGCGGGCGGGCCCGGCCCGGCGACCTACCGGGCGCGCGTCGCCGGCGCCGGCGAGCCGGCGGGGCCGGCGGCGCCATCGCCCGTGCGCGTCGCGGTCCCGTCGCCGGTCGAGGTCGTCGTCGTGACCGGGCCCGCCCGCTTCGAGATGCGCGCGGGCGGCCCGTTCCCCTTCGCCGCCGCGACCGTGGACGGCGCGCCGGCGATCGATCCGGCGGGGAGCGGCCTCCGGTTCGGGGAGGGGCCCGCCTTCCTCGCCGGCGCCCTCCACGTCGAGGAGGCCGGTCCCCTGCGGGCCTGCGTCCGCGTCGAGGGCGAGGCGGACGCGCGCCCCGGGCCCGGCGCGGGCCCGGGCCCGGGGCCCCGGCTCGTCGTCCGCGCCCGCCTCCACTTCTTCGCGGGCTCCGCGACCGTGCGCCTCGCCGTCTCCATCGCCAACCCGCGGCGCGCCGGCCACCCGGACGGCTACTGGGAGCTCGGCGACCCGGGGTCGGTCGACGTGACCGCCCGCCTGGCCCTGGCCCTGCCGGCCGGGGCGCCGCCCCCCGCCGCGGTCCGATGCTCGCCTGCGACCGGGGCCGCGTTCGAGTCGTTCGCGCTCCCGTTCCGGCTGCACCAGGCCTCGAGCGGCGGCGAGCGCTGGCGGAGCCCGGTCCATCGCGAGCGCGACGGCCGCGTCGCGTTGCCCTTCCGCGGCTACCGGCTCTCGGCCGCGGGGGGGCTCGCGCGCGAGGGGCTGCGGGCGACGCCGATCGCGTCCCTTGCCGCCGGGCGAGGCGGCGGCCTCGCGCTCGCCGTCCCGCGCTTCTGGCAGAACTTCCCGCTCGTCCTCGAGGCGACCGAGCGCGGCCTCTCGCTCGAGCTCTTCCGCGCTGCCGAGCTCCAGGGCGGCGAGCGCAAGACGCACGTCGTCGTCGTCGCCTTCGGCGGCGACCGGACGACCGACGAGCCGCTCGCCTGGGCGCGCGCCCCGCTCGTCGCGCGCCCGGCGCCCGCCTCGGCGTGCGCGACCGGGGCGGTGCCGTGGCTGGTGCCGGAGGCCGACGACCCGCACGCCGGCTACGTCGGGCTCGTGCGCGCGGCGATCGAGGGCGACGACCGCTTCGAGGCGAAGCGCGAGCGGATCGACGAGTACGGCTGGCGGCACTTCGGCGACATCCACGCCGACCACGAGACCGTCTTCCACGAGGGCGAGGAGCCGCTCGTCTCGCACTACAACAACCAGTACGACGCCATCGCCGGCTTCGCGTTCCAGCTCCTCCGGACGGGGGACGCGCGCTGGTTCCGGCTCATGGACGAGCTGGCCGCGCACGTCGCCGACATCGACGTCTACCACACGGACGAGGACAAGGCCGCCTACAACCACGGCCTCTTCTGGCACACGTTCCACTACGTGGACGCGGGGCTGAGCACGCACCGCGCGTACCCGCGGGCGCCGGGCGTCCCGGGCGGCGGCCCGGCGAACGAGCACTGCTACGCGCTCGGGCTCCTGATGCACCATTTCCTCACGGGCGACGCGTCGTCGCGCGAGGCCGCCCTCGAGCTCGCCCGCTTCGCGGTCGACATCGACGACGGCGACCGGACGCCGTTCCGCTGGCTGGCGCGGGGCGCGACCGGCCAGGCGAGCAGCACCGCCGACCCTCTCTACCACGGGCCGGGCCGCGGGCCGGGGAACGTGATCGGCGCGCTCCTCGTGGGCCACCGGCTGACGGGCGACCCGGCCCTCGTGGCCCGGGCCGAGGCCCTCATCCGCCGCTGCATCCACCCGCGCGACGACCTCGAGGCCCTCGACCTGCTCGACGCCGAGCGGCGGTGGTCCTACACGGTCTTCCTCCAGTCGCTCGGGCGGTACCTCGCGTTCAAGGCGGAGCGCGGCGAGGTCGACGGCGCCTACGCGTACGCGCGGGCGAGCCTCCTCCACTACGCGCGCTTCGTGGCCGAGCGCGAGCGGCCGTACCTCGACGCCCCCGACCGCCTCGAGTACCCGACCGAGACCTGGGTCGCGCAGGACATCCGCAAGAGCGAGGCGCTCGACCTCGCGGCCCTCTGCACGACCGGCGCGGAGCGGGCGCGCTTCCTCGATCGGGCCGCGTACTTCCACGCCTACGCGGTGACGACGCTCGCCGGCATGAAGACGCGGGCGCTCGCCCGGCCCGTCGTCATCCTGCTCTCCAGCGGCTGGCTGCGGGCGTACGTCGCCCGTCACGAGGAGGCGGCCCTGCCGGCGCCGGCCGAGGAGCCGCGGGATTACGGCGCGCCCGAGACCTTCGTCCCCCAGAAGGCGCGGGCCCTGCGCCGGGCGAAGCTCCTGGCGACGGCGATGGCCCTGGCCGGGGCCGGCGCGCTCGTGGCGGGGCTCGTGCACTGGCTCGGGTGAAGCAGAGCCTCCCCGGGGCGGCGAGACCGGGAGAGATCAAAAAGGCGGGCTCACGCCCGCCGCGTTCCCGCCCCGATCGTCGCCGTCGCCGCCGACCCCACGGCCGCCCGGTGCGCCTCCCGCGCGTGGCGCAGCGCCTCCTCGTACTGCTCCGCCCGCATCAGCGCCTTCGCCTTCTCGATCTCGGCGCGCGCGTGCTGCGCTCCCGCGCCGCTCCCGTCGGCTCCGCCGGCGGCGCCGCCCGCCGCCTTGATCTCGCTCTCCGCCTGGCGGATCACGGCATCGACCTGATCGGCGGCGCGGATGTCCGTGTCGGCGTGCTCCCGCGCCGAGGCGATGAGCCGCGCGGCGCGCTGCAGCCGGTCGAGGACGGACCCCCAGTCCGGACGCCCCGACCGCCTCTGCTGCTCGGCCGCGTCCATCTCGACCTCGCCCTGGCGGAGGAGGTCCTGCGCCTCGCGCCGCACCTTGGACGACCGGACGACGGGCCGCGCCTCGTCGCGCGCCCTCTCGACGTCCGGAAGGAGGGCGAGCGTCTTCCGCCAGCTCTCCTTCTCGCCGCGGGCGCGGGCGAGGAGCGGCGCGGCCTCGCGCCCGAGCTCGCCGGCGGCGCGGTCCGCGTCCCGCCAGTTCGGGCGCGGGCCGGCCTGGTGGCCGCGCTCGCGGTCGAAGCGCTCGCGGAGGCGGACGAAGCCCCGGAAGACGGCCTCGGTCGCGAAGGCGTCCCCGCCCCGGGCCAGCTCCTCGTAGGCCTCGATCGAGGCCTTCGCGGCCTCGAGCCCTTCCCTCGCCGCCGCGCGCAGGCGCGCGAGCTCCTCGCCCTCGGCGCGCATCCGGGCGTGGAGGTCCCGGACGCGGGCGACGGCCGCCTCGGCGCGCTCGACGCTCGGCGGGAGGTCGTCGTAGCGGCGCTCCCGGGTCGCGGTCGCGGCGGCGGACAGGGCCGCCTCGCCCTGCGCGGCCTCGCGCTCCGCCTCGCCGGCGGCCGCGATGGCGGCCGCGATGGCCGCCTCGGCGTGGTCGGCGCGCAGGGCGTCGAGGGTCGTCTTCACGTCCTTCGCGGCGCCCGCGAGAAGGCCGGGCAGCTCATCGAGCTTCGGCCGGGCGGACAGGAGGGTCGCCCGCTCGCGCCGCGCCGATGCGAGCGCGCCGTCCGCGGCCTCCGCCAGGGCCGTCGCCGCCCGGCAGCGCAGGGGCCAGTCCGGGCGCGCGTCGGCCTGCCGCCCGCGCTCGGGCTCGAGCTCCGAGCGGACCCTCTCGATGGCGGCGCGCACGGCCGGCGAGCCCTCGTACCCGTCCGTCAGGAGGGTCTCGAGGTCCTCGAGGTCGCTCCCCGCCGACTCGACGGCCTCCGCCGCCCGCTCGCGCTTCTGGTCGAGCTCGTCGGCGTAGCGGTCGACCCGCTCGTGCAGGCGCGCGACCTTCGTCAAGCGCAGGTCGTTCTCGTCGAGGAGGGCGGCGGCCTCCAGGTCGTGACCGCGCCCGGACGCCGCCTCGGCCTCGGTGCAGGTGCGGTCCGCGGCATCGAGCGCCGCCGCCGCCGCCTCGAGGTCGGCCTCGATCGTCTCGAGGGCCCGCGGGGCGTGCCGCTCGCGCAGGGCCTTGCGCCGCTGCTCGCCCTCCGTGCGATCGTAAGGGCCCTTCTCGCGCTGGGCCGCGAGCCGCCCGGGCGTCGCGGTCCGCGCCGCCGCGCTCGCGGCGACGAGGCGGGCGAGCTCCGCGACCGCCTCGCGCACCCGCGAGGCGATGGCCCGCGCCTCCTTCTCGTCCCCGCGCGCCGCGGCCGCGCGGGCCTCGACCGCGAGCTTCCGCGCCGCCTCCGCCCGCGCCTCGGGGTCGAGCCGCGGCTCGCGGAGGCCGTGCCCCTCCGCCCGGCGGGCGGCGACGTCGGAGAGGCACGGGGCGAGGCCGCGCTCGAGCGCGGCGTCGAGGATGTCGAGCGTCGCCGCGATGTGGGCGAGCCTCGCGGCGAGCGCGTCCGCCGCCGTCCGCACGCCGTCCAGCCCCTCGAACGTCCCGAGGGGGTCGCGCCCGGCGCGCGCCGCCAGGGCGGCGTGGTCGGCCTGGAGTCGCGTGCGCTCGGCCTCGAAGGCGTCCACCCGGAGGCCGCGGGCGGCGAGCGCCGCCGCGGCGGCGCCGCAGGCGTCGGCGCGGGCGCGGGCCTCGGCGAGCTTGCCCTCGGTCTCGCCGAGGGCGCGCTCGAGGGCGGCCGCCCGCGAGCCCGCCTCGGCCGCGATCGCGCCGATCCGGACGGCCAGGTCGGCGGCCGGGACGGTGAGCCCCACCTTCAGGGGGAACCAGGCGTGGTGGGGGGCGATCGGCGGCGGGCCGTCCTCGTAGCCGGGAGGCGGCGCGGTGTCGTGGACGTCGCCCGACACGTCGACCGGCTCCGTCGAGAGGAGCGCCGGGACGCGCCGCGTCCCTTGAAGGGCGAGGGGGCCGTCGGTCGCGACCGCGGACCGCGCCACGGCGGCGAGCCGGCGGGCGGCGACGTAGCCGAAGTACGCCGTGTCGACGGCCGCGGCGAGCCCGACGTAGGCCTCGGCGGTCCGGCCCTCGTAGCGCCGGGTCGGGTCCTCGACCCCGAACGTGCGCGGGCAGCGGCCGCGGATGCCGTCGAACTGCAGGCCGAGCTGGCGGATGCCGTTCTCGAAGGCGTGGATCGCCTCGTGGGCCGCGCCCTGGTGGTGGAGCAGGCGCACGACCAGCAGGAGGGCGCCGAGGACGGCGACGATCAGGAGGCCGATGGCCCCCATCGCGAAGGGCCGCGTCGTCGCGGGCTCGCGCCTCGCCCGCTCCCCGACCGCGACCGCGGGCGGCTCGGGCTCGAGGGAGAGCGCGTCCCGCCTCGGGGCCGGGGCGCCGGTCCCCGTCTCCGCCGGCCGCGGGACGCTCTGCGCGTCGGGCCGGGCGCCGGCGGGAGAGGCCTCCGCGCGCGGCGTTCCGGCTCGCCGCGCCGCCAGCAGGCGGTCGAGGTCGGCGAGCGCCCCGCGGGCCGGCTCGAGGTGGGCGAGGGCGTCGGCCGGGTCGTCGCGCGAGAGGGCGGCGCGCGCCTTCGCGACCTCCGACTCGAGGCGGAGGCGGGCCTCGTCGGCGCCGGCGACGGTCGGCTGGATCGCCTGGATGGCCGGCCGGACGCGGGCGAGGACCAGGTCGAGCGCCGCCCCGTCCGGCGCGCCGCCGGCGGCCGGGAAGACGCGCTCCAGGTCGCGACGCAGGGCCTCGAGCTCCGCGTCCGCGCGCGCTCGCTGCTCGGACTTCCTCCGGGCGGCCGCCGCCGCCTCCTCGCGGCGGCGACGCTCGGCCGCCTCGCGGGCGGCCTCCTCGTCGCGGCGGCGTCGCTCCTCGGCCGCGCGCGTCGCCGGATCGGCCGGGCCTCCAGGGCCCTCCGCCTCGCGCGCCGCGCGCTCCGCTTCCTCGCGCTCGGTCCGCTCGTGGACGAGCCCGTCGATCCGGTCGTCCGTCGCGTAGATGAGCGCCCGGATCGCCCCCGGGAGGTCGCCCGCGCGCACCCGCTCCTCGTAGCGGGAGCGGTCGACCAGAGTCGAGAGCTCGGCGCCCGCAAGGCCGAGGGCCTGCCAGTCCGAGCCGGCGATCAGCGAGACGTTGCGGTTCTCGGTCGAGGCGACGATGAGGACGGACCTCGCCGGGTCGAGCCGCGCGCGCCAGGCCGCGAGGACCCGCTCGGAGTACCGGGCGCCCGACGCCACGTCGCTGCCGCTCAGGTCCCGCGGGTGCGTGAACTCGACGACGCAGACGTGGTAGCGCGCCCCGGACCGGCTCCGATGCCGGGCGAGGAAGCCGCGCAGCTCCTGGAACCGGTCGGGGACGTCGCCGAGCGCCACGCCGTCCGCCGGGAAGGGCGGGATGGGGGTCTCGGCGGCGGCCGGCGCCGGCCAGGCGAGGAGACAGGCGACGCCCAGGGCGGCGGCGCAGGCGGCGAGCGCGATCCGGGCCGCGAGGCGGCGCGACCCGGGCCCGATCCGACGGAACGACCGATTCACGTGTCTCACCTCCCATGACCCGGGATCACCCGCGCCCGGGCGGCGCGATGACGAGGCGAATCAGTAACACGTTCGGCCCCCGCCTTCAACCCGGCGACGCCTGGTTCCCGGGCCGAGGGACGGTGGCGCCGGCCACCCCGGGTCTCGGTGCGGGGGGGAGGGAGAGGGAAGGGAACGGGAACGGGGGGAGGGATAGGGCCGTGGAAGGGCCTCATGGACGGGGATGGACGTGGATGGACGTGGAGACCATCCGCGGCGTCAGCCCTTCTTTCCGGGCCTCGCCCGCGCGGCCACCTTCTTCATGTACTCCGTCGCGTCCGGCGTCTTGCAGGCCGTGTCGCCTTGGTCCGCCGGCACGTCGATCGTCTCCCTCACGCGCCCGCTCGGCCTTCCCGGGCCTTCCGGTACGGCTTCGGCTGATAGAAGTAGTTGGGCTTGATCTCGGTCTCGTGCCAGCCCACGTGGAAGACCGGCGTCGTCGAGCCGGACAGGGGCGGCACGATCCAGCTCCAGCGCGCGTCGATCCGGCGCCCGGCGGCCGCCTCCTGCGCCGCGAACTCCATGAAGTCGTTCGCGGCCGCGTGGTGGTCCACCATCTTGACCCCCGCTCGCTCGAACGAGTGGAGGACGGCGATGTTGAGCTCGACGAGGGCGCGGTCCTTCCAGAGCGTCCGGTCGCGCCGCGTGTCGAGGCGAAGCCGCTCGGCGATCGCCGGCAGCCGGTTGTAGCGGTACTCGTCGCTGAAGTTGCGGGCGCCGATCTCGGTGCCCATGTACCAGCCGTTGAACGGCGCCAGAGTGTAGCGGATCCCGCCGCAGTCGAAGAGCATCTCCGAGACCGCCGGCAGCGCGTACCAGCGCAGCCCGAGCTCCGCGAACCACGGGTACTCGGGGTGCGTCAGCGGGACCTCGAGGATCAGGTCCTTCGGGACCTCGAAGAGCTTCGGCGGGCGGTGGGGGAGCTCGATGACGAGCGGCAGGATGTCGAAGTGCGTGCGCTCGCGCTTCGGCCGGCGCCAGCCGAGCTTCAGGATCGCCCTCGTGACCGCGGCGTTGGCCGGGTCGCCGATCCACGTCCCGTCGCGCTGCCTGTAGCCGGCGTAGCGGATGAGCTGCGGGTTCCAGAGCCGCGGCGCCGGCTCCCCCGGCCGCCCGGGCGCGAAGACGCTCATGACCGCGCGGAGGTTGCCGCCGTTCGTGGCCAGGCGGATGTGCTCGCAGAGCGCCTCGAAGACCTGCTCCTCGGTCTCGAGGCGGCGCAGGTCCCGGACCTGGAGGCCGTGCCAGAAGAGGCGGCCGATGCAGCGGGCGCTGTTGCGCCACGCGAGCCTGGCCCCGAAGCTCAGCTCGTCGTAGGTCTGCTCGTACGTGCCCGTCCGCTCGATCTCGGCCTCGACCTGGCGCCAGCGCGCCTCGAAGGCCTGCGGGACGCCGTGCTCGAGGAAGAAGCGCTCGAGGTAGGCGCGCGCCTCGTCCCGCACCGACGCCGGCTGCGACGCCAGGACCTCGGGGACCGCCGGCCGGTCGCCGGGGCGCGGCCCGGGCGCCCGCGTCGGCGGCGCCTTGGCGGCGGGGTGCCCGACGGCCGCGGCCGCCGCGGTCGCGTCCCGCGTCCGCCTCGCCGCGCCGACCGGCGGCTTGTCGCCCTGAGGCGTGAACTCCTCGGTGCGGATGCGGCCGCGCGGGACGCCGAGGTCGGCGAGGATCCCCTTCACGTGACGCTGGAACGCGGTCGGGCCGCAGACGAAGTACGTCGCCGCGGGCAGCTCGGCGTCGAGGGCCGCGATGTCGCCCCGCTCGATGTGCCCTGCCTCGCGCGTCGCCCGCGCGCGGAGCGTGATGCCCGAGTGCCCGGCCGCGGCGCGTCGCAGCTCGTCGAGGTAGGCGAACTGGCGGGCGTGCGAGCACGAGTAATCGATGTGCAGGCGCCGCCCGCTCGCGCCGGCGACCACGCTGCGCAGCATCGCGAGCGCCGGCGTCACCCCGATCCCGCCCACGATGCAGACGGCGGGCGGCGCGGGCGCGTCGTCCTCGAGCACGAAGTCGCCCTGCGGGCTCGAGACCCGGATCAGGACCTCGCCCTGCATCCGGTCGAAGAGCCAGCTCGAGAAGAGGCCGTGCGGCTCCCGCTTGACCGTGATCTCGTAGAACCCGGTCTCCGCGCCGGCCGAGCTGAGCGTGTAGGGGCGCTCGACCCAGCGGTCGTCGATCCGCGCCTGCGCGACGATGTGCTGCCCGGGACGCGCCGGCTTCAAGCCCCCCGAGCACGGCCGGAAGCGGAAGCTGCGGACCTCGTCGGTGACGCGGATCACCTCCGAGCAGACGACGGGCGTCCAGTCCGGCCGCCCGAGCATCTCCTTCAGACGCGGCCGGCACGCCCCGCAGACCGTCCCCGCGCCCGTGCGATCGGAGAGCGCCGTCTCGCTCTCGCAGCCCTCCTGGATGCAGCGGCGGAGGGTCCCGCGCGTCACCTGCACGCAGGCGCAGATCGGCTCGCCGTCCTCGAAGAAGTGCGCGTCCTCCTCGAGCCTGAGGCTGCCGCGCTCGCGGAAGACCTCCTCCTGCCACGGCTCCAGGCGCCGCCCGTCGAGGACGAGGGCGTGCGCCTCGCCGAGCTCGGGCCAGGAGCCGCGGACGGTCACGCCGACGAGCTGGTCGCCGGCGACCGCGATCTCCCGCTCGTCGCCGCTCGCGGGGTCGCGAAAGCGGATCGTCCGCGGCTCGAGGCCGCCCTCCCGGACGGCGGTCGCGTGGTAGAGGTCGCGGCCGATCACGCGCGACGCGACCACCCGGCGCCCGCTCGAGAGGTGGTAGAGGGTCGTGATCGCGTCGAGCCCGAGGAACTTCCCGGCGTGCTGGGTCGTGAAGCCGCGCCCGGGGAGGAGGTAGACGTGGTGCAGCGTCTGCACGTACTCGCGCAGCTCGGGCGTCCTCTCGTAGAGCTCGAGGAAGCGGGCGCCGTCGATGCTCATCGCCGTCAGCGGTCCCTGCGCCACGACGGTCGCGGCGCGCGCCTCGCGGCGGAGGAGCGCCAGCTCGCCGAACCCCTGCCCCTCGCGCAGCGAGACGACCAGCTTCGGGACCCCGTCCTCCTCCCGGTAGACCGACGCCGTCCCGGAGAGGATCACGTAGAACCGGTCGCCCGGCTCGCCCTCGCGGAAGACGGTCGCGCCCGCCTCGAAGCGCTCGGTCCGCCAGAGGGCATCGACGTCGCCCAGCCGGAGGGTGCGGAAGAGGAGCGACTGGCTCGCGAGCTTGTCGCGGAGCTGCTCCTCGCCGATCTCCTGGAGGCGCTGCCGGAGCGGGCTGTCGCGCGCGAGCGCGCGCTGGAAGTCGTCCTTGCCGACGCGCAGCAGCCGCGCCCTCGAGAAGGCGCGCACGTACGCGTTGCGCCGCTCCGATCGCCCCGGGACGAGCGCCTGCTCGCCGAAGTACGCCCCGGCGCCGATCTTGGCGAGCACGACCTCGCGCCCGTCCTGCCCGAACGTGAAGACCTGGGCCGTCCCCTCGTCGATCACGTAGAGCGCGTCGCCGGGCTCTCCCTCCCGGACGACGACCTCGCCGGGCTCGAGCGCGATCGCCTGCACGTCCCGGCCGAGGGTCGCGAGCTCGTCCGGGCCGAGCGCCTGGAACAGGCCCGTCTGCCGGAGCCGCTCCTCGATCGCCGTCATGGCCGTCATCGGAGCCTCCGAGAACGCCGTCGATGGAGACCGCATTCTAACGCCCGGGGCCGCGGCTTGCGCACCTCTCCCCGCTCGAGCTACGATGGGGCCCGGATGGGAACCGCCGCCGGCCGCCGCCCGATCCTCGTCGCCACGGCGCTCCTCGCGCTCGTCGGGACGGGCATCGTCGACCTCGACGCCTTCCTGCCGCACGCGGATGCCCCGGGCTGCGCCGACGACGAGGCGACGCCCTGCGCCCACGCGCACTGCTGCGCCGCCCACCACGTGACGCTCTTCACGCGCGGCGTGGCCCTCCCCGGCGAGGACCGGGTCGGCCTCATCTCGCCGCCCGCCGAGCCGGCCCCGCCCGCGGGGCTCAAGGCCCGGATCTTCCGCCCTCCCCTCGCCTAGGCGAGCCCCGGACCTTCTTCCAGGACTTGCAGCCCCGGTCGTGCGAACGACCGGAGGGAGGGCACCATGCCTGCGCGCAGCGCGCGCCGCCGGGCGGCCCCGGCCTACATCCTCGTCGGCGTCATCGGCGCCGGCGCCTGCGGGACGCTCGAGCCGCCGGCCGTCGCGCCGGCGGACACGCCGCGACACCTCCGGGCGGAGCGACCGGCAGCGACGGAGGAAGGCACGGAGCTGCGCCGCGCCGTCGCCGGCCGGCCGCTCTCGCTCGAGGTCGCGCTCGCGCTCGCGGAGCGCCTGAGCCCGGCCCTCCGCGCGCTCGAGGGAGAGGTCGCGGCCGCGCGCGCGCGCGCGCTCCAGGCCGGCCTGTACCCGAACCCGACGCTCGACGCCGGCATCGAGGACTGGCCGCCGCGGGCCGGGGTCGGCGAGGCCGACGTCGTCGCCGGCGTGACGCAGCCGCTCGTCCTCGGCGGACGGCTGCGCGCGGCCGAGGCCGCGGCCGGGAAGGCGCGCGAGGCGGCCGAGGCGGACCTGGCCCTCGCCCGGCGGGCGGTCCGGGCGGAGGTCCGGGCGGCCTTCGCCGCCGCCCTGTTCTGGCGCGATCGGGCGGCGCTCTCGGCGGAGCTGGTCCGGGTCGCGCGCGAGTCGGTGACCCTGGCCGCGGCTCGCTTCAAGGCCGGCGACGTCCCGGAGAGCGAGCTCCTGAAGGCGGAGGTCGAGCAGGCCCGGGCCGAGATCGAGCGGGAGCGGGCCGAGAGCGAGCGGCGGGGCGCGCTCGCGCGGCTCGCGGCGCGGCTCGGCGACGCGACGGTCGAAGTCGGCGACGTCGCCGGGACGCTCCCGGCGGCGGGGGCGCCCGCCGTCTCGCTCGCCGACCTCGGACGGCGCACGCTCGAGGGCTACCCCGGGATCGCGGCCCTGACGCGCCGCTTTGAGCGGGCCCGCCTGGAGCTCGCGCTCGCCCGCGCCTCCGCGATCCCCGACCTCGAGGTGCGGCTCGGCGGCGGGCGGCTCGGCGAGCGCGGCGAGGCGTCGATCGAGGCGGGCGTGGCGATCGCGCTCCCCCTCTTCGACCGCGCCGAGGGGCGGATCGCCGAGGCCGAGGCGGGGATCGCGAGGGCGGCGCGCGAGGCCGAGGCGGGCGCGAGCGCGGCCCTCGCGGCCCTGGCCGAGGCGCACCGGGCCCACGCGCTCGCCCGCTCGCAGGCCGCGCGCTACGAGGCCGAGATCCTGCCCCGGGCGGTCCGGGCCCTCGAGCAGACGCGGGCGGCCTACCGCGCGGGCGGCGTCTCGCTCCTCGAGGTCCTCGACGCCCAGCGCACCCTCGGCGAGACGCGGGCGCTGGAGCTCGAGGCGCGGCGCGACCTCGCGGTCGCCGAGGCGGAGCTGAAGAGGTTCGCGGGCGAGTGAGACCGGGGAGAGCGACCATGCGCACGACGATCGTCTTCGTCTCGGGGCTTCTCCTCGGGGCGGCCGCCCTCTTCCTCCTCGCCTCGCTCGGCGTCGTCGGCGAGGGCGGGCCGCACGGCCGGCACGTCGAGCCCGGCGAGGGCGAGGGGCACGAGGGGGAGGGGGAGGAGCGGGGCCTGATCCGGCTCGCGGAGGGCGCGGTCGAGCTCGCCGGCATCCGCGTCGAGCCGGCGGCGACGGGCGCGCTCGAGCGGCGCCTCTCGCTCCCGGCCGAGGTCCAGATCCCGCCGGCGCGCCTCGCGCACGTCGGGCCGCGGCTCCCGGGCGTCATCCACGAGATCCGGAAGGAGCTCGGGGCCCGGGTCGAGCCGGGCGACGTGCTGGCCGTCCTCGACAGCGTGGCGATGGGCGAGGCCAAGTCCGCCTACCTGCGCGCGCAGGCCGAGCTCGAGCTGGTCGAGAAGACGCTCGCCCGCGAGAAGGAGCTCGTCGAGCAAGGCGCGGCGGCGCGCAAGGCGCTCTTCGAGGCCGAGACGGCGGTCGAGAAGGCGAGGATCGAGCGGCGCACGGTGCGCGAGCGGCTCCATCTCCTCGGCCTCACGGACGAGCAGGTCGCGAGGGTCCCCGAGGAGAAGGGCGAGGCGCGCGCGCACGTCCCCGTGCTGGCGACGTTCGCGGGCGTCATCATCGACAAGCACGCCGCCCCCGGGGAGCTCGTCCACCCGGAGGAGCCGCTCTTCACGATCGCCGACCTCACCCACCTCTGGGTCATCGCGAGCGTCGCCGAGCGCGACCTCCACCTCGTCCGCACCGACGTGGACGTCGAGGTCCGCGTCGCCGCTCACCCGGGCGCGGTCTTCCCCGGAGCGCTCACCTACCTCGACCCGCGCGTCGATCCGAAGACCCGCCGGGTGCGGGCCCGGGTCGAGGCGGCGAACGGGGAGGGAAAGCTGCGGCCGGCGATGTTCGCCGAGGTGTCGGTGCCGGTCGCCTTGGCGGTCGAGGCCGTCGTCGTCCCGCGCGAGGCCGTCCAGCGCGTGGACGGGCGGACGGTCGTCTTCGTCGCTCGCGACGGGGGCCGGGCCTTCGAGGTCCGCGAGGTCCGGACGGGCCTCGAGGCCTCGGGCCGCGTCGCGATCGAGCGCGGCCTCGAGGCGGGCGAGCCGGTCGCCGTGACCGGCGCCTTCCTCCTCAAGAGCGAGGCCGAGAAGGCGAGGATCGGCGAGGGGCACGCCCACTGAGCCCGGTCCGGTCCGAGCCGGAGCGGGCCCGGAGGAGAGAGAGAGAGAGAGAGAGAGAGAGAGACGCATGCGAAGGCTCATCACGTTCGCGATCGAGCAGCGCTTCCTCGTCCTGATCCTCGCCCTCGTGCTCGCGGGCGTGGGCGTCTCCTCGATGCTGGCGCTGCCGATCGACGCCGTCCCCGACGTCACGAACGTCCAGGTCCAGATCAACACGAACGCCCCCGGCCTGGGCCCGCTCGAGGTCGAGAAGCAGATCACGTTCCCGGTCGAGGTCGCCATGGCGGGCCTCCCGCGGGTGACCGAGGTCCGCTCGCTCTCGAAGTTCGGGCTCTCGCAGGTGACCGTGGTCTTCGAGGACGGGACGGACATCTACCGCGCCCGCGGGCTCGTCCTCGAGCGCCTCCAGGCGGCGCGGGAGGAGATCCCCGAGGGCCTCGGCCAGCCCGTCATGGGGCCGATCTCGACGGGGCTGGGCGAGATCTTCCAGTACGTCGTCGCGCGGAAGGGGAAGGAGCCGTCCGGAAGCGAGGCGGAGCTCACCGAGCTCCGGACGCTCCACGACTGGGTCGTCAAGCTCCAGCTCCGGACCACGCCCGGCGTCACCGAGATCAACAGCTTCGGCGGCTTCGAGAAGCAGTTCCAGGTGGTGCTCGAGCCCGAGAGCCTCCAGAAGTACGACCTGACGCTGCGCGCGGTCATGGAGGCGATCGCCGGGAACAACGCGAACGTCGGCGGCGGCTACATCGAGCACGCGGGCGAGCAGTACGTGGTCCGCGGCCTCGGGCTCGTCACCGACGTGGCGGAGATCGAGGACGCGATCGTGACGGCGCACGAGGGAGCGCCGATCCACGTCCGCGACCTCGGGACGGTCCGCGTCGGGCCGGCGATCCGCCAGGGGGCCGTCACCCGGGACGGCCGGGGCGAGGTCGTGACGGGCATCGCGATGATGCTCATGGGCGAGAACAGCCGCGTCGTGTCGAGCCGCGTCCGGGCGAAGCTCGAGGCGGCCGGGCGCTCGCTGCCGGCGGACGTCGAGCTGGTGCCCTTCTACGACCGCACGGAGCTCGTCGACCGGACGATCGCGACCGTGCGCACGAACCTGCTCGAGGGGGCGCTCCTCGTCATCGCCGTCCTCTTCCTCATGCTCGGGAACATCCGCGCGGCGCTGATCGTCGCCGTCTCGATCCCGCTCTCGATGCTGTTCGCGTTCTCGCTCATGGTGAAGGTCGGCATCGCGGGGAGCCTCATGAGCCTCGGGGCCGTCGACTTCGGCCTCATCGTCGACGGCTCCGTCGTCATGGTCGAGAACTCGGTCCGGAAGCTCGCCTTGCGCCGCGGCACGGGCGCCGGCGTCCTCGCGACCATCCGCGAGAGCGGCGTCGAGGTCGCGCGCCCGATCGTCTCGGGCGTCGGCATCATCATCGTCGTCTACCTCCCGATCTTCACCCTCGAGGGGATCGAGGGGAAGATGTTCAGGCCCATGGCGCTGACGGTCGTGTTCGCGCTCGCCGGCTCGCTCCTCCTGACGCTCACGCTGACGCCGGCGCTCACGTCCCTCGCGCTCCGCAAGGGCGACGTGGCCGAGAAGGAGGGCCTCGTCGTCCGCGGGGCGCGCCGGCTCTACCGGCCCGTGCTCGACCTGGCGCTGCGCGAGCGTCGCCTCGTGACGGCGCTCGCCCTGGCGGCGATCCTCGGCGCCGCCGCTCTCGTCCCGGGGCTGGGCTCGGAGTTCATCCCGCGCCTCGACGAGGGCTCGCTCGCGCTCCAGGTCGTCCGGCTGCCGTCCGTGTCCCTCGAGGAGTCCGTCGAGCACACGACGCTCGTCGAGCGGGCGCTCCTCGCGCACTTCCCCGACGAGGTCGAGAGCGTCGTCTCGAAGACGGGGCGGGCGGAGATCGCGACGGACCCCATGGGCGTCGAGATCTCGGACGTCATCGTCCTCCTGAAGCCGCGCGCCGGCTGGAAGCGCGCGGCGACGAAGGAGGAGCTGGTGACGGCTCTGGACGAGGTGCTCTCGAGGATCCCGGGCCTCCGCTACGGCTACTCGCAGCCGATCGAGCTGCGCGTGGCCGAGCTGATCGCGGGCGTGCGCTCGGACGTCGCGGTCAAGGTCTTCGGCGACGACCTCGACGTCCTCTCGGCGCGGGCCGAGGAGATCGCCCGCGTCCTGCGGACGGTCCCGGGCGCGGCCGACGTGAAGGTCGAGCAGGTCTCGGGCCTCCCCTCGCTCGAGATCCGGGTCGATCCATCGAGGACGGCCCGCCACGGGATCCACGCGGCCGACGTCCTCGCCCTCGTCGAGGCCATCGGCCGGAAGGAGGTGACGACCGTCCTCGAGGGCGAGCGGCGCTTCGACCTCGTCGTCACGCTCCCCGAGCGGGTGCGCGAGGACCCGCGCGCCGTGGGGTCGCTGCTCGTCGCCACGCCGGACGGCGGGCGCGTGCCCCTCTCCGAGCTCGCCGACGTCGAGGTCATCGAGGGCCCGGCTCAGGTCTCGCGCGAGATGGGCCAGCGCCGGGTCGTGGTCGAGGCGAACGTGCGCGGCCGCGACATCGGCAGCTTCGTGGCCGAGGCGCGCGGCGCGATCGATCGCTCGGTCGAGCTGCCGGCGGGGTACCGGCTCGGCTGGGGCGGGCAGTTCGAGAACCTCGAGCGGGCGCGGACCCGCCTCCTGATCGTCGTGCCCCTCGCGCTCTCGCTCATCCTCGTCCTCCTCTTCACGACGTTCGGCTCGATGCGCCAGGCGCTGCTCGTCTTCTCCGGGATCCCCTTCGCGGCCGTGGGAGGCGTGCTCTCGCTTCACCTCCGGGGCCTGCCGTTCTCGATCTCGGCCGGCGTCGGGTTCATCGCGCTTTCGGGCGTCGCCGTCCTGAACGGGGTCGTCCTGGTCTCGCACATGAACCGGCTCCGCGAGGAAGGGAAGCCCGTCCTCGAGGCGGTCCGGGAGGGAGCGCTCGTCCGGCTCCGGCCCGTCCTCACGACGGCCCTCGTCGCCAGCCTCGGCTTCGTCCCCATGGCGATGTCGGCGAGCGCCGGGGCCGAGGTCCAGCGGCCCCTCGCGACGGTGGTCGTGGGCGGGCTCATCACGTCGACGCTGCTGACGCTGGTCGTGCTGCCGGCGCTGTATGTGGGGGTGGGGGTGGGGGCGGGGGTGGCGGGCTCGGGCTCGGGCTCGGGCGAGAAGCGGGGGACCGAAGGGAGCTTGCGAGCCGACGGTGAATGAAACGACGAATTTCACGGATTTTGCGATCGGGTGATTACCGATGTCGTGGAGGCCACACGACATCGGTAATCACCCGATCGCCCGAGACGGGCTGGCGACGTGTGCCGGGTGCCCATCGAACCGATGACGGCCATCTCCCATCGATCGTTTCAATTCGTGAAGTTCGGGGTTTGACTCGTCGTCGCGTCGCGACCTCCCTTCGACACTCCGCTTCTCGACCCGCGCGGGCCCACACCCGCCACGGCCAGGCCCCTTCCCGACCGCCCCTTCCCCCTGGCCCGCCGCCGCCTCCGGCCGCCCGCCCTGGCGCCGCCGCGGGCGGCGCGGCATCCTGGGCCCGGTAGTCTCATCTCATGGAGGTGCCTAAAGATGCGTGACCTTGTGACGAAGGGGGTGTGGCCCCTGGCGCTCCTGGCCGCCCTGCTGCTCACGTCGGGCCTCGCGGGGTGCCGGTACGATCGGGACGATGGCTACCGGGGCCCGAGCGGGCGCTCGTACGAGGAGCCCTACCCGAGCGCGACCGACGTGCACCGCGAGCGGGCGGAGATCCTGCTCCGGGCGCCCGACCGCGAGGTCGTGGAGCGGATCATCGCCGACTGGAAGACGACCCCGAGGCAGGCCGCGACCGACCTGATCGCCAGGTACGGCCCGCCCGCGGAGGCGACGCGAACGCGGCTCGTGTGGCACGGCAACGGGCCGTGGAAGCGGACCGTGGTCGTGAACGAGGAGATCGCCCACGACTTCCCGACCCGCCACTTCGACTGCGTCGAGCAGACGATCGACTACCGGGTGCCGCCCGACTGGTTCTCGGCGCTCGCGGACTTCGACGGCAGCATCATCGCCGACCGGACCCCGGGCGAGATCTCGTCGCGCTGCGACCGCGAGGAGATGAACTTCCTCGCCCTCAACCTCGCGAACGAGCTGATCTGCGGGCAGCGCAGCATCGAGGAGGCGCGGCTGTTCCTGGCCGAGGTCGCGCTCGCGGGCGTCCACGACGAGTACCAGCGCGGCTTCCTCTTCGAGACGCCGCGCGCGGCGCAGGCCGACCCCGACCGGCCGCTCGCGCCGATGAGCCGGCCGGCGCGTCCGCCCGCGAGGCCGTAACCGGCGGGCGGCGCGCCGCGCCGGCGCGCGCGGGTTCTGGTTCTGCCGCGCTGGTTCGCCTATCGCTTTTCCGGCGCCTCGCCTCCCCGCCGGCCGGGTCGGGGCGCCGGTCCCGGTCCCTTGAGCTCGATCATCTCCACCGGGCCCATCTCCTCGAGCTTGCCGTCGAAGTCGGCGTCGTTCCCGACGACCAGCGCCGTCAGGCGCGCCGGGCTCAGGAGCTTCTTCGCGACGCGCAGGACGTCGTCGGCCGTGACGGCGGCCACGCCCTTCTGGAACGTCTCGAGCTCGTCGTGGGGGAAGCCGTAGAACTCGTTGCGGAGCGCCCGGTCGAGGACGTCGCTCTTGCGGTCGAACGAGAAGACGAGCCGCTCGAGGATCGACTGCTTGGCGACGCGCAGCTCCTCGGCGGACGGCGGCTCCGAGACGAGCCGCTCGAGCTCCTTGCGCATGGCCCGCGCCATGGCGAGCGTCGACCCCGACTTCGTCTGGCCCTGCATGACGAAGAGGCCCTGGTGGCCGAAGGCCGCATCGAGGCGGCTCGAGCACCCGTAGGCGAGGCCCATCTCCGTCCGCACGCGCTGCATGAGACGGCCCGCGAACCCGCCGCCCCCGAGGATGAAGTTGGCGATCACGGCCGCCGGGTAGTCCGGATCGCCCGGCTGCCGCCGGATCCCCGGGTGCCCGAGGAGGACGGTCGCCTGGTTGACGTCGGTCTTGCGGACGAAGTAGACGCGCGGGCCGGGGCCCCGGAAGCCGTCGGTCGGGGCGGAGACGGCCCGACGCCGGACATCCTCGTCCTTCGACCCGGCGCCGAACGCCGCGTCGAGCTTCTCCCTCATCTTCCCGGCATCGAAGTCACCGACCGTGCCGATCCAGGTGGTCCGGGGGTCGAGGGCGAAGGCGGCCCGGTAGAAGAGCACGAGGTCGTCGCGGACGATGCCCTCGATCGTCTCCGCCTCCTCGGTCCAGCCGAGGGGGTTCGCGTCGCCGTACATGAGGCGCCCGAACTCGCGCCCCGCGACCTGCGCCGGGTTGTCGTTGCGGCGCCGGATCGCGCCCAGGCGCTGGCGCTTCGCGAGCGCCAGCTTGTCCTCGCGAAACGCCGGGTCCTTCACCACGTCGGCGAAGATCGCGAGCGTCGCGTCCAGGTTCTCCGCGAGACACGAGAGGCGAACCCGCGTCTGGTCGTCGCCCGACGAGACCTCGACCGACGACGCCATGGCGTCGAGCGCCTCGTCGAGCTCATCCCCCGTCTTCGCCGCCGTCCCGCCGGTCCGCATGACCTCGGCCGCGACCGACGCGAGGCCGGCCTTCGCCCGCGCGCCCTCCCCGTAGAGCGCCGGCAGGTCGTTCTCGCCGGCGCGCACGATGAGGACCACGTCGACCGTCGGCAGCTCGTGGTCCTCGAGGAGGAAGACCTTGATGCCGTTCTTCAGCGTCGCCACGACCGGCTTCGGGTCGGCGAGCCTCTGGATCGGGGGCTGCGGGACATCCTGCCACTTGCGGCGCGGGGTCCGGCCCGGGGCCGCCTCGTCCGCCAGGGTCGGGGCGCTCGCGAGCGCGATCGCGGCCGCCAGCCCGAGCGCGAACGCCCTTCGCCCGCTTCGCCCGCTTCGCCCGCTTCGCCCGTCTCTCATGGTCACCTCGGCACCGCGCGGCCGACCACGCGGTTCTCCTTCGTGAAGGTCTTCTTCGCCACGCGCTGGATGTCCGCCGCCGTGACGGCCTCGATCTTGCGCAGGGCGCGGAACGCCTCGCGCCAGTCGCCGAGGACCGTCTGGGCGCGGCAGAGCCGCATCGCGATCCCCTGGTTCGACCCCATGCTGCGGATGAGGCCGGCGCGCGCGAGCGTCTTCACGCGGGCGAGCTCGGCCTCGGTGACGGGCTCTCGCGTCAGCCGGTCGACCTCGTCGATGAGCGCCTTCTCGAGGTCGTCGGCCGTCTTCCCGACCGCCGCCTGCCCCTGGACCAAGAAGAGGTTCGGGTACTTCTCGCCCGGCTCGTCCGCCGACGCCCCGGCCGACAGGGCGACCTGCTGCTCGAGGACGAGCCGCTTGTAGAAGCGCGACGACCGCCCGCCGCCGCCCCCGCGCCGCCCGCCGCCCCCGCTCCCGAGGACCCGGCTCAGGACCTCGAAGACGGGCGCGTCCGGGTCGCGCGCCGACGCCTTGTGCCAGCCGATCATGACCTGCGGCTGCGACGGGGCGTCGATCTCGACGCGCCGCTCGCCCGCCTGCGGCGGCTCGACGGTCTCGACCGCGCGCGGCTCGGGCCCGCGCGGCAGGCGGCCGAAGTACTTCTTCGCGAAGGCGAAGCACTGGTTCGCGTCGACGTTGCCGACGATCGCGATCGTCAGGTTGTTCGGGACGTAGTACGTGCGGTAGAAGTCGGCCGCCTCGCGCCGGCGCAGGTTCGCGATGTCGCTCGCGTGGCCGACCACCGGGTAGCCGTAGGGGTGCGCCTTGAACGCGACGGCGAGGAACTCCTCGTGGAGGCGGCCGCCCGGGGAGCTCTCCGTCCGCATCCGGCGCTCCTCCATGACGACGCTCTTCTCCTTGTAGAACTCGCGCAGGATGGGCGTCTCGAAGCGGTCGGCCTCGAGGTGGAACCACATCTCGAGCTTGTTCGCCGGGAGGCTCACGAAGTACTGGGTCGTGTCGCAGCCGGTCGAGGCGTTCATGCCGCTCGCCCCGTTCTGGTCGAGGATCACGCTGTACTCGTTGTTGACGACGAGCTTCCCGGCCTCGGCCTGAAGCCTCTCGAACTCGGCCTGGAGGCGGGCGACCTCGTCCGGCCCCTTTCCGGCGGCCCGCGCCCGCGCCAGGTCCTCGAAGATGGCATCCATCTTCACCATCACCGCCTCCTCGGCGGCGTGGTCGAGGGTGCCGATCTCCCGGCTGCCCTTGAAGGCCATGTGCTCGAAGATGTGGGCCACGCCCGTGATCCCGACGCGCTCGTCGACGCCGCCGACGTTCGCCATGGTGACGAACGAGACGACGGCGGACTCGCGCCGTTCGAGGACGAGGACGCGAAGCCCGTTCTCGAGCACGTGCTCCCGGACGCGCGCCTCGAGGGCGTCCTCGAAGCGGGCGGGCGGCGGGTCATCCGCCCGGGCCGGCGCGCCGCCGGCGTGGGCGGCGAGGCCGAGCAGGGCGGCGGAGAGGGTGAAGACGACGGGGGGGCGTCGCAGGCTCACGGCTCGCGCTCCAACCAGGGAAACCGGGAAAAAACGCGCGCCGAGTCTATTCCGGGGGCGCCCCCGAGTCAACGACCGGGTCGCCGGCAAGTCGATGTCATCGATCCGGCCCTCCCGGTCGTCATCCTCCCGGGGCATGGACGGCGAGCCCCGGAGGAGGGACGATCATGGTCATGACGATCGGATGGCTGCGGGCGGGTCTCGCGGCGGGCCTGGCGGGGGCCGTGCTGGCGCTCGCCGGGGGTTGCCTCGAGCGCAAGGAGACGATCGAGGTCCGCGCGAACGGGAGCGTGCGGGTCTCGCACCGGTTGAAGGGCGACGCGGCCGAGTTCCGGCGCGACCGCGCGGACACCCTGCCCTTCGGCGCGCCCTGGGTCGTGCTCGACCACGACCTCCCGCGCGACGACGGCAAGGGCGCCGACCGCCTGCGCGAGGCGAGCGCCGAGTTCGCGAGCGCCGCCCACATCCCCGAGACCTTCGGCGCGCCCGGCGACCCGGCCCCGCTCCGGGCGCGGACCGCGCTGGCCATCGACCGGCTCGCGGGCGGGACCTTCCGCTACACGTTCGAGCGCCGCTACGCCCCGCGCCCCTACGCCTGGCGCGAGCGCCTCTTCAAGCGGGCGCTCCCCGACGACCTGGTGCAGCAGGTCGCCCGAAAGGACGGGGAGCCGATCCCCGAGGACGTGAAGCTCCGGGCGATCGCCGGGCTCATCGAGTTCGAGCGCACGAAGTCCGAGGTCCTGCTCGAGCAGGCGATGGACGCCGTCCTGGGCGAGCGCGCCGGCCCGCGGGCCCGGCTGGCGGCGCGCGCGTCGCTCGGCAAGTCGATCGCGCGCGAGTGGCGGCCGGAGGCGCTCGTCGCCATCCTCGACGGGCCCGAGGAGGAGCAGGCGAAGGTCGACGCGCGCTGGCGCGCCGACAGCGCCCGCACGGCCGCGCGCGCCGGCGCCGCCGCGCTCGAGGCCGACGGCGCGCGCGTGAAGGGGCTCGAGGAGCGGCTCCACGAGGCCTTCGTCACGGCGCGGCGCACGCTCGACGCGACCGAGGACCTCCAGGACGAGACCTTCGAGGTGCGCGTCCGGTTCCCGGTCCCGGTCGTGCTCGCGGACGCGGCCGCGATCGAGGACGAGGGGCGGACGGCGGTCTTCCGCTTCGGGGGCCAGGACCTGCGCGACGCCGAGCAGGTCCTGCGCGTGGTCGCCGAAGGCCGGCCTTGACCCGCCCGCCCGCCTCGCGCCGCGGGGACCTGACCCCGCGCGAGGTCGCGCTCGAGACGGCGTTCGCGGCGCACGCGGCCGGCGTGGCCGCGCTCGCCGCCCGTCTCCTGCGCGACGCCGAGGCGGGGCGGGACGTCTGCCAGGAGACGTTCGTTCGCTTCGACGAGCGCATGGACGAGGTGCGCGGCGACCCCGGCCCCTGGCTCCGGGCCGTCGCCTCGAACCTCGCGCTCGACCGGCTGCGGCGGCGGCGGCGCGACGCGCGGGCGCTCGACGCGCTCGCGCGCCGGGCCCGCGAGGCGGAGGCGGGCGCGGGCCCGGGCGCGGGCGGCCCCCCCGATCCCGTCCTGGCGCAGGAACGGCGCGAGCGCGTGCTGGGGGCGCTCGCCGACCTGCCGGACCGGCAGCGCGAGGTCGTCGCCCTCCGCGTCCTCGAGGGCGAGACGTTCCCGGCGGTCGCGCGCGCGCTCGGGATCAGCGAGGGCTCGGCGAAGGTCCATCTGCGGCGCGCCGTCGAGCGGCTGCGCGGCCTCCTGGCGCCGCTCCTCGGGCTCGAGGCGCGCGTGCCGGTCGAGAGAGGCGGTCGAGGCGAGGAGGGACACCCGTGAACTGCGACGAGGTGAAGGCGCTGCTCCCCGAGGTCCTGAGCGGGCCGGCCGGCGGCGCGAGCGCGGTCGAGCGCGGGGCGGTCGAGGCCCACCTCGCGTCCTGCGCGGCCTGCGCGCGCGAGGCGGGCCTGGTGCGGCGGACGCTCGATGCGCTGCGCGATGCGGCCGGCGCGCCGGCGGACGCCGGGGCCGCGGCGGCGGCCGCGGACGCGCCGCCCGTGCCGCGCTTCGACGACGTCCTCCGGGCGGTCCGGGCGAGGCGCGGCCGGCGGGCGATCCCGTTCCTCGCCCGGGCCGCCGCGCTGCTGCTCGCGGCGCTCGCCGGGGTGGCCGTCGACCGGGCGATCGCGCGACGGGCGCCCGAGCCCGCGCCCGTGGCGGACGGACGGGAGTCCGCGCCGGCGCCCGGACCCGCGCCGGCCCCGGCCCCGGCCCCGGCGCCGGCGCCGGCGCCGTCGCCGTCGCCGCTCGCCGGCGTCGGTCCCGGCGCCGACCTCGACGCCGCCGCCGCCCGCCAGGCCCTGGCCGCGCGCCCGGGCGGACTCGGGGCCTCGCTGGGCGTGCTGGCGGCGCTCGATCGGGGGGGCGGCCGGCGCTAGAGACCGAATCCAGGAGATCCCGGTTCTCTCCGTGTCCGAAGTCTCCGCCGACCGCGATCATGCGAGCCCCCGCACCGTCCGGCACGTCTTCGTGTAGATGTCCCGGAACACGCCGTCCGGATCGACCCGGGCCTTCACGCGGTCGTAGTTCTCGCGGTTCCACGACCTCCAGAACTGCTCCTCGTCGTAGTAGTTGTGGTCGATGAGCGTCTTTATGCCTCCGAGCTCGAAGAGCTTCTCCTCCATGAGCCGGTGGTGGTTCTTCTCGCCGGTCGGCTTCAGGCCGTAGATCGCCAGGTCGAGGAACAGCTCGTCCTTCAGGCGCTCGTAGATCGAGGTCGCGACCCACTCGTAGTCGCGGACGCGCCGGTACGGCACGCACCAGAGCGGGAAGAACGCGAACTCCTTCTCGTACCAGGCGAGGAACTCGTCGACCTTCGAGAACGGGACGAACACGTCGAGGGTGATCGTCGGGTTCCTCGACTCGAGCAGCAGCCAGGGGAGCTTCTCGGCCAGCCGGAGGACGGAGGACGAGTGGAGGAGCTTGCCGAAGAGGAGCCTCGCGAGCGCGGATCGCGGGCGGACGTTGGTCACGCCCCGGTCGTAGCGGAAGAAGTAGTCCGGCGTCTCGAAGTAGTCCTCGGCCCGCGTCCGCGTGGTCCGGTAGTAGGGCGTGACCCAGTCGTACCGGCTCGCGTACGGCGCCTCGTCGACGAAGCGGCCCAGGGACAGCACGTACTCCGAGGGCGTGTGGATGATGCCGTCCATGAAGTCGACGTCCCGGCTCCGGTAGCGCCGCCAGATGGCTTCCTTGTACGACGCGACGTCGCCGTGCTTCTCGTACGTCACCTTCACGAACCGCCGGGCCGGCATCAGCCGGAACGCGAGCTTCGAGAGGATCCCGAGGGTGCCGAACGACCCGTGCACCATCTGGAAGACGAGGCTGTTCTCGTTGTCGGGCGTGCACGTCAGGACCTCGCCCCGGGCCGTGATCACCTCGTACTCGAGGCAGGTGTCGTGGAACCCGCCGTGGCGGAAGGACGTGGACTCGATCGAGCAGCCGGAGACGGCGCCGCCGATCGTTATGGTCTTGAGCTCGGGGACGACGATCGGGACGAGCCCGTGGCGGAGCGTGGCCGCGACCAGGTCGACGAAGGTGACGCCGGACTCGGCGATGCCGATCCGCCCCTCGGGGTCGATGTGGATGATGGCGTTCAGGTCGCGGATGTCGACCTTCTCGTCGCGGCGCCTGAGGTCGCGCGCCTTGGGCACCTGGTGGGAGACGGCCTCCTTGCGGAGCGACAACGGCGTCGCCCCCTTCCGCTCCGCGAGCCGCCGCGCGATCGCGCGCACCTTGCGGTCGTGCTCCTCCAGGCAGGCCTCGAGCGGGCGGGTCCCGGTGCCGACCGACCGCCTCGCGTCCCTCCGGCGGCGCGCCCGGAAGAGCGCGGCGGCGGCCGCGGCGGCTCCGGCGGCCCCGGCGAGCCCGGCGAGCACCAGCGCGGCGATCGTCGAGCCTCCGTCCGCCATCCTGCGCCTCGCTCCGGCCGTGACGTCGATCGCGGGAAGAGCGGCAAGACGCGTCCGGGCCCGCCGCCTCCTCGAGCATGGTATAAGGGAGATCGAGATCCCTTCCAGTCTCGAGCGCGCGCGGAGGCGAAGAATGCCCTTGCCGAGCGCCGCCGGGTCTCGCGTGCCTGTTGGGCGTGGCGGTCCTGGCGGCCGGAGGCTGCGCCGCCGCTCCCGGCCCGGCGAGGCCGGGCACGCGGGTGAAAGCCTTGAAGGGCGGCCGCGTCTCGACGAGCTTCTCGCGGGACGGCGCGGGCGCCCTGGCCATGATCGAGTCCGCCGAGCAAGACGAGGACTTCCGCCTCCGGAAGTACACGCTCTACCAGAAGCAGCTCGGCCGGGCGGGCTCGATCGCCGTCGACGGGGACACCGTCCGGTTCCTGCTCATCACGGGGGACGAGGAGAGTCGAGACGAGGAGACGGTGAGCGATCCCGTCGTGTCGGGCCCGACGCTCTTCGGCCACATCTACCGGAACTGGGACGCGCTGATGGGCGGCGCGGAGCCGACGGTGCGGTTCGCCGTCCTGGAGCGGCTCGAGACGATCGGGTTCACGCTCCGCAAGGACGCCTCGGCGCCCGGCCAGGTGTCGATCCGGATGGCGGCCGCGAGCCCGATCATCGCCCTCGGCGTCGACCCCATCTTCATCACCTTCGATGCGACCACGAAGCGGCTCGTCCGGCTGCGCGGCCGCGTGCCGCCGAAGGTCGAGGTGAACGGCGAGCTCGAGGCCTTCGACGCGCGCGTCGAGTACCGGGTGTCCGTGCCGGTCTACCGCTGATCGTCCCGCCCCCCGCCCGGGGGCGCGTCAGGCGAGCAGCCGGTAGCGCGGGTTGCGGAAGCGCGTCCGGCTCTGCCAGAGCGAGAAGCCGAGCGGGCCCGAGCGGCAGTCGTGGTCCGTCACCTGGTTCACGAGGCGGCCGTCGACGTACGACGTCAGCGACCGGTCGCGGGCCGCGAGCCGCACGTGGTACTCGCGCCCGTGGACGAGGTCCTGGTCGACGACGCTGATCTTCTGGAGGCCCGCCCCGCCGGGGCCGTTGTCGATCTTCGAGATCGCGACCGCCTTCCAGCCGAGGAGGAGGTCGAGCACGTAGAGCCTCTTCGCGTCGGGCGCGACGCGGAAGGGGATCTGGACGTTCCCGCCGGCGAGCGGCGTGACGTAGACGTCGAGCTCGTAGTCGCGCCAGTCGTCGGCGCCGAAGCCGAGCGCGCCCGTGCCCTGGCCCTCGACCGTGTCCGGGGCCGTCCGCGTCCACGTCGCCGACCCGGTGCGCTTCAGGCCCTCGAGCCCCTCCTCGGGGAGCAGCGGCCGCCAGGGGATGTCGCCGTTCATGCCGCAGATGACTTCGCGTGGGTCGCTCATGGAGGGCAGTCTACCGGAGCCCCGGCCCCGCGGGTAGCCACACGACCGGAGCCCCGGGGCGGCTACACAAGGACGGGAGACGAACCAGCGGAGGCCCGAGGGAGATGCGCGCGCGCTCACGTTCCATCCGGATCTGCGCCACGGCCGCGACCGCCCTCGCGGCGGCGGCGGTGCTCGCGGCCGGCCTCGCGCGCGCGGCGCGGGCCCAGGGGTCGCTCGACGACGCCGTCCGGAGCTACCTGGCCGCGCGCACGGACGCGGAGCGCGACGCCATCGCCCCGAAGCTCGCGGCCCACGACGGCCTCGCGGCGGCCGCGTACCGGCGGGCGATCGAGAAGACGGTCGCCTACCCCGACCTGAAGGCGGAGCCGCGCCCCCTCGTCCGCAAGGTCGAGATCGCCGACGGCCGGTCGATCGAGGTCATCGTCTCGGTCCCGCCTTCCTACGACCCGAAGAAGAAGGCGTGGCCGCTGCTCGTCGCGTTCATGGGCGCGGCGACGGACGGGCGCGCGTCGATCGCGGCGTGGGCGGCCGCCCAGAAGGACTACGTCATCGCCGCCCCCTCGCTCCCGGCGGACACGAAGGCCGACGATCCCGCCTACCGCGGCATGCCGCACTACGAGACGGGCTTCAAGACGTTCACGGCCCTGCTCCGGGCGCTCCCGGCCGAGCTCCGGATCGACGCGAACCGGGTCTTCGTGACCGGCCACTCGCACGGGGCCGGCATCGCCTGGAACTGCGCGATCTACCAGCCCGACCGGGTCGCCGGCGTGATCCCGGCGGCGGGCGGCTCGACGTACGACAAGCGGAACCTCGTGAACCTCTTCGGCACGTCGGCGTACGTCATCCACGGGACGCACGACGGCGCCGTCCCGGTCGCGCGCTCGCGCGACCCGGTCGCCTGGCTCGTGAAGTTCGGCTACGACCACGTGTACCACGAGTTCGACGGCGGCCACGACTTCCCGACGGCGAAGCTCCCGGACGTCCTCCGGTGGATGGCGACGAAGGAGCGCAAGCCGCTGCCGGCGCGCATCTGGCAGCGCACGCGCCCGGAGTGGAACGCCACCGGGCGCTTCTTCTGGGTGCGGATCGCGCGCGGGAGCGGCCCGCTCGGGCCCGACGACGTCGTCTCGGTCGAGGGCGCGATCGACGCGAAGGCGAACCGGATCGACCTCGCGGTCGAGAACGCCGGCGCGCTCGAGCTCCTGCTGAACGAGCGCCTCGTCGACCCGAAGCGGGAGGTCGTCGTGACCGTCGGCGGGGCCGAGCGGTTCCGGGGGAAGGTCGAGCTCCGGGCGCGGACGGCGCTCGACTCGTTCCGCCTGCGCCGCGACCTCGAGACGATCTACCCGGCGACCCTCCGGATCGAGGTCGCCGGCGACTGAGGGCCGAAGGCGGGCCGCTCAGGACGGCCAGGCGCGCAGCGTCTCCGCGTCCGCGCGCCTTTGCGGTAACCTCGGGTCGAGGACGCGCTCTCCGGATGAGCCAGGAACAGGAGGCATCCCAAACCGAGCGCGCGGAAGCCGAAGCCCCTTCCTTGCCGCGCGCTCCGCGGCGGGGGGTTCGGGGGGCGGAGCCCCCCGAAGACGGAGGCGTCGGCAGGCCGCCCGGATCAGGCGGGACCCCGCCCCGCCGGCAGGCGCGCCTCGACGCGGAACCCGTCCGGGCGCGGGGCCGCGTCCAGCGTGCCCCCGGCCGCAGCGGCGATCGCCCGCGCCCCGGCGAGCGCCGGCAGGGGGAAGCCGCGCCCGTCGAGGGCGTCGGCGAGCGGGCGGGCGGGCGCGCCGTCCAGGTCGAGCGCGCCTTCGACGCCGGCGACCTCGACCGCGACAAAGGGGCCGCGCGCGTCCGCGCCCGTCGCGATGGCGACCTTGCCCTCGTCGCGGGGGCGGAGGAGCGAGACGTTCGCGAGCAGCGTCAGGACGAGGGCGAGCGCATCGGCGGGCGGGAGCGCGGCGCGCGCGCTCGCGAGCGAGCGGGCGATCGCGAAGGGGGCGCGCTCGATCGCGGGCGCGGCGAGCGCGAGCGCCACGCCCGCGGCGGCCGCGAGGTCGACCCCGCCGTCGGGTTCGCGCGGGACGGCCTCGCCGGCGACGAACGCGCGGTAGGCCTCGATCCGCTCCCCGGCCCGGCGCCCGGCCTCCCGGACGCGCTCCGCGGCGCGTCGCGCCGTCTCGAGGTCGGGCGAGTCGATGGCGACCTGGCTGCACATGCCGGCGATCGTCAGGTAGTTCTTGAAGTGATGGCAGACCACCTGACCGACGACGCGGTGGGCGGCGAGCGCGTCGCGCGCCGCCGCTCCGTCGTCTCGCCGCGCGCGTCTCGCCATCGGTCACGCGTCCGGGTCGGCCTCCGGGCGCTCCTTCTCCCGGACGCCGCTCCGCTTGAGCTTCGCGTAGAGGGTCGAGCGGTTGATCCCGAGCAGCTCGGCCGCCTGGCTCCGGTTGCCGCCGACCCGCTTCAGCACGTGGAGGATGAGCTCGCGCTCCGCCGTGTCGAGCCGCAGGTCGGGCAGGCGGATCGTGAAGCCGCCGGCCGCGGGGGCGTCGGCGGGGCGCTCGGGGGGCGGCCCGGGGGTCGGCCCGGGGCCCGGCTCTGGAGGCCGCTCGGGGGCGCGCTCGGAGAGCATGAGGTGCTCGCGCTCGATCGTCGGCCCCGGGGCGACGATCGCGGCGTGCTCGACGAGGTTCCTGAGCTCGCGGACGTTGCCGGGGAACGGGTACGCCGCGAGGGCCTCGAGGGCGGAGCTCGAGAACCCGCCGAACGGCTTCTCGAACTCGCGCGCGAAGTCGGAGAGGAAGTAATCGGCGAGGAGGGGGATGTCCGCGGCCCGCTCGCGCAGGGGCGGCATGCGGATCGGCATGACGTTCAGGCGGTAGAAGAGGTCGAGGCGGAAGCGCCCCTCGCGCACCTCCTTCTCGAGGTCGCGGTTCGTGGAGGCGACGACCCGCACGTCGATGGGGATGTCCTCGACGCCGCCCACCCGCCGGATCGAGCGTTCCTGGAGGACGCGCAGGAGCTTCGCCTGCATGGCGACCGGCATCTCGCCGATCTCGTCGAGGAAGACCGTGCCCTTGCTGGCCGTCTCGAGGAGGCCGACCTTGCCCGCCGACCCGGCGCCCGTGAAGGCGCCCTTCTCGTAGCCGAAGAGCTCCGCCTCGAGGAGGCTCTCCGAGAGGGCGGCGCAGTTGATCGCGACGAAGCGGGCCTTGCGGCGCGCGCTCCCGTGGTGGATCGCGCGCGCGACGAGCTCCTTCCCGGTCCCGCTCTCGCCGAGGATGAGCGCCGTCGTGCTCTTCGCCTGGACGACCTGCTCGATCGCCCGGCGCACCGGGAGCATCGCCGCCGAGGTCCCGAGGAGGGGCGTCTGGCCGAGCTCGCGCAGCTCGCCGCCCCGCGGCTCCGCCGCCGCGTGGCGGCGGGCGCGGACGTGCTGCTCGGCGCGGTCGAGCACGGGGAAGAGGCGCTCGGCGGAGGCCGGCTTCTCGACGAAGTCGAACGCGCCGCTCCGCATGGCCTCGACGGCCGCCCGCGTCGAGGTCGCGGCGGTGATGACGATCCCGACCGAGCCGGGGGCGACCTCGCGGAGGCGGCGGATCACGTCGAGGCCGGAGCCGTCCCCGAGGCCGAGGTCGACGAGCGCGATCTCGGGCGGGCGCTTCTCCAGCGCGCGCCGGGCCTCGGCGGCCCCCGCGGCGCTCGAGACGGCGTAGCCGCGCTCCTCGAGGAGCCTCGAGAGCGACCAGCGGATCGCCTCCTCGTCGTCGACGATGAGGACCTCGGTCTGCGGCTCCACGAGCGAACCTCCGCGGCGGCGATCATAATCGGTCCGCCGGGCGGCCGACAAGCGCGGCGCGACGCCCTGGACCCCGGCCCGGCTTGCCGGCGGGGCGGTCCCCGTGTTAAGAGCACGTCGGGAGGCCGCATGTCGTCCGGAAGGATCCTCGTCGTCGACGACGAGCCGGCGCTCGCGGGGGCCGTCGCCGACGAGCTCCGCGCCCAGGGCTACGACGTCGACGAGGCGCAGCAGAGCGGCCCGGCCATCGAGCTCGCCCTCTCGCGCGACTACGACCTCATCGTCGCCGACCTCAACATGCCCGGGGGCGGGGGCCGGCGGCTCCACCGCGTCCTCTCGGAGCGGCGGCCGGAGCTCGCGGGCCGCCTCCTCCTCATGACCGGCGACGCCCGGCCCGAGGACGACGACCTCTCCTTGGCGGGCGTCGCGTGCATCGAGAAGCCCTTCACCGCGACGGCCCTGACGGCGGCCGCGGCCGAGATCCTCCGCCGGGCCCGCGGCGCCTGAGACCGAGCCCCGAAGGCCGGGGAAGCCGCCTCAGGCCGGGCGCAGGGTGATGGGCGGCCCGTCCAGGACCTCGCGGACGGCGCGGAGGAGCGCGTCCGCCGCGAACGGCTTGACGAGGTGCCCGGCGCCGCCCGCCCCGAGCCCCTGGCCCTGCGCGTCGGCGTAGCCCGACATGTAGAGGACGCGGAGCGCCCGCCCGCCCTCGAGGAGCCGCCGGACGAGGTCGGGCCCGCTCATCTTCGGCATGACGACATCGGTGACGACGAGGCGGAGGTCGCCGCCCTGCCGCCCGGCGATCCCGAGGGCCTCCTCGCCGTCGCGCGCGACGAGCACGCGGTACCCGCGCTCCCGCAGGATGTCGTGGACGAGCGCGTGGACGTCGCGGTCGTCCTCGACGACGAGGATCGTCTCGCTCCCGCCCGCGGGCGCGGCGGCGGGCGGCGCGGCGGAGGCGTCCGCGGCCCCCGGGGCGTCCCGGGCGGGGAGGAGGATCCTGAAGCAGGTCCCCTCCCCGGGCGCGGTCTCGACCGCGATCGCGCCGCCGCTCTGCTTGACGATCCCGTAGACCGTCGCCAGCCCGAGACCGGTGCCCTTCCCCGGCTCCTTCGTCGTGAAGAAGGGCTCGAAGAGGTGCGATCGCGTCTCGGCGTCCATGCCGGTGCCCGTGTCGCGCACGGCGAGCACCACGTGGCGCCCGGGCGGCGCGGCGACCTCGAGCGCGCCGCCCGGCTTCAGCTCGACCTCGCCCGTCTCGAACGTCAGCGTGCCGCCGCGCGGCATGGCGTCGCGCGCGTTCACGGCGAGGTTCAGGATCGCCTGCTCGATCTGGCCGCGGTCCGCGTGGACGCGCGCCGGGCCGGGCCCGCGCACGGTGACGAGCTCGATGTTCTCGCCGATCACGCGCCTCAGCATCCCGTCCAGGTCCGCGACGACGGCGGCGAGGTCGAGGATGGCGGGCCTAAGGAGCTGACGCCGGCTGAAGGCGAGGAGCCGGCGCGTGAGGCCGGCGGAGTGCTCGGCCGCCCGGAGGACCTCCCGGGCCTCGCGCGCGAGCGGGTGCTCGGGTCCGAGCCGGCGCGCGATCCGGTCGGCGTAGCTCAGGATGACCGTCAGGGCGTTGTTGAAGTCGTGGGCGACGCCGCCCGCGAGCTGGCCCACCGCCTCCATCTTCTGCGACTGGCGAAGCCGGTCGGCCAGGCGGACGCGCTCCGTCACGTCGCGGACGATGGCGGTGAAGGCGCGGCGGTCGCCGGCGCGCGACTCGCCGAGCGAGATCGCGACCTCGATCGGCTTCCCTGCCTTCGTCCGCGCCGGGAAGCTCGCCTGGCGCCAGTCGACCTCCCTCACGCCCGGGGCGGCGCGGCGCGCGAGCCCGTCCTCGGGCTTCTTCCCGAACGCCTCCGGCACGAGGAGCGACACCGGCCGGCCGACGAGCTCGGCGGCGGCGTAGCCGAAGATGGCCTCGGTGGCCGGGTTCGCGAAGAGGATCCGGCCCTCCCCGTCGACCTCGAGGATGGCGTCGGTCGCCGTCTCGACGATCCCGCGATAGCGGTCCTCGGCCTGGCGGCGCAGGGCGAGCGCCTGCGTGCTGGCGCGGAGGCCGGCCTCGAGCCGGCGGATGAGGAAGGCGAAGGTCGAGGCGAGGATGCCCGTCAGCAGCGCGTACATGAACGCGACCCGCACCCAGTTCCCGAACCGCGACGGCGCGAGGTGCTCCTGGACATCGGGGACCGGCAGCAGGCCCTGGTGGAAGGCCGCGCCGACGGCAAGGAGCACCGCCGCGGTGACGGTCATGAACGCCCAGGACGCGGACGGGCCGAGGAGGAGGCAGCCGAGGAGCGTCACGAGCGCGAAGATGAGCGTCGTGTTCGGGAGCAGGCCGTTCGTGGCCGCGTTGATGCTCCCGAGGCCGGCGAAGAAGAGGAGGAGCCCGAAGGCCCCGACGCGGAACCAGCGGCCGTCGCGCAGCAGCCGGTTGCCGGCCGCGAGGAGAGGCCAGGTGCAGGCCATGAACGGGGCCAGCCCCTCGGGGCGCCGCGTGACGAAGACGACGTACACGAGCGCCGGGGGGACGATGATGGTCGTCGCCAGGTAGAGCCGGCGCAGGGCCTCGAGGCGCCAGCCGCGGATGTCGTCGGTCGCAGGGGCCTCGGGCATCCCGGGCCCGACATCCGCGTCCGCCGCCGGGGCCTTCGCCGGCCCGTTCCTCGCGCTGCTCATGAGACCGCGGGCAGGATACCCCGCTCGAGGTCCGCCGGCAAACGGCTTGCGGCCGCGCCCGCCGCCCGGAACGGGGACGGCGGTCGAGCCCGGGCGCGCGCCGGGCTCGACCGCCGCTGGCGGAGAGTCGTCAGCGGTTCAGTCGTTCGGGTGGAAGTCGCTGATCTCGCCGTTCTGCGGGGCGGGGGGGGTGAGGGCCTGGCGCCCGCCCGCCAGGTCGAGGAAGTAGAGCTCGTTGAACGCGAGGCTCGCCGGGTCGAGCGGACCCGTGACGACGAGCCCGCGGCCGCCCGGGGTCCACTTCGGCCCCGTCGCGTTGTTGTTGAGGCGCCCGTTCGTGCTGCTCCCGACGATCGTCGTCGTCCGGGCGGCGATGTCGTGCACGTGGATCTCGATGACGTTCCCGGCGACGGAGTTCCTGAACGTCATGACGACCCGCGACGAGTCCTCGCTGAACCGCACGCTGCCGAAGAGCGAGCCGCAGACGATCCCGCCGCTCGCGATCCCGGGCACGGTCGGGCTCGCCTTGACGGGCGCGAGCGGGGCCGGGCCGCCGACGTCGACGACGAAGAGGTCGACGACGTAGGTCGTCCCGAAGAAGCTGAAGCCGGTCGCGGTCTGCTGCTTGTAGTAGACCGCCGCGCCGTCGGGCGAGATCCCGTACGCGTTCGCGTCGAGGCCCATCGGGCCCCAGGGGCCCTGGGCGTAGCCGGCGTCGACGTTGAACCCGTCCCACGGGGTCGTGTTGAGCGTCGTCGACGCGCCCGAGACGGCGTCGATGTAGAGGAGCTCGCCGCCGAGGACGAAGCCGGCCCCGTCATCGGGCTGGCGGTAGAGGAGGACGTGCCTCGCGTCCGGCGACCAGACCGGCTGCTGGACGGCGCCGTTGCTCGGGCCGAGGCGCACGGGCGCGGGGATCGCGGCGCCGAGGTCGACGACGAACGGGAGCATCCCGGGGATCGGGCTGAAGAACGGGTCGAGCGCCTGCGTCGGCGAGACGCCGGAGGTGAAGAGGACGCGCGCCCCGTCCGGGCTGATCCACGGCCCGCCGACGACGGCGTGCCGCGTCGACGCGTCGCTGAGGCGGCGGGTGGCGCCCGCCTGGCCCTGGTTGAGGGTGACGTGGAAGACGTCCTGCTCGGTCGCGCTCAGGATGTGGCCGCGGTAGGCGACGCCGTTGCCCGCGGGGGCGACGGCGAACGCCTGGACGCTGAAGCTCGGGCCCGCGAGCGCGGCGTTGAGGAGGATCGCCGAGGGCTGCGCGGCCGCGAGGTCCGCGTAGAAGAGCTGGTTCGTGAAGCCCGACGGGTTCTGCGTCGGGTTCGGGTTGTTGTCGCCGATGAAGACGAGGTGCCGGCTGTCGGCCGTGAAGGCGACATCCCAGAAGCTCAGGCTCTGCCCGGTGATGAACCGGGTCACGTTGATCGCCGCGATCGCCCCGGGGACGCTCATGTCGGCGACGAAGAGGTCGTTGACGTTCGGCGTCGCCACGTCGCCGACGAAGGCGAGCCAGCGCGAGTCGGGCGACCAGAGCATCCGCTTCACGCCCTGGGGCGCCGTGGCCGGGATGGTCTCGTTGACCCGGCGGACGCGGTTGACGTTCGGCCCCCGGATGTCGATCGCGTAGAGGTCGAACGCGACGGGGTTGTCCCTGTCCATGATCGTCGCGGCGAGCCGGCCGTCGGGCGAGGCCGTGACCGGGACGGAGCCGGCGAAGCTTCCCATGTTCACGTTCGAGATGAGCGAGCGCGGGATCGCGACGCCGTTCACGCGCTCGGTCACGTAGACCTGCTCCGTCGACTGGTCGTCGATCCTGCCGCCGTAGACGTACCGCTCGATGTCGTCGAAGCGGACGGCGTACTGCGCCTGGGCGGCGTCGCCGAACGCGTCGCGGACGCTCACGGTGAACGTCGCCGTCCCCTGGAAGGAGGTGGTCCCCAGGATGTCGACGCTCGAGCCGGTGCTCGCCGCGAGGGAGAGCCCGGCCGGGAGGGCGCCGGCGCTCAGCGACCACGCGTACGGCGCCTTCCCGCCCGTCGCCTGGATCGTCGCCGCGTACGGGTCGTGGGTCTCGCCCGCCGGCAGGCTCGACGTGGCGAGCGCGAGCGTGCCGCGGACGGTCAGGCTGTAGGTCTGGCGGCCCGTGCGTCCGGCGCCGTCGCGGACCTCGATGGCGAACGAGTACGGGCCCACCGCCGTCGGGGTGCCGGCGAGCGAGATCTGCCGGCCCTGTGCCGGGTTGAGGGCGAGCCCGGGCGGGAGCGACGCGCCGCTCGCGACCTGCCAGGCGAGCGGGTCGCTGCCGCCCGTGGCGCCGAGCGGCGCCTGGTACGCGACGCCGGCCGTCGCGTCCGGGATCGTCGCGGTCGAGATCGTGGGCGCCTGGATGGCCTGCGTGACCGCGCCGCCGCCGCCTCCGCCGCCGCCGCCTCCGCCCCCTCCCATGCAGCCGACCAGCGTCAGGACACCTACCATCGTCGTCGCGACGGGCGCGAAGCTCCGTCGCCTCAGGTTCTCTCGCATCGGGCCCCCTCCGAAAGGGTTCGTCCGGTCGCCGCACTGCGCGGCGCCCGGGAGGGCCCGAGAGCAAAGGCGGGACCGTCGCCGGCTGCGAGGCCCGCGCGATCGTCGTGAGGGCTCTGCCGCAACGACTTACGCCGGGCTCCGGCGGGCGCCTCGACGAGCCGCGAGGGGCGCCGGCGACCGCGCCCGACGCGACGGCGGCTCGCGGTTCTGGACACCCTCTGTCGTGGGACGCGACAGCGAGCCTGCGCGGGCGACGGACCGCGCTCGACGGTCCCGGTCGCCGGCTAGCCGCGAAGCTCGAGGACGAACTTCCCCTCGTACCGGCGGAAGCGGGCGCGCAGCGCCTCGACCGCCCGCTCGGGCGCCATCTCGCGCAGGTCGTCCATGTCGGCGTTCCAGGGGAACCGGGCGCGGCGGTCCTGGCGGTCGACGTAGCCGGCGCGGTAGGCCTCGGCGGGCGAGAGGTCGCGGACGAGCGAGCCCGCGAGGTCCTCGCGGACGAAGTGGGCGTTGTTGTAGTCGAGGTGCTCGAGCCGGTAGCCGGCGGGCCGGGCGACGGCGCAGGCGGCGACGATCGAGCAGCCCTGGAAGTGGTCGCCCGTCCAGGCGTGGTCCTCGGAGAAGAGGACGGAGAAGTAGAGCGGCGGCGGGATGTTCTCGTTGACCTCGAGGACGATCACGCCCGGCCGGTACGGGGACGCGAGGAGGGCCTCGAGGACGAAGAGGTCGTAGGAGTCGATGTCGAGCTTGAGGACGGCGAAGCGCTCCGGCACGCCGTGGCCGTGCAGGAGGGCGACGACGTTCGCGGGCGTCACGCGGACGCGCGCGAGCGCGATCTGCGGGAAGTCGCGGAGGGCGAAGGCGAGCCGCCCGAAGCGCGCCGGCTTGCACTCGACGGCGAGCCCGCGCCACGCCGGGTCGCGGAGGAGCGGCAGGGTCGGCGAGATCCCGACCGCGTCGCTGGCGCCGATGTCGACGATGTGCCCCGCCCGGAGGCCGAGCCGCTCGAGGAGCGAGACGAGGTGCTCGGACTCCCGAGGGGCGGGGCCGGCGCGGGCGGCGTCGGCGACGCGCTCGAGCCCGCGCCCGAGCCGGTAGCGGCGCCGGAGGCCCGCGAGGAAGCGGCCGATGCGTCCGATCACGACGATCGCCCTCCGGCGGTTCCCCTCGCCCCCGGCGTCTCCCCGCCCGCCTCCATGCCCGCCCCCATGATCCCGGCGCGGCCCCGTCCGATCAACGACCGACGTCTTTGACACCGCCCGCCCCGCGTGGTAGGGCTGCCGCCATGAGCCAGGAGATCCTCGAGACGGGCAAGCCGCTCTCGCAGTGCGTGCTGTGGCGGATCCAGGAGGAGTCGTTCCGCACGTCGGGCATCGACGCGTGGGAGCAGATCCCGTCCTACCCGACCACGAACCCCTTCATCGCGGACGCCTACGCCGAGCTGATCGTCGCCTTCCTCCTCGACTCGCGCGACCGGCTCGTCGCGGGCGAGCCGGTCTACATCGTCGAGCTCGGCGCCGGGACGGGGCGCTTCGGCTTCCACGTCCTGAAGGAGCTCGACCGGAAGCGCCGCCACTACGCCGCCCTCGACGACATCACGCCCGTCTACGTGCTCACGGACATCGCCTCGAAGAACGTCCGCTTCTGGGAGGACCACGAGGCCTTCCGGCCCTACCGGGAGCGCGGGCTCGTCGACTTCGCCCTCCACCACCCCGACGTCGAGCGCGAGGTGAAGCTGCGCGCCGCCGGGACGACCCTCGCGCCCGGCAGGCTCGCGAACCCGCTCATCGCCGTGGCCAACTACGTCTTCGACGCCCAGCGCCAGGACCTCTTCCGCGTGGCGGACGGCGGCCTCGAGGAGGTCCGGCTGACGATCTCGCGCGACGGCTCGAAGCACGACCCGGCGCGGCCGCCGAGCGTCGACCAGCTCGTCGTCGCCGAGTCCTACGCCCCGGCGCCCGTCCCGTACTACGGGGACCCGCGGCTCGACTCGATCCTCGACCACTACGTCTTGAACCTCGACCTGGCGAGCGTCATCTTCCCGATCGGGGCGTTCGACTCGATCCGCAACCTCGAGGCCCTGGCCGGGGGCGACCTCGTCCTGCTCGCGAGCGACAAGGGCTTCACCCACATGGGCTACATGAGCGGCCACTGGGAGCACCGCTTCAGCCTGCACGGGGACCTCTGCCTCTCGTACATGGTCAACTTCCACGCCATCCGCCGCCACGCCGAGGAGGCGGGCGGGTCCGCCCTCTTCACGAGCGACGACAGCCTCTTCCTCCAGACGGTCATGACGCTCCCGCCGCCGCCCCCCGGGGGGCGCTACGAGCGCTGCCGGCACCAGTTCGAGGAGCGGGTCGCGCGCCGCAACGCGATCAACGACCTCTACGACGTCCAGCAGCTCGTCCCGGGGGCCGAGCCCGTCGAGGACCCGAAGGTGCGGCTTAGGCGCTGCCTCGCCCTCGTGCGCCTCTGCAACTTCGACCCCATCGCCTACCGCACCTGCGGCAACGAGATCGCGGCCGCGCTCGAGAAGCTGCTCGAGCGCGAGGAAGGGGCCGCCGAGCTCGCCGACGCGCTGCTCGAGGCGACCGACCGCGTGCGCGAGAACTACTACCTCGTGAACGGCGACGACCGCGACGTCCTCTACGCGATGGGCACGGTCTACTGCAGCCTCGGCAAGTACGACCTCTGCATCGAGACGTTCCGGCGGTGCGTGGACCTCTTCGGCGAGGACGCCTTCTCGCTCTACTACATCGCGAGCGCGCACGAGATGCTCGAGGCGTACGATGTCGCCCTCGACCACTACGAGCGAGGGCACGCCCTCGACCCGACCTGCGAGGCCACGGCGGCCGGCCTGAAGCGCATGAACGTGCAGCTCCGGCGCGTGTAGCGACGTCCGCTCGCAGGCGCGGGCGCGCCCGCGGACGGGGCGCGTCGAGGAAATTCCGCGACGCACCCCTCGTGACGCGCGCCTCCTTCGGGCATACTGTCCGTGGACCTCAGAGGAGCGAACGCATGCCGAGACCTGGAAAGCCCGCGATCTCCAAGCGCGAACGCGAGCGCGCGAAGCAGGCCAAGCGGTTGGCGAAGCAGGCCCGTCGCGAGCAGCGGAAGGAGCAGAAGACGGTCGGGGGCGCGCCCATGGTCGATGGCGACGAGGGCGTGGAGGGCGAGGAGGTGGAAGGCGAGGGCGAGGGCGCCGCCGGCGAGGCCGGCGAGAAGGAGGCGGGGGGCGGCGCGTCCTGACGCCGCCGGTGCCGTGCCTCGTGTGCCCTCGTCGCCCGCGCCCGAAGTCTGAGCGTCCGTGGACCTGAACGGCACGCTCGAGCCCATGCTCGGCTTCCGGGAGCCCGTGAGCGGGCTCTCGCACTTCCTCGCCGCGCTCCTCGCCGCGTTCGGGAGCGGCGTCCTCTTCGCCCGGAGCCAGGGCGACCGCCTGAAGCAGGCGGCCATGGCGATCTACGGGGCGTGCCTCGTCGCGCTCTTCTTCGCCAGCACGGCCTACCACCTGATCACGCTCCCGCCCGACGCCCTCGTCTACTTCCGGAAGCTCGACCACGCCTCGATCTTCCTCCTGATCGCCGGCACGTTCACGCCCTTCTACGCCGTGGCGGTCGAGGGCTGGTGGCGCCTCGGGAACCTGATGCTGATCTGGACCCTCGCGGTCGTCGGCATCGGCCTCAAGATCACGTTCATCGACATGCCGGACAAGTGGTCGGCGGCCCTCTACGTCGGCATGGGCTGGCTCGCGCTGATCGGCTACGCCAAGCTCGCCTCGGTCATCTCGCACCGCGCGATGGCCCGGGTGTTCGCGGGCGGGGTCGTCTATACCCTCGGCGCGCTCGTCGACGGCCTGCGCTGGCCGGTCCCGTGGCCGGGCGTGTTCGGCTTCCACGAGACCCTGCACGTGCTCGTCATGATCGCGGCGGCGATCCACTACTCGGTGATCCACCGCTACCTGGTGCCGTTCGCGCCGCCGGCGCCCGAGCCGGCCCCGGCGCCCGCGGGCGAGCCGGCGGCGGCGGGCGAGCCGGCGGCGGCGGCGCTCCGGCTGACGCCGGCCCCGGCGCCGGCTTCGGGGCCGGCTTCGGGGCGTCGGAGGCGAGGTTGACCTGAGACCGCGGCCCGGCTGAACGCGGGCGCCGCGGCCGCGGTCTACCGCTCGGGCGGGACCGGGCCGAGGTCGTACCAGCCGACCCCCGGCGTCCCGGGCGCGGCCGTGCCGCTCCGGGCGATGGAGGCGTAGACGCGCCCGTCGGCGACGTAGACGATCGCGCGCGTGCTCGGGTCGGTCGGGTGCCGGACGCTCTCGAGGATCGGGCGCTCGCCCCGCACGGCGCGCGGCGCCTGCGGGAGCACCGGGTAGCGCCAGTCGGCGAACGCCCGCCCCACGAGGTCGCGCACCTCCACGGCCAGCTCGTTCCACGTGCGGTGCTGCGGCAGCCCCTTCCCGCGCAGGAAGAGGAAGTCGTCGCGCAGGTCCTTCGGGAGGCGCGCCGCCTCGGCGAGCGAGATGCGCCCGTTCGAGCCGGCGATCCTTCGCGCCTCGCGGACGATGTAGTCCCGGACCTTGCCGCGCAGCACCTCCGCTCCGATCGTGCGCTGTCCCGTCGCCCCGAGGAAGCCCGCGGCGTTGTCGGAGGCGAGCCAGTCGGGCGAGTCGCGGCGCGAGATGCGCTTCGCCTCGGCGAGGGTCAGGCGCCCGTCGCTGCCCGCCGCCGCCCGCAGGACGGGCCCGAACGCATCATCCCAGGCGGACGCGAACTCCTCGGGCGTCGGCGCCGCTCCGAGACGCGCGGGCGAGGCGGTCGTGCGGGCCGTGGAGGTCGTCGCGGTGCGCGCGGACGAGGGGGCGGGGGCGGGGGCGGGGGCGGGGCTGGCTCCGGGCGCGGGGGTGCTCGGGGAAAGGGGCCAGGTGGCGCCCGTACCGCCGCCGCCGACGGATCCTACCGACATGGTCGTGTCCTCCGGTGTTGGGCGCAATGGTAGGGGTGGCGAAGGGCCAAGTCAACGGGCGGGCAGGGGAGGGGAGGGGCGAGGGAGCGGGAAG
>Ga0187893_10000807_pt1 | contig 79570 bp, 81 predicted proteins | sample MA1701074metaG_FD_139574 | JGI IMG/M metagenome (GOLD analysis project Ga0187893, IMG submission 139574) | White microbial mat communities from a basaltic lava cave in the Kipuka Kanohina Cave System on the Island of Hawaii, USA - MA170107-4 metaG ... | reverse complement strand
TCATCCCAGATAAAGATCGTGCGTTATAAGCGAAATATGGAGGCCGTTTTTTCTGATCACATACCACTGACGAAGAAAATGCACCTGTGAGTGCTTGACAGCGCCGTCCCGTTTAGAGATGTCCCCTTCTCCCGTTCAAGATTCAAAGTTCAAAGAAATTAGCGTGACGTTTCCACGTTTCGGAAATTGCCGAAACGTGGAAATGACAGCTTTAACCTCTTCAGTAGCGCGCTGCCCGGTCAAGGTTCGATATAGAAGTCGATCTCCTTCCAGCCACGGAGTTTGAAGTAGCCGATGCCGGAGTCGCAAGAAGTTGACAGCTCCAACGTCTCGCGAAGAGCCGGGAGAAGCCGCTGCGCTATATTGTCGAAGATTCTTGGCAAAGAGGCGAACCTTTTCTGACTAGCTAAATTGCCGCGATGTTAAGCGATATGATAGCGAGATGGCAAGGTCCTGCAACTCCACTAGGGTTCACAGGCCCGCGTATTTTGCTAAAGGCGTGGGGTGGCAGCACCAAAGGCGACAGAAAGGTTTATGATTTTGTTGCACGCGAAAGGTCGGACGGCGTATAGACCCTTATCTCTGAGATCTGGGCGAAACGTTCGTCGGCGGAAACAAGCCCATCGGCATTCACTCTAAGGGCCATCGCCGCGATTAACGAGTCGTTGGTTAACAGTCCGCATCTCGCTTGAATTTCTATGGCTCTGTCCAAAAGATCCGACTCCTGACAAGACTCAAATCTTAACCCCAGAGTAACTAAGGCCTCGATTTTATCACGGTACCGCGTGAGCCGTTTGACGACTTCAGGTCTTTTCGCGAGCTGTCGTGCAGGATTCCCTCCCCGGACATGTCCAAGCATCAGCGCTTCCATAACCATCAATCGATGCACGGTTTCTTGCCATACAGGCTGAGGTAAAACGCCGGTTACGTCGTCTTCTTCAACGCGGCGCAGCAGCCGCTGGGCTTGATGGGAAGCACCTTGCTCTGCGTAGATCAGAATATTGGTATCGAGGACGCAGAGACTACCACTCGGAATATCGTCCAGGTTCATTGATCCCACATGTCTTCTTCAAGCACGTGGCGTAGTTGTGCCGGTGGAATTTTCATGGGTCGTTCGCAAAACAATTGATACGCCGTTTTTCGTTCTTTAGGCGTGGCGCCATTCTTTCGAAGATATTGAACCAGCGCTTCCTGGATGAGCTCACTCAGAGGCCGCTTTTCCTCAACGGCGCGCCGCTTCGCCAATCGCATGACGTCTTCTTCGATGAGAGTGCCGATTTTGTGTTTCATGGTTCTGACTCCCAAGCGTCGCCCCGGAAAATGGGCGGCTCTGCAAAGCGTTAAAATCCGAAGTAAGACTAAAGAAGAATTCTAGACTTGTCAAGAAACAAAATCACAAAAAATTGCACTCGAAGGGAATGAAAACGACTCACCTTGACCGCTCCCTGATCCAGGCGCGGATGCGGTCCGGCGTAAGCGGCAGAGATTTTACTTGAACCCGGCAATCAGCGAGAGCGTGAGAAAGCGCGTTGGCCAGTGCGGCTCCCGTGCCGACAATGCCCCCTTCGCCCGCGCCTTTGACCCCCAAGGGATTGAGCGGCGAGGGAGCTTCCTCGAGAATTACGCTGTCAATATCCGGTACATCGGTACTCGTGGGTAAGAGGTAGTCCATGAGACTACCCGTCAAGAGCTGGCCGGTCTCGTCGTATATTAGTTCTTCCAATATCGTACCGCCGATTCCCTGCACGGCCGAGCCGACGGTTTGACCGTGCACCAACAGCGGATTGATGCACCGTCCGACATCCTCCACGACCAGGTACTTCACCACTTCCATCATGCCTGTTTCCGGATCCACCGCCACATGCGCCAAGTGAACTCCGTAGGAGTAGGTCATCTGGCTCGAATGGAAATAGCCGGTCTCTTCTAACTCCGGAGAGCCCTGATTTAGAGTTCCCAAATGACGCACTTTAGAAACGATTTCGTTTAAATCAACTGGCGCGGCTTCGGTGTTTATGCGGTAAATCTTTCCTCCTCTCAGCTCCAACGTAGCGCGATCAACTCCCATTTGTTCGCCGGCGGCTCTGAGAAGTCTCTGGCGTAATTTCTGCGCGGTTAAATGAACTGCGCTGCCGCACATGACGGTGCCGCGACTGGCGAAGGTGCCCCAGCCGAAGGGACTGGTGTCGGTATTACCGTGATAGACCGTGATCCAGTCCATCGGCACACCCAACGCATCGGCGCATATCTGGGCCATACCGGTTTCATGTCCCTGACCTAACATCGAAATACTTAAATATACGGCGACATCATTGCGGTCGCCGATGACGATGCGCGCCCCTTCGTAAGGCTCAAGGCCTCCGGTATTCTTTACAAAACAGGCAATGCCGGTGCCGTAATATCTGCCTTCAACGTAACGGCCCTGAAGCGGTTTTAGCTTCTCGTAGTCGAACTCGTGGAGAGCGCGTTTGAGCGCGCTCGGATAATTGCCGCTGTCGAGAACAGTGGGGGCGGAGCCCGGCCGGGTGACACCCACTTCGTAGGGTATCTCTTCGGGTCGGATAAGATTCTTAAAGCGCAACTCCACCGGGTCAATCCCCAGATCCCCTGCCATCAAGTCAAGCATGCGTTCGCGGTAAAAACAGGACTCATACCTTCCCGGGGCGCGAAATGTTCCGAGGCCCATCTTGTTCGTTACCACGAGATGGATCTTCGCCTGATAATTGGGAACACGGTAGGGCCCCGTCAAAAGAGCCGCGGTGGAACAGGGCACCAGCCCCCCATGAGTGCGCACATAGGCGCCCATGTCCCCGTAAAGAGTCGCGCGCAACGCCAGAAGCGTGCCGTCCTTGCGCGCGGCTACTTCAAGCCGGCAGCGATTTTCCCGGGAATGATTCGCCGCCATCAAATGCTCGCGCCGATCTTCGATCCATTTAACTGGCTGTCCCAATTTGACCGCGGCGAACGGGATTATGAAGTCTTCGGGATAAAGCTCGCCGCGGATGCCGAAGCCGCCACCGACGTCGTTTTCGATAAAGTGAACTTTTCGCTCAGGCAGTTTGAGAAACGCGGCAATGATCTGACGGTTAAGATGGGGCAGCTTCGTGACGCCCCATACGGTAAGTTCCTCTCTGCCGCCATCGAACGAAGCGACGAAACCCCGGGTCTCCAGGGGATTGCCAGTGAAGCGATGAACGCGAAAGTCCTCACAGCGAGTGTACTCGGCCGATCGGAAGGCACGATCCACATCGCCGATCAAGAATTCATGAATAGCGGCAAGATTCGTCCCAGCTTCTTCGTTCACCAGAGATTCATTTTTTAGCGCTTCTTCGACATCCACCACCGCGGGCAGATCCTCGTACTCGATTGCAATGGCGTCCAGCGCATCCTCGGCCAGGTAACGGCTCTCGGCGACGGCCAGCGCCAGCGGCTCGCCGACGTAGCGAACTTTTTTTCGCGCCAGCAGCGGTTGCAGATAACGCTCCAGGCCGGGAAGCTGATACATGCGAATGGGCACAGGAACGGCGAGATCTCCCAGATCCTCATAGGTAAAAATTTTGATCACGCCAGGTACCGCCAGAGCTTTGGATGTATCGATGGACCGAATCCGCGCATGGGCTCGCGGGCTACGCAGGATTGCTCCATGAAGCATATCGGGAAGTTTGATGTCGTCGACGTAGGTCGCCCGACCGGTGATAAATCGCACATCCTCGCGCCGCTTTATCGGCGTTCCTACGTAACTTTGCGACGTTTTGTTTATCTCATCCATCCCTGCCCCAACCGTCATTTTTCGGTCTCCATTGATTTTTTAGACACCTGCAGGATCGCATTGATGATCGGCTGATAACCGGTACAGCGGCAGATGTTACCGGATATCGCTTCGCGAACTTCCTCCCGCGATGGCGTCGGATTTTCTTTAAGAATGGCCACTGCGGTCATAAGAAAGCCCGGCGTGCAAAAGCCGCATTGCAGCGCATGGTGATCCTGAAACGCTCGTTGTAGTGGATGCAGCTCCTGGCTTTCTCCGAGACCTTCCACCGTGTTGAGCACGGCCCCGTCGGCTTGAGGCGCGAGCATCAGGCAGGAACGCACCGCTTCACCGTTCATCAGAATCGTGCAGGCGCCGCATACGCCATGCTCGCAGCCGAGATGGGTGCCGGTGAGATTCAACTCCTGGCGGACAAAATCCGCGAGCGTCATTCTCACCTCCACCAACCGTTCATGGATCCGGCCGTTGACGGTAACCTTGATCAAACGTTTCTCGCTCAATTTTCCTCTTTACTCCGCGCCCTCACCAGGGCGGACGTTAGGGCCCTACGGGCCAACACACCACCGACTTCCTTACGGTATTCCGCCGATGCGTGAAGATCTGAGTCGGGTTTGAGTTCTTCGGCGACGACTTTGGCCAATTCCGCCGCAAGTTGCGGGTCGGGTTTGCGGCCAATCAAACCCTCTTCCGCCCGATGGACCCGCTGCGGTATGCCACCGACGCCGAAAGTAACGATCCCTGCGTTTCTAATCATATCGGCTTCGTCCATGCGGATGCGCAACGCCACGCCAACAATAGCGAAATCGCCATTACGTCTGGCGATTTCTTCAATCGCCCATCCGTCCCGTTGAGACCAGCTTGGAAATTGAACTTCCGTAAGCAACTCGTCGGGACGAAGGGCCGTGGTAAGATAATCCATAAAAAAATCCTGCGCCCGCACCCGACGCACACCCGACTTGCTTCGCAATGAAAATTCGACCTCCAGCAGTAAGCTTACCGCCGGCAGTTCAGCCGCCGGGTCCGCATGAACGATGCTCCCGCCTAATGTACCGCGATTTCTAATTTGAAAATGACCGATCATGGGCAGGGCGGCAGCGAGCAGCGGATTTTGCTGCCTGACAACGACGGACCGCTCCATCTCCCGCTGCCGCGTGAGACCGCCGACGGTCAGAACGCCGCTCGAATTGACGGCGATGAACGACAGGTTGGAAAGTCGATTAATGTCGACAATGACCTTGGGCCGGGCCAGACGCAGATTCATCAGTGGCATGAGGCTCTGCCCCCCGGCAAGGACTTTCGCCTCATCACCGTAGCGTTCGAGCAGTTCCAAAGCCTCCGGCAGTTCCGAGGGAGCAAAATATTCAAAGGGCGCGGGTTTCATGGTTAACGCCGCTCGGCTATCAAAGTTTCCTCAATTGTGCAAGCAGAGTAGGTGGTGTCACAGGAAATTTCGCCCGTCATAGATTTGACCGCCGCCGGACAACGGTGATAAATGGATGCTCATAGAATGCACTGAAGGAGTTTTGCATGGCAGAGCTAAATCGCTTGGAAACCGATGTTGCGATCATTGGCGGTGGCGGCGCCGGTATCCCCGCCGCCATTGAAGTGGCGCGGGCCGGCGCCAAATGCGTTGTCCTGGAGCAGGCCGATGAATGCGGCGGAACGGCGGCCATTTCCGGCGGCGGCTGCTGCATCGTCGGCACGCCGTTGCAAAAGGCTCAAGGGATCAACGATACACCGGACATGGCCTTCGAAGACTGGGTCAAATGGGGCCAAGGCGCCGCCGACGAGACATGGGCGAGATATTATATCGAACATACGCTGCACGATCTCTATCACTGGGCCGAGAGCTGCGGCGCCAAGTGGGTCGATATGAAATTCCAGGAAGGAAACCGTGTACATCGCTGGCATCGCCCGGAAAACAACGGCCTGGGACTCATGACGGCGCTGATCAAAACCGCCCAGTCGATGCCGCACATTACCATCATGACTTCGAGCAGCGCGGGAAAGTTGCTGACCAAGAACGGCCGGGTAAGCGGCGTCACGGCAAGGCGAAACGACAAGCCCATCGAAATCCACGCCAAAGCCGTGGTCGTCGCCACCGGCGGCTTTAACTCCAATCTCGACATGGTTCTGGAGCACCGCCCCGAGTTCAAAAAATTCAAAGTGATGGAAGGCTCCGGTTTTGGCGCCAAAGGCGAAGGCCACAAAATGATCAAGGAGCTTGGCGGCTATCTTACTCACATGGAGAATATCTGGTTCTACGTTTACGCCACGCCGGACTATCGCGATCCCAGGGGCCGGCGCGGCCTGGTGTTCCGCATGGTACCGGGTTACATCTGGTTCAACCAACAGGGAAAACGCTTTCACAACGAATCGCTCACCGGCGGCGCTTCCGCAACCCCGGCGCTACTGGCGCAAAATCCGCCCCATGCCTGGGCGATTGCCGACACGCCAATGCTGGCAAAAATAGACGTCGCCGATCCCTATTATCGCCGCGGCGATGTCATCGACCGCGCCAAGGTGCAAGAACTGCTCGATCATTCCCCTTACATCAAAAAGGCCGATACGTTGGAGGAGCTGGGCAGGAAAACCGGGGTCGAGGATCTCAAGAATTTTCTCACCGAGATCAACGATTACAATCAATGCTTCGACAAAGGTTTGGACAATGATCCGCGATTCGGCAAGTCTCTCAAGGGATCGAAGAAATTTGACACACCGCCATTCTACGCGATCCAGATCTTTCCGCTGGCACGGAAAAACTTCGGCGGCGTCAAAACGGATCTGCGCTGTCGTGTGCTGAACAAATACTTCGAACCGATTCCCGGGCTTTTCGCGGCAGGGGAAGTCTCCGGCATGGCGGGTGGGCATATCAACGGCAGGGCCGGATTAGAAGGGACCATGCTTGGTCCCTCTATTTTCAGCGGCCGCGTCGCCGGCGCCTGGGCCGCCAATGAAGCCGGCTTCGGTCCGGGATTTACCGGCAAACCCAACCGGCCGGAGCTGGATTAAACGAGTTGCGATTCGATCTAGCGGTGAAAATTTTAGGCGTGTCAAAAAAAACGGCGAGGAGTCATCTCTCCTCGCCGTCGTTAGGGCGTAAAGTACAGTTCTTCGCTCGGGTTAGCGCTTCACCGAGAGTTTCCGTCGCCTGATCAGTGCCAGCCCACTGAGACCGCTCACCATGAGGACCAAAGTCGCCGGCTCGGGAACTTGAGGGGCGCTCCCTCCGCTGCTGTCACCGCTACCTCCACTACCCCCGCTATCGCTGCCTCCAGTTCCACCAGTTCCACCAGTTCCACCGGTCCCACCACCACAATCTAGACATGGCGGCGGCTCGCAATTTTCGGTGCAGGGGCCGGGGCCGCCAACTTCGTAAAAGATCTTTTGTAGAATGGAGGTGTCAAAGTCTTCGAAGTTCGCCGCGGTAAACAACACGCCGCCTCCTGCGATGACATGGGTGGTGTAATAGTCCTCCACCGCCGTCGAACCCCCGATAACTATCCCGTTGATGGTGGTGACGCCATTGGCCATCGCGGCGTCACGGCCGCCGCCGAGTCGAAAGTTGATCGGTGAAGTGGGCAATGAGCTGTTGTCGACACCGTCGCCGGATATGTCAATAATCAAGCTATTTCCCTCAAATCCATTGTCGGCAAAGAGCTGCCAGCCGTAATTAAGAGCGGCCTGGACGGCGGTATTATTACTGTACGGACGTGTCGTGTTATTGATTGCCGTGGCAAAGGCATTGGCTGAAGCCGCATCCGTCAAGTGGGTCCACGGCACAACTTGTTGTTGCTGGGCGTTACTTGACCAATACACCAGAGAGACGGCGATGCCTCCTGGATTGAGCGCTATATAGCCCTGAACCGCGGGGTTTTGAAATGCGTTGGCGTAACCGGTTTTTTGCAGGTTAAACTCGCTGGTACTAATGCTCCCGGAAACATCTACCAGCAAGAGAAGCTCGGTGTTTACTGTAATAGCAAACGCCGGCCGGAACGTTAATAGAGCCCCCAATATCAAAAGAGCCAGACTTAAAAGACAGGCCCGTTTTCCCATCCTAATCATCGTAAATCCCTCCAGCTAATATTTCAGTCACGAAGATAGGTGCCCCCTTAAAGCTTCGTCCTCTACCCAGCCCCGCCTCAAACAAAAGCAACAGCGGTGCCATTTTTAAAAAATCTCTTATTTGAGCTAGTTACGCCGAAGGTGTGGCGTGGCCGGCAGTGTCCAGGTGTTAAACTTATTTACACACTATCTAGCGATGAGTTTGTCAGCAGCATGCAATCTCGATTTAAGCTGAGCGATTCCGCTGAATTACGAAACGACCGCGTTTAACGTGATTTGTGTAATATTGTTTGTCATTTTTTCGGAATTATCTTTCATAGCGACTATGTTCCAGGTCTAAAAGTAGGTTGATTAGCTATTGATTCGGAGGGTGCGGTCTTTTGAAGAAAAAAATCTTGCGGCCCCGAGTGGAAATCTCATGCCGAAGCTTTACCGCAGTCCCCTTTTACAGTATGCTTTTCCTCTCTATGGCTCCCGCCCGGGCTTCGGATGACGACTACATGGTGCGGGGTTACTGTGCGCTTTGCACTGCCCACTGTGCCACGGTGGCGACTGTGCAAAACGGCCGGGTGGTTCGCCTCGACCCAGATCACGACCACCCCAATGGCGGCGTTATGTGTATCAAAGGGAAAGCCGCCCCGGAACTCGTCTATCATTCGGATCGACTAAACTATCCACTGAAGCACACCCGCCCGAAAGGCGATCTTGATCCTGGGTGGAAAAGGATCAGGGGGGAACAAGCTCTCGATGGGATTGCAGAGAAACTCCTGGAGGTCCGTGAACGTTACGGTCCTCAGGCAATCGGGCTTGCGAAGGAGAGTCGCCGAGGTACCTCAGTGGATGATGCAGAGCGTTGGCCGGGGGATTGCTTATTGGCCGATCGTTTCGAAATGATCTTATCGACTACTAATAAGAGTGTTCCCTGCTTTCGCCATACCGTTTGATATTCACAATATTAAACGCGGCCACGGGACGAACGAAGCCTTTTAGGTGCAGTTCCTCTAATGGCTCAACCTCAACGAGATTTTCGATTTTGCTGAGCGTCTTCCGGTTGGTCAGGATCTGACCACCCTTCGCCTCTCCACAAAGACGCGATGCGAGGTTTGTAACATTGCCTACCGCCCCGTAATCCACCCGTCCCTCAAAACCGATGTTTCCCAGAGCCGCGTAGCCGGCCGCCAAGCCTATACCCAAATCCAGTTCGTAGCCTTTTTTGAGCCATCCCAGCCGGAGTTCCTTTACTCTGGCGCGCATTTCAAGGGCCATCTGAATCGCCCTTTCGGTGTGATCTTCGAACGGGATAGGATCATTAAAGAAAACCATAATTCCATCTCCGGCAAAATGCTCCACCGTTCCCTCAAATTTAAAGATCACCTTGCCCATTTCCATGTGGTAGCTTCTAAGCAGTCCCATGACCTCCTCGGGCTCGGCGCTATCCGAGAAGGCGGTAAAACCACGCAAGTCGAGGAAGACCGCAGTGATCTCACGTCGGTGGCTCTCAAATAGATCAGTGTCCTCGCTTTTGAGGATGGTTTCGGCTACTTGGGGGGAGACGAAACGTTTCAGTCGTCGAAAACGCTCGAGCTGGGCCACCTGCTCCTGCACGCGCTGCTCAAGAGTCTTGTTCCATTCGGAAAGCTGGATCGCTTGCGCCTGGCCAATGTCGTAGAGCTGGGCATTGTCCAGCGCTACGCCAAGCTGGGAGCTGAAGGCCAACAACAGGCGGACTTCACTTTTGGTGAACTTGTGGATCTTTTTGCTCCCAACTGCGATGAAACCTAAAGCACGCTGTTTGGAGACAATAGGAACCATGGCTACGGAAACAACCCCTTCTCTTTGCATGGTTCGAGCCTTAAACATCGGGTCTTTCGGAATGTCGTTCGAGATGTAAGGTTGTTGCGTTTCGAAGACAATTTTCCCTACAATGGGGTCGGGAGAATCCAAAGGAATGACGGTGGTTAAGAATTCGGGGGAGGTTAAACCTCTGGCCACTCGGACAATCAAATTTTTCTTCTCGGGGTCCAGCGTGCGAATGTAACCCACGTCAAAGCGGAGCAGCTCTAAAGATTTTTCCAAAGTATCGTTTAGGATTCTTTCCGTATCGAGGGACTGAGTTGCAGTTTGCGTAACCGCGAGGAGGGCCGCAAATTCCCGGGTCCGTCCCAGCAACTCTGTCTCGACGTTCGAGTCCTCTAATACAGAGTGCTTCTTATCCACTTCCGGCCGTTGAAGCAGCGGCATTGATCATCAGCGTCTAAATTTGTCGCACCCAATCTGATTTTTCGAGACGAGGCCCACCGAGCTCATATTTCCGGAGAAAATTGCGGAGGGAACTGCGCTGACGGGTATTAGACTCTCTGGCCCACTTTCTTAAAATATCTTGGGCTTTCCGAAGCAATGCATGCGGCGGCTTCCTACGAAATCCCACGACTAATGTTCCAACCGCGCGCAGCTGGCCGTCGACCCTAGCGACCATTGCAAGACAAGTTTGAAATCTGTTTCCCGCCTTTGGGTCTGTGGCTTTTTCTCCGGCTCTCTTCTCCAGCAGTTCGCCTTTTTCCCAATTTCTGGACCTAAAATGGTTCTTCGCATTCTCACCACCGGCATACCGAAAAGCTTCCCCGTAGATCTCAGAATAGACGTCATCTCCGAAGCGGTGGAGGCCGGGATCAGGATGATTCCAATCTTGTCTCTTTTTTCTAACATCATCAGCCTCAACCCAGCCCGCAAAGACCGGAAAGGCGAAGGGCTTGTCGCTTTCATTGAGGCGGATATGTAGCTCTTTTGGCTTGTGCTGCGCGTTTTTTAGTTCGTTATCTATATCGTGGAGAATAGTTCTCAGGATTCTTGTTATCTGGAGGAAATCCTCTGGCGCTATACCACCGGGAATCCGATTGCGTCTTTCGGGCTGATACCTAATCAATCTATCTCTGTCGACGAATCGGGCCCGTTGGGGCTCACGTCTCATCCGCTTCCCGGTAGCCATACTGAAGATCTCCTTTCAAGTATGTACCGCGCGCATAAGAATTGGTGGATCAAACCTGTCTCTCGACCTGGAATCTCAATAAAAAAGCCCGGCCAGCAAGAAACTGATCGGGCTCAATGTTTCTTAAATCAAAGATGTTGCCTGACCACAATCAGCGCGGCGAATCCCAAGTGACTTTTTTTAGCCCACAATTACCGCGCCTGTCAAGGGGCGGATTTTTGTAGGCTGAGTGGAAAGCAAGATGACTTTAGAGTACTGTCGTTAAGGCTCCAATGGCTCATCTCGCTCAAAAATCCGACACAGTCCGCGGCTACTGCGCTCTGTGCACAGCACATTGCGCGACGATCGCAACGGTGGAAAATGGCCGCGTCACACGGCTCGATCCCGACCACGACCATCCCAACGGCGGCGTGATATGTATCAAAGGCAAGGCCGCACCGGAACTCGTCTACCATCCCGACCGATTGAATTATCCCCTCAAGCGCACCCACCCTAAAGGCGATGCCGACCCTGGATGGCAGAGAGTTTCGTGGGAAGAGGCGCTCGACGATATCGCCGCTAAACTCACGTCGATTTGCCGACACCACGGGGCCAAAGCTGTCGCTCTGGCCAAGGGCACGAAGAGCGGCACCGCAATTGATGATGCGGTGCACTGGCTGGCGCGCTTTCTCAACGTTTTCGGCAGCCCGAATTGGGTCTCCACCACGCATGTTTGCAATTGGCACCGAGATACAGGGTTCAGCTACACCTTCGGTAGGAATCTCCCGACGCCGGATCTCGCCCACAGTAAAGCCTTTCTTCTCTGGGGCCATAATCCCAGCTCGACCTCGCTGATCCTCGCCCATGACATTGTCGCCGCCCGGGCGCGCGGCATGAAAATCGTGGTCGTCGACCCGCGGCGTATCGGCGTCGGCAGCCAGGCGGACATACTCCTTCAAGTCCGCCCGGGCACAGACGGCGCCCTTGCGCTGGCAATGATTCACTGTTTCATGGAAGAAAGTTGGTTCGACGCCGCGTTCGCGCGCCAATGGACCAACGGCCCGTTTCTTCTCAGTGCGCAAACGGGGAAAGTGCTCAGCGAAGCGGATCTCACTGCCGATGGGAGCGAGAATCGTTACGTTGTTTGGGACGAATTTAAGAGTCAACCGGTAATCTACGATCCGGTCTCGGGCAGCTTCGAGAGCGACGGCGTCCAGCCCGCGCTGTTTGGAACGCAATCACTCAAAGGAAAAGGCGGCGAAGAGATTTTCTGCAAACCTGTCTTTGAGCGACTCGGCGAGCTCGCCGCTGCGTTTGCGCCGGAAAAATCTGAGGCGATTACTTGGGTCCCCGCCAACAAAGTTTGGCAAACCGCCCTGCTACTCGCTCATAGCCGCCCCGTGAGCCTGTACATGTGGAATGGAGTCGGACAACACACGAACGCAACTCAAACGAGTCGGGCGATTGCGTCTCTCTATGCTCTTCTAGGCGATTTCGATCGACCGGGCGGCAATGTTCTTTTCCCAGGGGCGCCGGTCAACAGCGTCAACGGCAAAGAATATCTGTCAAAGGAAGTGGTAGCCCAGAGAATCGGGCGCACAGAGAAACCTCTTGGACCGCCCGCCAAGCCCGGGAACTGCGCCGCCTATGATGTGTTTACCGCCGTCCTTGAAGAGCGCCCTTATCCGGTGAAGGCCATTCTCAACTTTGGCTCCAACACAGTCATGTCCACTGGAAATTCACGCCGGGCACGGGCGGCATTCTGCGCCTTAGAACTTTCCCTCGCAACCGAGCTTTTTATGACTCCCACCGCGGAACTCTGCGACTATGTGCTTCCGGCCACCAGCTTTCTTGAGATGGCCAATCTCACTACAGGATTCGAGCATCGCCCTCAAGGCAAATCCCATCTTCAATACCGTCCTGCTGTGATTCCTCCTCTGGCGGAGCGGCGCCCTGATACCTGGATTATCTTTGAGTTGGCGAAACGCCTAGGATTCGGCGATCGCTTTTGGAATGGAGATATTGAAGCCGCTTACGCCTACGAGCTGGCTCCCACCGGTATAACGTTAGAGCAACTCAAGGCGTCTCCGGGCGGTATCACGTTGCCGGTCACACCGAGATATCGAAAATACGCCGAGGCTGACCAGGGCATAAACGGGCGCGGTTTTTCCACGCCCTCTCGAAGGGTTGAACTCTACTCCCACACATTCGCCGCCCATGGTTTTCCGCCGTTGCCCGAGTATCAAGAGCCGGCCATGAGCCCTCTAAGCCGTCAGGATCTGGCCACCCAATATCCACTCGTTCTTACCAATGCGAAATTTACGACCTTCGTGCACAGCCAGCAGCGCGCGTTAAGGAGCCTGCGCAAGGCTGCGCCGGAACCGACGGCCGACATCCATCCCGAAAGCGCCGCGCGCTACGGTATCAAGCACAAGCAATGGATGATCGTTGAGAGCCCCCGTGGAGCGATCAAAGTTCGAGCGCGCGTGACTCCGAATATCGTCCCCGGCGTCGTCTGTTGCCAACATGGCTGGTGGCAGGCTTGTGGAGAACTCAAACTGCCAGGCTACGATCCCTTTGAGCCAACCGGCGCCAATCCCGCCACCCTTATCGGCACCGACCTAGCCGATCCTGTGAGCGGCTCACTACCGCACCGCTCTTATCTTTGCCGGGTAGAACCCGCAGAGTAAGACCTTATCGATCATCGGTTGACAGTTCTCAGATCGCTTACGAGAGAAGTCAAAATGGCGAGCAGCGCCTCGTTCCAACCCTGCACCAAGGCCTCCGGTGTGCGGCTCTTGAGCGCAACTAATTTTGAATATCCTTTCTCCAACAGGATTTCCGATCTTCCGGGCGTCGCCCGGCTAAGGAAAAACTGCATCTCCAAAACCGCTTGTGGCGCACTGACGTTTCTGAAATCTCCGTAAAGCGCGTTAACGATGCCTTCCAAAACATGAGTCGGCTGCATTTGACTCGCAGAGCGAATGACATGCTTAAATATATGCAATCGGGTCAAATCCTTGCGGACTTCCTCGGTTATGAGAGATCCCGGCGACACCAAAAATTGGTTATAGAAGTCAGCCTCGTAACCCGCGGCGGAGGTGCGATAGGTAAAGCTTTTCTCGCTATACCGCGGCGAAACACGTATATCGGAAACTTCCAGGACACCATTCCCCATCGCGCCGGCGGGGTTGATCTGCCGATTCACCTCGAGCACAAAATAGCGCTTGTCCGGATAATTCCGCTCGATGCTGACGCACCCGCCGAGCCAGATAATCAGGGCCACAACGGCCCAGCGATCGATAAAATTGCGGTTCATCGTTCCATCACCTTTGAAGGTGGCGGGGGCGCTCCGAACAACACCTGCGACGGATACCTCTTGGAGCTGTCGGTCAACTCCTTCATATTCTCGGAGATGGCGCGAAGGTTTTCCATAGTTTGTTCGATGTCTGGTTGTTGAGCGGACAAAAGCCGATTGAGCCTTTGCAGCGCTTGTTTCAGTTGAGCACCGGTCTCGGGAAGGTCCACCGAAGCGGTATCTACTTTCTGAATCAAGCGATTGAGGTTCTCCGATGCCTTCGGCAGATCGGCCACAAACTGCGTCAGCGGCTTGTCGATTCGTTCGATCATTTGCCGCGCTTGCAAAGCCATCGCTGCACCGTCCTGAACAATACTTTTAAGCTCGGGTCCGCTGGCCAGCTCTTTTAAATGCCGGTTCGTGTCCCTGACTTCCGTTAGTAGGGCGTTGATTTGCACGTTGATACTTTCGAGCTTAACTCCCTCCGCCAGCCTGGTGATGGTGCTCAAGGATTTTTCGATGCCCAGGGTCAGGCGCGGCAGATTGATTTCCTCGATATTCCGCAGAATGCGATCGACGGATTCGCTGAGCTGCATGATACGGCTCTGCGTCGAAGGGACGTAGGGGTAAACTGGTTGCCAATCAATTTCCAATGGCGGATTGCGCGCCGGATCGACGTAGTCCGCTTCTATATAAGCCGTGCCCGTCAACCCCTGCGCCGCCAGCCGCACTCGAAGTCCCTTGGCAATCTCGGACTGGAAGCCCGGACTCCCGGCGTCGGCCAGCGGAAATTCAAACATGTCCGACGCCAGGCCGACACGCACCAGCACGTAGCGCCGGCGCGTCGCATAGACCACGCTGGTAAGCGTGATGTCCTCTACTTTCCCCACCGACACCCCACGAAATTTCACCGCGGAGCCGACATCCAGGCCCTGCACCGATTCGTCGATATAGGTCTCCACGATGGTTTTTTTCTGCAGCAAGGTGCCGACTCCGAGAACGACAATACCGATGACGCCGATGACCGTGGCGCTGATCACGAACAAGCCGATCTTGAAATAGGTTAGTTTATCCATCACTGGCGAATATGGCTTTGCAGCCTCGCGCCGGCGGGTCTGTTTTACTGCTTTTCGTCAGCCGCCTTTCGCAAGAAAAACTGGCGCACGGCCGCATCCTCGCTGTGATCGCGCAGCTCCTGCGGTTTTCCCGTGGCGATGATTCCTTTCTTTTGTTTATCCAACATAATGACGCGATCTGCAATCGCGAAGATGCTCGGCAGCTCATGGGTCACGACCACAAAGGTAATTTTAAGACTCCGCGCCAGATTCAAGACCAGTTGATCCAATTCAGCCGAAGTCACTGGATCCAGACCGGCGGAGAGCTCGTCAAGAAAAAGCAGCCGCGGGTCGAGCGCCATGGCGCGGGCAATGGCGCCGCGTTTCTGCATCCCGCCGCTCAGTTCCGAGGGCATGAGATCGCCGACGCCCCCGAGGCCCACCCGTTGCAGCTTCATCATGGCGATCAAGCGGATCGCGTCCGGCGGCAGATCGGTGAACTCTTCCAAAGGAAGAGTGACATTTTCAAGCAGCGTCATGGAGCCGAACAAAGCGCCGCTCTGGTACATGACACCGAACTTTCGAAGGATCTCCAGCCGCTTCTTGCCTTCCGCCGCCGCGATATCCTCGCCGTCGATGAGGATCCTGCCCGCGGCGGGCTTGTAGAGGCCGATCATATGTTTCAAAAGGGTACTTTTGCCGCAGCCGGAGCCTCCGAGGATGACAAAGACCTCGCCCGCGTAGATTTCAAAGTTGAGATGAGCCAAGACGACCTGCCTGCCGTAGGCTGCCGTGAAGTTTTCTACTCTTATAATAGCTTCGCGCTCTGTGCGCATGCTTATCTAAACTCCGAGGTAGTAGTAGACCACTGAAAAGATTCCATCGGTTACGGCAATGAGAATGATGCCGCTGACCACGGCTCGGGTCGTCGACTCCCCTACCGAGGTCGCGCCGGTCTCGGTTTGCAATCCGCGCAGGCAGCCGACGGCCGCGACAAGAATGCCGAACACAAACGCCTTCAAGAGCCCTCCCAGCAGCGATCCATAGGTGACCGCGTACTGAACCTGATTAAAAAAGGTGATCAGCGGGAATCCCAGCGAGAGCATCACCACAGAACCGCCCATCAGCCCCACCAGGTCGGCAAAAAGCGTCAAGAGCGGCGTCATGACTACGGCGGCCACCACACGCGGCACGACGAGAAAACGAACCGGATCGAGTCCCATGGTTTTGAGCGCGTCGATCTCCTCGCGGACTTTCATGGTGCCGATCTCCGCGGCAAAGGCCGATCCCGAACGGCCGGCGAGAATAATGGCGGTCATAAGGGGACCCAACTCCCTCAACATGGAGAGCGCAACCAGATTGGCGACAAAAATCTCGGCGCCGAACTGACGCAGCGGAACGGCCGCCTGAAACGCCATGATGAGACCCATGAGAAAGCTGATCAACATCACTATCGGTAAGGCATTTACTCCCGCCGCTTCGGCGACCCGCATCATGTCATGCCAGCGCACGCTACGAGGATGAAGCACCGCATACACCAGCGCCGCCGATAGCTCGCCGACAAAATTGATCAAGGTGCGAACATCCCACCAGATTTCGACCACCCCTTCGCCGACTTCTGCGGTAAATCTGGGAAAAGAGGGCGGCTGACTGGGTGACACAGCGACGCTTTCGGGCTCCCAATCCTCCAGTAGCGCTTGGAACTCGGCTCGGAGGCCCTGAATTTCCAGTTCCCCCCCCATTCCTTGCTGCTGTTCGCGAAGGCGGACTAACAAGGCGATCCCCGCGCCGTCGCAGTAGTCGATTTTTGAAACGTCTAAAAAAACCTGCGACACGCCAGCGCCGGCAACCATCTCCGTCGCCTTGCGCCAAATCTTCCCGGTGGTAGAGGAATCCAACCTTCCTTCGAGAGAAACCGCTAGCACACCATCCCGTGTTCCATGTGTGCGTAGCTCGACCGTTGAAGCGCTCGCTGCCATAGCTGTAGAGTTTTTGCCGTAGCTTTAGAAAATTATCAGAACTCCGGCTCGCCAAGAGTTGCCATCTCGGGTGTTGTCTTATCTTCGCAGGTAAAAACCGCAGAGGCAAATCATAGCGATAAGAGTTTCACGGTTGCACCCGGATTGACGCCTGGACGACGAGACCTGTATATAGAGGACCTAGCAAGCAAGGGGATGTTTCACGATCACGAGCGGCACGCACGGAGGGCTGAATCATGGCAAGCGGAGGTTTATCCCATATCGCGCTTTTGTCCCAAAATCTCAAAAAGACAGAGCGCTTTTACACGGCCATTCTCGGATTGAAGGTCGCCTTTCGCGTCGGCTCGAGCATGGTCTTTTTGCACACCCCCGGCAGCAAAGACCTGCTGAATTTCGTTAAAACGACAAAACGCTTTTCCCCCGATGCCGCACTGCAGCACTTCGGCTTCAAGGGAACAAGATCCGGCCTCAAGGGGTTGGAAAATACGCTTAAGGCGAGCGGCATTGCAATCGACGGACGCCGCGGCAAAAACGCCATCTATTTCCGCGATCCCAACGGCTACACCATCGAGTACTACTGCGACTGATCGCGGCTCCTATAAAGGGAAGTGAAATTCGCCGAATATGAGGAGAACTTATTTTCCCGCCCATTGCCGGCCCCGGGGCCGCTTCGAGTGATTTGACCGCCTTGGCATTTTCGCCTGAGCCGCTGCAGAAGCTAAGCTAGTGATTTACTTGAACCAAAATAATTGGCTCTACTATGTATAATAAACCTGCACAATAGCGGGCTTGAAGCTCCATCGAAGCAGATAAATGTATCAGCTCACTCATCAAAGAAATTGAGTTGCGGTGTTGCCCCACGGCGAAAATGCTTCGTCGTGAGTTCCGGCCAGCGCCTGTGGATTCCCGCTTTCTTGCAGGCGGCTTGAAAGAGCGCGCCCATCTGCTCGGCGAAGATCCCCCCGCCACGCATGCGCGTCTTGAAATTGGCATCGTTGAGTTTGCCGCCACGAATGGCGCGGATGCGGTTGAGAATTTTTTCTTTTCTTTCCGGAAAATGTTGCTCCAACCATTGTTCAAAAAGCGCCTTTACCTGAAACGGCAAACGCAGCGCGACGTAGCCCGCAAAGGACGCTCCGGCGTTAGCTGCGGCTTCGGCGATCGCCGGGGCCTCAAAATCCGTGAGTCCCGGAATCATCGGCGCTTGCAGGTAGCCCACGGGAATTCCTGCTTCGGCAAGCCGCTTGATCGCTGCGAGACGCCGCATTGGGCTCGACGCACGCGGCTCCATGAGAGACGCGAGCCGCGCATCCAGAGTCGTGAGCGAAATCGTCACGCCAACACACTGAAATTGTGCCAGCTCTTGAAGAATATCGATATCACGCGTCACCAAAAAGTTTTTGGTCACGATCACTACCGGGTTGCGGAATTCCGAGCAGACTGCCAAACAGCGACGTGTAATCTGCGTTTTCTTTTCCATCGGCTGGTAGCAATCGGTCACGCCACTTATCCCCAACAGCTGCGGTTTCCACTTTGGGCTGGCAAATTCCTTGCGCAACAATTCCGGCGCCTCTTCTTTCACCAGAATCTTGGTCTCGAAATCCAAACCGGAGGAAAAACCGAGAAACTCATGGCTCGGACGCGCATAGCAGTATACGCAGCCATGCTCACAGCCCCGGTAAGGATTGACGCTGGCATCGAAACCGACGTCCGGGCTCTCGTTGTAGGCAATGATGCTCCTAGATGTATCTGTTAGGAATTGAGTGTGAGGGGAAGAGATCTCGTCCGACTCTACCGGCGGCTCGGGGATACGCTCTATGGACTCGAAGCGATTTTTAGGATTGGCGGCCGTTCCGCGGCCGCGCAGCGGAGCGGGAGGATTCATGGCTTCTTATCCGGCCGCTGGCGGAGCGGCCGCGGCTTGAGCCGCCTTGACGGTTTTGGCGGTTTTTACTTCATGTGCTAATTGACGTGATAGCCGTTTGAGCAATTTTATTTTTCTTTGTATTCTTTTAATTTTTTTCCGACCCCCATCCGCCGACAGCAGCTCGGCCTTCTGTTTTTTTAAACTACGAATGTCCTGTTTGACGGAATGTATGGCGTTGAGGTCTTTGTGCGATTCGTCATAGGCAATGCCTTTTGCCTGCGCGATGGCTTTAACCAGCTCCTCCTTTTCCATCCCGCCGATACTCTTGAGGTCGGTCTCTTGTTTGGCAAACTCTTTGAGTTTGGGTAGGGTCATTCTTTTTAATTCTTTCAAATCCATAGGATGATTCCTTCCTTTGGCAAGCTATCTTCTGCTAACATATTTTGCCATAAAACCAAAACGGCGAACACCGCGTGAGATCCCCCCTTCCCACGCTTTTTGCTAAGGGAGGAATCGATACAGGCCACCACGAAATTTGCGGCGAACTTCGCCAACGACACACTCACGGCGCCCCACCAAACGGCCGGACACGTAGCGACTCGTGTGGAATTTTGCTAATAATCAGGCTGCATAAATTTTCCCTATCCCGTGCGCTCCCGAGTCAGCCTATGACCGATGCTCTTGAGCCTCCCCCTGCGTCAGGTGTAATGCGCGAAATCCGTGGCCTTCTCGAATTGCCCCGCCTCGCATTGAGGGTGCCGGATCTCGCGCGACAACCTCGCGGCCACGGGCAAACTGTACTTGTTCTTCCGGGATATGGTGCCGGTGACGGCTCCACTTCCCTTCTCAAGAGCTATTTGCGCCTGCTGGGGTATAGGGTCACCGGTTGGCACTTTGGGCGCAATTCCGGCGACGTAGCCGAGTTGCTGCCGCGATTGCTCAAACGCATCCTCTCCATTACTTATAAAACCCAGCAACCCATCCGGATTGTCGGCTGGAGTTTGGGAGGCTTTCTTGCCAGGGAAATCGCTCGCGAACGCCCCGACCTCGTCAATAGAATTATCACCTTGGGCACCCCCGTAATCGGTGGTCCCAAGTATACTGTCGTCGCTCCCATGTTTCGCCGCCGCGGCATCGACGTCGATGCCATTGAAGCGGAAATCGAACGGCGCAATCAGATACTGCTCCGCACACCGGTGACCGCCATCTATTCACGCGTCGATGCGGTGGTCACATGGCGTGCCTGCATCGATCATTTTGGATTGAACGTCGAGCATGTCGAGGTCAGGACAACCCACTTGGGCTTGGGCTTTTCACCCGATGTTTACAAAATTATTGCCCAACGGCTCGCTGACAATGATTCCCCATCGCTCCCGCCTTCGGTACCGATGGAGCGGAGACTTAACCGGCGCCTGGGTCGCCGACGTAATCTTTAAACCTACACGCCAGAGTGCTCTTGCAGAGAATCGGATGGAAACCCTTCTTCTAGTTCTTGCCTCTGTGCTGGTCGCCGCAGGACTAGCGGGCATTGTCCTGCCCGCTATACCCGGCCCTCCACTGCTTTTTGCCGGCCTTCTGCTGGCTGGCTGGGCCGAGAACTTCGCTTTCGTAGGGTTCCGCACGCTCCTCATACTAGGCGTGATCGCACTTATGACATACGGTGTGGATTTATGGGCGACGATGTTTGGCGCCAAAAGATTCGGCGCATCGAAGCGTGCCGTCATCGGCGCCATGCTAGGTCTCGTTGCCGGAATATTTATTGGTTTTCTCGGCGTCGTGTTCGGTCCCTTCATCGGCGCCGTCGTCGGCGAGCTTTCGGCTCGAAGAGGTCTTCCCGACGCTACCCGCGCGGGCATCGGCGCAACCATCGGACTAGTCTTGGGTGCCGCTTTGAAACTAGCCTTAGCCCTGGCCATGATTGGTATATTCGTTGTTGCTCGTTTTTGCTAATTCTTGAAGGGGGAAAGAGGTAAACTTTCCCAAAATGACCGATCACCATGATTTATCGCGGCGGCTGCCATTGCGGTGCGATTCAATTCCAGGTCGAAGCTCCTGAGCGGGTTCGGTGTGTAGATTGTAATTGTTCGATCTGCGTCAAATCCGGCTACCTCCACCTCATAGTGCCCCGGTCGAAATTCAAGCTCATCCGGGGCATAGAAGACTTCACAACCTACAGCTTTAATACAGGTGTAGCCCGGCATATGTTCTGCAAGACCTGCGGCATCAAGTCCTTTTATGTTCCCCGCTCCAATCCCGATGGCTTTGATGTCAACGTTCGCTGCCTAGAGCCGCAACCCAAGGAGTTGGTAATCGAAACGTTCGACGGTCAAAACTGGGAGCTCCATGCGGACGAACTGGCACACTTGAGCAAACCAAGCTGAGGAGCCGTTAGACACAAGGGCTACTGCCTAACCTCAGGAATCGTTAGCGCCAAGTTTGCCATATACAGTGGCCCCCTGTAGGGAAAATTGAAAGGAATAACTCGATGGTAGAGATCTTTGCCGCCATCCTGATTGCCATCTCGCTTGGTAAAATAATTGTCGTAACCCTAAACTGGCGGTGGTGGATCGATTTCATGAAACGATTTTATGCCAGTCCCAAAATTGTTTCATGGGTTTCCTTGGTTCTTGCCGTGAGCGTCCTTTACGGCTTGTTGAGTTCTGGCCTCACGATCGTTCAAATCCTCGCCGTCTGCTTATTTCTCGTCCTGATTTTTTTGATCGGAGTTGCTCCCTACGCACGCCCTGTAATTTCCTGGGCTGAGGGTCAAGATTTGGCCACAGTTTTAAATAACCAGTGGCTCTATATATTGGTTTGGATTGTACTATTGGCGTGGGGCACCTTGGAGCTGGCACTCTATTGAGACGTACTGAATGATGAGATCCGGGGCAGCGGGCTGAGAACCGAGTCGGACCCGCGCAATTTATTGATCTGGAGACAAAAGATTGCAATATAGGAGTGGCCCAGGCGCTTAGCAGCGCCTTATTGATGGTGAAACGCACACTCTAAGTGAAGCGTGCCCAATGCCTATGTGGCTTCGCCGAGGTCGCGGAATTTCAACAAGCACACCGCCAATGGGTCGAGGAAACGCATAGCCGCGAGATTGGGGGGCGAGGCGATCGCGGTTGGCAGTTTGGCTTTAGTTGACGAGGTGACGAGCCAGCTTGGGGTCAAAGCCATGCATCACGAAGTTGTGGAGGTGGGCGGGACGTATACACGGCGGGAACAAACGGAAGCTTACGCGGGCGATTTTGGCAGTGAAGGTGACGCGCTAATGCCCGACAACACGATCCCCTGGGAGAAAAACGCTAAAAGCACTGGCATTTAGCGTGGTCCGGCCCGTGGCCTTTCCGTGCACCTATGGGGAAGGGTTTTACTCGTGATGGTGCCGGGCGGCGGCCGAGATAGGCTGCGGGCTGTTAGGGAGATAGGCCGCCGACCCCGGCAGTGTTTGCCGGCCGCAGAGTTATTGACAAGGCGGAGTAGCTGGCGGATATTGCAACCGGTTCGGATTTCAGTGATGGAACCGCCTTAGGAGATAGGTCAAACGGCATTTTTCACCGCCAAAAACGGCTCACTTAATAGTTATGCCTGAATACCCGAATCTAGTAAGAAGCCGCCATGCCGATCATTTCAACGTTCTTCGGAATCATTATTCGAATGTATTTCGGAGATCATAACCCTCCGCACTTCCATGTCGAATTTCAGGGGGAGAAGGCAACGTATACATTTGACGGCGAGCTTCTTGCTGGAAGTATTTCCTCTGGAACAGCCCGCAAACTGGTAGCGATTGGGCTCGTGGTCACCGGCTCGAACTCATGATAAATTGGAGAAACATTGAGAAGGGACGCCCACTCAATCGAATTAAACCGTTGGAGTGATTTATGAGTTATCTGCCACAAGTGGTCGAAGCGCGTCATATAAGCGGCTTTGTCGTTTCAACTCGGTTCGATGATGGAACTGAGAAGGCCATTGATGTTTCTCAGTGGTTCAAAGGGCCGGTTTTTGAACCGCTTAAGGACCTGAAGCTTTTCAAGAAGTTCTTTATCGAAGCGGGAACGCTTGCATGGCCGAACGGTGTGGACATCGCTCCGGAAGCTTTGTACGCCGCGCGTGAGTCAACAAAGAAGAGGCATAACAAAAGGATGGAGTGAACGCGAAAAACACGTCGCTCACCCTAACGTTAGCCGTCGTAGCACGAGACTTTCCGGGTAACGTCATACCTGTTACTATCTGGGAGTGTGGGAGGAATTGAGCCATGAGAAAAATTTCCAAGGTCGAGGTCCTATCGGGGTATCGCCTCGACTTGGAATTTGATGACGGGATATCCGGAACTGTGGACCTCTCAGAGGCGGTTGGGAAAGGTGTGTTCGGCGTATGGCGTGACCCACTCGTTTTTGCGCAGGTTCGTATAGGTTCGTCGGGCGAACTGGTCTGGGGCGAAAAAGTTGATTTATGCCCTGATGCGCTTTACCTTAAGGTGACGGGCAAGAAACCTGAAGACATTTTTCCCGCGCTACGCGACCGGCCCACCCATGCCTGAGATCAGTCGTTTTTTCGGCATCGTCATCAAAATGTTCTTTGACGATCACAACCCACCGCATTTTCATGCGGAGTATGGAGGTGATCTTGCTTTGGTCGATATTCGGACTCTCGCAGTGTTTTCTGGAAGGTTGCCGCCCCGGGTAACGGGTCTTGTGATCGAGTGGGCGACGCTTCATCAACAGGAACTTCTCGCCGATTGGAATCGGGCGCGTGCGCGCGAGGAGCTCCAAAAGATCCCACCCCTGGAGTGAGAACGGCCAACCATTGGGTTGTGACGGTCGCGGCAGACGGGCCTCTCACCCAAAACGTTAGACCAACGAAGTTGCGCCGGAGGACAATCGTCTACACACTATGGGCGTGAGGTTCGAATGGGATCCGGCCAAAGCGGCAGCGAACCTACGCACTCACCGGGTCAGTTTCTTTGAGGAGGTCACTGTTTTGGAGGACGAATTTGCCCTGACCCGTGAAGATCCTGACGCGGTGGAAGAGCCGCGATTTGTGACTCTAGGCCTCAGTAACCTTGGAAATCTACTTGTCGTGGTTTACTCGTACCGCGAGCCGGATATCATCCGAGTGATTTCAGCTTGGAAGGCAAACAAACTTCAGAGGGTACTCTATGAAAAAGGTCGTAGCTGAAAAGTACCGCGATATCGACTTCTCGCGTGCGAAGCGTGGTCCCGTCGTTAAACCGGAGCCGGGAAAGACGAAGATTTCCATCCGGCTGGACAACGCCGTCCTGGAATATTTTCGGCGTCTCGTAGACACAGCAGGGGGAGGGAACTACCAGACCCTTATCAACGACGCCCTGCTTGAGTATGTCCATCGCCGTTCGACCCTCGACATCGTGCCCCAGGCAGTAAGAGAGGAACTCGCTCCCTACAGCATCGCACTCCAGCCGACGCGCCGAGGGCGCCGCTGATCGCGATCGTTTGGCTCCACACATGTAAATTTGGGGGCAGACCTTTTTGACATTTTGGATCGTCGCCCTTTCTGAGTGCATTGCTCAACTTCTCCACTGCCCTTTGCAGGAATATTGAAAGGGAGTCTTTTCACGTAACAGCATGGCCTTGGAGCGCTGTCTATCTGCCTGTGGCTCTTGGAGATCCACCAGTGAGAATCTCTCTCACTGCCCAAGAGCTTCGAGATTGTTCCCTACTCCGCTCGGGTTGTAAGCTCGATTTTGTAACCGTTGGGATCTTCCAAAAAGGCAATGGCATTGCTGCCGGTGCCGTGCTTCATGGGGCCTGGCTCCCTTGTAATCCTTATTCCCTTGGCTCGCAGCTCATCACAGAACTTGTAGACATCGGGAACACCTAGTGCGATATGCCCGAAACCGTTGCCGATCTCATACTCGTGGGTATCCCAGTTGTAAGTTAACTCGATGACGGCGTCGGTTTCCTCCGAGCCATATCCGACAAAGGTATTGGTAAACCGGCCCGATGGATATTCCCTCGATTTCAAAACCTTCATACCAAGCGCATCGCAATAAAACTTCAGACTCTCATCGAGATTATTGACCCGGATCATGGTATGCACGATTCTCATCGCTTCCCCCTTTTTGATTAACGATTTAAAGCTTCGACAATCAAGACCGTAAGATTCATTCCATCGCCCGGGCAAAACCCCGCAGGGTTTCTTCGCGGCTCTCCCCCGGGGCGCTGTAAGGTATAATCGCGATTTGCTGGATTCCGGTTTTTCTGATGCGCTCGATCCGCTCGCGGCATTCGGCCACCGTACCGGCAATGGCGAACTTGTCCACCAGCCAGTCGGGGATTACATCGGCGTGGTTCGCCTGCTGGTCCATGTGGTGGTAGTAGTCGTAGGTCTTGCGGATTTCCTCCAAGACTTTTTGCTCTTTGGGATCGAGCACGTAGGGAAGCGGATGGGCAACGACACGCGCGACATGGGCCTTCACGGCGTCTTTGGCCGGCGCTTTGTCGGATACCGCGCAGGGTACCCAGAGAACTAAATTAATGTCCTCAATTTTTCGTCCCGCCGTTTTGGCCCCCACTACGATCTTTTCTTTGGCATGAACGATATATTCGTCCGCGACGCCCACCAGAACGATAATCCCGTCGGCGATCCGTCCGCAAAGCTCCAGCATCTTCGGCCCGCTGGCGGCGATGTAAAGGGGAACGCTATTTTTGCAGGGATGCAGCAGGTGGATCTTGCCCGTCTCCAGTTGGACTTCTTTGCCAGCGAAGAGATCACGCATCTGCTGCATCGTTTTCTCGAAAAAAGCGAGCTTCGCCGGTTTCATCCCCATGGTTTCCACGGAGCTATCACCCAATCCGATGCCGACAATCATCCGTCCCGGCGCATATTCCTCCAGGGTCGCATAGGCGCTGGCCACCACGGAGGGATGGCGCGTTAAAGGATTGGTCACCCCGGTGCCGATTTTGACCCTCGTCGTATGCAACGCGACGGCGGCCATGTTGACGTAGGCCTCGCGCCAGATGAGGTGGGAGTCTCCCACCCAGATATGGCTAAAGCCCAGCTCTTCGGAGAGCTGGGCAAGCTGAATCATTTTCCCAAGAGGCTCCGTAGGAAAGAGCCCGACGCCAAATTCAAAAGGACTCACGAGTTACCCTTTCTCAACAGCATGATTCGCTGGCGACTCGCTCGGGCGGCGGCGTTTGCTGGCTGCGGCCGGCAACCCGAATCTCCCCATCGATAATGACCGTGGATATGCCCGGCAAATCGCCCTTGGCAAACGAGTCGAGCCCATCTTTGGCGACCGAGCCCGTGATCTTGTGAAGCAGAACCATGTCCGCCGGCCATCCTTCTTCGAGTATGCCGATGTCGAGCCCATGGGCGCGCCCGACATTTCCGGTGGCCATACAGATGGTTCTTTCCGGCGGCACTTCGCCCACGGATGAAATGAAAGCGATCTCGCGCAAGATACCCCGCGGTATTATTCCCGTTCCTCCCGGCGTATCCGTGCCGATGAGCACACGGTCATATATTCCCTTGGACTTGACGGTGCCAATGAGGCTAAGCGCCAAGCGGTAATTGCCCGAGCTGCAAATCTCGACGAAACAGCTCGTCTCGTTGGCGATGCGGAGCATCTCTGTTTCCGCCATCGGGATCGGCCCGCCGGTAATATGTCCGATGATGTCCGGATCGATCTTTTTGACGATGTCCCAGCCTGCCACCTGGCTCACGCCGGAACGCGACACCCCGCCGGAATGAATCTTGACCTTTATTCCACGCGCGCGCGCCCAACTCACGTAGCGTTCGGCTTCGCCATTTGGCAGCAAACTATAATCGTAGAAAATGAATTTGACCAGTTTAATCCCCAACGCGGCGATCTCAGCGAAATCTTTTTCCGTGAGTCCCGGGACCAAAAGCAGCGTGCCGGCAAAGACCTTGACACCGGAGGGGCGCAGGTTGTCGTAACAGCGCTTGGTGACGATGGCTACCGACAGCGCCGTGCGCGCATCCGGCGGCAGCGGCAGGCCGGGCAGGTGCAGCTCCCCGGCGGAGATCAGCGCCGTAACCCCACCGTGCATGTAGTTGGTAATCCAACCGAGGGAGTTTTGCGCCGGCGTGTACTCGCCAATCGATGGATGGGAGTGGGAGTCGATGAGCCCGGGAATCGCGGTGATGCCATCGGCGTCGATGACGCGATCGGCCTGGCGCTTGATCCCGTTACCGATCTCCCGGATCACACCGCCATCGATAAAAACCGAGTCCGCGGGTCGCAGCGGATTTTTCAAATCCCCGGTAACCAGCGTGCCGATATTTTTAATCAGTATCGATGCCATAGATATCAGCCCTCGCGGGAACTATATCAAAGTGTCTCGGTGAGTAAACCCTGTACGCCCCTTGGCATACTATTGCACGCAGCTGATGAATGGCAATCTCACGGCAGCGATCAGGAACCGAAAGCAACGCGCAGAATTTGTTTTATGGCGTCTGCCGAAACCTCGTCCATACGTCCAGAACCGACCACTGGGATGGTTTTTTGAATCTGTGTCTCCCAGCCAATGGCGCCATTGTCGATGCGCACGAGTCTCATTTCCACCCAAGTTCTTAGCGGTGCGCGCGTGTCGGCGCTCCATCGGCGGATGTCGGAAAGTAGTAACCAGCCCGAAAGATTTACCGTGCGCGCATGGGTCGCCGCACTTCGCGCCTCGAAGGGCAATGACTGTAGCCGCACATCGCGCTCTTCCGGAAACGCCACGGAAACCTTTCTTTGCTCCAACTCACGTTTCATCGATCCGCGCAGGAGATCCATCACCGTCGGCCGATAATCTGGAGAAATTTTACCGGCCATTTCACCAAGGGAGCGTAAAGGATTGCTGCCAGGCAGACGTAAATCTCTGCCGGTGCTATTGCGCACTGACGCAAGCCAGATCGGATTCTGCCCTAACGCTTGCATGTCGAGTGGGACCTGGGCCTTTTGTATGCCGCAGCCGACGCCCATAATAAATAGCCCAGCCACTAAAGCGGTCGCACCGTGGCTTTTCCCTGCGATCAGCTGAATCGTGTAGACGATGAAAATCACCGCGCAGCCCAACGCCACATCAGTCGGACCGAGCGGTAAATCCAAACGCACGGACAGATAAAAACCAAAGATCGCGATGAACAGGCCGATGAGCGAAGAAATCGTCAGAAAAGAACTCATACCACGGGCTAAGGCACGTGCCGCAAGTGGCGGCAGCACCATGAAGCCAAACACCAATAGCGGTCCCGCCATGATAACGCCGACGGCGATGCTCAAGCCGCACAGCACATAGAGCCAAAAGCTCCACAGCGTCCTTCCGCCGGTCAGTAAGAACGAGAGATCGCGGTCGAACGAGTTCAACAGAAACTCCCGGCGGAACAGTACCAGCCCGGCGTAGACGGCGACGTAAACGATCGCCAGGAGCTTTAACTCTTCCTTCGACAGCGAAATCACTTCACCCTTGAGCAGGTTAAGAATTTCCAACTCCCCGGCGGGATTGAAAACGACAAACAAAATGGTCAGGGCCGAGGCGAAAGCGTAGGCGGCCGCCAGCCGCCCGTCAGGCGATCCCGTTGAGTGACGGTCGAGGTACGCGAGAAGCCCCATACCGACGAGCGTAAACACCAGCGAACCGACCATCGCCAACAGCCTCTCGCCTCCCGTGCCATGACTCAAGCCCGCGGCATGAGACATCCAAAAGGTGAAGGCCACGCCGCAGGCGGCAATTTGCGGTAGCGTCAAACCAAGAAAAATTCGCCGGCGTAACATCAAATGAGCCCCCACCAGCGGGCAAACGAACGCGAGAATTGCGCTGCCGAGTAATGCCGGGAAAAGCAAGAACGACGGACTGAAAATGTCAAAAAAACTCACCACGGATGATCTGCAACCGCTCCTTCCTCCCAACCAATCCGGCCGCCGTCGATGCGGAGCACCCTTTCCGTGACGCTCCGCACCATGCGTAGGTCGTGACTGGAAAAGAAGATGGCCTTCCCCTCTTGCTGGCTCAGATTGCCTAAGAGAGCGCCGATGGCTTTTTGCGAGTCGGGATCGCAACCCGCCAAGGGCTCGTCCAGAACGAGTATCTTTGGACCGACCATGAGCGCGCGCGCTATGAGAATGCGCTGGCGCTGTCCGCCAGACAGTGAGAAGAACAAACGTCTAGCAAGATGGCTGAGTCCGACTTGCTGTAAAACGCTTTCCAGACGATTTCGTTCTTGAGCCGGCATTCCCTGGTACGGATTGACACGGCCGTAACCGCCCATTTCCACCACTTCGCGGGCGGTGATCGGAAACGTCGAGTCAAGTACCGTGCTCTGCGGCACGTAGCCGAATTCACTTAGCGTGCAGTTGCGCGTCAGCGTGCCGCTCAGCACGGGCAAAAAACCGAGAATGGTGCGGAACAATGTCGTCTTGCCCGACCCGTTCGGCCCGGCGATCGCGATCAAATCGCCGGAATGCAATGCGAGGTCGACATCCTCAAGTATCGCGCCATCTTCGTATCCGAGATTCGCTCGATGAAGACTAAGCAACGCGGGTGAGCTAACCATTCGAACACCCGCATGGGTCGTGCATGCTTTCGATCAATGATGTTTACCCCTTTTTCACAGCCGCGAGCAAGCTTCGCACATTGTGATCGATAAACCTAATGTAGCTATCTGTTTCCGGCGAGCCGCCGGCGATGCTTTGCAGGCGCACAACCCTCGCGCCCGTTTGGTTCGCCAGCTGCCGGGGAAAACGGTCGCTCTGCGCCCCGTAAATGATCAACTGAGCCTTTTCTTGTTGCATCTTCTGAGCGAGCGAGACCAAATGATTCGGCGTCGGTTCGATCCCCGGCTTGAGTTCGATCATGCCGATCTGCTGCAAGCCGAAGCGATTGGCAAAATACGACCACTCGACGTGGTAGGTAACAATCTTGACTCCCTTGAGCGGCGCGGCCATGCTTTGCCAGCGCGCCATCGCTTTGTCTAACTCGCCTAGGTAGGCGTTTAGATTTTTCTCGAACACTGCCTTGTGCTGCGGATAGTTGCGCGATAAGCCGTCGGCGATATTGCGCGCGATGATTTTGCCGCCAAGGGGATCGAGGTTGTAGTGGGGGTTGCCCTTTGGGTGCACATCGCCCTCCGAGCGGTCGACGGTTCCCGGAACTTCCAAAACGTTGATTCCGTTCGAACAATCGATATTGGCCGATTGGCCGGGTAGGATTCTTGAATTGTTGGCAACCTCCAACAACGCCGGCAACCATGATCTTTCCAAATCCAACCCCATTTGGACTAGAATGACGGCGCGATTCAGCTTGGGCACAAAACTCGGCTTTATCGGCACTGCATGCATGAACTCCACGCCTCGGGTAAGGCTTTCGACATCCACTAGCTCTTTGCCGATCTGTTTGGTGATATCGGCCAATTCTGGGGTCGTCGTGATGACTCTAATGGGCTGGGCATAGGAACTTGCCTGGAGTCCAAAGAAAAGCGCCACAAGCGATAGACTACAAAGAAAGATTCTTCGGTTTATATTCATAAGTGGATCTCCTGTTCTGCAAAATCTTAACGATTTCGAAAGCCGTGGGTATGGCTGCCGAGCACCGTGGTCCATTGCAAAAAGAACTGATTACCACGCTCGGTTTTGGCCTCTCGTACCTTGTCATCGAGATAGCTGTACTGAAAACGCAGCCGATTAAACTCACTTAAATTCCAGGTTAGAAATGGGGAATAGCTTTTGGTTTTTTTGGCCGGGGCGTCAATGCTGGGCGCGTAGTCAAAGAGAAAACCCGTCGACCAATTCTTGTTGAGCTTGAGGTCGCCGTAAGTGTAGCCGCCGTAGGATCGTCGGCGTTTGCCGACAATACTCCCGTCCTCAAGCTCCAACGATCGCCTTTCACTGTTGGTAAACAACTCGGTGCCCCAGATAAAGCCTTGATAGAGTGTACTGTCGAGAGGTTGGTAACGATAGGTAAAATCGACGCCGGCTAGACTCCGATCGCTTCCAAAAGTGTCGCTAAGGCGCACCGATGGAGTGTAGGCCAAAGTCGACCCCACCTCGATACCTTGATTATCGGTAAGATCGAAGTAGGTATGGAGTCGCCCCAGGTAGGTGAAACGACTCCATGAACGTGACTTGCTGTTGTCTAACCGTTCGTTTTCAGCGCCGAGCTTATTGTAGCCGCCCATGGTTCCTCTAAGAAAGAAAGGCGTGGGGAAAAGATAATTTAGCTCGATACCATCGGCCTTGGATTCTCCTCCGACCATCCGCTCCAAAGACAACGGAGTGTTGACGAACGCATACTCATGGGGATGAAATTTGGCTAATCGCCCGAAGTCGGCGAAAAAACGCCCCGCGCGACTTTGCAAGTTCCACGGTAAAGCCGTCGTGACCATGGCGGCTTCCTCAACTTCTACGCCTTCTTTGCCGCCAGTGATAAAAGCATAACCACGCGCGTAAGGGTCTATCGAAGCTGAAATTCCCAATTCCGCGCTGCGGAAATTGAAATCGCCGCCCGCTTTGGCACGGTGCTCAGCGGTGGCATCGATGGACATACCGATGGCGGGGTTGAGGATTGACGGCGCGCTTTGCACTGATTTGACTGATTTCTCCACCTGTCCGACTCTGGCCGAATTGACGGCTTTCTCTTTCTCTAACTGATCGATACGCGAAAGCGCCTTCTGCAACTGCTGTTGCATGTCCCTCATGAGCACCTTGAGGGATTCAATTTCGGTAACTTGAGAGAAACCAGGTTGCGCAATTAATAACAAAAATAAGGCGTAACCAAAGGCATGAAACCCTTTTTTTGCGAGTATAGAATTCATGAAACTCCTCCCAAAATACAACATAATTCCCTGCCCTTAACGGAAGGGACAGTGAATCTAATCTGAGAACAACTAGGGATTGACTAGAGGGAGGCTTGGGAAGGGGGAGCGCGAATGTGACGGTCAAACATCCTGAAGGTACCGGGCCAATCTTTTTGGCCAACCTGAACGGGTTGGACATCGATGACCGGGACGCCTGTCACCAGCACGGGCGCAAGGCCCGTCTGCGTTTTATTGCCATGGAAACAACTGCACTCTTTGGCGAGTTGTGGAGCAACGGTGGGCGAATGGAAATGAAGCGGCAAAAAGAAAACAAACAACAGGATTCCGGCGCTCACAAAGCGTCGGATATTGTTCGGTTTCACACGGGAAATGAACAGGGTTCCGAACCAATCCAATGTAATGCTCAAGGTCATGGCAGCAATCATCTTTGGCAGCGTTGGCACAAGCCGAAGAAGCGCAAGTCATGCCGCGTCACTTTGAAACGAAAGCGGCGGCGGATCAGTTTTTCGACATCTGCTATTGCACAGTCTTCGAAATCTTCCGTCTTGCCGCACTGTCGACAAATCAAGTGATGATGGTGCTCGCGATAATTATCGGAAAGCTCATACCGCCGTCCTTCCAGGACATGATCGACTTCCGTCAAAATCCCCAGACGGCAAAAAAGCGCAATGGTTCGGTAGACGGAGGCTAAATTAACACGGTCGGGCAGTTGACTGTGCACGGTCGCCGGGGTCAACGGCTTGTGGTCGTTCAGAAACACTTCCAGGACCAACCGCCGCGGCTCTGTCTGGCTAAGCCCTTGCGCAATAAGTGTCTGTTGAATGACATTGGAGGCTTTACTCGAGCCTTCTGAATTACGTCGCCGCGCGCGAAATTCAATCTCTCCGCTAGGTCTCTTCAGTTCTTTTTCGCTCAGATCCAACACTGCGACCTTAATCTCTTCGTTCTCCGCACTCCCGTCCCAGGACAAAACAATTACCGCAAAACCGCGACGATTCTTCCCAAAGCTCCTTGCTCAATGACAAACCCGCTCCTCCGAGGAGGGAGACCACGTTTACTAACGAATAGATCCAAGTTCCGCCTGCCCTAATTCGAACCGCTATCTTGGCCAATAATTGCGAATGACTTGCAATTAACAATGCGCCGTGAAAATGTCAAGAACTTTTTTGTCTGGTCTTCTTATCCGCAAACTCAGGACCCCCTTTCAAGCGGCATGCGCGCCAGGGAAACGGTGAGACGGCGATACCCAAGGGCGTCCGAAGGGAATAGCTTTGTGGAAATGTCTTTTTTGTCTGGCTTCTTTTTCGAAACTGATTGCGGGAAGAGCTTGGCTTAAGATGAAACCGCAGCCTTAGGTTCCAATCTCGGATTTCAGCAAGCGCCACCAGTGGAGGATATCGTGATGAGAGCGTTGTTTAATACGGGGAGACTGTATAAAGAAATCAATAAGTCCGCCGATCTTGTGGCATCTCAAAATTGCGCCGGGGTGGGCTCCAGATGTCGCCCCGTTCCCGGTTCATAAATTGTGAGAAACAATGGCACCTGCCGGCGCCGCCGAAATATTTAGCATTGGCCGATTCGCACTCCTCCAAAGAGTTATAAAAATTCGAGTCTCGAAATTCCGATTCTGCCATGTCCCTTCCCGGCGGATGGATATGGCAGCTCTCCAAACGTGCAATGAACTGCGAACTCATTACGATGTAGACTGCGGCGGATATAACGAAATTGACTGCGAAAGTCATGAAACAAAGGACGCTATGTTGGCCGTCATCGCCACCCCCTCTATACGCGCACGCTCAGTCCGTCCGAAAGCGCTCTGCGATAGGCCTTCCACGCAGGGACTAACCCCACGACCAATCCCGCCAGGACCACGACGCTGACATAGAAATGCTCGGTCGCGCTCAGAGCCTTGAGCGGCAGATGCAGGCCAAATTGCTGTTCCATTATAGATTGCAGCACGATCACGAGACCGTAAACCAAGCCGATGCCTAAAAGACTTCCCACCAGCGCAAGCAAACCGGATTCGAGAGCGAGAAGAAACATGATCTTCAACGGACCAACTCCAACCGCCCTGAGAATGGCGACCTCTCTCCGCCGCTCGTTGAGCGATGTGTAAAGCGCCATCAACATGCCGATGAGGCCGACCACGACGACAAACAAGGCGACGATTCTGAGCACCTGCTCGCCGTAGCTGATGCCGTTCCACAGTTCGCTCAAGGCAACCCCCGGAATAACGGCCATCAACGGCTCTTCGGGAAAGGTATTGATTTGCCTCTGAAGACCGAGGGTTTGCACCCTTCCTTTGGTTCGCAGCAGGAAAGCCGTGACTTGCTCTATTTTTAGGTCCTCCTTTTTGATTTGCTCCGCCGGAACGGCTTGCCCCTTGAGCGGCGGAGCCCCCTTCTTCCAGTCGATGTGCATCGCTTCGACGCCTTCGAGGGTCATATAAAGAGAACGGTCCACCGGTGTGCGTGTGGGTTTTAAAATGCCGACGATCGTAAATGGCTTATCGTCGTGATCCATGATGCCCCGGGCGCTCGTGATGCCATGGGTAATTACGACTTTTGTCCCCAGACGGTAGCCCAATCGCTCGGCGACATCGCTCCCCAGCGCGGCGTCGAAAATCTCGGTGGGGGCGCGGCCTTGTTCGAACTCTATGCGCCGCTCCTGGCGGTAACGGTACTGGCGGTAGAAATCTTCGTTGGTGCCCACCACCCGAAAACCGCGATGGCTGTCGCCCAGTGAAATGGGAATGGTCCACGCCACGGCAGGATGGTTTTTGATCTTCTCGTAGGATTGATAGCTCACGTTGCCGGTGGGCGAGCCCATGTGAAATACTGTGTAGAGAAGCAGCTGAATCGGTGCGCCGCGGGCGCCTACTATAAGGTCCGTCTGGCTAATCGTGTTAGAAAAACTCTCCCGGGCACCGACGCGGATATGCTCGATGCCGACCCAGAGACTCACGCTCAGGGCCAAGGACAACAAGGTGAGAATCGAAGTAAGCTTGCGGTTCTTGAGGGAGCGGTAAGCGAGAGAGAGAAGCATGAGATTAAGCTTCGTTGATCTCGGCCAAGGAAATGGCGCGATCGAAGAGCGGCATCATGCGGCGATCATGACTGACGAACAGAAGAGTCGAGCCGATCTCGCGACAATGGGTAAAGAGCAAATCGAGAAAGTTTTCGCGCTGGTCCTCATCGAGCGACGAAGTCGGTTCGTCGGCGACAATCAGCTCGGGGGATCCGAGCAAGGCACGCCCGGCGGCCACCCGCTGCTGCTGCCCGACGCTCAGGTCCGTGACCTTTTCGGAAATTAGCGCGCCGATCCCCAGCCGCTGCGCCATTTTCGTCGCTGCTTCTTTTAACGGTATGCCCCGCAAACGCCCGCCTCGCTCCCGACTGATGCGGCACGGAAGCATGATATTTTCCAGGACGTCGAGATAGGGAATGAGATTGAACATTTGAAAGATATAGCCGATATGGGCGCCGCGCAGAGCATCCCTCGCCGGCCCCGAAAGACGCGCAAGGTCCTGACCGAGGATTTTAACGCTCCCCTCATCGGCTTTGAGGACCCCGGAAAGAATCCCCAACAGAGTGGTTTTCCCGCTCCCGCTGGGGCCGTGGATAAATACCTTGTGACCTCTGGCGATTGTCAACTCCGGAATCTTGAGAATCGCCTTGGGCGGACGATAGGAAAACACCATATTCTGGATGTCGACGGCGCAGTCCATCGCGCTTAAAGCCTGACCTCTCCCTTGTCCTTCTTAATGGTGGCGCCGGATTGGCCGGAGTCGCTCAGTACCTGAACTTTGATCTCCTGGATGCGCGGAAATGCTTTGGTGACACCGAACCGGACGCGACTTCCGGTAAGGGGTTGAGCGCACGCCGCCGTAAAGGTCCCATGGACTTCGCGATGCTCGCCGATTTTCTTTTGCTCTTTTTGGCCGCGACTCACTTTGCCCGGTTCATCCTTGGCCGCCGCGGTTTTTTCCTCAACGATCATCGTTTTCATCGGGGAAAACGTACAACTGAACTTGGCATCGAACACGACCATTTGCTCTTTGTATTTTTGCAGTCGTTCCAAAGCCGCGTCGCGTTTCTTTTTATCGCTCTCGCTTTTCGCTTCATGCTCGAAGCCGATGATGCCCTCGGCTGGGGCGCGAATTTCCACCACCGCCTTTGCCCCTTCTATGACGATGTTGATCTCCGCCACGCCATGCACATGGGCCCCATGCTGCCTCGTTGCCGCCGCATTGACGCTCCCCGAAACCGACACGAACATTATTAGGGTGAGCGCAGCGGTCCCATGAATGCCGCGCGTCACGGAGTCTTCTTGTCGGGTCGGTAAGGCTCAACAACGAGTCCCGTCATGAAATACGAAGCTTCGGTGTACATGTTTTGCGTCCGTTGAATTTTTAACTGCCCCCGGGCCCACACCGGATCATAGAAATTGACCGGAACTTTTTTGCCTTTCTCCATCTTGACATGAACGATCAAGTTGGGCGGCGGAGCGGGCACGTGAATACATGCCATGGGAAAAGGAACCAAGAGGAATTCCGAGACGGACTGCTCGTTATCTTCCAAAGGGATTATAAATCCAGGGACCCGAACCAAGGTGCCGTCGAGCTTTTTAAGAGCCGGCGGCATCGCGCCGGTGTGGAGATCCAACTGCTGCAGATCCTCCCACATCAACGTGGTGATCTTGTCCGTATTCGCAGAGGCTTCGGTGACACCTGCCGTCAGGTTCTCTCCGACGCTCTTATCCACACGAGCGGTGGGAGATACTAAAACTGCGAGGGCCGCACAAAAAACGATTAATGGCAAGCTAGATTTCATCAGCGCTCTTCCTTTTTGCTTTCCACGAGGGCAACGGTAATGCAAATGGCATTCGTTGCCTGCGGGTACCCGTCACGCGGCACTGAATATTTTCAACCGGCTCCAGTAAAGCCCATCCGACACCAATCTTTCGGCCGGACGCACCCCTTCAAGATTCCCAGCGATTAAAAAACCTTCGATGCTAAAAAACTGGCGGAGCACGAATAGAACTCGGGCGCGTGGCCAAAGAACCCAACCCGTGCTGCAAATGAATCCGCAGGATCTGGTAGGCAAATAACGGAATCCCGATCGCGGGCTCGGTGGCGAGCCCTATGTGATTTTTGGCGCCAAGGAGACAACTGCACTCTTTGGTAATTTGTGGAGCGAGTGTGCGCGCATGGAAATGAAGCGGCAGGGTGAAAATTGTCAAAAATAAAAATATGGCGAGAATTCGCCAACCAAAGCCGTATTTGGGCAGGAAGACAAGACCGGGCATGAATGTTAGATACCCGACAAAGCCCGTACTGTCAATCAATTTACGTCATAGGGGCAGCTCCTTTGTGCTGGCAACTATTCGTTATTATTAAATATTCGAGCCAGACCCTCGGTTTCGTTAAAAGCATTCCATCACTGCGAAAAATGAGCTTTTACAGTAAACGGCCTCCCATCTGCGGTAAACCTCTCTGTCGTACCTGCGTCTAAGGCTTAATAGGTTGGCGAAATTTGAGTACGGAGATTGAAGGAAAAATGGTACACAAGTGGAACGCGGTAGTGGAGACTGGGAACCCGGCCGCGGCAGGGAAACTCACGTCGGCCCACAAGCATGAAGCGCACCGCGATTTGCGCGCGTCGTGCCGCAATCCCAGGGATGCATCGAAGTAAGCGGAGGCTGATTTGACTCCTCTAGGGTCGGCAGCATTGGAATTTCCGCCGACCGCTCCTTGCATTTCAGGGTGCGAAATTTTGAGCCATAGGAGTCCGCTTGTGAATCCAGGGGATGAGGAGCTGGTCGGCCTCGCCCAGCGCGGCGATGCTAAAGCATTTGAGGAACTGGTGGAACGATACAAACAAAAGGCTTACCGCATCGCCTTTGACTTTGCCCGCGACCGGGAGGAAGCGAAAGATTTATCGCAGGAGGCGTTTTTACGTGTCTATACCCATCTGCGCAGCTTCGACGGGCGTTCGAGTTTTTATACCTGGTTCTATCGCATACTGGTCAACATTTGCCTGGACTATCGGCGGCGCAAAAAACGGGCCTCGGCCGAGGAGTTCGATGAAGCAGCGGAACGGCGGATGGAATCAAGCTCGCTAAGCGTACCCCCTGTCGCCCCCGAGCAGCACGCCATCGCCGGGCAGATGTCGCGTAAGGTCGGCGCGGCGCTGGAAGCGTTACCGGCGAAACAACGAACCGCTTTCATATTAAAAAACCATCAGGGGCTTTCGATAAAAGAAATTGCCGTTACCATGCAGACAGCGGAAGGTACCGTTAAAGTTCATCTGCATCGCGCGGTCGCCGCGCTTCGGCAACGCCTGGCGGAGTTCGCCTAGGAGGTGATGATGCCGCAACATAACGAGTCAACGTTGGCCGTTTGTGAACGACTCGAAGCGGATTTGGTGTTGCACTACTACGGCGAACTGGAAGGAGCGGCGGAGAGTCGCATCGAAACCCATTTACGGAGCTGCGAGCCCTGCCGGCGCTATCTACAAGAGATGCGGTCGATTCTCCCTTTGACCGTGCAATCCGACGAGCCGCCCCAATCCTTCTGGATCGATTACAATCGGGAGCTGCGCCATAAATTGTCGGAAGCGAAACAGAACAAATTTGGCTGGCGTCATATCCCGTCTCTTTTTCAGTCATGGACGCTCCCGGCGCTGGCCGCTGCGGCCGTGGTGATCCTGGCTCTGACATTCACCCTGGGCCGGGGTCCGTGGCTCGCTCCGGACGCGCCGATGAGCGAAGAGATATTTCTAGAGGTGCTTCCGCTGGCAGAGAATCTGGAGTTTTATAGGACCATGGAGGTTCTCGATGCGATGGATCTTTTGGAGTTTATGGGCAGCCAAGCGAAATCTGCGGCCTGATGAGATAACCGCCCGTGATCCGACCAAGCTGGTTGTTGCTTCTGATGTTTTTGAGCGTGCCAAACGCCTACGGCGCCACTCGCGATAGCGAGCGGCCGGACCGGGAAATGTTAAGGATGATGGAGTTTTTACGGGAAATGGAAATGATGAAACAGATGGAAATCTTGCGAGACCTCAATCAGGTCGAGATCGTCGGAGACACGATTCGGGAGACTCCCGCTCAAAAGTCGCCGGCGGCGAAGAAAAGGGAGGGAGTCAGGTGAAGCGATATTCGGCGCGCTTGGCTTTGCTTTTGCTATTGTTTTCACCCCTGGCCACGGTGTGGAGCCAGACATCGCTGCCAAGGGAGATGTTGGCCCAAAACGAGCAGGAGGCTCTTGAGCGTTGGCAGCGTATGAAACCGGAGGAGAAACAGGACCTCCGGGACCGATACCAGCGTTGGAAGTCCCTGGCGCCCAGGGACCAAGAGGAGCTAAAAAAAAGATTCGACAACTGGCGCCAACTATCACCCGATGAGAAAACCATGATACGGCGCAACTACGAGCGTTGGGAAAAATTTTCCCCGGACCAGCGGGAGCGACTTAAGGAGCGTTGGCAGCGTTGGCGCGAATTGTCGCCAGAGCGACGCGAAGCTCTAAGGCGCCGGCTTGAAGAATTTCGGGAGCTTTCACCGGAACAAAAACAAGAACTACGCCAGAAGTTGCAGGAGCGACGCGGACAATTGTCCCATGAGGAAAAACAACAGGCGCGGGAACGCATGCGTGAAAGACTCAACGGACTTTCAGCGGAACAAAAACGGGAATTGCGCGAACGGTTCAAGGAAAAGCCGCGTCGCCAAAAGAGCCAGGAATAGGCAACCCAAAGGAGAAAAACCATGATGTATAAAACGACAATCCCATGTTTTATGGCTGCGCTGTTGCTGGTGGCGCTGACCGCGCACGCCGAAACCCAGGCTGGACCCGGGCGCCATAAGGGATTTCACGGCGGCCGGATGTTCGAGTCTTTACAACTCAGCGAAACGCAAGAAACGGAGATCAAGAATCTTTTTGCCTCCAGCCGGGAAAATTTGCGCCCCTTGCATCAACAACTACGGGAGTTGGGGGATCTCTTGAGGAGCGTAGCCGAGTCTCAACCCTTCAACGAAACTCAGGTACGTTACCAGGCGCAAGAGCTAGCCAGAGTGCAAGCAGAACTGATGGTGGCGCGGGCTGCGTTGATGAGCCAAGTGTCCGGCTTGCTGACCCCGGAGCAGCGGGCCCAGTGGAAAAATCTAAGGGAGCAAAGAAAACAGCGGTTCAAGGAAAAGTTCGAAGGACGCCGCAATCATCCCCAAGTCCAGCCCGGCTAGTTCCCTCGTCGCCGCCGGCAAAGAAAGGTATAATGCTATGAGCATGGCGCTTACCCACGAACAAAAGGTTATCCATTTCTTGAACCGCACCGGTTTCGGCCCCACGTCGGAAGAAGTGCGGAAAGCCCGCCGTGTGGGAATCGCCGCCTATCTCGAAGAGCAGCTCCACCCCGAGAATATTCCCGATGCCCTAATCGAAGAGAAGGTCGCTGCGCTAAAAACCATACGGCTAAGCAGTCGCGAGCTCATTGAATTGTACCCTCAACCTAATGCAGCGCGCCAGCAGGCCATGCAGACGGGCATGATGGCCCAACCGCAGATGGAGGGTCCACGGGTCGTCATTCTCGAGCTCCAGCAAGCACGGCTGCTGCGCGCCATATACAGCCGACGCCAGCTCTACGAGGTCATGGTTGATTTTTGGAGCAATCACTTCAATATATTTGCCGCCAAAGGGGCCGATCGCTGGCTGACGACCGCTTATGACCGCGATACTATTCGGCCCAACGCCATGGGACGATTTCGCGATCTTCTGCTCGCCACGGCGCAAAGCCCCGCGATGCTCTTCTACCTTGACAATTGGATGAGCGTCAGTCCGACTATTGCCACTGCACGATTGGGGCCCAACAACTTGAGGCGTGGATTGAATGAAAACTACGCCCGCGAACTCATGGAGCTTCATACTCTTGGCGTGGACGGCGGCTATACGCAAAAGGATGTTCATGAAGTCGCTCGTTGCTTTACAGGGTGGACAATTGTGCGACCCCGCGGCGATGGCCGGTTTCGCTATGAGCCCCGGCTCCACGATGAGGGGTCCAAGACGGTACTTGGCATAAAGATCCCGGCAGGCGGCGGCATGGACGACGGGCTGCAAGTCATTGACCTATTGGCGCGCCATCCTTCGACGGCCCGGTTTATATCTTTAAAGTTAGCGCGTCGCTTTATCGCCGATGACCCGCCACCATCCATCGTCAACAAAGCGGCGGAGACCTTCCGCCGCAGCAGCGGCGATATCCCCAGCGTGCTTCGCACGATCATCGATTCGCCGGAATTTTTTTCCCGTGACGCCTATCAGGGAAAAGTCAAAAAGCCGCTGGAGTTTGTCGCCAGCGCGCTCCGTTTGACGGCCGCCGAGACTCAGATCACCCGTCAGCTCTTGCGTTACCTCGGCCGCATGGGCGAGCCGCTCTTTTTGGCCCAACCGCCCACCGGTTTTCCCGATACCGCAAGTTCTTGGATCAGCGCGGACATGCTGCTTACGCGGATCAACTTCGCCAGCGATCTTGTCAACAATCGAATTCCTGGAACCCGCGTCACTGCGGGTGACATCAAGGAGAAGGAGTCCATCTACCAGATGATGGCACCGGATTCCCTCTCAACCGCTACGCGTGATGCCCTAGCGGAGACCGAAGGGGTTCAAGCCATGGCTTTGTTCATGGCTGCTCCGGAATTTCAGAGGAGATAACCATGGATGCGTCGCGCCGTCGCTTTATTCAATCCACCGGCTTGGGCTTTTTAGCGCTCGGACTGCCACCCGCGTTTCTTGTTCGAACCGCCGCCGCGCAACATGGCGGGAGAAAAAAAATCTTCGTGGTGGTATTTCAGCGGGGGGGAATGGATGGGCTCAACGCCGTAATTCCATTCAAAGACCGGAGCTATTATGCCCTAAGATCCAGCCTAGCCATTGCCGAGCCCGGGTCTGGCGAGGAAAGAGCCGTCGATCTCGATGGCTTCTACGGATTGCATCCGGCCCTCTCACCGCTAAAGCGCATGTACGACAAAGGCCACTTGGCAGTCATTCACGCGGCGGGTTCGCCAGACAATAGCCGTTCTCACTTCGATGCCCAAGACTATATGGAAATCGGCACTCCCGGCATCAAGAGCACGCCTGATGGATGGCTCAATCGCTACATGCATCAGACGAGAAAAGAATCATCGGTTTTTCGCGGTGTGGCGGCTACCGCCCAATTGCCCCGTATGATGGCGGGCAACGCGACAACGTTGACATTATCATCCATTGAAGAGTTTCGCCTGCGCCAAGAGGGGCTGGGCCCTGTTTTACAGAAACTTTACACTAACACAACCGATCCGTTGTTCCGGCGCGGCGGCGAGAGCCTTTTCGGTGCGTTGCTCGAGTTACGAAATATCGAGGCGAAGATCCCTCCCGCCAAACAAACATACGCTGCAGGCCGTTTCGGCACCGCCTTGGCCCAAATCGCTCGCCTCATCAAAGCGGATATCGGGCTGGAGGTCGCCTTTGCGGAAGTGGATGGGTGGGATACCCATGTCAATCAAGGAGGCGCCACCGGACAGATGGCTAACCGGCTGAAAAATTTCGCCGACGGACTCGATGCATTTTATCGCGATTTGGGAGATCAAATGGAAAACGTTGTGCTTCTGACAATGTCGGAGTTCGGCCGTACGGCCCGTGAAAACGGCAACCGCGGCACCGACCACGGCCATGCCAACGTCATGTTTGCCTTGGGCGGCCCCATTCGTGGCGGTAAGGTTTACGGCCGCTGGCCGGGATTGGCCCCTGAACTCCTCCACGAAGGCCGGGATCTCAGCCTGACGACGGATTTTAGAGCGGTCTCGGGCGAAGTGATTGCGCGCCACCTGGGACACAATGATTTGACTGGAATTTTTCCCGGCTATCGCCTCACCTCAACCCCGCTGGGCCTCATTGCCTGATACCGGGTGATTGATCCCTTTCGTTCAACACATGCAAGCGAGCTTTCCTGGCATGATTATTTCTGAGCTAAGAATCCGCAATATGGATTCTATCGCTGCGGTAATGACCGGATAGCCTTCTCCCGGCTAATTTTTACTTATTACAAGTGATCTTGATAGCGGGTCCCGATCATGCGGCGCCGCCTTGTCAGCTTTAGCAACGAGGCAATGCAGGGGAACGGACAAGCGCCGGGCACGAGCGGCTCAAGCCGGGTTGGAAGTCTTCAGTTTATTTCCTCGCCGCTCTTCAGTGTCCGAAGGAGCTTGCAGTGATGGCTTGTTAGGCTGTATCTAAAGCAAGAGATAGTCCAGAGGAGGTCGCTATGCCAACGAAGTCAAATGGCACAACAGTCGCCGACCTATGGTGGGAATCGGCCTATGACCGCTGGTTAAAATCGCAGGATGTACCGGTCCATACCGGTCATTATGTGCAGGACATTCGGACCTTGGAGCGGGGCTGGTGGTCGCTAAGAGGGTGCCCGGGAGCCGTGCTGAATTTGACGGGACATCAAGGCGTAACCGAAGCCCATGTCCTGGAAATCCCGCCGGGGCAAACGATCCCGCCCTTTCGCATGGCGCTGGAGGAGGTTATTTACGTGGTAGAGGGCCAGGGACTTACATCCGTGTGGGCCGAAGGGCACCCGAAGGTAAACTTTGAGTGGCAAAAGCACAGCCTGTTTCGGATTCCTACCAACTATTACTACCAGCTGAGCAACGCCCGTGGGGATCGGTCGGCACTGACGTTGCACGCTAGTTATCTCCCCATGGCGATGAGCACGAACGCCAACGCTGATTACTTCTTTAACGACCCCTACGTGAACACCAGCGAATTGTACGGCGGGGACAGTAGCTTCTATTCAGCGCAGGCCGTCAATGTTGAAGTCAGAAGGCGCGGGGGGACGACTACTTCGATGCAGTGGTTCGCGAATTTTTTTCCTGACCTTACGGTGTGGGACAAGTTAAGCGCGTACACGCAAGCAGGCCGGCTCGCCTATAGCGGTGGTATTCGATTTCCTAACTCCGCCATCCGGACCGGTCTTCTGGTTCTTCCTTCTCGAAGATACCGGACCGCTCATCGCCACGGCCCAGGGGTGACCATCGTGGGCATACAACAAGCTCAAGGCTTCGTTATCATGTGGCCGGAAGGGGGTGATTATGTGGTAGCTCCCTGGCAGGAAGGATCGGTTTTTGTCCCCCCTAACCAGTGGTACCACATGCACGTCAACTCGGGGGCTGTCGAGAACCGGCAACTCAGGATCTTTCCTCCTCAGCCTCTGATGAATTACACCGCTCCGGATCCTAAGAAGTACATTCCGTTCGTCGATGAAGACCCCTGGATCCGGAAAAAGTTCGAAGAAGAGCTAGCGAAGAACGGACTTACATCCTTGATGCCTGAGGGGGCTTACACGAACCCGAACTTTGAGTGGGACGAGGACTGGCTGAAAGAAGATTGAACGACTAGAACAGCCGTAGATACCGATACTCATGCATGACGATGACGACCACTCCGACGGATTTGGCATGCATTCCGTCGACGGCGCTTCGAGCGAGGAGATTGAGGGCCTGGAGCGCTTCACGCTGCACAGCGTAGGCATCGACATCGGCTCCTCCACGACGCACATTATCTTTTCCCGCTTGGTGCTAAGGCGCCAAGGCGTCACGCTCTCGGCGCGCTTTGTGGTTACCAGTCGTGAGGTCCTCTACCGCTCGCCCATTCTACTGACGCCGTATCTAACTTCGACCCTGATTGACACCGATGGGGTCAAGGAGTTCATCGAGCGCTCCTACAGGGATGCCGGTTTCCAGCCCCAGGACATCGATACCGGCGCGGTGGTCATCACGGGGGAAGCCCTCAAGAAAGAAAACTCCCGTCCCATCATCGAGTACTTCTCCAGGGAGTCCGGCAAGTTCATTTGCGCTTCCGCAGGACCCATGCACGAGGCGCTGCTGGCGGCCTACGGATCCGGCGCCGTGGCCCTTTCCCAGCATCACCACAACGCAGTCTTGGACGTGGATATGGGCGGGGGCACCACCAAGATTTCTCTGATTCGGAGCGGCGAGATTGTTCAGATGGCGGCGGTCGAGGTGGGCGCTCGCCTCCTTGCATTTAATGACGCTATGACGATCACTCGAGTGGAACAGCCCATGCGGGCCATCGCGAAGGCGCTGGACAAAAAGGTGGAACTCGGCGACAAGCTCACCGCCAAGCTCCACGGCCAGCTTGCGGCCAAGCTGGCCGATGTGCTCTTCGACGTCCTCTCAGGCGGGAAGATGAGTTCGCTCACCCAATCGCTCATGCTCACCGATGGCCTCCATGGTCACAGCATGAGCGACGTTGACCACATAGTGTTCTCAGGAGGCGTCTCGGAGTATATTTACCAGCGCACGATCCAATCCTACGGCGATCTCGGTCCGAGGCTTGGGCAGGAGGTGCGCCAGCGATGCAACCGATTGTTGCGCCGGGGCGTGGTGGTCGAGCCAGCCGAGGGAATTCGCGCCACGGTAATCGGCGCCGGCGAATACACGCTCCAGGCGAGCGGCAGCACCAGCTACATCTCCGCAACAGACATGCTCCCGGCACATGGCATTCAAGTGGCCCGGGTCTTTGTCAATAAAGAGCAGTCGCCCGGCGATCTTCGAGCAGCGTTCAACCGGGCCCTGTCCAAATACGACACCCAGTACCTGAACGAAACCATGGCTCTGGCGCTCTCCGTGGACGGGCAGCCGGACTATCCCTACATCCGCCGCCTGGTAGAGAGCATTGCCAGCGTGATGGACCCTGCCGCTCCAGCGGGAGCCCCCCTGTTTCTGGTGCTGGACATAGACATGGCCAAGGCGCTTGGGGCGGTTCTCAAAGAGGAGCTCAAACTGAACCGGCCCGTTATCGCCATCGACGGTATTGACGTGGGCGACCTAGACTACATCGATATCGGCAGGCCCATGGGGGTATCGCAGGTGCTCCCCGTCACTGTGAAATCTCTTATCTTTACCCTGCGCTCCACCTCCGGCTGATCCGCTCCTTCGGCGTCCCACACTCGTTTGAAAAATTTTTTCAGGAGCCCCGTACCGCATTGACCGGGCCGCGCCAGCCGCCGATCAATGCCCTGCCCAGGTATTTCCAAAAGCAGTCGCAGCCAACAAATCCCGCTTCCTTGAGCCATTCCATGTGGCGCGCCAGGGTGGCTTCCTTGTGATGGTAGAAGCTTACGCTGTGAGGGACTTCATTTTGCTCCCGAGGCGGCCTTGGCGGCTGCTCTGTGCGTCTGAGCGAGCGGAACAAGTCATCGAGAAATCCGTCCTCGGGTGATGCGGTATCGAGATTAAAGAACGCGCCGCCGGGTTTGAGATTGGCATGAATCGCCGCGTACAGATTTTTCATCAGCTTAGGCGGAAGATGGTGGATGGCGCGCGAGGAGACAACGAGATCATAGGGGCCTGCCTCTACGGCGTTTTGTGGTAAGTTGCCCGCACCGAAATCGCCCACCATGTAGCGAAAGCGATCGCCGAAGCGCGCCATCCGTTTAGACCCCTCCGCCATCATCGCCTCGGAGATGTCCAGGCCGATGGCCCGTGCACTGGGGAACGCGTCGAGACAGGCGGCGGCCACTGGCCCGTGACCGCTTCCAACATCCAAGATGTTCAGGCGAGAGTCTTTCTCTCGATTGATCAGTCTTGTCATCAGCGACAGCACGGCGGCACGCTCAAGCTCGCGACGATCCGACGACTCGATATATTGGGCGACGCGATTGGGCTCTTGCCAGTGGTGGCCGGGGTTCTCTTCCTGTTTCATAGCCGTGGTGTTCTCCTTTTTTTGCGCTTGTTTCGTTAGCCGTTGCTTGCGCCTGCTCCGGCGTCGTTTGCCATTAACCCCGGATTCCGCAGTTGAACGTACCTGTCGGCGCGAGCGAGGGGCGAGCCTGGAGGTGCGAAGACACCTAACCGTAGAGTTTCAAAGTCGTTTTCGCTCTGCGCACCCCGTTGCTTTGAGTTTTAGCTTTCTCATCAAAGCACCGCTGATCGATGTCCGCTTAGAGGCACAGGCCCATTGGCTTCGTACTGGAAGGTTCGTTCCTCGCTCGTTGCGTCGATGGCAACTGCGGAATACGGGTCAATCGCCATCGTCACCGTAGTCCCACTGGTAATCGGCATTGCTGTAGACTTCCGCGGGCATGCGGCCCTCGCGGCCACGCGCCGCCAACTCCTTCGCAAACTTCTCACGCACCCATGGGTCTTCCTCCGAGTACTCGATCTGCTGGCGGAATTCGCCGGTTCTTGCAAGCTGGGGCAGGTGCCCGAATTTCAGGTATCGTGCAGGCTCTTGACCCAGGTTGAAGTGCTGGTGGTACCACCCACCAGGCGGAGTAAACACCGCCCCCTCTCCCCACGGGCATATCACTTTTTCGCCACCCGGCTCCCATAAAAGCGAGTAGCCTTCGCCGCGCGGTATAACGATGACCCGCCCGGGACCATGTAAATGGGCTTTCTTGTATAGCCCGGCGTCGAACACCGACATGCTCGCCCCCATTCCAGACCCCGGGAACTGAATCTTTACTGAATACCCGCCGGCGCCGCGACCTCGGTGGGGCGATAATTTATCCCACGCCGCCATGTCGGGGAAGAAATTTCCAACCCACCAGGCTCCGCCGTGGTTGGCCGGCGCCATGCTCTCGTCTCGCACCGCGCCGTTCTTCTCCGCCTCCGGGTCCCGTGCGCCTGAACCCAGCACCGCCCTCGCCTCGGCGTAGGCGGGTCCCTCGCCGTAAAAAAAACTCGGGTCTTCGTATGGGTTATTGAAAAAGAACGGGGGGTCGGGAATCAGTGTCATCGCCATCGGCAGGTAATTGTAGTGGAGCAAGCGCGCCGGCCGATCGCCACGCGCATTACTCAACTGGCGCCAGCTATACCGCGGCAGATGAAACATGCTGTGGGTTTGCCACTCGAAGGTTCTTTTCGGACCCCTACCTGACGACACCGTCGTCAATCCCTGACCGTCCAACACATACACCGTCTCGCCAATGGCAAACTGCATTGGCGGCAACGTTTCGCCGGGCGGAATTTCAGTAATACGCCCCTCACTCACGCCCTCCATTCCCTTGAACTGAAGGAAGGCCGCTTTGCACCGCCGCTCCGGCCACTCGCCAACCTCCACGGTGCGGAGATCCGACACGAAGTGGCCATAATGAATAGGGACGCCCAGCGACTCGATCCACTGGTCGTAGACCAGGTATTTACGTCGTTGTTTCGCCTGTTGTTCCACCATCCTCATGCGCTCCATTCCTCGTCAGCGATGGCTTGGACGACCCTAAGAGCCGGCGGATGTCGACGCCACGCAGCAATGCAATTTCTGCATTGCATTACACCGAAACTTCTGAGGAGCAAATATTGTCGTTGTTACGCGATGTCGACGCCCCTTGTCGCCGGCTTCGCCTTTGCCACAGGCATATCCTGCCGCAATCCTATCCGTAGACCGAATGTGCGCGCAACCAGCGCAAGGCCCAGGGTAAGGGCCATGATAACCAGGCTCACCACGCCCGCCGCCTCTCGTTTGCCGACCTCCGGCGAGGCCAGCTCAAGCCCGAGCAGGGACAACGTGATCGTCTCCCTGGATGCCAACAGGATGATGCTCGACGTCGTCGAAGCGGCAGATATGAAGTTCAGCGCGCCGATGAGGATCATCGTCGGCATCAGCACCGGGATGACAATCAGAAAGTAGGTCCTCAGCCAGCCGGCGCCAGCGACCCTTCCGGCCTCTTCCAGGTCCTTGCCGAGTTGGACCATCACTCCTTTGAAAATGTTGGTCCCGGTGGTGTTCCCCGAAATGATCACAACGAGCATGAGCGCCCAGATCGAGCCGTACAGCCACCCAAGCCCGGGGGTGCTCAGGAACATCATGAGTAGGCCGAGACTCGAGAGGATCCCGGGAAACGCGGCCGACACCCAGATTACCGAATCCAGTATCGACCGCCCCATCCAGCGTGTTCGCACGATCATGTAGGCAACCACCGAGAAGAGAAGCGGACTTCCGATCCCGGCGGTAACGGCCAGGATCATCGTCGTTTGCAACCCTCGCAGAAACATGCCGTCGGTGAGGACGAACCTCCAGTGATTTAGCGTCCAGAGCGGAGTTGCTTCAAAGAAGCCTGCACGCATCATAAAAGTCCCCAACACCAGGGCCACGCAGGGGACCGCCGTGAGCAACGCCAGCAGGAATACGATGGAGGCGAAGATGTGCCACTTCCACCTGCCAAGGTCGATGAGCCCAGGTTTAAAATCCCCGCTCACGGTTGTGTATTGGCGGCGATGGACGATCCAGCGCTGCATCGGGAAGATGACCGCTATGATGAGCAGGGTGAGGCTTGCGAGGACAATCGCTTGGCTGTATCGGGGCACCTCCTGAGAGGTCAACTTGAAGATCAAGGTCGAGTAAACCCAGAAGCCCCACCCTGACCCCAGTAGGTACTCGGTCTCGAAACCGCTGAAGACTCGAAGCAGCTGAAGCGCCAGAACCAGCATGATGGGCGCGATCATCAACGGTATTGTGATCTTGATCATGGTGGCGATCTTGGACGAGCCGCTGACCCTCGCTGCGTCTTCCAACACCTGGTTCATGTTGCGAAACGCCGGAGTGAAAAGCATCACCTTGAAGGCGATGCCGTCCCCCATTAGCTTGGCCCATACGATTCCGGAAAGGCTGAAAATGTTAAAGGGACCCTTGTCGATGAACGGTAAATACTCCAGCGCCCGGTTGATAAAACCTACGTCGGGGTCCAGCATCATCATCCAACCAATGGTGGTTGATAGATCAGGGAACATGTAGGCGACCCAGAACATGTATTCGAGACCGTAGGTAAACGGGATACGTGTACGGGCGAGAATGAGCGAAATAACAATGGCGATGGGAAAGCTGATGGCCGCCACGAAAAACCAGACGAGGAACGTGTTGCCGATGGAGCGGAGCAACTGGGGATGATCCCACGCGGTGAGCCAATTACTAATGCCCCACTGCGATGGGCCGACTAAAACATCTTGAGCCGTATTGAAGCTCAGGATCAGCAGCAGCACAATGGGATAGAGGAGGTAGAAGCCGAGCACCAGGATGGTGAGGGCCATAATGAACGTGCCGGTTTCGAGACTCAATAACGGAGGCTGCCGGTTTCCCCGTATGATTGCTCCGGATGCATCAAGAATGGCTGCGTTCTCCTATCTGCGCCCGGCCACGAACAGTCCGGTCCGGCTGCAGGTCCGGTTTACCTCTATGTACCGCTCGTCAGAAGCCATGACCCTTTTCCTTTAAAATTTTTGAGAGCTTATTGAAGGATTCGTCCTGGGCTTGAAAATATTGCGGCGAGCCGAGATTGAGCATGGTGACTCGGCCTTCAGCGGTAAGCTGACGGATCTGGCGGACGAGCGCCCATTCGGCATCGTCGACCTTACCTTGAGGCACATCCGATCTGAGACTCGGGCTGGGGCCAAGTTCCGCACTGAGGGTCTGCTTCGCTGTCTGCCCGTCCCGAGAGAAATACCAGTTGGCGAACAACTGAGCGGCGTGCGGGTGCGGCGCCTTGTCGAGCACCGAAAACGTGCCGCGGGTCTCGGCCACCATCCCTTCTTTCAATATCCGGGTGTCGGTGAGTGCCCTTACGGGAAGCCCCAACTTCATCAACGGCCGTGCCGCTCGGTCGCAGCACATGATAATGTCCCATTTGCCGCGGGCCAAGCCCTCGGCCGGCGGGTCATGCTGGTCGGAAGGAAAGAGCGTCATATTCTGCTCGGTGTAGAGCCTCGTAATAAACTTCTCCCCCAGGGTCATCCAGATTCGGGTTCTTTCCGTCGTCCCGGCGGCACCAGCCAATGCACGTCCCGCGATCCTGCCTCTGAACTCCGGCCGCAGCAGGTCCCAGTAGGACTGTATCCTGTCCACCTCGGCCTGGGTGAGCTTGTTGGTGTTGTACCAAATCTCGAAAATATGATCCATCCGCAACGTGTCCGCCATCGAGTACTTGTTGTCGCGGTCCGTCCAGTACTCCTCCTTCAACCACCATCCTTCGGAGCGGTCGAGCACTTGGGGATGAAAGATGAGCGACTTCAGGGGAACCAGAGCTCCCGCCTGGCGCAACCTCTCTGTTGATCCCTGGCCCACAAGGGAGATGTCGCCGGTATACCGGCCGCGGGAGCGTTCCGCTAGAAGGCGGTTGGTGTTGGATGTGCCGCTTCCGGTGCTGGCGATGATCTTGATACCGAACTGTTTCGCGAAGTGATCCAACATGGCCCGGTTATGGCGCGAATCGCTGGCCCCCATGATAATAACCAACTCCCCCTCCTCTCGGGCCTTGGCGGACAACTCCTTCCACTTGGCGTCGAACGATCTGTCGGGGGTCGGCTTGGCCTTCTCTTGCGGTTTCCCAACCTCCGCCGGCCTCGCTTCATCCATTGTTCCAAGGCAAACCGCAAGGGTAATTACCAAAACCATCAGCCACCGAATTCGATTTATCATAGCTCCTCCTTTACTCGGAGTATTTGCAAGTTTTTTCCTAGAATCACTCCAGTATCCATCATAGACCAACGACGCTTGCAGCGAAAAGCTCCTCGACCTTCGGTTTAAGGGCAATGAGGTGTTGCTCGAATAAATAGTCAATAATAGTGGTGAGCATGGCCCGGTTCGCTTCTATTCCATAGGGATAGGGATCTCCATCGAAAATTTTTCTTGTCTGAGCCATATACTCGCGGCCAAACACCATCAATGAAGGGGTACGATCGTTCAATGTCTCCTCCGCCCGGCGCTTCGACCTGACCAAGGCTTCATACATGTTGAACGCGGCCCAGGGGTATTTTTCATAGGTGGATTTCCTCATGGTGTACATCTGGGTCGCCGGAATAAAGCCATACTTTTTGTAGAATCTTGTACCCTCCTCGATGAGGTTAGGGAACAGCGGCTTTACTTTGCTCCACTCGCCCCCGGCCGCGCGAATCCGCGTGGAGCGGTCGATGAAGTTCGCTTGTCGCGTCGCCGCTTCCACCCCTGAGGCCGCGTCGATTTCGTGGCTCACGAGCATGGATGCCAGGCTCTTGTCCGCAGCTATCCTTGTGAAGGAGATCCCCTCGGGGGGCTGAAAGCCGGTGGACCCTCCGTGACTTAGCTCCTCGGGCCGCTCCATGAACCAGTGAACGTCGCGTTGTGAGACACCGAAATCATGCTCCAGAGTGCCGCGTAGCCAGACCGATGCGGTCATCTGGTATTCGGGAACCCCCAGCCTTTTCCCTTTGAGATTATCCGGCCCCTTGATGCCGGAGTCGATGTGGTAGCGCACCCCGGCGTGCATGAAGCGCCGCGATGCGAACACGGGTAGGGCAATGGCGTCATATCCTTTCGTCTTGGCGATGATGTAAGAAGCGACCGACAGGGAGGAGATATCGAACTCCTCGAATTTGAACTGGCGCCAGTAACCGGTGGAGCCGTCCGCTCGTGTCACTGTGAGGTCGATGCCCTCCGGCTTTACCTCGCCTGCGAATAAGGGGTTCACCAAGTCGCTGGGATTGCCAATGAGGAACATCTGTATGTCTGGCATCTGCTCTTCTCTTGTGGTGGTTGTTTTCAGCCAGCTTAAGGCGAAAGCATCCCCCCTCGATTGGACTCCACTTCACTTCGACAGACCGTCGGTCTTCCCTCCCGGGTGAAGCGATTGAGACTCATCGCACCCGCTCATCAACGTACTCAGGAAAAATGCGCTCCAAAAGTTCCAGTCCAGCTTCTAAACCTGCAAAGGGAGGTGTCTGCACCCCTTGTTTTGCGTTCGTGCTTGCCCAATGGCTCTTCAACCAGTCGTGAAGCTCGTCGATGACATCGAGCGGGACTACCTCGGCGAGCTTGGCCTGATACAATCCGCCGTGGCGCTCCAGGGAATCTATGATCCGATTGAGGTAAGGCACGAGATCCTCCCGGTCGTCACAGAGGCGCTGCACAATGACTCGGGAAATCGGATATTGCATGGCGTCTCTCTCTTTACTACGAGTCCATAGCGAAGTTGGCGCGCCACGCCATCTCGATCCGCGCCATGTTTTCTCGAGAGAGCGCTCCTCTACCCGAGCATGCCGAAACCTCCTCCACCTGCTTTGTATCCGAAAAACCGCCCAGCACTGTGCTGACGCCCTCGAGGGACAGGACAAAGCGAATGGCCGCTTCGCTGAGGCTGTGTTTTTCCGCTGCGCTCGGATCGAGAGTCTTGGAGAGAAAACTCAAGGCCTTGGCTCGGCGCGACAGGATTTCCCCCGCCTCTTCAGACCGGGGGCCCCGCGCCAGCGGGTGCGCGGGCCCGCCGCCAGCCGCGCCATCGGTCAGGGCCCCTCCGGCCAGCGGGCTGTAAATGGCGGCCCCTACTCCATGCGCAGCAGCGTAGCTCAGGATTCCACCGTAGTCCTGGTCTACGCGCAGGCTGGAGGGTTTTATCGCCGCAGAAGGGTTGAGCAGGTTGACTGAAACATTGATCAGGCGGAAGGCGCCCGTATCGATCAGCCTCTCAGCGGCCGGGGCATCATTGCCGCGGGTGATGAACCCGATGTGGCGCGCCTTGCCGCTTTGTTGCGCGCTTTGAAGGCCCTGCAGAGCCCCGCCGGGGCGCAGATAGTCCTCGATCCAGAGCCGCGAATAGCTGCGTCCCGATAACTCCGGGCGATTGACGACAGGGCCGTTGTGAATTTGCAGGAAGTCGACAAAATCCGCTCTCAGCCGCTTGAGACTCTCGTCGAGGGAGCGCGTTACATGGCCTGCGATATCATCCAGGTTATGCGCTCGAACCTCGACTTTCGTGGTGATGTGAGGACGCACGCCCAGTTCTCGCAGCACCCCGCCAAGGTTCGTCTCCGACACGCCGTTGCCGTAGTCGGGGGCTTGATCGAAATAGTTGATCCCCAACTCCAGGGCCCGTTCGATGGCATCCCGTTGCTGCTTGCGGGTTCCTCTGACCATCAACCCGGCATTACCGCCGCAGCCAAAGCCGATTTGCGAGACTCGTATGCCCGTGTCGCCCACTTCGCGATAGTTCACGTCGCGCTCCTCGGTAACATTGCCGCAGTCATAAAAGCTCAGAGGGCGCGTCGGGCATGAGTCGATCTTCGCCCAGGTCCATCAGGATATCAAAGCCTTCTATCGAGTCGTCGAGCCGGACATTATAAATACCCGGACTGGGATTCCCTATCACGGTGCCGGGCGCTTGTGGTCGCGGGGAGGCAGGGATGAGGTCAGGGTTGAGGTTGCGCAGGTTGACGACGACTCGGTCGCCAATCTCGTAGCCGGGCGCTGGCGATGAAGAAATCATGGCAAACTCCGCTCCTCTGATAAAACCTCGAAGGTTCCAAGGCCAGAGAAAAATTTGTAGAACTTTAAATGTCTTTCATGGGTATCCCATACGGATCGAGTACTGGGTGCGTTCTCATGCTGCCCCCGGGCCTATGACAGCCACCGTAGCAGTGCCGGTTGGGGCCAAATGGTGCGTAGCACGAGATCGAACAAACCGTAGATCAGGAGAAAAAATCCGGCTCCTGCCGTGGCGGCCAGCCACCACTTGGTATTCCCGAAAACCAACAGATAAAAAAACACAAACAGCGGAATGGCCACATGGTAGCCGACCAACCATATGGCCGCGAGCATACCACCGAACCAGAGGGAGAGGCGCAAGGTTCTGCCTACGATGAGGCGATTGGATAATCCCTCCTCGTCAAATCCAGTGTCGAGAATCTGCCTGGTTGCGTTTGGCTTCCCATGCATGGCGCGCCAAATTTTCTGGGCAATGAACGCCACGACGAGTAAGAGACCGCCGATGGCCGTCATTCGGGGTAGCCGCGCGGCCTCGGGGCGCAAGTGTTTGACCGCGAGTAACAGGTAAAAGAAATAGCCTGCTACGAGGCTAACGAGAATGCTTTCCAGCACCAAGTCCGGGGTGATCCCCATTGGACTTAGGCGATTCCAGAAAGAACGACCATGACTTCTGTCGCGGTTGGCTTCGCCGGGGTCTATCGGCATGAAAGGTTCCTCATTGCTCGCGAGGTCATTTTAACGCAGTACCGGTGGTCACTCTGAGACCAGGCGTAGCTTGCGTCATGGCTTCCGTAATTTCCTCCAATTCCCTGGCGCTCATGCGCCGGGTCTTGCGCTGTACGTTGAGCATATAGAATGCGGCTGCCACCGTGAGCCCGAGCATGAGAAGAAACTGGGGGCGGGCGAACATACCAACTCCATAGGCATTGAGCGAAATCGAGAAGTATTTTTCCACGGACTCCGCAAGCACCAGGGCGATGACCAGCGGCGGTCTGGGCCAGCCGCAACGTTTCATGACGGTGCCAAGTACACTGAACCCAACGACGACCCAGAGATTCAGCAGCGACGAGGTCGCCTGATAAACCGAGACGCTCAGCAATGCGAGAATCAGAGGAGCAAGCACGTTGGGGTTCATGAGGCCGATCCTCGCCAAAACGGGCGTAAAGAACAGTGCCACGGTGGCGCCGATGATATTGGACAGGGCCAACACGAAAACGACAAACAGGGTCAAAGGCAGATGCTCACCGAGCATACTTTGTCCGGGGACGAAGCCCATCAGAATCAGGAATGCCATGAGTACGGCCATGGACCCGCTGCCGGGAATGCCAAAACAGAGAGTGGGAATAAGCACGCCGGCATCGATGGAGTTGTTTGCCGCCTCGGGCGCAATGACTCCGCGCATGTCCCCCTTGCCAAAAGTCTGCCGCGCTCCCTTTTCCGTTTCGCGGGCCTGGGCATACGCAAGCCAGTGGGCTGCCGATCCTCCGACGCCGGGTAGTATGCCGACAAAGAGGCCGATGAAGGATGCGCGAGTGATCAACCACTTGTGATTCAGGGCGTCCATGATTCCGGCGCGCCTGCCGCTATGCACCTTACCGAGCATCAAGTCGAGACGCTCTTTCGCCACAGGGCTGTCGCTGACCACCAGGTTCAACATCTCGGGCACGGCAAAGAGGCCGATGATCATCGGGATCAAGGAAATTCCGTCATAGAGGAACTCGGATCCAAAGGTTGCCCTGGGCAGCCCCAGTACCGGGTCGGTGCCGATCAGCGCGATGCCGAGACCAAACGCGCCGGCGAGGAGTCCCTTGATCAAAGCACCGCTGCTAACGATACCGACCATGCTGATTCCAATGAGCCCCAGCAAAAAGAATTCGGCGGAACCGAATTGCTGGAGGAGAATCCGGGCAAAGGGGATGACGGCGAGAAAGGCTATCACGCCGAATAGTCCGCCGATAAGGGATGACATGTAAGCGGCCGCTAGGGCTCTACCAGCAAGACCTTGGCGCGCCAGGGGATAGCCATCGAGCACGGTGGCCTGACAAGACGCCGACCCCGGAATGCCCAGCAGTATGGCCGGTATCGGATCCGTGGTGCCGTTCACCGCCATCTTCCCAACCACCATGGCCATAGCGATGTAGGGATCAAGTACAAACGCAAAACCCATCAGCACAACTACAAGTGGCAAATTGCCGCCTATGGGCATAGCCCCAACAACGAGGCCCATGGCTATGCCAGCTAACAGGGACAGGAACACGAGGGGCGAGAAAAGTTGTTGCGCCGCGATCAACGCCGCGCTAAACATGCCCTCAAACAATACACTTCTCCTTGTGCTGCGAACCTATGTGAGAGGCACGATAGCGTCCTCTCGTTGCTACTCTTGGCTGCTTGGCTGAAGACGCAGAGGAACATTTTATGCTGCTACTTCGCCGCCGGTGCTCCCTGGCTCCCTTCGGCTAGGTACATGCCCTTTACCAGGTTGTACAATTCCGGTTTGTTCTTCCGCGCCTCGATCAAGCGATTGAATGCGGAGTCAATCTCCTCGGGACTACGGAAACCGCCCTTGAATCCGCGCTTTTCCATGGCGGCGATGTAGGCGGGATCGGAAGCGGTTTGCTTGAACGCCTGCCGCAGCGCCTGCTGGATGTTGTCCGGTACCCCCTTTGGCATGACGGCGCGGTCCGCGGAATTGCGCACCGCATAGGCCGTGATCAGCGCTTGCTTTTGTGTTTCCGTGACCTTGAGCAAATCGAATCCATGCGGTGGGACCTCCCAACCGAACGGCGTCATGTTTTTCGCTACCCAGTCCGCTGGCGGAATGTCTCGCGTCGCCAGCACCGGGACGATGCGCGAAGGGCGCTGCAACCAGTGGGGGAAAGTATTGGCGACTCTGGGGTCATTGGGCTCCATAGGATTGAGATCCGTCTCGCGCCGGTCGAAGGCTGCGTACCTCTCCGCGGTGCCGCCGTAACCGTAGACCACTTGAACCGGTTGACCCACTCGCGCAAGCCACTCGGTCACAATGGAGGAGCTGTTGCCCACACCGGAGGAACCGTCCTTTAACCGGCGGCCTTCCCTTTGCGCTCGGGCCGTCGCTTCCGGCCAAGTCCGGGCGTACTCCCGGTGGACAAATATCATTTGATAGGAATCCTCGGGTGCTTCGAATCCTCCTAGCGATGCGACCCTGTCCGAAGAGAAACCTGCCAGGTCCTCTCCAAGCAACTCGCGCATTGTGAGCCCGGCAACGAGGTCCAAAATACGCAGCCCGTCGGGTGGCGAGTCCTGAACGAAACGCGCCGCCTTTAAAGCGCCACCGCCGGGCATGTTCTCCACCACCACGTTGGGAGCGCCGGGAACATGTTTTCTAAAAAACTCGGCAAAGATGCGCGCCGTGATATCGTTTCCGCCCCCGGGTCTATAGCCGACGTAAATTTTTATGGTCTTACCGCGGAAGTATTCTGCGGCATCGAATGCATGCGCTGGCTGAGCGGCCAGCATAACAAACCACGAGAAGCTAACGCCGATGAGCCGCACTATGGCTCTATTTCGCAACGCCCAATGGATGGCCATAACGTTCCCTCCTTTTTTGAAACGTTGACTGCCTCGGAGCGAGAGCAAAGCCGCCGGGCGGATGTTGGCGGAAGTTACTGCACCGGCAACTCGGCTACCTCGGCAACGAAGACCAATTCGGGCTCCTGGTCGGTTCCCACCGGCCTGACAAAGACCCATTGTCCGTCGCGGGGATTTTCGACGATTTCCACTTCGCTGCCGCTGCGCAAGACGAGGCGAGCCCCCACAGGCAAATCCTGCAGCATGATCTCGGCGCCGCGAACCCGTTTGGTTACTCTGAACTGGCCTGAATGCTGGATCACTGGGAACGCCTCCCACGCAGGGTGGTTTAAAAGAAAAAAGTTATGTTCTTGGCCAACAAGACGTTCTGGTCCAGGATCACCGTTCGTTTGGCGATCTTCCATCCGGTCGCACTGTCGCGGCGCAGTACCTGCTCTCGTTTGCCGGCAAACAAATCCCACTCGTCCTGCAGCCGGTTGCGGTACACGATGAAGCGATCCCGTTCTGCCACTTCATCACCCCGCGCCACCACAACCTGTACGTTGCTGATCACGTGCCTGACCCGCGAAAGCGGCTCCTCGCACCAGTGAATCCCCGTCATGATCTGCCGCACGCGCCCCACCAGGATTCGCTTCCCTTCGTCCATCCACGAGATCTCCGAGTCGGCGCTGCTGTTCTCGCGGTGCTGTTCGCCAAATTTCATATTGCGTCGGATGGGCACATGGTAGTGGATATCGTCGGCGAGGAGCTCGGTCCACTCCTTGTAACGGCGCTCGTCGAGCAACTCGGCTTCCATGGCAAGAAACTCTTCGATCTCGCGCTGCAAAAGCAGCCGCTGCAACGCCTCCTGCATGGCCTCGGGAGTCATCGAGAGGCTCATCGTCGTACCCTGGCGCAGTTGATCTTCGTTGTCATTGTCCTGTTGCTTTCTCTTGATACAGGTCGTCCCAGCTTCCCGCCTCCATAAACGCCAGCCACCGACGCAGGCGGGATCTCTGGTTCTCTTCGGCAATCTCATAGTTAAGAGTGATGCCGGGGACGCGCTCGTCCTTAAAGTCATGGCCCAAGCCGCACTGAAAGTTGTAGGGGACTCGCTGAGCGATGGTGCCGTTGCTAGCTGCATGGGCATAGTTCCAGTTCTCCATGTCGTCGGACTCGGTTAAGCCCGCCGGCCCACAATAGCGCATCATATAACGGCGTTGGGCGTCCTTGACCGCCTTGGGCGCGTTCTTATCCGCCTGGAACAAGCGCCAGCTCTCCGTCACCCCAACCCCGTGGGGATGCCACTGAAGGATGCGTTGCTCTTGGATGTTGACATTGGGGAAGATCAGGCCGCGACCTCCGTGCAAGTACTGAGCTTCGTACTTCTTGGCTCTTTTCTCGCGCGCCTGCCGATAGTACTCGTCCACCTCGGGAGGTTCCGTCTGCCAGGTTTCCACATAGGGGGCGATTCCAGGCAATTCAAAAATTTTCTCATGCCCACCATGCCCTAGCTCTCGGCTCGACATTTCGTAGGCCTTGGAAGGGAAGGCGGCACGGATCGGATGGCGCGCGCCCTCGTTACGCTCTCCCTGCGGGCCGATGGCTGCCACGTTTATGGAGCGGTGCGTGGTGACCCCGTGAAGCCTGTCGCCGTCGAAGCTGAACGCCGGAAACTTCCAGTTGCAAGGCAGGCGCCAACGCATCACCGGGCGGAAGAACTCGACGGCGCCATCCTCGCCGTCTGAGCTTTCGAAACAGCGCCGGATGCCGGGGGCGAAAACACCCAGATATTCTTCGAATGAAGGCGCTCTAGAGTCCCACGTGGCCCAGAGAGAGCCGTAGTAGTTTCGCAGCTGGGCCACCTCGTGCAGCCCAAAGGCGCTCTTGTCCAACTCCTCCTGGTACGCCGCCTTGAAGTGGGGCACTCCGACCAGCCGCCCGTCGGTGTCGTAGCTCCATCCGTGGAAGGGGCACGTGAACAGCCGGGTGTTCCCCTCATCGTAACGGCACACCTTCATCCCCCGGTGGCGGCAGGTATTTAGGAAAACATGGAGTTGACCCTTATGGTCCCGCACCAAGATCACGGACTCCTCCCCCATGCGGGATTGGAAAAAGTCGCCGGGGTTAGGCACAAAGGATTCGTGCCCCACAAACAGCCAGGCGCGAGCGAAGACTTGTTCGAGCTCCTGGCGGTAGATGTCGGGGTTCACATATACCTCGCGGTTCACCAATCCCCGTTCCAAGTCCACCAACTGTCTAAGCGACCGATCGCCTAATGAACGAAGAGCCTGACCCATGAGCGTCCTTTCTTGTAATCCTCTGATTCGCCGAGGCGCTTACCCTGTGTTTTTGTCTTCGGTGGCGCGAGGAATCCCGCCTTGGGGATGCCGCATGCCGTCCAAGATGTCGAAGCGCCGGAACAAAGGCGTCGCCGTGGCTTGCGCAGTTTGTGCGATTTTACCAGCCTGGCGCTAACACACCCAACAACACCTGTCAACCTTTTATAGGGGACCCTCGTTGTGGTGTGGCGATTGGGTGACCCCGAAAACGAGTTAGAGTTGGTATCGATGGTATCGGCTAGGACAGCGCCGGCATGGCGCCCACTCCACTGTCGCCTTTTCTTTCCTGAAAGCGATACTGCAGATCGTAGAGCCGGGAATAAAGGCCGCCTTTCGCGAGAAGATCGCTATGGTTTCCTTCCTCCCAAATTTCCCCTTTATGAATAACGAGAATCCTGTCCGCGTTCTTAATAGTCGACAACCGATGCGCGATGATCAGCGCCGTGCGGTTTTTAAGCAACTCCTGCAGCGCGTCCTGTATCAGCATTTCCGTGACGGTGTCCACTGAACTGGTGGCTTCGTCGAGAATCAGTATTTTCGGATCGAAGGCGAGCGCGCGGGCAAAGGATAGAAGTTGCCGTTGTCCCTGGGAGAGAGTCGATCCTCGTTCCTGTACTTCTTCTTGATAGCGGCCGGGCAAACGCTCGATGAATGGGGCGATATTAACGCGCCGTGACGCTTCGATCATCTGCTTTTCACTGACGCGGGCATCTCCCAGTGTAATGTTGGCGGCGATATCGCCGGAGAAAAGAAAAACGTCCTGCAGCACCAGACCTAGGTGGCGCCTCAGCGTTTGCTTATCCCAATCTCGGATATCAATGCCATCAACGAGTATGGCGCCCCGTTGGATTTCATAGAAGCGACAGAGGGCGGATGTAATGGAGGTTTTTCCCCCTCCGGTCGCCCCCACCAGAGCCACTTTTTCACCCGGTCGAATATGAAACGAGATACCTTTGAGCACCGGTTCGTTCGGGTTGTATGACAGCCAGACATCTTTAAATTCAACCTCGCCGCCAAACTCCAGCGATGCCTTTGGTTGTGGCGTGTTTTCAATCGTCACCGGGGTGTCAAGCAAGTTGAAGATGCGCTCGGAAGACGCCATTGCCGCTTGCATGATGTTGTACTTCTCCGCCAAATCGCGAATCGGCTGGTACATGCGTTGGATATACTGAATGAAAGCGACAATAACACCTGCCTCAATGGCGTTCTGTAGGATGAGGCTCCCGCCGTACCAGAGGAGCAGGCCGATGCTTAGGGCGCTGAAAACTTCAATAATCGGAAAGAACATGGCGTTGTATTGCACGCTGCGCAGCAAGACGTTGCGATAGCTAAGATTGATATCTTGGAAGCGCCGGTACATTTTTTCTTCCTGGCCGAACGCCTGAATGGTTCCGATACCGGCAATGTTTTCTTGCAGCCGGGAGTTAAGCTGCGCCAGGATTAGCCGGCTCTCTCGATACACTTCCCGCGCCCGGCGGCGATAAAAACGGCTTAGGTATAGAATCAGGGGAAAGGCCGCGAGGCAGATGAGCGCCAGTTGCCAGTCCAACCAGAGCATCGCTCCGGCGATGCCGACCACGATGAACAAATCCCCCAGCAGCCCGACCACACCGGTGCTGAAGAGCTCATTGAGGGTTTCGACATCATTGATGGTTCGGGTCATGAGTCGACCCACCGGATTGCGGTCAAAATAGATCATGTCCTGCTTCTGCAGGTGAGTGAAAATTTCCAATCGCAGGTCGTGCATCGCCCGCTGGCCGGTGTACTCTGTGGTGTAGGTCTTAACGAAAAGAAAGACAAATCCCAGTAGCGCCACACCCAGATAAATGAGCACCATCGACTCCAGCCCTTGCACATCCTGGCGAGCGATATAACGATCGATGGCAATCTTGGTAATCAGCGGCCCCATTAGCTGGGCTCCGGAGTGCAGTAAGAGAAAGGTGAACGCGACTGCCAGGAGTTTCCAATAGGGGCGCAAATACCTAAGGATGCGCGCCATCAGGCGCGCGTCATAGGCCTTGCCTAGAATCTCGTCATCTTTCTGGACTTCCGGAGTCACGGCCTGCCTTCCGGGTGCGTCATTTTCTCCACTTCTCGAACCAATCGCTGTCTTTGATAGAGCCGATAATAAGCCCCCCGTTCTGCTAGCAGTTGATCGTGAGTGCCTCGCTCGACTATTTCTCCGTCTCGCAAATAAACGATGACGTCCGCGTCACGCACAGTGGAAATCCGGTGGGAGATCAGTAGGGTCGTGCGCCCCACCATGAATCTTCTGAGGCCCTTTAGAATCTCTTCTTCCGTTTCGACATCGACGTTGGAAAACGCATCGTCGAGAACCAAAATCGGCGGGTTTTTGATGATCGCCCGTGCCAGAGCGGTGCGCTGCTTCTGCCCGCCGGACAGTCGCACGCCGCGCTCGCCGATGAGGGTGTCGAAGCCGGCACCAAACTCCTGGATTGTAGGCAAAAGCTGCGCCACATCGGCCGCCTGCTCGATGGTGCGGACGTCTCCGTTCTCGACTCCAAACAGAATATTCTCGCCTATGGTGCCGGAGAACAGAAAAATATCTTGAGAAACGAAACCGATCGCCTTCTGGAGTCTGTGTAGCGACAGTTTTTTAATATCGACCTGGTCGATAAAAATGGTCCCGTCCGGCGGTTCGAAAAATCTCGCAAGTAGACCCACTAAAGTGCTTTTGCCGGCACCGGTTTCTCCGACAATGCCGCAAACCTTTCCCGACGGAATGGTCAGATGAAGATCTTTCAACACCGGCTCGGTGGCTCCCTCATAGGAGAACGTGAGGTCTTTAAATTCGATGACGCCGCGAGCGGACTCCGGCTCATCCGGCGCGGCTCCGTTGCGATACCGCGGCGACTCCGGCGTATCGAGTATTTCGCACAACCGGCCGAGAGCCGCGCTCCCCCTCTGATATTGATTGACCACATAGCCTACCGCCATCAGAGGCCAGGTCAACATTGCCAGATAGCCGTTAAAGGCAACGAATTCGCCGAGCGTCATCGTACCTTGAAGGACTTGGCGTCCGCCCAACCATAAAACGATCGTGGCAGCGATACCCGCCAGCACTTGCATCAAGGGCCAAAATATTCCCCACAGGGTGGCCAGCCACATGGTTTTTTGCCGATAATCGGAGCTGATTCCGTCGAAGCCGCGAATTTGATTCTGCTCTCGCGCGTAACCCTGAACGACACGGATACCCGAGAGATTTTCTTGCACATAGGCGCTCATGACACTCAGCTGCGCCTGGGTGTCCCTGGACCAGTGGAAGATCTGCCGCCCGAAAAACCGCACCACCACCGGAATAATCGGCAGGGTCAACATGGCCCACAGGGTCAGCCAAGCATCAATGGCGATCATCAGAGTCAAGCTAAAAATGATCACCACAAAAGCATCGACGATGGCAAGGGAGCCGAATCCCATCAGCTCGCGCACCGCTTGGATATCGTTGGTCAATCGCGACATGAGATCGCCGGTTTTAGTGTACTGGAAATAGTTCAGCGGTAGTTTTTGCAGGTGCGCAAAAACGCGATCGCGCAGATCTGCCTCGCAGCGTCGGGAAAATCCGTGAATGTTAATGCGCCAGCAATAGCGAAAAAATCCCTGCAATGTGGCGGCGCCCAAGATCAATAATGGATAGGTCCAAAGAGAGCTCCCGCCCGCACCCTGCTGCAGCACGGCATCGATGCCCTCCTTGATCAACCACGGCAACGCCATCCCTGCAAAATCCGTGGCGATGAGCGAAAGGATTCCGAGGATGAGTAGATTCCGGTAACGGTCGATGAGATACTTGACGCGGTAGTAATGTCGAAGAATCGCTCTATCCTTCTTTTTTCAAAGAGGTCGATGCGCGGCCGGCGCTAATCCGTCACGCGACCCGCTTCGCGGGCGACATCGGCCCAATTCCCGGCCATGAGTTTTTCCATTACAGGTTCCAGCGCGGCCATTGAAACGCGGACCTGCCCCATGCTGTTGCGGTCGCGGATCGTGACCTTTTCATCCGCCGCAGCCTTTTCATCGCCGACGGTCTGAACGTCCACGGTCACACAGAAGGGCGTTCCCACCTCGTCCTGGCGGCGGTAAAGCCGCCCAATGGAAGCGGTATCATCATAGACGGCATACCAACGACGGCTCAATGCGCCGCAGAGCCGCTTCGCCGTTTCCACGATCTTGCTGTTTTTTTTGAGTAGGGGTAACACCGCGGTTTTGATGGGAGCCAATTCACTGTGGAACCGGAGCACCACACGCTTTTCGCCTCGAACCTCCTCCTCGAAATAGGAGTCCACGAGAAACGCGAGGGTTGCCCGGTCGGCCCCCGCTGAGGGCTCGATGACATACGGCATGACTTTTTGTTTGGTCTCTTCGTCGAAGTACTCCAATGACTTGCCGCTAAACTGCGAGTGCCGCTTGAGATCGAAGTCGGACCGGTTCGCGATCCCTTCCAGCTCGCTCCATCCCATGGGAAAAAGGTACTCGATGTCGGCGGTGCGCTTGGCGTAGTGCGCCAGCTCGTCTTTTTCGTGTTCCCGCAACCTGAGGTTTTCCCGGCGCATCCCAAGTCGCGGGTACCAGGAAAATCGCTCGTCAATCCATTTCTGATGCCATTCTTCATCGGTTCCGGGCAGGCAAAAAAATTCGATTTCCATCTGCTCGAATTCCCGCGTGCGGAATGTAAAATTTCCAGGAGTGATTTCGTTGCGAAATGCCTTGCCGATCTGCGCCACGCCGAAGGGCAGCTTCAGGCGCATCGCCTGCAGCACATTATCGAAATTAACGAATATACCCTGTGCTGTTTCTGGCCTGAGATAGGTCACCGCCGCTTCGTCCTCCACCGGACCCATAAAAGTTTTGAACATCAAGTTAAATTGGCGTGGATCGGTGAGCTGTCCCTTGCCGCAGACCGGACAGAGGGAGCGTTTGCCGCCGCAATGCTTACAGGGCTCTCCCCCCTTCACGACAAACTTGTTTCCTTTGGTTGCATCGCAATAGTGAACCCATTCCTCCTCCTCCAGCTTGTCGGCGCGGAACCGCCGCTTGCAGGCGCGGCAATCCACCATCGGATCCGTGAAGTGGTCGAGATGGCCGCTCGCCTGCCAAACCCTGGGGTGCATCAGGATCGAAGAGTCGAGGCCGACCATATCGGAGCGGAGTTGCACGCAGTCGCGCCACCAGGCGTGCTTGACGTTACTTTTCAGTTCCACGCCCAGCGGCCCGTAGTCCCAACAGGACCCCGTGCCGCCGTAAATCTCACTGGATTGAAATATAAACCCGCGCCGCTTGCACAGCGACACGATCTTTTCCATCTCGACCATTCGGTCCCCTAACTCGTTGCAAATAACGTCCAATTTAATGGATGGCAGGCGCGGAGTCAAAAAGCAGATATTGCGTATCGCTATTCAATTCACCTGATTCCCAGCACATCCTGCATGCCGTAGAGCCCCGGCTTCTGTTTGGCGAGCCACTGGGCGGCGCGCAGGGCGCCGTGGGCGAAGGTCTCGCGGCTATGGGCGCGGTGGATGAATTCAAGCCGTTCGCCAATGCCGCCGAAGACGACCGTATGATCGCCGACGATGTCGCCGGCGCGCACCGAGAGGAGCGCGATTTCCTGTGTGGTCCGCTCGCCGACGATCCCTTTGCGGCCGCTGACGCCGACATTGTCGAGATCGCGATTCAACCCATTGGCGATCGCCCGACCCATCGCGATGGCCGTGCCGCTCGGCGCGTCTTTTTTGAAACGATGATGCGCCTCGATGATTTCGACGTCGTAGTCGTCGCCCAGGGTCTTGGCGACTTTGCCCAGAAGACTGACCAGGAGATTCACTCCCAGACTCATGTTGGCCGAGAGTAGTATCGGCGTGCGACGCGCCAGGGTTTTGATTGCGTCCAACTGTTTTTGGTCGGAGCCCGTGGTGCCGATCACGATCGGAATCTTTTTCTCGGCGGCGAGCCTTGCATGTTCGAGGGTCGCTTGCGGTGTGCTGAATTCGATGACGACGACTTCGCCTTTCAATAGCGGCGCAAGTTCAGGGTTTAACGGTACGCCGATTCTGCCCACGCCGGCGAGCTCGCCGGCGTCTTTATCGAGCTGCGGACTGCCCGGGAACTCAATGGCGCCGACCACCTTCATCGCGCCGCTCTCATGGACAAGGCGGACCACGGTGCTTCCCATCCGTCCGGCTGCCCCACAAACTATAACTCCCAACATACTAATGCACCAGCAGCCCGAAATCGGTCATTGCCTGTTTGAGCTTTTTGACGTTGTTCTCGGCCATAGGCGTCAGGGGCAAGCGGAGATCTCCCCTGCATTTTTTCATGAATGTGAGGGCCGTTTTCACCGGGATGGGATTGGTCTCGATAAAAAGACTGCGAATCAATGGGATGAGTTGCATCTGTAGCTCTTTACCTTTTTCCCATTGCCCTGCTAAACAGGCTTCGGTCAGCTGCGCCATTTCCCGGGGCGCGACGTTGGCTACCGTGGAAATGACTCCTTTACCTCCCAAGGCCATCAAGGAATATGTCAGCGAATCCTCGCCGGAATATACCGCCAATTGATCGCCGCAGAGGCGAATAATGTCGATGGCTTGATCTACCGAACCGGTCGCCTCCTTGACGCCGGCGATATTCTTAATTTCCGCCAACCGAGCCAATGTCTCCGGTTCAATCTTCGATCCCGTGCGCCCGGGAATATTGTAAATGATTATGGGTATGCCGACATCCGACGCTACTTTTTTGTAGTGCTGGTAAATGCCCTCTTGTGTCGGACGATTATAGTAAGGTGAAATCATCAGCGCGCCGTCGGCGCCGGACTTTTCGGCTTCCCGCGTGAGACGGATCGCCTCATCGGTGGAGTTCGAGCCGGTTCCGGCGATTACCGGGATTCGCCCCTTGACCGCCTTGATCACGGCCTTGATGACTTCGTCGTGTTCTTGATGACTGAGCGTCGCCGACTCCCCGGTGGTACCGCAGGGAACGATGCCATGGGTACCTTTATCAAGGTGAAAGCTAACGAGCGCCACAAGACTCTGCCAATCGACCTGGCCGTTTTTGAAAGGGGTTACCAACGCGACTATGGAACCGCTAAACATAGGATGCCTCCTTTGCTTCCAGAAGATAGCTCAACTATAAGGTATCTTCTGCTCGTTGGCCGCGTACTCGTACCATCAGCATGGCGCATGGTGGCTGATTCGCTAGAGCGTCACGGTTCCTTGAAAAACTTCCTCAGCTTCCCCCGCCATGTAGACATGATCATTATCACGCCATTCGATAAACAGATCGCCGCCCTTTAGGTGCACAGTGATTTTTCGCTCAGTGCGCTCCGTGAGACCCCCCGCCACACCGACCGCGCTGGCGCCCGTGCCACAGGCCCAGGTCTCTCCCGCGCCCCGTTCCCAAACCCGCATTTTAACTTCTTTTGGGTTGAGAATTTTAATGAACTCCGTATTGACCCGCTTGGGAAAAAACTGATGATGTTCGAAACGCGGCCCGAGTTTCTCCAGATCCAGCGTGTCAATTTCATCGAGGAAAAGTACGCAATGCGGATTGCCCATGGAGAGGCAAGTCACCGTGTAAGGGACATTGTCAACTCGCAACTGGCGATTGATGATCTGACCATCTGCGTCGACGGGAATCTCGCGGCCCTCTAAAATTGGCTTTCCCATGTCGACTTCGATGAGTTCACCGACGAGCCGCGGTCGGATGATACCCGCCAGAGTCTCGACTTCGAGCTCTCGCTTAGGAGTGATGCCGTGGTCGTGGACATATTTGGCAAAGCAGCGGATCCCGTTGCCGCACATTTCCACCTGGCTGCCATCGCCGTTGTAAATCTCCATCTTAAAATCAGCGATCTTGGAGGGATGAATCGTCAGAAGCTGGTCGGCGCCGATGCCGAAGCGTCGGTCACAGAGTTTCCCGGCGATCCGCCCGAGATCGGCGATATCGTTTTGCAAGCAATCGATAAAAATAAAATCGTTGCCGCAACCCTGCATCTTGGTGAAATGGATTTCCATCTTGCTGACTTTTTCAAGTTGCGAAATTCTCCGGCCTTCGGCTTGTCCCCTTCACAAAGGGGGCTAATTGGGGGATTTTGGCCCCGTTACTGCTGACTTCAGACACCTTACCTCTGGTTCATTGCAGTTCTGGCGGTATGACTTCTCCCCGGATGAGATCCTCGAAACTCTCACGTGCGCGGACGACATAATACTGGTCCCCGTCGACGAGCACCTCCGGCGGCTTGGGATGAGAGTTATAGTTCGATGCCATGGTAAAGCCGTATGCGCCGGCGCTCATGATGGCTAGCAGATCTCCCCGCCGCGGCTTTGCGATTTCGCGATCCTTGGCAAAAAAATCGCCCGTTTCACAAATCGGGCCAACAACATCGGCGATGATCTTGTCACTATTCTTTTCCACCACGGGTTGGATCGCCTGATAAGAGCCGTAAAGCGTTGGCCGAATCAAGTCATTCATCCCGCTGTCGACAATTACAAAGTATTTTTCGTCCGTTTCTTTGAGGTATTGGACCTCTGTAAGGAGTATTCCGGCATTGCCGACGATGACTCGACCCGGTTCCAGGATCAGCGTGATATTTAATCCCTCCAGCCCCTGCATGATGGCCTGGGCATACTGTTCCGGATGCGGCGGCGTTTCATCTTTGTAACTGATACCAAGCCCGCCCCCCAGATCAAGATAGCGAATTTGGGCACCCTCTTTCTTCAAGGACCCTACCAGCACGCGGTCGAGGTACTCCCGCACCCGAGCCAACGCATCGACAAACGGCGCCACCGACGTCAACTGCGAGCCGATATGACAATCAACGCCGAGAACTTCAAGATTGGGTAAAGAGACGGCCTTGCGGTAACACTCCAGCGAGCGCTTGATATCGACGCCGAACTTGGCTTTTTTTAAACCCGTTGAGATATAGGGGTGGGTTTGCGGATCGACGTCCGGATTGATGCGCAGGCTGACCGGGGCTTTTAGGCCCAGGGCGGCAGCTACTTCGTTGAGAACGACCATTTCTTCGTCGGATTCGACATTGAACATTAAAATACTCGACGAAAGCGCGTACTCGATTTCTTCTTTTTTCTTACCCACCCCCGAGAAGACGATCTTTTTTGGATCCGCCCCCGCTTTCAAGGCGCGAAACAACTCCCCTCCCGAAACGATGTCCAATCCGCCCCCTTCTTTGACGAAAGCCCGCAAGAGCGCGATGTTTGAATTGGCCTTGACGGAATAGCAAACAATATGCGGAATCGCCGCAAATGCCTTATCGAAGACGCGGAAATGGCGCTTCAGCGTTGCCAGGCTGTAGATATAAGCCGGTGTGCCGACCTGTTTGGCAATACGCCGCACCGGCACTGCCTCCGCGAACATTTCGCCATTGCGGTACTCAAAATGATGCATCATGGGCCTCGTGCGATTTCAACTTCGTTTGACGGTGCGCTCAAAGTGCCGTCGCTCAACTGTGAGGCGACGCGATAACGATAAACGACTTTCGATTGAACCTCTTCGTCGTTGAAGCGATATTGTTTCTGTTTGACAAATTTTTCGCGATCCTCCACGAAAACCGTGGTCAGCTGGCGATAAGGCACCGGACAGTCGGGGCAGGTTTGGGAAATATCTTTGCGAAAGATCACAAAGCTGGCGAGGTCCTTGATTTCCTTACCCTCCGCATCCCGTGTGGGCCGGCTCCAGGTAAGAACGTTGTGGTCCGGAGCCGAACGGACCACAAGGTTGGTGATGGTCTGCGGTGTGACCAACTCGGGCGCGCGCGGACTCCCTTTTTTACCGCAGGCCGATCCAAAGACCAGCAATATGAGTCCAACAAAGAGTAATCGCTTCATCTATACCCTCAATTCTTTCAAACGGCGCAACACATTGCTCCGCGCCGTCCCGCCGGCGGCGCGACGCCGCGCCACCACCGCTTCCGCAGAGAGATAGCGATAGATGTCGGGCCCGATTTTGAGAGAAAAACGCCGGAGTTCTGCCAGCTCTAACTCTTCGAGGCGACGCCCCCGGGCGAGGCTATGCCGAACCGCTTTGCCCGCCACCTCATGGGCCGTGCGAAAGGGGAGCCCGCGCGCGGTCAGGTAGTCCGCCAGATCGGTGGCATTCATGAACCCGTCGCGCACCGCAGCCGCCATGCGTTCCTTTCTGACTTTCATGCCGCGCACGATAGGGCAGAGCATTTGGACGCTCGCCTTGACCATATCCACGGTATCAAAGAGCGGAATCTTATCCTCCTGAAGATCCCGGTTATAAGCCAAGGGCAATCCTTTCATAATGGTCAGCAGCGCCTGCAGGTGACCGAAGACTCGTCCGGTCTTGCCGCGAATCAATTCCGGCACATCCGGATTTTTTTTCTGCGGCATCATAGAGCTGCCGGTACAGTAGCGATCCGGCAAATCAATAAATCTGAATTCTTGACTAGACCACAAGATCATTTCCTCCGCAAGGCGACTCAGATGAACGAATAGTATCGCCGCAGCGGCGAGAAACTCCAAGATAAAATCACGATCGCTCACCGTGTCCATGCTATTGCGCGACACCCGTGGGAACTGGAGCAGTTTGGCGACGTAGTTTCGGTCAATGGGGAATGTGGTCCCGGCTAAAGCTCCGACCCCTAAGGGAAGCACATTGATGCGACCCAAAGCGCTCAAAAGCCGCTCCCGGTCTCGGTCCAGCATCTCCCAATAGGCCAGTAGATGGTGCGATAACAGCACCGGTTGCGCGCGTTGCATGTGGGTGTACCCGGGCATGATAACATCTAGATATCTTCTTGCCGCCCGCGCCAGCTCTTCTTGCAGGGTCTTTACCTGCTCGATGATCACGCCCACTTCTTCACGCAAATAGAGCCGCGCATCCAAGGCCACTTGATCGTTGCGGCTCCGGGCCGTGTGGAGTTTGCCGCCGGCGGCCCCGATCATCTCGGTGAGCCGCCGCTCTATATTCATGTGGATGTCCTCATCGGCAGAGGTAAATTTGAAGGTGCCGCGATCCATCTCGCGCCCGATCGCTTTCAAACCGCGAACGATTTTTCGGGCATCCCGCTCCGGGATGATGCGCTGGCGCCCGAGCATCTTGGCGTGAGCAATGCTTCCCTCAATGTCGTGGCGGTAAAGCCGCCGATCGATATCTATGGAAGCGGTGAAGGCTTCGACGGAAGCTGCTGTGGCAGCGACAAATCGCCCACCCCAGAGCTTGGTCCGCTTTTCCCTTGACCCCTTCAACTCCTAACTCCTCCCACCCCGGGAAGATTGCAATTTTTAGCGATAAGTTGTCTTATTTGGACCGGCCATTCTGCAATATACATCCTGCAATTTGCATTCTCCATTTTTCTCTCGAACCTCTAGCCCTTCGCTTTACTCAACCGCCGTAGTCGAAGCCTCAATGCGTTCAAACGTATGAAACCCTCCGCATCGCCCTGATGATACACATCGTCTTCCTCGAAGGTGGCGATTTTTGGATCGTAGAGCGAGCCGTCCGAGCGCCGACCAGCGACGATAACGTTGCCTTTGTAGAGTTTTAGACGAACACGCCCACTGACGTTGGCCTGGGCCGCGTCCATCGTTTTCTGCAGCATTTCCCGCTCCGGCGCAAACCAGTATCCGTAGTAAATCATCTCCGCGTAACGCGGGATCAATGAATCTCGGAGCCGCAACACTTCGCGATCCATAGTGATTGATTCCAGCGCGCGATGCGCCGCGTGCAAGATGGTGCCTCCAGGTGTCTCATAGACCCCTCGAGATTTCATTCCCACGTAGCGATTCTCCACGATATCGATACGACCGACGCCATGCTTGGCCCCTAAGTCGTTGAGCTTAGAGAGAAGTTTCGCCGGAGATAGCGCGCGCCCGTTCAACGCAGCCGGATTACCGCGAACATAGTCGATCTCCACGCCCTCTGAACGGTTTGGCGCTCTTTCCACCGGCCGGCTCCAGACGAACATATCAGCCGGTGGTTCTTTCCAGGGATCTTCGAGGATGCCGCCTTCGTAACTAATATGAAAAATGTTGCGATCCGTACTGTAAGGTTTTCGCTTCGTCACGGGCACGGAAATATTGTGTTTTTTAGCGTAGGCCATTAACGAAGTGCGAGAGTTGAGGTCCCACAGCCGCCACGGCGCAATGACTTTGACACCCGGCTTAAGCGCGTAGTACGTCAGTTCGAAACGCACTTGATCGTTCCCCTTGCCCGTGGCACCGTGCGACACGGCATCGGCCCGCTCCTTGACCGCCACGTCGATTTGCGCCTTGGCGATGAGCGGCCGGGCAATGGATGTCCCCAACAGATACGAGCCTTCGTAAACCGCATTGGCCCGCAGCATAGGAAACACATAATCTTTGACAAACTCCTCCCGCAAGTCGGCAACCATGGTTTTGCTCGCGCCCGTGGAAACCGCTTTGCGGCGTATCGCCTGTAAATCCTCTCCCTGTCCCAGGTCAGCGCAAAACGCGATCACCTCACAGCCGTATTGCTCCATCAACCAGCGCAAAATGACCGAAGTATCGAGTCCTCCCGAATATGCGAGCACAACTTTTTTGACGTTCATCTTGTTTTGTCTTCCCCGTTAGCCTTTCTTGCCCTGGATCGATGGAAAATTGCGGAAGTCTTATTCTGCGATTTTTTTGCTCCATGGCAAATTCTGCAATTATCCCTTCCTTCCCTTACGCCTTGAAACTTTCGGCCCGCTCTTTAATAGCCAGACCATGATCGCCTTCTGCACGTGCAGTCGGTTTTCCGCCTGGTCGAACGCGATGGAGTGCGGCCCGTCGATCACCTCGTCCGTGATCTCCTGTCCGCGATGAGCGGGCAAACAGTGCATCACCACCACGTCTTTCTTGGCGATCGCAATCACCCGATCGTTGACTTGATAATTCTCGAAAGCCTTGAGACGCGCCGCAGAATCCCACTCTTGCCCCATACTGGCCCACACATCGGTGTAAATCACATCGGCATCCCCGACCGCTTCCTCCACCGCATGGGTGACGGTGATCCGGGCGCCGCTTTTTCTCGCCCGAGCTTCAATGTCGCGATTGGGCTCATAGCCCGCGGGACACGCCAGCACAAAAGTAAACGGAATCTTCGCCGCCGCCTCCATCCAAGAATGGACCATGTTATTGCCGTCGCCGACAAAGGCGATCTTGAGCCCTGTGAGCTTGCCTTTGTGCTCCAGCAACGTCAGACAATCCGCCAGAACCTGGCACGGGTGGTAAAGATCGGTGAGGGCATTAATCACCGGCACCGAAGCGTATCGGGCTAGCTCTTCGAGAGTCGCTTGGGCAAAGGTTCTCACCACGATCATGTCCACCCAACGGCTAAGACTTCGCGCGCAATCGGCAGGGGGTTCGCGGACTCCCAGCTGCACTTCGGCGGGGGAGAGAAAAACCACATAGCCGCCAAGCTGCAGCATACCCAATTCAAACGTCACTCGAGTCCTCAGGCTCGGCTTTTCAAACAGCATGGCCAGTCCCCTGCCGGCTAGATGGCGGTGCCGGATGCCACGCTTCTGTTTGCGTTTGAGGTCCACCGCCAGTCGCAGTATCGCTTCCAGCTCCTCCCGGCTCCAAGCCTCAAAACTCAACAGGTCTCGCTCACTCATGCCGATGATGTCATTGCCGGCGGCTGCTGGCGGGCCAGAACTTTTTCGAGAATCGCCAGCCCGCGGCGAATCTCACTTTCAGTGATGGTCAGTGGCGGGACGAAACGCAGAACCTTTGTAGCCGTGCAGTTGAGCAGGAGACCCTCTTCCATGCATGCATGGACGGTTTTTGTCCCCTCCACCTCGAGCTCGAGCCCGAGAATCAACCCTTTGCCGCGAACACCCCGTACAAAAGAAAATCGCTCCACAAGCTTTTGCAGACCCTGGGAAAAAATTTTTCCCATTTTGACACAATTCTTCAGTGCCCCGCCCTTAAGCAGTGTCCGCATTACCGCCAAGCCGACGCTGCAGGCTAACGGGTTTCCCCCGAAAGTCGACGCGTGACTGCCCGGCGCGAAACTTTTAGCCACCGCTTCCCGCGCCAGCATCGCACCAACCGGCAATCCGCCGCCCAAGGCCTTGGCCAAAGTCATGATGTCCGGCTCTACGCCAAAATGCTGGTAGCCAAAAAGTTTCCCCGTTCGTCCCATGCCGGTTTGAACTTCGTCGAGGATCAGGAGTATGCCGCGCCGGTCACAGAGCTCTCGCAGGCCCCTAAGATAGTTGGGGTCCGGCACCACCACGCCCCCTTCCCCTTGAATGGGTTCCACAAGAATGCCGACCGTTTTATTCCCATCGACGGCCTCCTCAGCCGCTCTCAGATCATTATAGGGAATCTGGCGAAATCCGGTTGGCAGCGGATCATAGCCCGCGCGTACCTTTTCCTGGCCCGTCGCCGTTAAAGTCGCCAGGGTTCGGCCGTGAAAGGAGTTGTGCGCCGAGAGGATTTCGTATCTACCGCCCAAGTGTTCGCTGCCGTACCGGCGCGCCAGTTTGATGGCCGCCTCATTGGCCTCCGCGCCGCTGTTGCAAAAAAAAACGCGGTCCGCAAACGAGTAGCGGCAGAGCTCGCGTGCCAGCTCCGCTTGGGGCGCAATATGATAGAGGTTGGAAACATGCAGCAGTCGTTTCGCTTGCGCCCGGATGGCACGCACGACGGCTGGATGGCAGTGACCTAGGCCATTGACGGCGATGCCGGCTAGAAAATCGAGATACTCTTTGCCGTCAGCGTCCCACACGCGCGCTCCCTTACCGCGAACCAGCGCCATGGGATAGCGGGAGTAGGTTTGAGCGACATATTTATCGGTGAGCTTGGCGACATCACGGTTCTTCATGAATTATTTCCTCACCACCTCGGTTCCCACTCCCTCTTTAGTGAAAATCTCCAAAAGAACCGCGTGCTTCACCCTGCCGTCGATGATATGGGTCTTGCCGACGCCCCCTTTAAGCGCCTCAATACAACACTCGACTTTGGGAATCATGCCCGAACCGACGACCCCATCCTGGATCATTTTACGCGCTTGGTTGACTTTCAGCGTGCTCAGAAGTTCATTTTTCTTGTCTTTTACCCCCTCAACATCGGTCATCATAATCAACTTTTCCGCGTGCAACGCCTCGGCCAGCTCTCCGGCCACCAGGTCGGCATTGATGTTGTAGGTTTCGCCGTTTACACCTACTCCCACGGGCGCAATTACCGGAATGAACTTGTTTTCGTCGAGGGAGTCGATGATCAACGGGTTGATGCCGACGATCTCCCCCACCATCCCAATGTCGATGATCTCGGGCGGTTTGCCATTATCCGAAACCGTGACATTCATTTTGCGCGCCACGATCAAGCCACCGTCCTTACCGCTCAAGCCTACCGCCATGCCGCCATGCTGATTTATGAGATTGACAATCTCCTTATTGACCTTGCCCACCAATACCATTTCGACTATATCCAATGTTTCTTGATCCGTGACCCGCATGCCGCGGACATAGCGGCTGGTGATTCCCATCTTGTCTAGGGTTTTGTCGATTTGTGGACCGCCTCCATGAACCACCACCGGATTGATGCCGACATATTTGAGCAGCACGACGTCTTGGGCGAAGCTCTCCTTGAGCCCCTCATCAACCATCGCATGCCCTCCATACTTGATGACGAACGTTTTACCGTAGAAGCGCCTGAAATACGGCAGCGCCTCCATCAACACTTCCGCTTTGCCGATGAAGTTCTCCATGGATCTATCCTTTGATTACAGGATATAGCGCGACAAGTCCTCGTTCTTCAAGATGGGCATGAGCCTATCACGGACATATTGAGCGTCGATTGTCACATGTTGCCCGCGCATTTCCGGTGCGGAGAATGAAACGTTATCCAGCAATCGTTCCAGTATGGTGTGGAGCCGCCGGGCGCCGATGTTTTCCGTTTTTTCATTGACCTCGGCGGCGATGCAGGCGATCTCTTGCACGGCGTCTTCGCCAAACTGTAAATACACGTCCTCGGTCTCGAGTAATGCGGCATACTGTTTGATGAGCGCATTTTTCGGTTCGGTGAGGATACGGATAAAGTCTTCCTTTCCGAGCGAGCTGAGCTCGACACGGATGGGAAAACGGCCCTGAAATTCCGGGATCAAATCCGCCGGTTTGGCGCTGTGGAACGCTCCCGAAGCAATGAACAGGATATGATCCGTTTTGACCATGCCGTACTTGGTGTTGACCGTGGAGCCTTCAACGATGGGCAATAAATCTCGCTGGACTCCCTCCCGGGACACATCAGGCCCGTGCACGGATTCGCGGCCGGCGATCTTGTCGATTTCATCCAGAAAAACAATTCCGGATTGCTCCACGCGGCGAACCGCCTCACCGATGACTTTGTCCATGTCGATGAGCTTTCCCGCTTCCTCCTGGGTTAAAATCTCCATCGCCTCCGGAACTTTGACGGTTTTTTTCTTGGTCTTCTTCGGTAGAAGATTGGAGAACATCTCCTTGAGATTAAATTCCATCCCTTCCATGCCCTGGGGTGTCAGCACCTCGATCATGGGCATGGCTGACTGCGTCATTTCAATGTCGACGAAGCGATCATCCATCTTGCCCTCGCGCAGCATTTTCTTGAGCTTTTCCCGTGTACCTTGAACTCTAGCGCCGTCCACCGCCTCGGATCCAATGGACCCCGTAGGCCCTGGAGGTAGGAGCAGGTCTAAAATCCGCTCTTCGGCGACCTCCCGGGCTTTGATTTCGACCTGTTGTTTTTCCTCCTCCTTCACCATGTTGACCGCGAGATCCGTCAAGTCACGGATGATAGATTCCACGTCGCGACCGACGTAGCCGACTTCGGTAAATTTAGACGCTTCGACTTTTATAAAAGGGGCCTGGGCCAGCTTAGCGAGCCGTCGGGAAATTTCTGTCTTGCCGACACCGGTGGGGCCGATCATAATAATATTTTTAGGCGCGATTTCTTCCCGCAGATCTTCCGGCACGAGCTGGCGCCGCCAGCGGTTGCGCAGCGCTATGGCTACGGCACGTTTTGCATCTTTCTGGCCGACGATGTAACGATCTAACTCCGAGACGATTTCCCGTGGCGTCATGACCGGCGTCGGCGAGGACGCCGACTCGGGTAACGCGGCTTTGACACTATCTTTCATCGGAATAATTTAACTCCTAGCAAGTTCCTCAGGAAATGCAATCGATTATGGGCTCGTTGCCCCTGCTCGGGGTTGGATGCTTTCCTTTAAACCGTTTTACAGAGTCACTTCAAGGAATTTTATCGCGCCAAGGCGCAAGGGCGCAAAGATAATAATTTTCTTAATTCTTCGAATATGGCGTGCTTTGCGGCTTTGCGCGAGTCATCTTTTGCCGATTCGCCAATTCAGAATCAACTCCAATCTCAAATAGGTTGGGCTAGGTGTTGCAACACGATCGCGACTCTCGACCGCGACGGTACGCAAAGCGCGTTAGGGCAATTCTTCGAAGGTTAGTTGGTCGTTGGTATACACGCAGATACCCGCGGCAACGCGCATGGCTTCTTCGGCTATAGTTCGCGCCTCGAGCGCCGTATGCTTGACCAGGACTCTGGCGGCGGCGAGGGCATAGTTGCCTCCGGAACCGATGGCGATCAACCCGTCGTCCGGCTCCACCACATCGCCACTGCCGGAGATCACAAGGAGGTCACTGCTATCGGCGACCACCAGAAGTGCTTCCAGTCGCCTAAGTATCCTATCGGTGCGCCAGTCTTTGGCCAATTCCACCGCTGCGCGCTTGAGATTGCCGTTGAACTGTTCGAGTTTCGCCTCGAACTTCTCAAACAGGGTGAAAGCATCCGCGGTTGCGCCAGCGAATCCCGCAATGACCCGGTCGTGGTGCAGTTTGCGCACTTTGCGCGCGCTATGTTTCATCACGGTCTGCCCGAGGCTCACCTGGCCGTCGCCCACGACCACGACTTTTCCCCGGTGACGTATGGCTAATATGGTCGTTCCGTGTATCACGCCTTCAATCGCTCCGACCCACGTCAACTTGATTGATCATCTTGAACTGCTTGAACGATTGGAACCCGGCAGCGGAACAGTTCAAGCCGTTTCAGACGTTCAAACCGTTCAAGACGTCGCTCATGCCTATCGCCTTTTTACGCTCTCGGATGCGCCTTATCATACACTGCCGTCAGCTGATCCAAATTCACATGGGTATAACGCTGGGTGGTGGAGAGGCTCGCATGGCCGAGCATCTCTTGGATCACCCGGAGATCGGCGCCGCTGTTCAACAAGTGCGTCGCAAACGTATGGCGCAGGCCATGGGGGCCCATCTTTACGCCAATTCCCGCGCGCCGCAAGTGCTTTTCCACAATGCGAGCCACGCTGCGGGTAGTGATGCGCCCGCCTCGGTTATTCAAAAATACAGCACTGGTCCCTTTGCATGGGCGTTGCCAGAGCTTACGAATTTCTTCGCGATAATCGCCGAGCCTCTGAAGGGCCACCTCCCCAATGGGCACGATCCGTTCTTTGGAGCCTTTACCCACCACGCGCACGATTCCAAGATAAAAATCTACATCGCTCCAGTTGAGGCTGACCAACTCGCTGACGCGCACACCGGTGGAATAAAAAACCTCCAAGATTGCACGATCCCTTAGATGCAAAGCGCCTTCTGCCTTGATCCCCCCCAACAAGCGAAAAGCATCGTCCACCGTTAGGAACTGCGGCAGCGGTTTGTCCTGCTTGGGTGAGTGGATCAACAGGAGCGGATTTTTTTCCACCTCATGGGTCGCCACCATGTAGCGAAACAACCCTTTGAGCGCGGCGAGTTTCCTCCCGATGGAACTCTTCTTGCTACTCTTCGCCAGCGACGCCAAATACGCGCGCACGACGTGAATATCCGCTTTGCGCAAATCCACCGCTTTATCGCGGCCCAGACAGAGCCCCATCTCAACCAAGAACCGGTGAAACTGAGACAGGTCGCTCACATAGTTTCGCAGCGTGTGCGGTGAAACGTTGCGTTCGTTTCGGAGATACTCGGCGTACTGTAAGAGTAGATCTTGCACAGGCAATAGATTTCCCGAACAGGACGTATCTTAGCATACATCATTAAGCTTCCAAACAAAGCCTGCCTCACCAGTCTCCGCTGCGGAGCAACCAGTAAACGATGCCAATGGGCAAAGCGATGTCGTGATAGCCTGGGCAGAGCCTTGAAACATGATCATTCTGACCGGACATGTCCCTCCGGTAGGTTTGTCGGGATGGCTTGGAATAGTGGTCTCAAGGTAAGGAAAGCCGGGCCGATAATAGACACAAATTGCTGCCCCCTAGCTCTATGAACCGAATGATTAGCACTTCCGGCACGGTTTGGTCCAAAGATATGGGAGAGGATCCGAGTTATGGTTACGCTAAAATAAGCGACACAGCGCGCTGCCCAGCCGCAAGATCAATACTTCGACCTAAATACAAAGTGAAATACTAATTTATGGAGGGAAAGAAAGAAATATCGTCGTCGCCTAAGATTGTTACCACTGGTCAATGTTATTTCACCATCAACCCATTACTGGTGGCAAGTCGGTTAAACCCATCATTGGCAAATAATCTAAACTCATAGGTCCCCGGCCCTGCCATAAATCCCGGCGGTAATGCAAACGGGCACCACCCCGAAGCTTTGG
>Ga0187893_10000806_pt1 | contig 79570 bp, 61 predicted proteins | sample MA1701074metaG_FD_139574 | JGI IMG/M metagenome (GOLD analysis project Ga0187893, IMG submission 139574) | White microbial mat communities from a basaltic lava cave in the Kipuka Kanohina Cave System on the Island of Hawaii, USA - MA170107-4 metaG ... | reverse complement strand
GGTCGAAATCCCCCGTCAGGTTGACGCTGGTAATCGTGGTCGGGCCGCTATGCTCGACGACAAGAACGCCCGAAGTCGCGCCCTCCAGCACCGGCGACCAGGTGACGATGACGATGCAGGCCTGCCCCGGCTCCAGCCGGGCGCAGTCGGTGCGCAGCGAATAACCGGCCTGGTCGGAGGCCTCGATATAAACGGCGTTCATGTCGATCGCCTCGGAGGTGATGTTGCGCATCACAAGGGAACGCACGACCGACTGGCTTGTTTCAAGATCGCCGAATTCAAGCTCGCCCGGAATGGCCTCGATGTCGCTGATGAACCGGTCTTCGCTGCCCTCGCCCGCCGTGACCTGGCCGTCGACCGTCGCCGTCACGAGCCGCGAGCGTCCGCTGTGGCGCATCAGCATCTCGATCCGCCATGTGCCCGCCTGCAGGCCCTTCACCGACAAGCCGACGGCGCACACGCCGCCGGCGGGAAGATCTTCCGCGCCGCACTGGTTGAGCGCGACGGAAGCGCTCACGGTGGAAGACGGATAAAGCTGGATCGCGCCGATCTGCACGGGCCGGCCGCTGTCGTTGCGGAAAAGCACAACAACCTGCGCGGTCGCGCCCACCGTAATATCGCCGCCGTCCACATCGCCCTCGACCGGCACAAGGTCGCCCGTGGCGCCCCCGGCGGTGCGGGCGCCGGGATTATCGAAGCCGGAAGTCTGCGCATACGCCAAAGGCGCCGCCGCGCAAAACGCGGCGGCGACGAACGAAGCCAGAATTATTTTTCTTACCGGGTCAAACATCCAAAAAACCACATCCCCGGCGGAGCGGGGAAACTTCATTTTAGAACCGTGCGGCAGGCCAGCAAACATCTTTTTCAGTTCTGTTGATAAGCGGTTCCGGGATCAAGAAAATCGGGCGCGACGGACCCCAGAGGCACATTGCCGCTTCCCTCGTTTTGCGGCAGCGCCTCGAACGGGGCGAAATCATATTCAAAGGTCGGCAGCCCATTGCCCGCGGCGCCCTGCTTCATATTGTTATAAAATTGCTGCTCCTCGGGGTTTGCGTAGACGACGACGCGGGGACGCAGCAGGAAAACAAGTTCGAGATTGTCCGCGACCGCCTCCCGGCTCGTGGGGACAATCGGCTCGGTAAGTCCCAGGCCAGAGGTACTGAAACTGTCATTCTCGCGCACGAGGCCGGCGATCAGCAATGAATCTCCGGGACGGACGCGCACCTGCGTCGTCAGTTCGCGTTCAGCAGTCTGGGGAAGCTGGATCGTCGTGGATGTCGCGTTGCCGCCCGCGCCCTGCGATGAGAACGGGAAATTGTCGATCTGGATCACGTTTTGCAGACTGATGTCGATATCGGCATAGACGGTCGAGTTATCCCAGCTGCTGGCGATGGTCAGTTCGAAGCCGGTATCGACGCTGCTGGTGTTGACCGAGGTGCTGACCTGGCCGTTGTCGAGGGTCTGCGAGACCTGCGAGACGTAGTTCTGCGTATCGGCGACGCGCAGATGCGCTTCGGATCCAGAGAGCACCGTGATCTTCGGCTGGGATATCGTCTTGACCGCGCCGAACTGCGAGAGGAAGTCGAAGATATCATTGGGGGCGAACGCGCCGCCTTCTTCAAAGCCCGATGTCGGCAGCCCGATACTGACCGGGTTGGTGAAGCCCGCGCCGACATTGCCGGTGAGATCGACGCTCGCGGTGAACTTGCCGAAGGAGTCGATCAGGTCCCAGCGGATGCCGGTCGAGTTGCCGCTGCTGAGATTGACTTCCCAGATATAGGTTTCAAATACGATCAGCGCCGTGCTGGTGCGCATGCGCTGGAAATAACGCAGGGCGTATTCGGCGGTCCTGTTGGTCGCCTCGTAAATGATCGTGCGCGTCGAGTTGTCGACGATCGGCGTCGTGCCGATGATCGCCGCCAGACCGGCGGAAATATTGGTCATGAAGCTCTCGTCCGAACTGATCGGCGGGATCTTCACGGTGAAGGTCTGTGTTTCCTTCACGTTCAGAAGACCGTCCTCGAACGCGCAATACAGGTCGGCAAGAGAGCAGACCCGCTCCACCACCTTGTCGAGCGGCCCCTGCAGGTTCGCGACCGTGATGCGGCGGTTGAGCCCTTCTTCGGTTTCAAAGGCGAGCGAGACGTCGTATTCGGCAAGAATAAGTTGCAGCGCGCCCGCGAGCGTTTCCGAGCGCAGCTCGAACGGCCCGACATGCTCGGTCGGCAAACCGTCGGAAGAACTGACCACGGGAACGAGAACGTCGCGCCCGAGCGGGAGATAAAGAACGCTGTCGGGTTTTTCGTTGACGGCTTCCTTGCGCTCGTCCGCCATCGTCGGCGCGGGAATATTGACGTTGCGCGTCCCCGGCACGTCCGCGTCCGCGCAGCCGAGCAGGACCAGCATGACGGCGAAAGCCGGGAAGAGCCGCGCCCGGCTTCCAGCTTTAAAAATTCCGCGCCCTGCTCCGCTTTTCTTCATCGTCAGCCGAGCCTCTTGCTGTTTTCAATCGTCCGCGTCACCGTCTTCAGAAGCCTTTCCTTTTGCACCGGCTTCATCAGCACCGCGGAAACACCCCACTTCCCCGCCTGCTCCAGCAGATCGGGGGTCTGGTCGCCGGTCACGAGTATTACGGGCGTTTCGATATCGCGGCCGCGGATCGCCTTGATGAACTCGAAACCGCCCACAGGCTCCATCCGCACATCGACAATCGCAAGGGCGATATTGTCGTTCGCCATGTGGTCGAGCGCCGCTTCGCCTTCGGACGCCTCGAGAATCCCGAATCCCGCTTCCGTGAGATACGTGACGATCTGCATGCGCACGAAGTCGTTGTCTTCAACGACCAACACTAAATTCCCTTTATTCATCGTACCTTAACTGAGCCGGAAACTGATATCATGTGATTCTCATGTGGATAGAATCGTAGGCCTATATACTACAAAGTAGACCATGGCGTTCCACACTGACAACCGCACCGCCAAAGCTATCCACTGAAAAAACATAAAACATATTGCCGGGATTTTCCCCCGGTTTATCCACAAAGACATTGTTCATTGTCCCGTTCATGATGTATTCTATTTTTCTAATGTTATCACATCCTGCCTTTGTGTAATGCTTGACTGGATAGCCTTCCTTTGCCTTTGCGGCGCCGTGGCGATGCTGTTCACGCTTTCCGTCACGGATTTGCGGACGCGGCTACTGCCCAATGAAATGGTGCTGGGGTTCGCGACGCTCGGCTGCATTTTCCATGTGACGACGGTGTGGAGGTTTGTGCCGCTTCCCCTTGTCCTGCTGGGTTTCGTGGCCGGATTCGGCATGCTTTACATAGTCAGAATCATTGCCAACCGGATTTATAAAACCGACGCGCTGGGGCTGGGCGACGTCAAGCTGATGGGCGCGGGCGGGCTGTGGCTCGGCCCCGACGGGATCATGCTCGCGCTGACTCTGGGAGCAACTGCAGGGCTGGTCCATGGCCTGTTTCAGGCTTTTAGGGAAGCAAAGGCCACCGGCGCCAAACCCGATTTAAAGCGGTTGCAACTTCCGGCGGGACCGGGTTTTGCCGTGGGGCTTATCCTGGCCGGGATTCATAAGTTCTGGACATTCAATCCTTTTCATTAGTTTGTTGTCATCCCGGCGAAAGCCGGGATGACACGATATTTTTTCTCCGTTGCAAGCCGCCCGATTTATTTTATAGTTCTCTTTCAAATGACAGCGCTCGCACGACAGCAGGATTTCATGAACAAGCCTTTTCAGAAGGTCGACCGTTCGCGGTTCAGGCACGAACACCTGATCGGCATCGACCAGCTCTCCGCCGAGGAGATCGGGATCATCCTCGCGCTCGCCGATTATTACGCGGACAGGCTGGATGAAAAATCGTTCAAGCCGGACATTCTGCGCGGGGCGCTCGTCATGTCGCTGTTCTTCGAGGATTCAACGCGCACGCGCACATCGTTCGAAGTCGCGGCGAAGCGGCTGGGAGCCGACTGGGTCAATATCAACATCGAGACGAGCTCGGTGAAAAAAGGCGAGAGCCTGCTCGATACCGTGCAGACGCTCTACACCATCGCGCGGCCCGATGCGATCATCGTGCGGCACAAGGAATACGGCGCGCCGAGATTCATCGCGCAGCATGTATCGTGCCCGGTCATCAATGCGGGCGATTCATGGCGCGAACACCCGACGCAGGCGCTGTTAGATGCGCTCACGATCCGCCGCCACAAGGGCGATCTCAAGGATCTCACTGTCGCGATCTGCGGCGACATCGCGCATAGCCGCGTTGCCGCCTCGAACATGATTTTGCTGACTAAAATGGGGGCGAATGTGCGCATTATCGCGCCGCCGCTGCTGATGCCGGAGAAGCTGCCCGTGAACGGCGTCGCCAAATTCACGAGCATGGAAGAAGGGCTGCCGGGCTGCGATATCGTCATGGCGCTGCGCCTGCAGAAAGAGCGCATGGCCGAGGGCACGATCGCGAGCGAGCAGGCTTATTTCAAGGAATTCGGGCTTACTCCTGAAAGGCTCGCCCTCGCGAAGCAAGGCGCGCTCGTCATGCATCCGGGGCCGATGAACCGCAATGTCGAGATCGCGGACGAAGTCGCCGACGATCCGGAGCGGAGCCTGATCTTGCATCAGGTGCGGAACGGGGTGCCGACACGGATGGCGGTGCTGGATTTGCTGCTGAAGAATAAATGAACCCGCTAACGTCACCCCCGCGCAGGCGGAGGTCTGGACAAGCTGATCCAACAAAGCTATTGGATACAAAGACCGGATGCCCGCCTTCGCGGGCATGACGATGAGAGATTTGCTACTGAAGGATAAATAATTAGTATGGCTTTTCAGTTTTCTTCAATAACAATGAATCCAGTGTCTCATGTAGGCGTTCTGCCTATTGTGTTTTGCTATTTAATAGGGACCATTCCTTTTGGCCTGATTTTAACAAAGCTTTTTGGTTATGGAGATATAAGAAATATTGGCTCCGGCAATATCGGAGCAACTAACGTATTACGTACCGGCAATAAATTTTTAGCTCTGGCAACTCTATTGCTTGATGCCAGCAAAGGCGCAATAGCGGTGTTAGTTGTCAGTCATTTTTGGTCATCATTTGAATCAGCAATGATCGCTGGTCTGACAGCCATCATCGGACACATGTTCCCGGTCTGGCTCAAATTCAAGGGCGGCAAGGGGGTGGCGACGACGCTCGGGATGCTGCTGGCGCTTGCGCCGACGGTCGGGATTGCTGCCTGCCTCATCTGGCTGGTGACGGCGGGCATATTCCGGTATTCATCGCTCGCGGCGCTGATCGCCATTCTCGCGACGCCGGCGCTTTCACACATTATATATGCCGATCCTTCGCTTTCCGGGGTGTGCGGGATTATCACCGTGCTGGTATGGTTCAAGCACCGGGCCAATCTGCAACGGCTGGTTAAAGGCGAGGAGCCGAAGATCGGGAAGAAGAAGTAGGTTCACGCCAAGGCGCCAAGGCCGCCAAGTTTTTTTACGCGGAGAAGCGGAGTTACGGACAAGAAAGCGCGAAGCGCAAAAAACTCCGCTTCTCCGGGACTCCGCGTAAAAAATTGCCTGCGGCGCTTTTCTTGGCGTTCTTTGCGCCTTGGCGTGAAAAAATCTATGTTCACATCCGCGTCCATCTGTGGTTAAAAGAACACATGCAAAAAGCACAACCCAAGACTGAATCGCTCGGCGACAGGGAAAAAATCTCGTGGCTGCGGCTCGCGCGGACCGAGAATGTCGGGCCGATCACGTTTTTCAATTTCATGGATTATTACGGCACGGCGGAGAAGGCGCTTGCGGCCATTCCGGCGCTGGCCGCGCGCGGCGGGCGCAAGAGGCCGCTATCCATTCCGCCCCTTGAAGCGGTCGAGCGCGAATACGAGGCGGTGCGCCGGATGGGCGGGGAGATTATTACCGCCGCCGATCCCGCCTACCCGCTTGCGCTTTCGGCCATCGAGGACGCGCCGCCGGTCATTACCGTGTTCGGCGATCCCGCGCTGATGAACAAACCCTGCACCGGCATCGTCGGCGCGCGCAACGCATCGCTCAACGGGCGCAGGTTCGCGGAGCAACTGGCAAAGGATCTCGGCGCTCACGGGCAGACGGTCGTGTCCGGTCTTGCGCGCGGCATCGACGCGGCGGCGCATGCGGGGTCGCTGGAAACGGGAACGGTCGCCGTGGTCGCGGGCGGGATCGATGTTGTCTACCCGGAAGAAAACCGCAAGCTTTACGACGCGATCAAGGAAAAAGGCCTGATCGTCGCCGAAAACCCGCTGGGGGTTGCGCCGCGGGCGCAGGATTTCCCGCGCCGCAACCGCATCGTGTCGGGGCTCTCGCAGGGGATCGTCGTCATCGAGGCGACGCTCAAATCGGGCTCGCTGATCACCGCGCGGCTTGCGGGGGAACAGGGGCGCGATGTCTATGCCGTGCCCGGCCACCCGCTCGATCCACGCGCGGCGGGGCCGAACGCGCTGATCCGCGACGGGGCGGCGCTGGTGCGGGGAGTTGAAGACGTGCTGGAGAATCTTGTCAATTTCACCGGGGGGCGCGGGCTTGCGGATTCGGGCGTTTCGCGCTTTGCCCCGCCGGAGCCCGCCAACGATGCGCCGGATGAGCGCGGCTTCGATGAGGCGCGCGACATTATTATAGAGAGCCTTTCCTTTACCCCGGTCGAGATCAACGCCGTCATCCGCAATACCGGGCTTTCGGCGGCGCTGGCCCAGACCGTTCTTATGGAACTTGAGCTTGCGGGCCGGATCCAGCGCCTGCCGGGGAACCGGGCGATGCTGGTCAGTGAATAGGGTTTTCGCCGCTTTTTACTTATTTTGACGCCCGGGCGATTAATCTTAATCTTTCCTAAATAGTTGACGAATAGGCTTTTCCGTGTCAATTCCTTAATCAAGTGACTGATTCGGGAGTAATCCGTTGAGCGCGCCAAATCTCGTTATTGTCGAATCGCCGGCCAAGGCGAAGACGATCAATAAATATCTCGGCCCTGAATACGAGGTGATTGCCTCGTACGGGCACGTGCGCGATTTGCCGCCCAAGGACGGCTCGGTGCAGCCGGAGGACGATTTCGCGATGCGCTGGCAACCGGGCGAGCGGGCGGAGAAGCCGATCCGCGACATCAAGAACGCGGTCAAAAAGGCCAAGGCCGTTTTTCTCGCGACCGACCCTGACCGCGAGGGGGAGGCGATTTCATGGCATATCAAGGAAATCCTGGAAGAAGACAAGCTGCTGGGGAGCCGCACGATCCAGCGCGTCACCTTTAACGAGATCACCAAGAAGGCGGTGCAGGAAGCGTTCGAGAATGCGCGCGATCTCGACGGGCATCTGGTTGAAGCCTATCTCGCGCGCCGCGCGCTCGATTACCTGGTGGGCTTCAATATCTCGCCTGTGCTGTGGCGCAAGCTTCCCGGTTCGCGCTCGGCGGGGCGCGTGCAATCGGTCGCGCTGCGGCTGATCTGCGAGCGCGAGTCGGAGATCGAGGCTTTCAGGGCCGATGAATACTGGACGATCGAGGCGCGGCTGAAAAATATCGACGGCATTCCCTTCACCGCGCGGCTGACGCATCTGTCCGGCAACAGGCTGGACAAGCTCGACATCAAGAACGAGGAGATGGCGCAGAACGCGGTTTCGCGCATCAAGAACAAGGCGCTCTCCGTGCAGAAGGTCGAGAAGAAACAGGTGCGGCGCAACCCGCCCGCGCCGTTCATCACCTCGACCTTGCAGCAGGAAGCGTCGCGCAAATTATATTTTTCCGCCTCGCAGACCATGCGCACGGCGCAGCGGCTTTATGAGGGCGTCGAGCTTGGCGGGGATACGGTCGGCCTGATTACTTATATGAGAACGGACGGCACGACGCTTTCGGAAGATGCCGTTACGCAGTGCCGCAACGTCATCAAGAGCAATTACGGCGATAAATACCTGCCCGATGCGCTGCGGCTTTATAAATCCAAGGCGAAGAACGCACAGGAAGCGCACGAGGCGATCCGGCCCACCGATCTTTCGCGGCTGCCTGACGAAGTCGCGCGCTATGTCGATGAGCAACAGGCAAAGCTTTACGAGCTGATCTGGAAGCGCACGATGGCCTCGCAGATGGAAAACGCGGTGCTGGATCAGGTGCGCGCGGATATTTCCGACGGCACTGACGATATCGTGTTGCGCGCGACGGGATCGGTCATCGCGTTCGACGGGTTCCTGACGCTTTACCAGGAGAACGAGAACGAGGATGACGAGAAGAGCGAGAATGAAGAGGACCGCCGCCTGCCGCCGCTGACCGAAGGCGATGCAACGAAACTTTCCGAAGTCGTGCCGGAGCAGCATTTCACGCAGCCGCCGCCGCGCTATTCCGAGGCTTCGCTGGTCAAGCGGCTGGAAGAGCTCGGCATCGGGCGGCCTTCGACTTACGCCTCGATCATGCAGGTTTTAAAAGACCGCAACTATGTGACGCTCGACAAGCGCCGCTTTATTCCCCAGGACCGCGGGCGGATCGTCACCACGTTCCTGATGAAGTTTTTCACGCGCTATGTCGACTATGCGTTCACGGCGGAGATGGAGGAAGAACTCGACATCATCGCCAACGGCGATCTTTACTGGAAAGAGGCGCTGCGGCAGTTCTGGCAGGATTTCTCGAAAGCGGTCGAAGGCACCAAGGGGCTGACGATCACCGAAGTCATCGACCATCTTAACGAGGAGCTCGGCCCGCATTTCTTCCCCAAGGATGAAAAAGGCAAGATGAACCGCAACTGCCCCGCCTGCAAGGACGGGGAGCTGTCGCTTAAACTTGGAAAATTCGGCGCGTTCATCGGCTGCTCGCATTATCCCGAGTGCAAGTTCACGCGCCCGCTGGTCGTCAAGGAAGAGGAAGGCGAAGAGGGAGACGAATACGCAAAGCTCGCGAACGAGCCCAAGGAACTTGGCATCGACCCGGTGAGCGGGCGCACGGTATCGTTGCGGCGCGGCCCCTACGGGCCTTACGTGCAGATCGATCCCGCGCCGGAATCCAAAGACAAGCCCAAACGGCAGGGCATTCCGCGCGGTACGCGCATTTCCGATATCGACCTTGCCGCCGCGCTCAAGCTGCTGGAGCTGCCGCGCGAGGTTGGCGCGCACCCGGAAACGGGCAAGATGATTACCGCGGGGATCGGGCGCTTCGGGCCGTTCCTCAAGCACGATAATAAATTCACCTCGCTGCCGAAGGACGATGACGTTTTGCAGGTTGGATTGAACCGCGCCGTCGTGGTTCTTGCCGATGCCGCCGTCAAACGCGAAGCCAAGGAAGCGGCCAAGGCGGCGAAAGAAGCAAAAATCGCGGAGAATATCGCCAAGGCCGGGGGCAAGCCCAAGGCCAAACCCAAAGACGACGAAGCCGGGCCTGAAGAAAAACCGAAGACCAAGAGCACGAAGAAAAAACCGGCGGCGAAGAAATCCTCCTCCAAAAAGAAAAAAGCGGGCTAGCTTCCCTCTCCCTGAGGGAGAGGGTTGCGCAGGCTTGGTGAGGCCGAAGGCCAAACCTAGCCGAAGCTGGGTAAGGGTTTACGGTGTATGACATCCGGCACCGTAAACCCCCACCCTGACCCTCCCCCTCAGGGGGAGGGGATTGCAAGCCCGCACTATAAGTTTCTTTTTGCCTGCAAATACACTACCTTGATTATAATGAGCACTCCGCACCGCGACGATATCCTGGCCTATCTGAAAGACAGCCCGCAGCCTTTGACCAAGCGCGATCTGGTGGAGGCGTTCGGCATCAGGGGCGATGAGCGGATCGCGTTCAAGCGCATGCTGCGCGACCTTGAGAAAGAAGGCGCGATCGTCAAGCAGCCGGGCGGAGAGTATGCCGTGCCGGACGCGCTTCCTTCCGTCACCGTCATCGAGATCGTCGATATCGACATAGACGGCGACGTGCTGGCAAAGGCCGTGCAGTGGCAGGGCGAGCCGCCGCGCATAGAGGTGCTGCCCGATAAAAAAGGCCACCCCTCGCTCGGCATCGGCGACCGGGTGCTCGCGCGGCTGGAACGTGAATCCGACGGGGTTTACAAGGCGCGCACGATCCGCCGCCTCGATACGCCCAAAGGGCGCGTCATGGGATTGGTGCGCAAGAACAAAAAGGGGTGGATCCTCTCGCCCGCCGACAAGAAGGCGAAATACGATTTCGACATTGCGCATACCGATATCGGCGAAGCAAAGGACGGCGACCTTGCCATCGGCGAGATCCAGCCGGCGCGGCGCGGCATGCACAATAAAACGGCGCGCATCGTCAAGGTGATCGGGCATGAGGCCGACCCGAAGGCGATCAGCCTGATCAGCGCGCACGAGATGGGGCTGCGCGAGGAATTTCCCGCCTCCGCCATAGCGGAAACCAAGGACATGAGCGTTCCTGACCTCAAAGGCCGGGAAGATTTGCGCGCTATTCCGCTCGTCACCATCGACGGCATCGACGCTCGGGATTTTGACGATGCGGTTTTTGCCGAGAAAACGGATGAAGGATTTCACCTGATCGTTGCGATTGCGGACGTTGCGTATTACGTGCGCGCGGGCAACCCGCTCGACCGCGAAGCCTATGCGCGCGGCAACTCGACCTATTTCCCCGACCGGGTGCTGCCGATGCTGCCGGAAAAACTCTCGAACGATCTTTGCTCGCTGCGACCGAAAGAGAACCGCGCCTGCCTTGCCGTTCATATGTGGATCGACGGCAAGGGGCATTTGCAGAAATATAAATTCGTGCGCGGGCTGATGCGCTCCGCCGCGCGGCTTGTCTATGAGCAGGTACAGGCGGCGAAAGACGGGCTGCCCGACGATGTAACCGGGCCGCTGATGGAGGCGGTCATCGCACCGCTTTATGAGGCTTACGATGTTCTGTGGCAGGCGCGCGAGCGGCGCGGCGCGCTCGATCTCGATCTGCCGGAGCGGCAAATCCTGCTCGATGAGAATAACGACATGACCGGCGTCAAGCTGCGCGAGCGGTACGACAGCCACAAGCTGATCGAGGAGTTTATGATCCTCGCGAACGTCGCGGCGGCGTCGGCGCTGGAGGAGCGCAAGGCGCCGTGCGTCTACCGCATCCATGACAGCCCCTCGCCGGAGAAGATCCAGAGTGTGCGCGAGTTTATCGACGGGCTCGGCCTCTCGCTGCCCAAGGGGCAGGTGACGCGGCCCGCGCAGATCAACGAACTGCTGCACAAGGCGAGCCTCCTGCCCTACTCCCATCTGGTGAGCCAGGTCATCCTGCGCGCGCAGGCGCAGGCGCATTACAGCCCGGAGAATATCGGGCATTTCGGCCTTGCACTGAACCGCTACGCCCATTTCACCTCGCCGATCCGACGCTATGCCGACCTGCTGGTGCACCGCAGCCTGATCCGCGCTTACGGCCTCGGGCCGGGCGGGATCGATGAGGGCGACACGGCGCAGCTTTTTGAAAAATGCGACCATATTTCCCAGACCGAGCGGCTGTCGATGACGGCGGAGCGCAACGCGGTCGACCGGTTCACGGCGGCCTATCTGTCAGAACAGGTCGGGGCGGAGTTCAGCGGGCGCATTTCCGGGGTGTCGCGCTTCGGGCTGTTCGTCGAGCTTGCCAATACCGGGGCGGACGGGCTTATCCCCATTCGCACGCTGCCCGACGATTACTATATTCATGACGAGCACCAGCACGCCCTGATCGGCCGCCACAGCGGGCGCATATACCGGATGGGGGCGACGCTCACCGTGCGCCTGAAAGAAGCGGACGGGCTGACCGGGAGCACGATTTTAGAGCTGACTTCGGATCGCGGCGCGGATATTCCGGGCCTTACCCTGCGCGCTCCACGACAGGGGGGCCGCCCGCAGGAACGCGGGAAAAAGCGGGATAACAGGCCGGGGGGCGGCAGGAACCGGGGGCGCAAGGGCGGCAAGCGCAGGCGGCGCTAACGAATTTCTTGACAATTCCGGGAAAATCCTTAAATTGCCGGTTCAGATTCAAAGATAACGAGGCTTTACCATGGCTAAAAAAGGCGTAGCAACGAAAGTCCGCCTGGTCACCAAGGCGACCAACCGGCACGGCAACCCGACCGGCACGACATATTATGTCAAAAAAGGCAAGAACGCGACGGAAAAGCTCGCGTTCAAAAAATACGACCCGGAAGCCTTCAACAAGGAAACCGGCAAGTCCGGCATGCATGTGCTGTTTGAAGAAAAGAAACTGCCGCCGGCGAAGAAGTAACGCGGTATCGCGGATTTCACAGGAAGGCGCCTCGAGGCGCCTTTTTTGTTTTTAACGCGAAGAAGAAAAGGAGTTTTACCACGAATGGACACGAATACGCACGAATAGGTTTTTTTATTCGTGTATTCATTCGTGTTTATTCGTGGTAAAAAAACCTTATTGCCTGCGGCGCTTTCTTCGCGCTTTCGCGTCTTCCCGGTAAAAACTAAACTTCCGGCCCCGGCGGCGCGACTGCCTGCTCCGCCCGCTGGCGGTTGCGTTCCCGCAGCACATGACGGTCGCGCCAGACTGCCGCGAACATGTCGCCCATGACGTTCATTCCCGTCTGCTTCATGTCGAGCAGGCGGTCCATCGGCAACACCATCGCGTAGAGTTTGCCGATCTGCGACTGGGTGAGACCGGTCTGCTGCATCACGGGGTCGAGCAGCGCGATGTTGGACGCGGGGATGCCCGGCGCGCCCATCGCGATGAAGAAGGTGGTCAGCGCGACGTTGAAATATTCCGAAAAGCCGGGATCGTTGCCGAACATGGTGAGGCCGTAAAACGCGGTGAGGCCGAGATAAAGCGAGGTGCCGTACATGTTAAAGACGCCAGCTAACGGCAGCACCGCGTTCGCCGTCTCCTCGCGCACGCCCATGTTCATCAGGCAGATTTTTTCTTTCGGCAGAGTCGCGCTGCTCGATGAAATGAAGAAGCCTTCTTTATAGGCGCTGAATATCTGCCCGAAATCCTTGCCGCGCGCGCCCATCGCGTAATAGCCCGCGGCCATCAGCGCCGTGCCCGCAAGCAGGCCGGTAAAGGCGGTCGCGTAATAATGGCCGTATTGCGCGAACTGCGAGAGGCCGCCTTCCATCATCGTATGCGAGAGCAGCGTCGCCACCGCCGGAAGGCCGATATAATTGATGAACATCGGGAAGGCCTTATTAATCAGCTCCGCCCCTTTCAGCAGCGTATCGCCGATCATTTTCAGCGGCGGCGCGGTGACGCGGTTGAAGGCGAGCGCGAGCGCGCTTTGCTTTAAATCTGCCTTGTCCGGCGCACTGAAGCCGCTTTCGATCCGGCTTTTTGCTGCTTTGTAAATCCCGGCGAAGGCCGTCATGCCGCCGACGATGTAGAGCATATACTGCATCGGGTTGAAGCCCCCGGCGGCCCCGCCTTCGGTTATTATTTCCTTGATCGCGCCGCCGTCGCCCGGCGGGAAAAGGCCCGTCATGCCCGCGACGGCGAGATAGCTGACGGCAAAGCCCGCGGCGGTGATGGCGGCGAAACGGCCAAGGGTCGATGACTCTTTAACGATGCTGTATTCCGAGAAAGCCTTGAATATGTTGAGGCCGATGAACGCGCCCGCGAACCAGGGCAGGCCGGTTGAAAAGAACAGCCCCGGCGTTTCGGAGAGGAGCGGCGCCTGCGCGAGGTCAACGCCCGCAAGCCCCAACGCGATTCCGCCCGCAGCGGCCAGCGCAAAGCGCAGCTCGATAATTATATCGCCGATGGATTTGGGCTTTGCGCCCTGCGCAAGATCGCGCTCCGCTTCATTGAACACGACGCCGTTCTTGCGGCAATGCGCGTCGAAGGCCTCGATATTTTCAAGGGCTTTGCCGACGGGGTCGCGGCTTGCAAAAATATTGAAGCTGCGCGAGAGGAAGCCTTTCTTGTCCTGCTGGTCCTGATAAAGATTATCGAGCGTAAGGACGAGCCCTTCGACGGTCAGTTCGCGCGCGCGCAGCGCGTCGTAAAAGCCCTGCTGAGAGAAGGGCGTCGCGCCTCCCTTTGCTTTCGGCGGGGCCGCCTTCTCCGGACTGATCGGCAGGCCCCTGCCCTGAAGCTCGCCCAGCACGGCGGCAAGCTCGCCGAAGGTCAGGGCGGCCCTGCCCTCGCGGATATCCCGCCAGCGCTCCTTCAACACCGCGGCCAGCGCCTCTTCATGGGCCTTATTTTCATAATTCAAAACATCGAGGATGCGGCGGTTAAACCGCGCACTGTTCAGCGCCGTGGCGTTTTGCAGATCCTGCCTTAATTGCTGTTGCATCCTGCTTTTATGGCATTCCTTGAAATGGAAATCAATCGGGGTGAATTCCCCTCCCCCCCGAGGGGGAGGGTCAGGGAGGGGCGCCGCCGGGCGAAAAGATAACTTGATTTTCAGGGGTGAAAACGATTATAAGGCTCTTTGTCTTAAAGTGGTCCCCTTCGTCTAGAGGCCTAGGACACCTCCCTTTCACGGAGGCGACACGGGTTCGAATCCCGTAGGGGACGCCAAAGTTCAGGCCTTACGTATGTCTTCTAACTTAAATCTCTTCACAATAGGCTTTACGAAAACGACTGCTGAAAAGTTCTTTAGTCGGCTAATAAATGCAGAGGTTAAAAAGGTTATTGATGTTCGTTTAAATAATACTTCGCAACTTGCGGGTTTTGCTAAAGCAAATGATTTAGAATTTTTTTTGCGCTCAGTAGCTAGTATAGATTACGTCCATGAACCACTCCTAGCTCCAACCCAAGATATATTGGATCAATTCAAAAAAAACAAAGGCATTTGGGAAACTTACGAATTACAATTTCTCGATCTCATGGATAAAAGACATGTCGAGGAACGTCTTAGCCCTGATTTCTTTGATAGTGGTTGCTTATTGTGCAGTGAGGATAAACCCCATCATTGCCACCGTCGATTAGTTGCTGAATATTTAAATGACCGGTGGAATACAATATTGACTGTCCGGCATTTGTAACTCTGGACATAGAGACTCAAAATTTTAGACTTGGGAAAGTTTTCAGGCTGTAGTTAGTTCCGTTTCTTTTTCTTCCCTATACGCTATTTGTTTTCCACGAATTTCATAGGCTTGCTGTAACGGGTCAGAAAAAAAATCGCACGTCTCTTTGCCAACCATAGCTAATAGCCGATTATCAGTAATGATACTGTCCTCAAGAGCTCCATCAGCCAAAATATGCACTATTTGGATACCTTTTTCTTTTAGAACTTTTGCTACAAGTATAGTGCGATGACAATCAAGCGGCTCTTTTTCTGCGCACATCAAAGCAATATTATACTTTTGCGCTCCATCTAAAACTCTTTGTAAACCCTCTTGAAAAAATTTCGATTGTTCTATTCGTTCATAACTAGCCTGCCCATCAATATAACAAGAGCGATCTTTTGTACGAGCGCCTAACTGATCCCCTAGAAAAACATATGCTATATTTTCTCGCTTCAAGGCAATCTCTAATTCTTTACGATTAAAATGAGGTGTAAAACGTGAGTATGGAGATGACCGCACATCAGCGATGGCGGAGATGCCCGTTTTTTGTAAAATTCCTATAAAATACTCAAGTTTGTGGTTTGAGTGGCCAATAGTAAAGATTTTCAATGATTGCATTTTCATTCTATTTTCATTTTAAGATAAACTAGTGAAAAAGTACATTGTTCACCATCATATAACAGGGATGTTGCTGACCATCTCTTACGAAAGCTCTTGCAAGCCCCAGTCGTATATAAGCGCGTGTTTTTCTTAATTTTAGTTGATTAAGAGCGTTTAATCCTTGTTCCTGCCACATGCCTCTCAAAAACACTCCAGTCACAGGAATTCCTTCATATTGCCGTCTTTGACAAACAAACATTGCTCTTAGCTTTCCATACGACACCGTAAAATTTATATCATCTGAAGGTATGTCTATTGCGCCTAAAGAAGGACAACGTACGCCGGGATTTACGAATCTTCTATTTTGTAAGTTTCCTGTAAAAACCGTTTCTGGTGAAGTTGATAAACCGCCTATCCTATCAATAATTCTATCATTGGAAATTTTTTCAATAATATATGCCCGATCATTCAGTAGGCTGTAATCTTCCGTAGCATGAGGATACGTCCCTATTCGATTATTATTAGCAGGTTGAAATTCAAGTACGTTTCCCACTTCCAAATAAGTTGGCGTTGCATAGGCTGTGGTCCAATGTATGCCTCCTGGTAATAAAGGCCGGATCATTCTTTGCTCTTCTTCACTCCAACCAGCAGTGCAAATGCGGTCTCCGAACATGTGAGTTACATCTGTCAGAATAATTCTCATATTTTAGCCTTCAACAAACTATAACTCAAAATCTTATAACACAATTTCGCCGCCAGAAAATCGCAGGCGTGCAGGCCTTCCCTGGGGGAGAGTTCGACGACGTCGGCGCCGACGATGTCCGCTTTTTCGGCGACGGCGGCGAGGATGTCCATGACTTCGTCCCAGAAGAGGCCGCCGGGCTCCGGCGTGCCGGTCGCGGGGATGAGGCTTGAGTCGAAGCCGTCGATGTCGAAAGTAATATAGGTGGGGCCGGCGCCGACCGCGCGGGCGACGTCTTCGGCGGTCCATTTCTTTTTATCCTTGGCCCAGAAAATATCGATGCGGTTTTCGTTGCGCTCGAGCACCGGGATTTCCTCCGCCGAGATATTGCGGATGCCGACCGACACCAGGCGCACGTTTTTATGGTCGAGGCAGCGGCACATCGCGGCGGCGTGAGAGTAATGGATGCCTTCGTACCCGTCGCGCAGATCGGCGTGGGCGTCGAACTGCAATATGGTGAGCTGCTCATGCCGCCTTGCATAGGGGCGGATCGCGCCGGGGGTGAGGCTGTGCTCGCCGCCGAGCACGAGCGGGAATTTGCCGGAGGCGAGCGCGGTTTCGACAAGAGCTTCGAGCTGGTCCAGCGCCTGTTCGAGCGAGCCTTTGATGACGGGTTCGCGCAGCGTGGCGATGCCGTAGTCGCGGAAAGGTTCGCGCCAGAAGACTTCATCGAAGAATTCGAGGTTGGGGGAGGCATCGAGAATGGCCCGCGGGCCCTTCGCGGTGCCGCCCGCGTAGCTGACGCTGCGCTCAAGGCCAAAGGGGATCAGCACGGCGCGCGCCTGTTCCGGGGATATCGCCTGGTCTTGCGGCAAATGGAGGAAGCCGTCTTCGGGGGGGAGGTAATCGAGTTTGTTTTCGCTCATGGTCCGTTCAGCCTTTTTTGCCATTGTCCGCCCCTATTTTCAGGTATAAATAACAGAGGGTTATATTAAGGGACGATATGAGAGGAATACCAGAAAAACTTGCTTCCATTCCCACGCCCGCCTATGTCGCGGACGAGGCGCGGCTACGGGCGAACTTGCGCGTTCTGAAGGACGTAAAGGAGCGCGCGGGGGCGCAGATCCTGTACGCGATCAAGGCCTGCCCGCTTTATCCTCTGTTTCCCATCATGGCGGAGGTGCTGGACGGGTCGACGGCGAGCGGGTTGTTTGAAGCGCGGCTGGGGCTGGAGAAATTCGGCAAGGAAATTCATGTATTCTGTCCCGCCTATACGGACGGGGAGATCGCAAGGCTGCTGGCGCTGGGCGCGCCGGTGCATTTTTACTTTAATTCGGTCAAGCAGCTTGAGCGGTTCGAGCCGGTCATCCGCCGCGCGGGCGGCGGGCATGCGGTGGGCATCCGCATCAACCCGCGGCTGTCGGTTACAAAGTACGAGAAATATAATCCGTGCCGGCGCGGCTCGCATCTGGGCGTGCCGCTGGAGGAGCTTGCCAGCGTGCCGTGGGACAAGGTCGACATCATGCATGCCCATGCGCTGTGCGAGAACATGGCGGAGGATTCTGCGCGGCTGATCGGGCAGGTTTCGAATAAAGCGGACGAATACGTGAAGCGCGTTGAGGCCGTCAATTTCGGCGGCGGGCATTTTATCACGCATCCGGATTATAAAGTGGATGTGCTGGTTAAAGCGCTGAACGATTTTAAAGCGCGGTTTTCCGGCGTGCAGACGATTTTAGAGCCGGGCGGCGCTGTCGTGCGCGAGGCGGGATATATCGTCGCCGGCGTCATCGACATCGTCGAGGCGGACGGGGTGAAGACGGCGATTATCGATGCTTCCGCCAATTGCCATGTGCCGGATGTGATGAAGGCGGGGGTGCGGCTCGATGTCATCGGCGCGGGGGAGGACGGCGAGAAGAAGCACACTTATACGCTCGCCGCGCGCACCTGCATGGCGCGGGATGTATGGGGGGATTATTCGTTCGATGCGCCGCTGGAACCGGGAGGCCGCATCGTGTTCGCGGACGGGCTGCAATATTCGCTGGGCGAGGCGAACTGGTTCAACGGCCACCCGCGCCCTGCCCTCGGCATGATCCGGGCGGATGGCGGCTATCAGGAATTCCGCTCGTTCGGGTATGAGGATTTCAGGTTTAATTGCGGGTGAGAAATATTAAACGCGGAGCACACAGGGCACGCGGAGATTTCTCTGCGTGCTCCGCGTGCTCTGCGTTAAAAATTAAGCCGCGAGAAGTTCTTTCTGCTCACCCTTGCCGAGTTGCTTGACGTGCCAGGGGAGGCCTTGTTTTGCGACTTCTTTCATGAAGGGTTCTGATGGAAGCTGCTCGACGTTGAACACGCCCTTGCCGGTCCATTCGCCCCTGAACATCATCATGGCGCCGACGACCGCCGGGACGCCGGTGGTGTAGGACACGGCCTGCGCGCCCAGCTCTTTATTGCATTCGGCGTGGTCGCAGACGTTATAGATGAGCTGAACCGATTCCTTGCCGTCCTTTTTGCCGCGGATGATGCAGCCGATGGAGGTCTTGCCGGTGTAGTTCTCGGCGAGCGAGGACGGCGCGGGAAGCAGCGTTTTCAGGAATTCGAGCGGGATGATTTCAACGCCGTTATGCATGACGGGATCGATGCGGGTCATGCCGACGGATTGCAGCACGTCGAGATGCTTGATGTAGTTGTCGGAGAAGGTCATCCAGAAACGGATCCGTTTAAGTCCCTTGATGTTCTTCACCAGCGACTCTTCTTCCTCGTGATAGATGAGGTAGGATTTGACCGGGCCGACTTCGGGGTAGTCGATCATCGCGGAGATGCTCAGCGGATCGATTTCGATCCACTTGCCGTTTTCCCAGTATTTGCCGCGCTGCGTGACTTCGCGGATATTGATCTCCGGGTTGAAGTTGGTCGCGAACGACTTGCCGTGGTTGCCCGCGTTGCAATCGATGATGTCGATGGTTTCGATGGTATCGAAAAGTTTTTCCTGCGCGTAGGCGCAATATATGTTGGTCTGCCCCGGATCGAAGCCGCAGCCCAGCACGCCCATGATGCCTTTTTTCGCGTATTTCTCATGGTACGGCCATTGCCATTCATAAGTGAACTTCGCCTCGTCCTTGGGCTCGTAGTTCGCGGTGTCCATGTAATGAACGCCGGTCTCAAGACAGGCGTCCATGATCGGCAGATCCTGATAGGGGAGCGCCATGTTGATGACGAGATCGGGCTTGACCTTGTCGATCAATTTGACGACCTGCTTGACGTCATCCGCATCGACCTGCGAGACGGTGATATCGCTTTCGCATTCCTTCTGGACTTTCTTGCATTTTTCCAGCGTGCGCGAGGCAAGGTGGATTTTCTTGAAGACGTCCGCGTTCATCGCACATTTTTTCGCGACAACGCTGCCGGCGGCGCCCGCGCCGATGATGAGTACGTTATCCATAGGTATCTCCTCTTATTATTGTCATTCATCCCGGCTTTTTGCCGGGACGGGGCCGGTTCAGGAAACGATCTTCAGCTTCCTTCTGACCAGCGATTCCTTAATATACACAACGTCAGCCTTGCCGAAACCGTTAAAATTGGTCCGCAGGGTCTGGCTGTAGGCGCCGACTTTGGAAATCTCGATCCAGTCGCCCGCCTTGATGTTGGACGGCAGGTCGAAGGGGCCTTCCATCATGTCGAGCGAATCGCAGGTAGGCCCTGCGAAGTGGAACGAGCTGAGGCCGTCTTTCGCGAAATTCTTCTCGACGTCGGGACGAACGGCCCGCACCGGGTAGCGCGTATTCAGCAACGGGCCTGCATCGAACAGGCCGCCGTAAGTGCCGTCGTTCAGATAGAGCGTATCGCCGCGGCGCTGCTCGACGCGCGCGACCAGCGCCACCGCGTCGGCGACGAGGTAGCGGCCGGGCTCGGCCATCAGCGGCATTTTTTCAAGACCGTTTTCGGCAAGCGCCCTTTTGACGACTTTCATATAGTGTTCGATCGACGGCGGCATGTGGCCTTCGTAGCTGACCGGGTAGCCGCCCCCGATATTGAGGCAGTCGACGGCGACGCCGCTGTCCTCGATCACATTCGCGGCCACATTTATCGCGACGCTGAAGGCTTCAGGATCGGCGGTCTGGGTGCCGACATGGAAGCACAGCCCGACGCGGGCGGCCACGGGACGGCACAGACGCAGCAGTTCGACCGCCTGCTCCGGCAGGGCGCCGAATTTGGTCGAAAAGTCGATGGCGGCGCTCGCGTTGCGGGGCAGAGCGAGGCGCACGAACAACATCAGGTCGGGCGCGAGATCGGTTTCGCGCAGGATCTTGTAAACCTCGTCCGCATAGTCGACGACGAAAATACGGACACCGTGGACGTGATAGGCCTCGCGGATCGATTCGGGGGCCTTGACCGGGTGCATGAAGCAGATGCGGGCCTGCGGCGCGGCCTTGCGGACAAGGCGCACTTCTTCAATCGAGGACGCATCGAAAGTCTGGATTCCGTTCTTGTAAACCGTCTGGATCACCGTGCGGTCGGGATTCGCCTTAACCGCGTACATCGCGTCGCCCGGAAAGGCCGCTGCGAAGCGGCGCGTTGCCTCGGCGACGCGGTCCGGCCAGACGACATAGAGCGGCTGCGCCGGCTTTGCTTTTGCGACCAGTTCATCGAGCGTCCCGGTGAAACGATTCGGCAGGGAAGCTTTGTCGCCCGCGTCCGGAACCCGGTTTTTAACTCTGTATGTGTTCTTCATCTCTTTAATCCCAATACCAAGCGTTACGCACAGGGCAGGCCTTCGCCTGCCACAGATCGGGGCATTGCATGGAACGCGACGGCTTTAAGGAGTGTCAGCTTCCAGCGCAGCCCTTTTCAGGCCGCACTATTGCAGTAAAAGCCAACTGCGCGCGTATGCGCAGAGGGCTTTAAAGCACTCCGTTTCCGTTGCGGGACGATGTTTAATGGTATGGGGGGTACGTGGCCCCATAGAGCATCGTAAGTTACCATCGGCAAACAACCCTTGTTAAAACCAAGTTAGTCCAAACAGTGGGGGACCCACCCCCGTTAAGGTCATTCACGTCGTTGCATAACCACGAAGGGGCCATAGGCACGTGCGTATCTTCCAATATACATATTTTTCAGGAAATTTCAAGAGTTTATATACGGTTAGACGCAAGTTTTTTCTAAATTTTTTGTTAAAATTCCGGCGCTTGCCGGGGAACAAATACCGGTATTGCCGGAGTCGCCCGGAATGCGCCACTTACATAAACCCGGTTGACAGTTTTTCAAGAAAAAGCCTGAATAGTCCTGCCGGTTTTTCAGGCGCAATTTGTTCAATCGATAAGGAGAGAAGCATGTTTCAACGTTCGGCAACAGCTCAATGGGAAGGCAACCTCAAGGTCGGGGGCGGCACCGTTTCGACGCCGAGCAGCGGCGCGCTGAAGGTCGCGAAGTACGCTTTCAAGACCCGGTTCGACAATGAAACCGGCACGAACCCCGAAGAACTGATCGCGGCGGCCCATGCCTCGTGCTTTTCGATGGCGCTGGCCAACGACCTTGCCAAGGAAGGCATGCAGGTCAAGTACGTCAAGACCAAGTGCACCGTCACGCTGGAGAAGGCGGACCAGGGCTTTAACATCACCAAATCCCATCTTGAGGTCGAGGCCGACATAACCGGCGTGAACCAGGAAAACTTCGTCAAATACGCCGAAAAGGCCAAGGCCGGCTGCCCGGTTTCCAAGCTTTTAAAGGCGGAAATCACGATGAATGCCGTGCTTAAGGTTTAATTTTTCCCCTCACCCACTCAGCTACGGCTTTTCCAAGGGGAAAAGCCAAGCTTCGTTGCCCTCTCCCTCAGGGAGAGGGATTAATATCAATAAATATTTCTTCCCTTTTTCCCCGCAAATCTGTTAGGAATTGCGCCACTGAGCAACCGCAATATATCCGCAGCGTAACGGCGGAAAACAGGCCATGTCCCGGAATTTGAGAAATATCGCCATTATCGCCCACGTCGACCACGGCAAGACGACGCTGATCGATTCGATCATGAAGCAAAGCGGCATGTTCCGCGACAACCAGAAGGTCGAGGAATGCGTCATGGATTCCAACGATCTTGAGCGCGAGCGCGGCATTACGATCCTTGCCAAGTGCACCTCGGTCAAGTGGAACGATACGCGCATTAATATCATCGACACGCCCGGCCACGCCGATTTCGGCGGCGAGGTGGAGCGCGTGCTGCACATGGCCGACGGCGTGATCCTGCTGATCGACGCCGCGGAAGGCCCCCTGCCCCAGACCAAGTTCGTGCTGGGCAAGGCGCTCGCGCAGGGGCTGCGGCCGATGGTTATCATCAACAAGATCGACCGTCCCGACGGCAGGCCTGAAGAAGTTCTGAACGAGGTGTTCGATTTGTTCGTGATGCTGGACGCGAACGACGAGCAGCTCGATTTTCCTATCCTTTACGCCTCGGGACGCAACGGCTGGTGCGTGCGCAATCTGGACGATCCGCGTGAAAACCTGAACCCGCTGCTGGAAACGGTGATGACTCATGTGCCGCCGCCGGCGGTCGAGGAAGGCAAGCCGTTCGCGATGCTGGCAACGCTGCTCGATTACGATCCCTATCTCGGACGCTGCCTGACCGGGCGCGTCGAACAAGGCTCGGCCAAGGTCAACGGGCAGGTCAAGGCGATGGGGCTTGACGGCATTACCATCGAGGCGGGCCGCCTGACCAAACTGCTGACCTTTGAAGGCACATCGCGCATTCCGGTCAATGAAGTACATGCGGGCGACATCATATGTATCGCGGGCCTGACAAAAGCGTCGGTCGCCGACACGATCTGCGATCCGCTGGTGACAACCCCGCTGGAATCGACGCCCATCGACCCGCCGACGATGGCGGTGACGATCACGGTCAACGATTCCCCGTTCGCGGGCCGCGAAGGCAAGAAAGTCACCTCGACGATGATCCGCGAGCGGCTGATGGCTGAAGCCGAAACCAATGTCGCCATCACGTTCAACGAGAGCGAGGGCAAGGACGCGTTTGAAATCGGCGGGCGCGGCGAATTGCAGCTTGGCGTGCTGATCGAAACGATGCGCCGCGAAGGCTTCGAGCTTTCGGTATCGCGCCCGCGGGTGCTGTTCCGGACGGAAAACGGGCAGAAGATGGAGCCGGTCGAGGAAGTCTTCATCGACGTCGACGAAGAATATTCCAGCGTGGTGATCGACAAGATGAACCAGCGCAAGGCCGAGATGACCGACATGCGCACTTCCACGGGAGGCAAGACACGTTTGCAGTTCATTGCGCCTTCGCGCGGGCTGATCGGCTACCAGAGCCGATTCCTGACCGACACGCGCGGCACGGGCGTGATGAACAGGCTGTTCCATGCCTATGCGCCTTACAAGGGCGATATCCCGCAGCGGCGCAACGGCGCGCTGATTTCCACGGATACGGGCGAAGCCGTCGCCTACGCGATCTTCAATTTGCAGGAACGCGGCGTCATGTTCATCGGCCACCAGACGCCGGTTTATCAGGGCATGGTTGTCGGCGAGAACAACCGCGATAACGACCTTGAGATCAATGTGCTGAAAGGCAAGAAACTTACCAACGTCCGCGCTTCCGGAGCGGACGAGGCCGTCGTGCTGGTGCCGCCGCGCCGCATGTCGCTGGAAGAAATGATGGCCCATATAAACGATGACGAACTCGTCGAGGTCACGCCGAAAAGCCTGCGCCTGCGCAAGCGGTTCCTGACTCCGAATGAGCGGGAGCTGGCGAAGAAGCGACTGAAATCGCAGGCGGAAGCGGTCTGAAAACCCCTCTCCCTGTGGGAGAGGGCAACGAAGCTTGGCTTTTTCTCTTGGAAAAGCCATAGCTGAGTGGGTGAGGCCGCTTCGCAAGAGCTGCGCAGCCTAACCCTCCGTAGCCCTCTCCCGCCGGGAGAGGGATAAGTCAAGCTTATCCTCCCTGCTCATCGCCTTTATTGCCGCTTCTTTTTTCGACGCACTGCTCCTGTCCGGATGGGTTTCCGAGAACAGCAGAGTATGCGGTCCCCTACCCCGCGTATATTTAGCGCCGGCGCCGTCATTATGGCGGGCGAGGCGGTTATCGAGATCGTTGGTGATGCCGGTATAGAGCGTGCCGTCGGCGCATTGCAGGATGTAGACGGTCCAGCCGATACTCATGCCTGCTGTTCCATGCGGACTTCTTCCAGTTCAAGCCATCTGGTTTCCGCTTCTTCGAGTTCGGTTCTCGCTTCGGCGATCCGTCTTGCCGATGCGGTAAAACCGGCGGCGTCGCGGGCGTAAAATTCAGGGTCGGCCATTTTGTTTTCAAGCTCGGCCAGTTCTGCCTCCAGCGAAGCGATTTTTCCGGGCAGATGGTCAAGCTCGTATTGCAGCTTGTAGGTCATTTTCTGCGAGGGCTTGGGGGCAGTATGCGCGGCTTGCGGCTTCGGCGCGGGTTTTTTCGCCGCCGGTTTTGATTCAATTACCGCGGGGCGTTTATCGGGCCCTGCCTTTTTATAAGCAAGATAATCGCTATAGCCGCCGATGATGGTTTCGATTTTGCCATCGCCTTCGAATACAAGGAGTTTGGTGACAACCTGGTCCATGAAGTCGCGGTCGTGGGAGACGACGAACAGGGTGCCGTCATAGGCGGTCAGAACGGCCTCTAGCATATCCATCGTGTCCATATCGAGGTCGTTGGTCGGTTCATCGAGAATGAGAAAGCTTCCCGGGTTGGCAAGTACTTTGGCCAGCATCAGGCGGTTCATCTGGCCGCCGGAAAGCGTGCTGACCTTGCGCCAGGCGTCCTCCGGCTCGAACATGAAATCTTTCAGATAGCCGCAGACATGGCGCTGCTTGCCGCGCACATCGAGATGATCGCCGCCGGTTTCGCAGAGATTTTCCTGCAATGTCTTGCCGGGATCGAGCGAAGCGCGCTTCTGGTCGAAATATCCGAAGGTGAGATCTTTCGCCATCTTGATCTTGCCGGCATCGGTCTTAAGCTCGCCGATCAGCAGCTTGAGCAGCGTCGTTTTGCCGGAGCCGTTCTTGCCTAAAATTCCAATACGGTCGCGGCGGCGGACGCGCAGGCTGAATTTGTTCAGGATGAGTTTTTCCTTCCCGGTGTCCGGGTCGGTAAAGGTCTTGCTGACATTGATGAATTCAGTGACGTTGAGCGAGGATTCCTCCGCCTTGAGCGGCGGGAGGACGATCTTGCGGGTCGCGCGGCGGAAAGAGATTTTATCGGATTCAAGCGACTGCGCCTGACTGTGCGCCTCGGCGACGCGGCGGACGTTGCGCTTGACCCTTGCCTTGACGCCGCGATTGGCCCACTCTAATTCCTGCTCTACTTTTTTCTCGCGGTTATGCAGCGCGCGCGCTTCCTGATCGAAGAGGTCCTGCGACCATTCCTCGAAGCGGGCAAAGCCGTAAGGGCTTACTTTAAGCTGGGCGCGATCGAGCCAGAAGACGCGGTCAGTGACGGCGGCAAGGAAAGCGCGGTCGTGCGAGACGCAGAGAACCGCGCCTTTGTAAGCTTTGAGATAATTCTCTAACCACTGGATAATCTCAAGATCCATATGGTTGGTGGGCTCATCGAGCAGCAGTATGTCGGGTTCCTCGACCAGCGCCCTTGCGAGCGCTGCGCGGCGGAGCATGCCGCCGGAGAGGCTGTCCATCCGGTCGTCCGGGTCAAGGCCGAGCGGCATGACGATCATTTCGACTTTGCAGGCGCGGTCCCATTCCTCTTTGGCCGCATTGGTGCCGGAGAAAATGAAATCGCGCACGGTCTGTCCCGGCACGGGATCGATCTGCTGCTGCATGTAGCCGATGGTGACGCCGAGGAACAGCCAGCGCCGCCCGTCGTCGATCTCGCGGTCGCCGGTGATGAGATTCATCAGGGTGGTCTTCCCCGCGCCGTTGCGCCCGACCAGCGCGATCTTGCGGCCGCGGTGGATATGGAAGGTCAGGCCCTGAAAAAACGGCTTGCCCGCCATCAGGACGAGGGCGTCCTCGATGCTCAGGATCAGGTCGGGGGTGGAGGATTCGATGCTCATGGGATTTGTTTACTCTATAACGGACGCAGTCAGCAACAATTGCCTTTCAGGGCGATCTTGTCCTATGCCCGGGATTAAGATGCGCCAGTTCCGGGCTTCTATAGTAGCCCCCGGCAACCTTCCGTTCCCACATTTCGCTCGGCATGGTCAGAGGCAGGGAAATAACATTTTTGTCGTCCAAAGACCTGAAGGCTACTTCGCCTTTTTCAACATATATAAGACTGTCATAAAAGCGGTCTTTCGACGGCTGGATCAAGCTTTCGTCATGGATGATGCTGATGACGATAGTATCGGGGCAATGGGTTTTAATCAAATGGTGGAAAAGCTTCTTGGATTTAGGATCGAGCGCCGATGTCGCTTCATCCATGAGCAGGATGTCGGGCTTATGCAATAAAATCCGGGCCAAAACCACCAACTGCTTCTGACCGCCGGAAAGAATATCGCTCCACGGCTTTCCATTATAATGCTTATCGGAAATATACGGGGCAAACTCGCTCAGCCCTATCTGGGTCAGCAGAAAATTAATTCTGGAATCTTTATGGTCCTCTTCATAGTCCGGCAGACACATAATCTGCTTCAGCGTGGTTTGCGGCAGGAACGGTTCTTGCGCCGCATAGAGAATTTTGCTTTTTTCCGGGAAAAAGATGGCGCCCTTTCCATATGCGTGGAGCCCGGCAAGGGTATTAATCAGCGTCGACTTGCCGCATCCCGATTTCCCCATGACCGCCGTTCGCGATCCAGGCTTGAATGTAATGGGATCTTCTATCCTCATCATGGGTTGCGTTTCGCCTTTCTTCATCAGTTCGAGCGAGTCGATCGTTATGCCTTGTTTTTCCGGATGGGGGGCGAAATGGATTTCAGCCACTCCCGTGCTTTTATAGAAGGCTTTGACGTCGCGCGCGCGGTTCAGTCCCTGGACAAGTTCGAGCGTGCGTATCGCATTCGCCTTGAAATTGGCGATTTCCGGCATGACATTGATCAGCCAGCAGCAATCATGGATCAGGTTTCTAATCAACTCGGCGGTCTGGCCAAGCCCTTTCAAACCGATACTGCCGCTAATCCATGCGGGCGCTGCCCCGGCATAGGCGGCAATCGGCTGCATCCCGCTCACCAGTTGCTTGAAGCCAAGGTAAGCGGCGGACGCATTGATCTGTTTTCGCCATGCGAGATCGACATCGTCATAAAGATTATCGAAGGCCCGCTTCTGGATTCTCGCCGCCGTGGCCGCCGCCGTCTGGTATGCCTTGTTGGTAAACATCGCCAGTTCGCCGCGGTAATAGGCCTCGGCCTGCTGGAAATTCCGCTGGATTTGCTCAAGATGCTTACCCCATTTAAAGGCAACAATCGTGGCGGGCGCGACATAGACAAGGGCAAGGCCGATGGCGATGGCAAATCCGGCATAACTTTCCAAAAAGCCCAGATTGTCCACGGGAACCGATTTTTGCAGCAGCGCGCCGCCGATAATGACAGCCGACGATATTACGCCCGCCAGCCCCATGAACAGGCCGACGGCATTGCCTGTCATATCCTTGGCCGCTTCCTGGATGCGCTGGTCGATATTGTCGGGCATTTTATCCGGATCGTCATCCTCCGGCGCCCGGTTATGCAGCAGGCGCGTATAAATCCGATCGCCCAGCATCGTTGTGGTGAATTGTTCGTTCAGCCAGCCCCGCCATCTTCTTTGCAAAGCGCCGGCAATCTTGTGCCTGTAGGCTTCCATCGCCACCTTGGCGACAACCAGGCCCAGCCAACCGCCCATGCTTGCGGTCAGATATTTCAGCGGCGATTTATTGTAATCGGCATTGTAATTAAACAGGGCGTTGATGGATTCGCCGTGATACCCGGCCATTACGACGCCGGCCACGCTCATCGCGACGGTCATCGCCGCCACGCAAAAGATAAAGCCGTAAGCCGTCTTCCAGTGACTGGAGCGCCAGTAGGCCGTTATGAGATCGCGCAGGCTGTTCATTCCGGAGACGGGATCCGTCGAGCAGGATGTATGCTGCAAAAGTTTTTTCCGCCGGCGGGGAGTAATGGCCGGCCCCGAAGATTCCGCGACGGCGGCCGGCGCATGCGGCCGCGCCATATGCGCGAACATCTCTTTCAGGCGAGAGAATTTAAAAATATCCGGATTCAAATCACGCCCCCAGCCATGCCCCCCGGCAGACCCTTTTAATTTGTAATAAGACTTTATGTATACATAATGTTCCCCCTTATGAAAAGATTATTTTCATATTTTGAATTTTTATTTTTTACATAACTTTTAACAGGAAGAGAGGATATCTTCCCTCCGGTTCGCCTGTTACAGGACATCTATTTGCGGGCGGAACCACCCCGGCGGTTATTGTTGCGGCGCCTTGCCGCCATGGCTCCAAGGCCCATCGCCGCCGCCGCCAGCACCGGCATCAATCTGTTTTTCTTCGCCATGCTTGTCCTCCTTTAAAAAATAAAATCGCGGGTTCTTTAAAAAAACAGAAGAGGAATCATGAAGGTTCCGCGCTTCAATTTCATAATCTTTGCGGAACTATCCCGCTCCCTATTAATAAAAGCTTAGCGATTGAGGGCTTAGTCTCAATCAAGTAAGCTTTTACAGTAACTTCCTCCAAACCTCGCCTGTTCGGGAAAAATGAAAAAAGAACCAGACATTTACAAGAAGCTGCGGGTTCTCGTCGTCGACGATCACATGCTGATGCGCAATATGATAAGCCAGAATCTGCGCTCAATCGGCGTCACCGGCGTCGATAGCGCTTCCGGCGGGGAAGATGCGTGGCAGGCGCTAAAGACCGCCGCGGAAGTGCACCGCCCCTATCACATCGTGTTTCTGGACTGGCACATGCCGGGCATGGAAGGTCTTGCCGTCCTCCAGAAATGCCGCCAGGAAAAACGCTTCGATAAAACGGCGATCGTCATGCTGACCGCCGAGCAGGAGCAGAAAAACATTCTTGAAGCGATTGAAAGCGGCGCAACGTCCTATATCGTGAAGCCGGTTTCGCGGGAAGTGCTGGGGCAGAACCTTCAGAAAGTCCTGAAATGGCTGAACAAGAAAGATCCGGATTTCGCCAAATCCCTGCTGCCCGCGGAAGAAAATCAGAAAAATTCGCAGAACATCGTCCGGCTGCGCGACGATCTCAAGCCGGTCGTCGCCAAGGGCATCGCCAATATCTTTTCGGAGATATTCAAGGTCGAGATCATACCCGACGACAAGGTCCTTTCCGGGCATGACAAGGACATGGTCTGCATCGGGCGCATGCGCCAGAACGATTTTCTGATCGTGCTGCGGTTCTTCTTCGACCAGCAGCTTCTGCGGCCCCTGCTCATGCGGCTTTATTCGCCGAAATTCCTGGAAGACAAGGCCGTTTATGAAGACGCCGCCTGCGAGATCGTCAATATCCTGTGCGCGCAGATCAAGGCTTTTCTGAACAGTCACGGCTATGCGCTGACGCTCGACCTGCCGGCCATGAGCACGGACAGCGAAGCCGTTCAGGACGCGGACTCGATCATGAATATTCATTTTCAGCTCAACGAAGGGCAGGACTTCATGATCGACGTATCGGCCGACCGGCACCCGGCAGGATCCAAATGAGCACAGCAGTTTTCACATATGGCCTTGGAGGGCATCAATGAAAAGCTTTTTAATCCAGACGGCCACGGACCGGTTCGATCAGGACATTAAAGATCTTCAGGGCAAGGGAATCCAGCTTTTGCTGCTGTTCACGTCCACCGCTATTTGCAAGAAAGGCGATCTGCCGCAAAAAATCAGGAAGGCCCTGCCCGAGGCCCAGTTGCTGGGTTGCAGCACATCGGGGGAAATCGGTGAACGCATTGAAGAAGACAGCATCACGCTCATGGGCATCAAATTTGAAAGCTCCCAATTCAAATGCGTAGCTGTGCCTGTCAAAGGAGCCGATGGATCTCTGGCGGCCGGGAAGGCCATGGCCGAACAGCTTATGGCCGATGATCTTGCAGGAGTGTTCGTGCTGACGCCCGGGCTGAACGTCAACGGAAGCCAGTTTACTATCGGGCTGAAAGACATGCTGCCGCAGAAAGTCTCCATTTCAGGCGGCATGGCCGGCGACGGACTTAATTTCAAAGAGACTTACACGGTCTTCAACGACACCGCATCGTCCAGCCAGGCCGTGGGCTTCGGCGTTTACGGCGAGCGGGTGACCATCGGCAGCGGATCGCGGGGGGGGTGGAAGCCCTTCGGGCCACGGCGCCGGGTCACCAAGGCGGACCACAATATTCTGTATGAAATCGACGGCAAGCCGGCGCTGGATCTTTACAAGGAATATCTGGGAGACAAGGCTACCGAGCTTCCCTCGAGCGGGTTGCTTTATCCTTTTGCGATCATGGACGAAAAGAACGGCAACGCTGCGGGACTGATCCGGACCATCCTTGATATTAATGAGAAGAACAAGTCGCTAGTGCTTGCCGGCGACATGGTAGTGGGACAGCTCGTATGCCTTATGCACGCGAATACCGAAGAGCTTGTCAGCGGCGCGGAAGAAGCCGCGCGGGATGCTTCGACAGGAAACAAGGGAACGTCTAACGATGCCGTTATTTGCGTGAGTTGCGTGGGCAGAAAAATCCTTATGGGCGACGATACGGAGGAAGAGCTCGACGCCGTGCGCTCCGTTTTCAAAGGTCAGACCATCGCCGGGTTTTATTCTTACGGGGAAATCTGCATGTTTCAGGATTCCGGCGAGCCGGAGCTTCATAACCAGACCATGACGGTCACGTATATATCGGAGATCGCGGCCTGACGGAAGAACGCTCAAAAAAACTACTGAGGCAGTTCAAACGGTATCTTGGCGATGAAAAGGTCGAAGATGCAATAGCCGATATGGCCGCATCTCTGATAGCGCAAGAGCACATAGCGCTTCTGAACGGCTTTCCGGCATTTTTCGACGCCGTCCAGAAATCCTACAGCGAATATGAAGACCGGCTCAAGGTCGCAACGCGCAATATCGAGATCAGTTCGCAGGAGCTGACCACTTCCTACGCCAATGTCGAAAATCTCAATATCAGCATGAACGCCATGCTGGACAGCCTCGGCAACGGGCTGCTGTTTTTCAACAGCGAGGGCATATGCTCGTCCGTATATTCCAAGGCATGCCTTACGCTGCTGGAGGTCGACCCCTCGCACAAGCACCTGACCGATATCCTGAATTTTTCGGATGACGAAAGGCGGAATTTGGAGACGTGGCTGCCGATCGTCTTTTCAGGAAACGTCGCCCTTGATTTCAACGATATGAAGAAGCTTCTGCCGGGAGAGATCAGGAACACTAAAAACCATGTGATAAAACTCGATTACAGGCCGATGTATCTGCATGAAGACTCACTGACGGGCATTCTGCTGATCGCGACGGATATTACACAGGAAATCGAGGCCGAGCGGAAGATGGCGCGCATCCAGATGGAAGCGCATAAAATCCAGCAGATAGCAAGAGGAAGGAACGGTTTTCACCGGTTCCTGTGCGACATATACAATTTCGTGAATATGACGAAAGAGCTGGACGCCAACGACATACTCATGGAAGACCGCAACGCTTTTCTGAGGCAACTGCACACATTCAAGGGGTATGCTTCGACATTCGGGCTTCAGGTTTTATCCGAGAAACTTCACGATACGGAAGCGGACATCCGGTCCGCGCCCGACAACCGCCTTGCCCTGTGCCTGCAGGAAAGAATGGGGGAGATAGAAGATCATCTGGAACTGGAGAAGGAATTCGCGCGCGACCTGTTCGGCCCCGGCTTTATGACGCAGGGCAGAGTTCTTACCGTCGAAATGCCCAAGGTGCAGGAATTTATCGGTCTTTTGTCCGATGTCGTTAAAAACCGCGAGGAGCGCTCCCTGCTGATGCGCGCGCTTACCAAAAATATCCTTTCCATTCCCATTTTCAACGCTTTCCTTTCTTTTGAGAGAGAACTTGCGCGGATAGCCGAGCATCAGGGGAAAGCCATTCCCGAATGCCACATGGAAGGCGAAAACGTTCCCATCGTGTTTTCCGAGTACGAAGACTTTTTCAACGTGCTCATACATCTTGCGCGGAACATAAGCGACCACGGGATCGAAATGCCCGATGAGCGGGTGCATAAAGGAAAGAAGCGGGAAGGACAGATTACGATCAGGATGGAACACAGCAAACGGGACTTTCTGAAGATCAGCATAAAAGACGATGGACAGGGAATCGATCCCGGAAAAATCAGGCACAAGCTTAAAAAAGAGCGCGGAATCGACCTTGCCGGCAAAAGCGATGAAGAAGCGCTGCAATATATTTTCGAGCCGGATTTTTCACTGCTGAAAGAAACGAGTATGATTTCGGGGCGCGGCATGGGCATGAACGCAATCAAAGACATCGTCGATCAAATGGGCGGCAGCGTCAAAGTCTCGTCCGGCGGCCCCGACGCGCAGGGGACGAGCTTTATTTTCGAGCTGCCTTACAAGATGTAATTATTTTTTGCCGCGAAGACGCGAAGGCGCGAAGCGAGAGAAGAGCTTTTAACCACAGATGAACACAGATAAACACAGATAAGAAAAAATCTGTGTTTATCTGTGTGCATCTGTGATTTTTTAAATGCGCTTCGCGCCTTCGCGTCTTCGCGGTAAAAATGTTTTAATTCATATTGACACAAAGCACCGGGGAAGCGGTTTCGCCAGCTTCCAGTTTTGAGAAATTCATATTGATGATGTTATCGTCCGCCGCGCCGTCCGCAAGTTTATTCGCCGGGACAGGCGCCGGCAGGTCGACGAAGAACATAAACCCGTTGCTGTTCATGAAAAACTTGATCTTGTGGCAGATGATGTTCGCAAGTTCGCAGGCGGCATCATTGCACATCTCATCATCCGGCATTTTCGCGTTCTTTTTCGCATAGACGCCCTGGATCAGCGAGCAGATGAACGCCCGCTCGAAAACCAGCCGCAGGGCGATAACTTCGATGCCCTGCCGGAAATTGACGGAAGCCGCGATAACATCGCCGGCACTGCCGGCGCTGCCGCGGCTCAGGTCGATCTTGCACCCGAACATGGTCTCGAGCGTGTGTTTTACCGTGCTGCCGATGGTCGTCTCAAGAGAAGCCTGAAAGCCGGAATCCATTTTGTCTCTGATATTGGGCATGATTTCAGGGGCCCGCCTTGCGTTTGCCGAGCCACTCGATCACCTTGTCGGCCTTGTCCTTCAGGTCAGGGAGGGAAAGAGGCTTGGTGATATAGGAGATCGCCCCCGCCTTGATCGTTTCCATGATCTGGCTGCTCTGCACTTCGGCCGAGAGCATGACGAAGGCGACGTCTTTGAATCTTTCCTGCGCGGTGCATTGCCTGAGGAAGGTCAGACCGTCCATCACCGGCATCGACCAGTCGAGGAAAACGATATCATAAGGCGCAGCATCGAGACGCTGCATCGCTTCCTCGCCGTTATAAACGACATCGATGTTTTTGAACCCGATGACTTCAAGCTGCTGGGTGACGAGTTTCAGCGAAAGCTGATGGTCGTCCACAACCAGAACTTTATAGGCACTATAATCTTTATTTGCCATAGCAAGTAATTCGCTTGTTTCAGTAACAGAATAGAAAGATTCCGGTCAGGCGGCAACGCTTCCACGAACCCAACCGTAAGTTCATTAAATACCTAATATTTTAAAGCTTTCTTAAACGGAGACGGATTATTATAAAGTACTGTTATATCAACGGGTAAAGCTGAGATATGAAATATTATACCACCTGGGCCATTTTATTCGCCGGAGCAGCAGGCATTCTGTCGGCTTTTCCGCAGTACGCCGGAAGGATTCTTCTTTCCGTTGTCTGCGTTGCGCTGGCGCTCGACCTGCTTCGCCATGCTTTTCCGTTCAAACCGGAAGACAGGAAAAGTGAGCAGCCGCCGGCAGAAGCGCCCGCCAAGCCGGAGCCGCAGGCGGAAGAAAGGCGGGCGACCCGTATTCCCGCGAAACAACCCGCGGAACGGGTGCGCTTCAGGGAAGACGACGATGAGGCGCGCGAGCCGCTCGCGGGGAAAAAGATACTCATCGCCGAGGACAATCCCGTCAATCTTGCCTATATCGAGGAAATCCTGACCCAGATGGGGGCGGAGATCATGTTCGCCCCCAACGGCGAGGCAGCGATCACCTGCATCCGCAAGGAGCGTTTTGACCTTGTCCTGATGGATTGCCAGATGCCGGTGATGGACGGTTACGAAACGACGCGCCGGATACGGCTGATGCAGGAAGAAGCGGGCATTCCTCATTTTCCCATCGTCGCCATCACCGCCAATGCGATGAAAGGCGACCGGGAGAAATGTCTGGAAGCCGGGATGGACGATTACCTTGCCAAGCCTGTGCGCATCAAGACGCTCAAGGAAGCGGTGCTTTACTGGACTCGCGAGGGCGCGGCGGAGACGACCGCGTTCGAGCCGCAAAGGAACAAGTACGAATTGATGAAAAAGGAAGACGCCCCCCTGCTCGGCACCGAAGAGCTGGAGGAAATTCGGGCGATCATGAAAGGGCGGTTCGAGGACGTCCTGCACCAGTATCTGGAGAGCGTCCAGATACTCGTCAACAGCATCGGCATAAGCGTGAAGAACGACGATGTCGAGAAAATCACCTTTATTGCCCATGACATCAAATCGTCGAGCCGGCAGTTCGGCGCGCTGAAGCTCGCCTGCATCGCCCGCGATCTTGAATACAAGATGAAGATGATTGCCGATGGACGCGAAGCTTTTGATAAAAAGGAACTTGCCGCGACCGTGGATGAGATTGAAACAGTGTTCCGGCAGACGGCGGCGGCTTTCAATATGAAAGAAGCCGTGAACTGCTAGGCCGGGTTTTCCCGTTTTTCCTTTTTGCTGACGATCGCCGCTTCCAGATGGCGCAGAATCACATAGAAAACCGGCGTTAAAAAGATGCCGAAAAACGTCACGCCGAGCATGCCGGAGAAAACGGCGATGCCGATCGCGTGCCGCATCTCGGCCCCCGCGCCGTGGGAGAAAACCAGCGGCAAAACGCCCATGATGAAGGCGAACGAGGTCATCAGGATCGGGCGCAGGCGCAGACGGCTTGCCTCGACAGCGGCCTGAAGAACAGAGCGGCCCTGATGCTCAAGCTCGCGGGCGAATTCAACGATAAGAATCGCGTTCTTGCAGGCAAGCCCCGCCAGCACGAACAGGCTGATCTGGGTGAAGATGTTGTTATCGCCCCCTGTGAGCTTCACGCCGACCAGCGCCGATAACATGCTCATCGGTACGATCAGGATGACGGCGAGTGGCATGGTCAGGCTTTCATACTGCGCGGCGAGAATAAGAAACACGAGCAGGATGCAAAGCGGGAAAATATAGATCGTCGTATTGCCCGCGAGTATCTGCTGGTACGTGAGTTCGGTCCACTCAAAATCCATGCCGCGCGGCAGCGTTTCATCCAGAATTTTCGTTATCGCTTCCTGCGCCTGGCCGCTTGAATAGCCGGGCGCCGCGTTGCCGTTGAGGTCGCCGGAGCGGAAAGCGTTATAGCGCGAGGAGATATCCGGCCCGAATGTTTCATTGACCGTCAGCATCGCCCCTAACGGCACCATCTCGCCGCTGTTGTTGCGGACCTTGAGACGCAGAATGTCCTCGGGCTTTGCGCGGAACTGCTTGTCGGCCTGCGCGATCACCTGGTAGGTGCGGCCGAACTGGTTGAAGTCGTTGACGTAGATGGAGCCGAGATAGACCTGCATCGCGGAAAACACGTCCTCGATAGGAACGCCGAGCTGAAACGCCTTGGTGCGGTCAAGATCGGCGTAGAGCTGCGGCGTGTTGATGTTATAGCTTGAAAAGATTCCGGTCAGCGCGGGGTTCTGGTAGGCCTTCGCCTGCACCGCCTTGATCGCGTTATCCAGCGCCTGATAGCCCTGATCGGTGCGGTCCTCGATCTGCACCTTGAAACCGCCTAACGTGCCGATGCCCATGACGGGCGGCGGCGGGAAGACGGCGACGAAGGCCTCGCCGATCATGAAGAATTTCTGCTGCAATCTTCCGGCTATCGCGGCGGCGTGCAAATCATGGCTTTCCCGCTCCTCGAACGGGTCGAGCGTCACGAAGACGATCCCGCCGCTCGAACTGCTGACAAAACCGTTGATGGACAGGCCGGGGAAGGCCACAGCGTTGGCAACTCCCTCTTCCTTCATGGCGATGTCGGACATCTGGCGGATGACGCGGTCGGTGCGTTCCAGCGTTGCGCCCTGCGGCAGCACGGCAAAACCGATCAGGTACATCTTGTCCTGATCCGGCACGAAACCGGGAGGCACCATTTTAAAGCTGTAAGCGGTCGCCACCGCCATCAGCAGGTAGAAAGCCATCATGACGATCCGGTGCCTGACGGCGAGCGCGACGCCGCGCTCATATAAAGAAGCGCCCGCGCCGTAAACCTTGTTGAAGATGCGGAAGAACCAGCCGAGCAGGCCGTCCACGGCTTTAGTCAGTATGTCCTTGGGGGAACCGTGCCCGCGCAGCAGCAGCGATGACATCGCCGGGCTCAGGGTCAGGGAGTTGAAAGCGGAGAGAACCGTCGCCATGGCGATGGTCAGAGCGAACTGCTTGTAGAACTGCCCCGTGAGGCCACTGATGAAGGCGATAGGGACGAACACGCCGATCAAAACCAGCGAGGTCGCAACAATCGGGCCGGTCACTTCTTTCATCGCCTGCACGGTCGCTTCGCGCGGGGTTTTGCCTTTTTCGATGTTGCGCTCGACATTTTCGACGACGACGATGGCGTCATCGACGACGATGCCGACGGCAAGGATAAGGCCGAACAGAGAAAGCACATTGATCGAAAAGCCCAGCAGGTGCATAAAAGCGAACGTGCCAATGATCGAAACCGGCACGGCCAGCAGCGGAATGATCGAGGCGCGCCATGTCTGCAAAAAGACGATGACCACCAGCACGACCAGCATGACCGCTTCCAGCAGCGTATGAACGACTGAATCGATCGACTCGCGTACGAAGACCGTGGGGTCGTAAACGATGTCGTACTCGATCCCATCCGGGAAATTCTTTTGCAGTTCATCCATCGTATCGCGCACGTCCTGCGAGATTTGCAGCGCGTTGGAGCCGGGAGCGGAGAAAACGGCGATGGCGCCCGCGGGCTTGTTATCGAGAAGCGAGCGCATGGCATATTGCTGCGCGTCGATTTCCACCCGCGCGACATCGCCAAGGCGCGTCACCGCGCCGTCGGGATCGCTTTTAATGATGACATCCTTGAATTCCTCGGGGCTTTTAAGGCGGCCCTGCGCGCTGATCGCCATCTGGATTTCGGCATTGTCGCCGTAGGGCGGGCCGCCGACCACGCCGGTCGAAATCTGGATATTCTGGCGGCGCACGGCGTCCACGACCTGCGTGCCCGTCAGATTGCGCTCCGCTATCTTTTCGGGGTTGAGCCATATGCGCATCGCGTAATCGCCCTGACCGAAAACCATCACCTGCCCGATGCCGGGAAGGCGGGCGAGGCGGTCCCTGATATTCAGGGTCGCGTAGTTGCCAAGATAAAGCGCGTCATAACGCTCGTCCGGCGAAAGGACGTGAACCACCATCGTCAGGTCGGGCGAGCTTTTGACCACAGTCACGCCAAGCTGGCGCACGATATCGGGAAGGCGCGGCAGGGCCTGTGCGACGCGGTTCTGCACAAGCTGCTGCGCAAGGTCGGGGTCGGTGCCGATTTTAAACGTGACGGCCAGTTGCATCGTGCCGTCGGCGGTGCCGAGCGAATTCATATAAAGCATGTTCTCGACGCCGTTGATCTGCTCTTCGAGCGGCGCGGCGACGGTCTCGGAAATCACGGCGGGGTTCGCGCCCGGAAAGAACGCCGTCACCTGCACCGAAGGCGGCACGACTTCCGGGTATTCGGCAACCGGCAGCAGGAACATCGAGATCAGCCCCGCCATGAATACCATGATCGAGACGACGGAGGCGAAAATCGGCCGGGTGATGAAGAAACGCGAGAGGATCATTAAGTATATTCCTTTTCATTTTACTCCGGAGGTCCGGAGGAACCCGGAGATCACGGAGTCTCTTTTAATTCTTCTCCGGGAACTCCGGCGTTCTCCGCTTCTCCGGAGTGATCTTGTTTTTCTCCTGCCGCGGGCGCTGTTTCAGGCAGCGCAGCCCCATTGCCTTCCGCCTGCATCGGCGGCGGCGCTTCCATCGGCATGACCGGCATGCCGGGCATTATCTTCATAATGCCTTCGGAGATAACCTGCTCTCCCGGCTCAAGCCCGCTGAGAATCACGCGATTTCCATCCACCGACGCGCCCAGTTTGACTTCGCGGTATGTGGCCTTGCCATCGCTTATCACGTAAACGAATTTGCGGTTCTGGTCGGTGCCGATGGCGTGTTCGGTCAGCAGCATGACATCTTCTATTGAGGGACTTCCCAATCTGACTGTCACGAACATGCCGGGCAGCAGCGTTCCGTCTTCGTTGGCCAGAAACGCGCGGGCGCGGATCGTGCCGGTCGAGATATTGATCTGGTTATCAAAGCTTTTGATATGGCCTTCGTAAACGCGTCCGTCGTTGCCGACGACCAGTTGCACGGGGATATCATTCGCGTCCTTGCCTTCCGCAAGATAGGGACGCACGCTGCCGAGATAAGTCTGCTCATCCACCTCGAAATCGGCATAGATGCCTTCGCTCGACACTATAGTCGTCAGCACCGGCGCATTCGGGCCCGACTGGACGACGTTGCCAACCGTGATTTCCGGGCGGCTGACCCGGCCTGAAACCGGCGCCTCGACATAGGCGTGATCGACATTGATCTGCGCCTTCTCTAACGCGGCTTTCGCGGCATTAAGCGCGTTGATGGCGAGCTGCGCCGCATTCTGGCGCTCATCGAGAACGCGCTTGGGAATGGTGCCGCTCTGGATCAGTTCTTCCGCGCGTTTTAATTCCTTGACCGCGAGATCGTGCTGGCTCTGCGCCGCCTTGATCGCGGCTTCCGCCTGCGTCGCGGTCGCTTCGTAGGGACGCGGGTCGATGACGAACAGGACATCGCCCTTGTTCACAAGCTGGCCGTCCGCGAATTTTATTTCCTGGATACGGCCATCGACCTGCGGACGCAGTTCGACATACTCTATAGCCATCATCCGCCCTGAATAAGACGTCCAGATGCGCAGCGGCTTTTTCTCCGCCACCGCGACCGGCACCGGCATGGCCTGCGGCGCGCCGCCCTGCCCGCCGCCGTGGGCCATCTCGCCGGGTTGACCGCCCGCGGGGGGAGTCATCTTTTTATATGCCATGAAGCCGGCGGCCGCTATCAGCATGACCGCCAGCACTATTCCTGTTTTCAGTTTTCCGCTCATTTTGTGTCTTTCCTTTTGAAAGAACTGCCATTTTTCCGAATGTCAGGATTTTCTAATTTAAGGCCCTTCCTTATAGCAACACTCGCCATGAATATCAAAAAATTTGAATGAACGCGCAGCGTAAAATTCGGTTCCATAAAAAAATTTGAGATATTGCAAATTCATTGCTTTTTCAGAAGGGAAAATATGCGTTAGGATTTCTTTCGGGGAAGAATCAAAATGGGAAAACACGATGGGACAGCAAGTTGTCCATCTGGATCAATCAGCTGACAGTAAAGGCGAACTCGTCGCCCTGCTTTATGCCCTTACAGCATTACGTAAAGGCGAGGCCGGTGTGCGCCTGCCGTCCGACTGGGATGGCATCGCCGGGAAGGTCGCCGACGCCTTCAATGACGTTATCGAAATGAACGAGCGGATGGCCGAGGAACTGGAACAGCTCAGCACGTCCGTCGGCAGGCAGGGCAAGCTGGGCGAGCGCCTGTCGATGGGGACGGTGAGCGGCTTCTGGCGCGGTTCGGTTAAAAGCGTGAACGGGCTTATAGATAACCTTGTCCACCCCACCAGCGAGACGGCGCGGGTTATCGGCGCGGTTGCGCAGGGCGATTTGTCGCAGACGATGGCGCTTGAGATCGAGAACCGCCCGCTTGAAGGCGAATTCCTTCATACCGCCAAAACCATCAATACCATGGTGAGCCAGCTTGCCTCCTTCGCCTCCGAGGTGACGCGGGTCGCGCACGAGGTCGGCACCGAGGGCAAGCTCGGCGGGCAGGCCGCCGTCCCGGGCGTTGCGGGCACATGGAAAGACCTTACCGATTCCGTGAACATGATGGCGGGGAACCTGACGGCGCAGGTGCGGAACATCGCGGAGGTTGCCACCGCCATCGCCAACGGCGACCTTTCGCACAAAATTACTGTGGACGTCAAAGGCGAGATCCTTGAACTTAAAAACACCGTCAACACGATGGTCGACCAGCTTTCCTCCTTCGCCGCCGAAGTGACGCGGGTTGCGCGCGAGGTCGGAACCGAAGGGGAGCTTGGCGGACAGGCGCAGGTGGAAGGCGTTTCCGGCACGTGGAAAGACCTTACGGACTCCGTGAACATGATGGCGAACAACCTGACCTCGCAGGTGCGCGGCATCGCGATGGTCGTGACGGCGGTCGCCAACGGCGACCTGAAGCGCCAGCTCACCGTGGACGCCAAAGGCGAGATCGCGGAGCTTGCCGACACCATCAACTACATGATCGAAACGCTTGCGACGTTCGCCGACCAGGTGACGACCGTTGCCCGGGAAGTGGGCGTTGAAGGCCAGATCGGCGGTCAGGCGAAGGTGCCCGGCGCGTCCGGCACCTGGAAAGACCTGACGGAAAACGTCAACCAGCTTGCCGCCAACCTGACGACGCAGGTGCGCGCGATCGCCGAGGTTGCGACCGCCGTGACCAAGGGCGACCTGACGCGCTCGATCAAAGTCGGCGCGCAGGGCGAGGTCGCCGTGCTTAAAGACACGATCAACGAGATGATCTCCAACCTGCGCGACACGACGCAGAAGAACACCGAGCAGAACTGGCTGAAAACCAACCTTGCGAAGTTTTCACGGATGCTTCAGGGCCAGCGCGACCTTACCAACGTCGGCAAGACGGTTCTTTCCGAGCTTTGCCCGATTATTGCGGCGCAGCAGGCGGAATTTTACGTGCTTGAAGGCGAAGATCTGCGCCCGCAACTTACCCTTCTTGCGAGCTACGCCTCGGAAGGCGATGACCAGATCGGCAAGAAAATCGCGCTGGGACAGGGCGTCGTCGGCCAGTGCGCGGTTGAAAAGCGCAAAATTCTGATCGAGAACATTCCTTCCGATTATATGCGGATTTCCTCGGGCCTTGGCTCTTCCCCGCCGCGCAGCGTTCTCGTGCTGCCGCTGATCTTCGAGGGCAAGGTCAAGGGCGTTCTTGAACTCGCGTCATTCGAGGGTTTCAGCCCGCTGCACCAGGCGCTGCTGGAACAGCTTACCGAATCCATCGGCATCGTGCTCCACACCATCGAAGCCAACATGAGAACCGAAGACCTGCTGACGCAGTCGCAGTCGCTCGCGCAACAGCTCCAGACCCGGCAGGAAGAATTGCAGCTAACCAACGTCGAACTGGAGGAAAAAGCGCATCTTCTCGTCCAGCAGAAGCGGCAGGTCGAGCAGAAGAACGACGAGGTCGAGCAGGCGCGCCAGGAGCTTGAAGAAAAAGCGAAGCAGCTCGCGCTTCCACGGCGGAAGCCACGTCCGAAGCCGCGCTTTCGCTGAATGAAATCGGCGATGACCGCAACGATATCCGGCCCGGCGACCGCGTCATCCTGATCGTGGAAAACGACAGCGGGTTCGCGCGCTTTCTGCTCGATACCGCTCGGGAAAAAGGCTGCAAGGGGCTGGTGACATCGCTCGGCGCTTCCGCCCTTTCGCTCGCGCGGGAATATAAACCCGAAGCCGTTCTGCTCGACATACACCTGCCCGACATGCAGGGCTGGCGCGTGCTCGACCGCCTGAAGGCCGATATTCTCACGCGCCATATTCCGGTCTGCGTCATTTCCACCGACGATTCGCGCAATTATGCGCTGAATTCCGGCGCGCTGGCTTTCGTCACCAAGCCGATCCAGAGCCGCGACGCCGTCGACCAGCTTTTCGTCATGCTCAAAGGCTACGCGGAACAGAAAAAGAAAAAGATACTGGTGTTCGAGGCCGACCAGCATCTGCGAAACAGCATCACAGAATTGGCCAATCTTGAAAATTCCACGTTCGTTGTCGCAAAAGACGAGCGGACCGCGAAAAAGGCGCTGGCAAAAGGACAAATAAGCTGCGTCATCGCCGGCCCCAACCATGCAGACGCCGCCCGCAATCTCGTGCGCGATCCGGCTGAACCGCTTCCACTGCTGTTTACCCGTCTTCCGGTCATAATCTATGGCGAAGGCGGCGATGTTATAGCGCCGGCAGACAGCGCCAGCGATATTAATGTGCAACGGATCCATGCGCCCGACCGCCTGCTCGACATGGTGGCGCTGTTCCTGCACCGCGAAGTCATGGCATTGCCCGAAGGCCAGCGCAGAAAAATTTCCCACCTGCATGAATCGAATCAACTGCTTGCCGGGAAAAAAGTTCTGATCGTCGATGACGACGCCCGCAACATCTTTGCGCTCTCAAGCGTACTCGAAGAATATGAAATGGCCATTGAATCGGCGGATAACGGGCGCGACGCCATCGACATACTGCGCAAGACGCCCGATATCGACATCGTTCTGATGGACATCATGATGCCGGAAATGGACGGCATGGAGACAATAAGAGAAGTTCGTAAAATAAACGCGCTTAAAAATCTGCCTATCATCGCCGTTACCGCCAAGGCGATGAAAGGCGACAGGGAAAAATGCATCGAGGCAGGGGCATGGGACTATCTTTCAAAGCCGGTCGATATCGACGAAATGGTGTCTGTACTGAAGTCCTGGCTGCACCGTTAAGGGGCAGGACATGAGCGCGACGCCGAGCATCCGCGAGGATGAAGCGGGCATTTCTTTTGCCGATATGCCGGTCGATATACTTATTGTCGACGATCTGCCCGACAAGCTTCTGGTCTACAGGACCATACTGGAGGGCATGGGCCATAATCTTGTCATGGCGCAATCCGGGGAAGAAGCGCTTAAACTGATTTTACGACAGGAGTTCGCGGTCATACTGCTCGACGTCAATATGCCGGGCATAAACGGCTTTGAAACGGCCGACCTCATCCGCAGCCGCAAAAAATCGGCGCATACGCCGATCATATTCCTGACCGCTTTCAACGATGAAGTGAAAATGGAACAGGGCTACGCGAAGGGCGCGGTGGATTACCTGCCGACGCCGGTGGTTCCTGAAATCCTCAAGGCCAAGGTGCGGGTGTTCGTCGAACTGTTCCGGATGCGCCAGCAGGCGGCGTCGCAAGCGGAAGAGCATGCGCGCAGGATCGCCGCCGAGGAGGCGGACCGCCGCAAGGACGAGTTTCTCGGCATGCTCGCGCACGAGCTGCGCAATCCTCTGGGGCCCATCGTCAATGGAATTCAGCTCTTGCAAATGCTCGGGCCAAAAGAGCCGGCGCTGGAGGAATTGCGGAGCATGATCGACCGGCAGGTTACGCATATGTCGCGGCTGATCGACGATCTTCTCGATTCCACGCGGATCGCGCAGGGAAAGATCCTGCTGCGCCGCTCCCGCTGCGATCTCGCCGAAATCGTCCGGAAGATAACGGCGGACTATCGCCATATCTTCAATGCCAGCGGATTGCGCCTTGAAGTGAACATTCCGCAGTATCCCGTCTGGATCAACGGCGATCCCACGCGGCTTGCGCAGGCGATCGGCAACCTGCTGCATAACGCCCATAAATTCACCAATCCTGGAGGGCAGATCACTGTCAGCCTGCATCATAATGCGGACAGCGGCGCCGCTTCCATAACAGTACGGGACACCGGCATCGGCATCGAGCCGGAGAGTCTGCCGTATATCTTTGAAACCTTCCGGCAATTCAACCAGGATCTTGACCGCAGCAAGGGCGGCCTCGGGCTTGGCCTTGCGCTGGTCAAGGGGCTGGTCACTCTGCACGGCGGCGAAATTCTCGCGGAAAGCTCCGGAACCGGCAAAGGCGCCTGCTTCACGATCAGGCTGCCTACCCTGCCGGCCGGCGCCGCTACCGGGCCCAGCATCGAGTCCATCCCTCGCCCGCCTCCGTCCGGCGGCAGATACTGCTGGTGGAAGACAACAGGGATACCGCAACCAGCCTGTGTTCGCTGCTGCGTCTTGAAGGACATGAAATCCAGATGGCGCATAGCGGAACCGCAGGCCTTGAGGCCGCCCAGCAATTCAGGCCGCAGGTCATTCTGTGCGATATCGGCCTGCCGGAAATGAACGGCTACGCGAAACTGGCCGATGAGCAGGGAGAATGGGCCGCGCAAACGGCCCTGAAAATCCTGTCGGGCACACCGCCCTCGCAGATACCCATGGCTAAAAATGTGAAAGGGCAATTGTACGTCAATCTTCCCATTGCGGATAAACTTGGCATCGACATTCCCGCCGATCTTCTGGAAGCGGCGGAAACAATCGAATAGGCAGCGATAGAAAAAATGACCCCGCTGAAATATAAATTCCTGTTCCCGCTTCTGGTGCTGATTTTCGCAGCCGTTTTCAGCGTGGGCGCCATGACTTTCCGGGAAACCTCGCGGGAGCTGGAACGGGTTGTCCTCAGCGACATGAAAACATCCGCGTCTTTGCTCCAGAACATGGCGGAATCATGGGTTTCAGACCGTCATCTCGATATCAGCACCCTTGCCAGCAACGAGGTTTTCATCAAATCCATCGGCGACACTTTCATTTCCAAGGCAAGCCGTAAGGTCGCCAACAGCAGGTTCGACGAGATGGCGGAAAATTCCACCTTTTATAACCGGCTCCTGCTCGTGAGCGGCGAAGGAAAAATACTCGCCGCGTCGCGCTATAATGAAAACGAGGCGCTTCCGCAGACTTACCGGGAATTTCTCAATTCGGCCAGCGCCGAAATCACAGAACCACAGCAGGTTTTTCAAAAAAGCTTCAGGCCTGACGGAAAGTTCAGGCACATCCTTATCGGCCGCCTGTTTAAGAAAGATCTTTCCGGCCAGGGCATCTACCCCGTCGACGGTTATATCATCGCGGAAGTCAATATTCCCGGACTGGTGAAGTCGATATTCGACCCCATAACCTTTGGGAGAACCGGACATGCCACCCTTTACGACGATCAGGGCATCAATATCGGGCAGCATCCGGAGCGTTCCCTGTACGAACTGATAACGTCCGGCTCGCAGAAAGTCGCCACGGACCAGATATATACCGTCCACAGCGGCGGCAGCGATGAAGTCATGGTTCTGAAGAATCTTGAAAGTCTTCCGTGGACTATCGCCCTGCGGATCCGAAAAGATGAGATAACGGAACCCGCCTACCGGCTCACCTACCAGATCCTGGTCATCGGCCTTGTGGTCACATTTCTGGCAACCATGATGACGATGGGTTTTATTTCATGGATTCTCAATCCTATCCAGAGCCTTGCCGCAACCGCGAAAGCAGTAACGAAGGAAAAGGATTACACACTGCGCGCCGTCAAATACAGCAACGACGAGTTGGGCGTTCTGGTCGATTCCTTCAACAGCATGCTGGCGGAGATCGAAACTTACAGTGAAAACCTCAAGCGCGCGAAAGAAGAAGCCGATAACGCCAACATGATGAAAAGCCAGTTTCTGGCGACGATGAGCCATGAAATCCGCACTCCCATGAACGGGATATTCGGCATGACCGAACTGCTGCTCTCGACCCATCTGACGGAGAAGCAGAAAAGCTATGCCCAGACCGTCATCAGGTCGGCGGATTCCCTGCTCGGCATCCTGAACGACATTCTCGATTTCTCGAAAATCGAAGCCGGGAAAATGGAACTGGACTTCGCCCCGTTCGACCTGATGGCCGTTATCGACGACACCGCCGAGATCATGGCGATACAGGCGCGCGAGAAAGCCATCGAGCTTATCGTCCGCTACAAACCCGGTACGCCGCAATATTACATCGGGGATAGCGGGCGGATAAGGCTGATATTGTCCAACCTGGTCAATAACGCGGTGAAATTCACTGAAAAAGGCTATGTGCTTATCGAGGTCGAGGAAGACCGCGACCGCATTCTTGATAATGACGACCGGAAAAAAATCAGGATCTCGATCAAGGATACAGGGATCGGCATAACCCCTGAAAATCAAAATCTTATATTTGAAAAATTCGCGCAGGCCGATTCAAGCACAACCAGAAAATACGGCGGGACCGGTCTTGGCCTTGCCATCTGCAAACAGCTTTCGATCATGATGGGCGGCGATGTTTCAGTGAAAAGCGAGATCGGCCGCGGATCGGAATTTTCATTCACGGTCATGATGCAGGAGGATGAGAAGGCCATCGCGAAGGAAGATCCTTCCGTTGAAAGGCTGAAGGGCGTCAATGTCCTGATCGTCGACGACATAGAAGTAAACTGCGAGCTGCTCAGCGATATTTTCCGTTCTTACGGCATGAAGTCTACGGTATGCATGGACAGTGAAAAAGCAGCCGATGTTATGCGCGAGGCGGCGAGGGCCGGCGCTCCCTTCCATATCGCCGTGGTCGATTACCTTATGCCCAAAATAAACGGGGAAGATCTCGGACACATCATAAAGCAGGACAAGGAGATTGCGGATACGGCGCTTATCATGCTGACGTCCGCAAGCGGCGTTGCCGGATATTCGCGGCGCTTCCATGAGGCCGGCTATTCCTCATTCCTGAAAAAACCCCTGCGGCATAAAGAACTGATGGACACGCTCGCCCATGTCTGGAAGAGATACGCAGCGGGAGACAGGACTTCGCTGATCTATTTCGCCGGCATGGACGAACCCGACAAAGTCAAGAACAGCGAAAATATCAAGTTCCACAACGCCAAAATCCTGCTGGCGGAAGACAACCGCACCAACCAGAGTTTCGGGATTGAAATCCTGCAATCCGCGAACTGCACGGTTGAAATCGCGGTCAACGGGGTAGAGGCGATACGGCAGGCCAGCAACAGCAAATTCGACCTTATTTTCATGGACTGCGAAATGCCCGAAATGAACGGTTATGAGGCGACGCAGCAGCTCACAAAACTCATGGATTCCGGCGCGATCAAGGCGGCCCCGATCATAGCGCTTACGGCCCATGCGCAGAGCGATGAGCGCCAGAGATGCCTTGCCGTGGGCATGTCGGACTATCTTTCCAAGCCGATAAGGAAGGCCGAAATGCTGGCCATGATCCAGAAATGGGCGCCGGACAAGGTCGACGGGGAAAGCCTGCTGGAGAACCGCTTCGATGGATACCGCGTCCTGATCGTCGAGGACAACCGCACGAACCGCATGATGGCCGAGAAAATCATGCACGGCATGGGCTTTGCGGTCAATCTTGCCGAAAACGGGGCGGAAGCCGTCGAGATCGTCAAAAAAATCACGTTCGATCTCGTCATCATGGATATACAAATGCCCGTCATGGACGGCATGGAAGCGACCCGGCAGATAAGAGGCCTTATAGAACAAGGGCGCATAGACAATATGCCGATCATCGCTCTGACCGCCAATGCGATGGAAAAGGACCGGGAAGAGTGCCTTGCCGCCGGGATGAGCGATTATATGGCCAAACCAGTCAAAAAAGCTGCGTTCTACAATACCATTTCCAAATGGCTCGAGCCGCGCAATCTTGACAAGAACGGTTATTTCATCGGGATCGATCCGGGCGTTCACCCCATACTGGACCAGGAAATCCTGAAGGTCTTCCGCAGGAAGCATAAAAAGAAATTCTTTAAGGAAGCGGAAGAGTATCTTTATCAGACCCGCCTGACGATAAACGCGATCCAGGAAGCCTGGAAAGAAATCAAGACCGAAGAGATGGCCAAAAACGCTCATGGCCTTCTGGAATCGAGCAAGGAAGTGGGCGCGATCCAGATGGCCTGCCTCGTACAACTGCTGCTGGATGAGCTAAAAAAATACAACGACGGCAACAACAAGGAATTCGGCCGCATCAACAGGTGCGTTACCGATTCATTAGACAAGGCATTCAAGAACATCGCGCCGCAACTGGACGCGGCGATACAACTTACAAAGCAATAGCAAATGGACAAACTGGATGAATTCGACGAAGGCGCCTTCAAAGAAGCCCATGCGATCTTTCAAAGCCGCATGGGGCAGGCGCTCGGCGATTATTTTGAGGATGCGGAAACCTCGATCCGGGAAATAATCAAGGCCCATGGAACGGGAGACTTTAAGGCGGTAAAAATGCAGGCCCATACTCTGAAATCCTCCAGCGCCGCTTTCGGGCTGAAGTCCCTGGAAAGACTCGCGCGGGACATTGAAAAGATCTCGGGCGAAGAGGCCGCGGGGGAAAAAATCGCGGGCTGGGTCGGCCAGCTTGAGCAGGCTCTAGCGCATGCGCGCAACATTATCAAAGCCCGTTTCCCGGTTTAGAAAACGGGAACCTTCTGCGTCCTGATTCGATTTTCTATCATACCCGCCCGGCGCTTTCTTTTGCGATAATAGGCCACTTCTTACGTGAAGTGTGCGGCGCGGCAACGATTTTAAAATTAGGCCATTGCCATAGAGCGATTTTTTTTTAAAAATATTTTTTACAAAAACAACAAGGTAAAAGAGTAGCTGCTACAGGGAGGCTTGCCGACTGATGAAAATCAGCCGCCTCGGGCATTATTTCAAAAAAATAACATCGCCCGAGGCTGCAGCCTGGCGCGGGGAGGATTTCCGACTCACCCGCAAGCGTAAGGAGCTTCTGGGCGAAACGGCGCTACAGACGCCTGTATCGGACATGCGCACGAGATGGGGACTCATATCCTCATTCTGGAAATCAGAAGAAAAATACAAAGCCTATGTGCTGGCAGGCGCTACCCTCGGGCTTACCCTCGGGCAGGTTTACCTGGAAGCGCTCACCATCCCCCACTGGTCGCAATTTTTCGCAAGCGCCATGGACAGGAACATTACGGGCATCGGCAATGAAACCCTTATGCTTGGCGGCCTGTTCCTGTCGGTCGCCGCCGTGACGGGGGCAAGGCATTATCTGACGCAGGCCCTGCACATGAACTGGCGCAGCTGGCTCATACACCAGTTCACCGATGCCTATACGAACAAGCAGGCTTACTATCACCTCGGTCACAAGGCCGACAAGGCGGACAATCCCGACCTGACGATGACGGACAACATCAAGGAATATGCGGGCAATATCATCGGGCTCGTGGAGGGAGGGTTCAAGGCTTCGGTTTCCATCGTGACCTTCATGAATATCATGTATCACATGTCCGATAAAATCCCGACAACGGTGTTGGGATATAACGTGCCTATGCCCGGATACGCTTTCTGGGTGGGCTTCAGCGTAGCGCTGGCGTCGGCGGCTGTGGGCACCTATCTGAAATACAGGCTCGGCCACAAGATGGTCGACGTCACGGAAGAGATGCTTCATCTGGAAGGCGACTTCCGGAGCAATCTTTTCGACATCAGGACCCATGCCGAGGAAACGGCGTTCTATGACGGCGAACAGGTCGAGAAGGAACGGCTTAAAAATACTTTCGCGCGCGTTACACGCAACTGGTATGACCTGATGAAAATCACCGCCCGGCTGCAAATGTTCGATGATTTCTATCAAAACTCATCGAGACTCTTCGCCTACGGCATCGGCGCCGCGGCCTATTCCATGTCGCCCAATATGGCGAAGGGAGGATTTTCGGGTTTTGCCGAAACCTTCGACAAGCTGCGCATCAATATGTCGTGGTTCGTTCAGGCGCTTCCCGCGATCTTCCGGGTCCAGACATTGAACAACCGCATCACGGCGCTTGCGCAACAGATAGACGCCGCGCAGTCGCTTGAGGAATTCTACCGGCAGGACGACCTGCCCGCCGGGGTGAAAAAGGTAAAAGAAAAGACCGGGGCGATCGCGATAAACGATCTGAATATCGTCAATCCGGTAACGAAGAATTCCATCGTAAAAATACCGCAGCTTTATATCGAACAGGGACGGCGGATTGCCGTCGTCGGAGATTCCGGATCGGGGAAATCGACCATCCTGCGGGCGCTGAGAGGCCTGTGGAAATACGGCGATGGCGATATTTCGATGCCTGCCGGCAAGAAACTGTTTTTCGCGTTCCAGGTTCCCCGCATTCTCAGCGGGCAGACGTTAAAAGAAAATGTCTGCTATCCCGGTTTTGCCGCCGAGTTCACCGACGAGCAGGTCGTGCGCGTTCTGACGCGGGCCGGTCTTGAAGAAATGATCCCCTTTATGCACGACAAGGAGAGAAACCATAAATCATGGACTTCCTTGTCGCAGGGCGAAAAGCAGCGGCTCGTTTTTGCCCGTATATTTTTGCACAAGCCGGATATCGTTTTTCTGGACGAGGCGACATCCGCGATGGACCCCGCGCTGCAGGAGAAAGTTTATGAAACCCTTCTGGAGGAGCTTCCGGACGCGACTATCGTCAGCATCGCCCACAGACGCGCGGTGATGAAGTTCCACGAGTCCGTCGCGCGGATCAAGGACGGGATCGTCCAGATGATGAGCTTTGATGAATTCCAGGCCCAGGATGCCGCCGCGCAGCCGCAGGCCCCGAAACCGTTTTAACCGTTACTTAAAAAAGAGGCACAAATGAAACAGAACCAGATCGCGTTCATAGACAGTCTTCTTGCGCGAATGACGCTTGAGGAAAAAATAGGCCAGCTCAACGCGCCTAACGCGCAGGGCTTTGCCAATACGGGCGCCGCGGAAGCCGTAAAGAAAGTCGATCTTGAGGAAAAGATAAAGAATGGCCAGGTCGGCATCATAGCAGCGGGAGATCTCAAGACGCGGATCGCGTGGCAGAAAATCGCGGTCGATGAAACGCGGCTTGGGATCCCGCTTGCGTTCAACGCCGACGTCATACACGGTCACAGGCATGTATGGCCCACGGGCATAGCATTTTCGTGGGATCGAAAATTATGGCGCGAAGCCGCCGCGCGGGCGGCAAAACAGGCGCGGGGGGAAGGAATCGACATCGACTGGGGGCCGATGATCGATGTCACCGAAGAGCCGCGCTGGGGCCGCACGGCGGAGAATCCGGTGGAATGTCCTTATCTTACTTCCGAATACGCGGTGGAACAGGTCAAGGGATTGCAGGGCGACGATCCCGGGAACATAACGGCGATAGACAGGATGATGGCTATCGCAAAACATCTTGCCGGCTACGCTTTTGCAAAGGCGGGAGTGGATTATTCCGAAGTTTCGATAGGGCCCAGCGATTTCCACCGCAAGTGCCTTGCGCCTTTCAAGGCCGTCGCGAAGCTGGTCGGCGGGTACATGATCGGATTCCACACGCTCGACGGCATCCCGATGACGGCGCATAAGAAGCTGCTTCAAAAAGTCGTCAAGGGCGACTGGGGGTTCAAAGGATGGTTCGTGACCGATTATACGGCCATCGGCGAGCTTGGCCCCAAAAACCACGCAGCGGCGGCCAGCATGGAAGATGCAGCCCTGCATGCCTTCAAGGCGGGCATAGGAACTGATCTTGTCAGCGAAGCCTTTCTCGGGCATCTGCCGAAGCTGGTGGCCGACGGCAAGATCAGCATGCAGGAAATAGACGAGCGGTGCCGGCAGATCCTGGGGGTCAAGGTCAAGCTGTTTTGGGACGAGAAGCTACAGGGGCTCAACCCTTTCAAATATCTCGATCCACAACGGGCGGCAAAGGTCCTGAACGACCCCGATCAGATGGCGTTCAGCATTAAAGCCGCAGCCGAATGCTGCGTCCTGCTAAAGAACGACGGCGACGTTCTGCCCCTTCCCAAGGACAATATCAAAATCGCTCTCGTTGGCCCCAAGGCGGGCGGTGAGGATGCGCGGGCGGACATGCAGGGGACATGGGCAGTCCACGCCGATCCCTCGATGAGCGTGACGATCGAAGAAGGCATGCGCAAATATGCGGGCGAAAATACCCGGATCGAATATGTCAGGGGCGTCAATCTGGTCGAGGACAACAATGTCGCGGCAAGGCTTGACGTCCATAATATGCCGCCCGGCAAAGAACGCCCGACCGTTGTTATCGACAGTCGCGGCCCCGAAGCCATGATCGCGGAGGCCGTCGCGGCCGCGCGCCGGGCGGACGTCATCGTCGCCTGTGTCGGCACGGCGAAAGAGCATCACGGCGAGTCTTCGAAACGCCGCGATACGAGCCTCCCGGGTGAGCAGATGAGGATGCTGTGGGAACTGCGCAAAGTCGCGGACGAGGAAGGAAAGAAACTGATCGTGCAGATCGTCAGTTCCGTCCCGGTGCCGCTGGAGGAAATATTCGAACTCGCTGATGGCGTTGTCTTCAGCACCCATCCGGGAACGGGTGGAGGCTACGGCATTGCGCAAATTCTTTATGGAGACGTCAATCCCTCGGGCAAGACGACCATGTCCTTCGCCCATCATAGCGGCGACTGGCCGATGTCTTACGCAGATCTTCCAAGCGGCAGACCGCATCACCGGATCGGCATCGATGTCAGGGGCGACACCGGAAAGGACGAGAACGGGCGCAACATTTTCCGCAAATTCACCAAGGCCTGCGGCATCGAGGGGCCGGTCACGGCGCTCATCCCTTTCGGTTTTGGCAAAAGTTATACGAGCTTCGAATACGGCTCCGTTCAAACCAATAGAAATTTTTTCTGCGGCGACAAGGAAAAATTCATAATCTCGGTTCCCGTTACCAACACCGGAAAGCGGGCCGGCAAGGAAGTCGTTCAGCTATACAAGCATCAGCCCGCTAGCATGGGCCGCCTTCCGATAAGCCATCCGCTAAAGGAACTGATTGGGTTCGAGAAAATCGAACTGCAACCCGGCGAAATGAAAAACGTTCAATTCGAAGTCAGCATGAATGACCTGAAATTCATTCTCGCGGAAGGCTATACCTCATATGAGGAAATATTCGAAGCAGGACATTTTGACATGAGCATCGGGTCGAGCTCAAAAGACAAGGACCTGCAAACGGTCAGAATCAGATGGGCCGCTGAATTGCCGGTGCCGGAGTGGGCAAAAAAACAACCGGAACCTTCCATATAAACAAAAGAAAGCGGCAATGGTTGAAATCAAGAACAGGGAAATTCTAATCAATGGCGAACCGCGCCTGCTGCTGAGCGGGGAAATCCATTATTTCCGCCTGAAGCGCGAGGAATGGCAGGAGCGGCTCGACCAGTTGAAGGAGGCAGGCTGCAATGCCGTGTCTTCCTATATCCCGTGGATCGCCCACGAGCAGGAAGAAGGAGAATGCGATCTTGAAGGAAAGACGCGGCCGGAGCTGGATATCGCCGGTTTCATCGATCTTTGCCGCGAAAACGGCCTGATGTTTCTTGCCCGTCCTGGCCCTTTTTGCATGGCGGAACTGAAAAACGAAGGCCTGCCGCACTGGCTTTTGGAGAAGCACCCTGATATCTCGTCCGTAGGTTGGGACGGCGTTCCGGTTCCCCGGATAATCAACTATATGTCGCCCGCCTTTCTTGCGGAAACGCGCGGGTGGTATGAAAAGGTCATGAAAATGATCGCCCCCCGCACCGCCGCCAGGGGAGGCAATGTCATTGGCGTGCAGCTTGACAATGAAATCGGCATGCATCAATGGCTCGGCAACGCGCCGGACCTGACGGACGACATGCTTGCGGATTTTTCGGTTTGGCTGAAAAATCGCTACAGTGCTGAGACGCTTGCGGCGCGCTATCCTTTCGATCCTGACAATGAAGCAGGCCGCGCCGCCGCCATAAGGTCTCCCGGCGCCGCATACGCTTCCGCCCTGATGCGCGATCTTGGCCATTATATGCGCGGCCGGTTTGCGAATTATGTGGCGACGCTGCGCTCCTACGCCGAAGAATTCGGCGTAGAAGGCGTTCCCTTTATCGTGAATATTCATGGCACGGGCGGCGGCAGGGGAACGCAGTTTCCCATCGGGATCAGCCAGCTTTATGAAGCCTACACGCAGGGCAAAGGCTATCTTTCCGGATCGGATATTTATCTGAACAACCTGACGATGGATAATTTTCATGATCTTTACCTGTTGAACGCCTTCATGGCGGCGGTTCACGACAAGGACCAGCCGATTACCTCGATGGAATTCCAGTGCGGGGACGGCAATTACGGCCAGAACCGGAGCAACAGGATTGAGCCGCACAGCACCGAGCAGAAAATAAGGATGTGCATCGCGCAAGGAATGCGATGGCTGAATTACTACGTATTCACGGGCGGCCGCAATTTCAGGCTCGAAAAGCCCCGGAAAGACGGAAACGACCGCATCGCCCATACGGGCGAGCATCACGGCTTCAGCGCCTTCATAACTCCGGAAGGCAAAAAAAGCCATACCTTTGATCGCCTTGCCCGCGTCACGGTCATGATGAAGGAAATGGAAGCCAAGGTCGCCACAATGAAGGAGGAACACGACAATCTGTCCATCGCTTTCATTCCCGATTATTACATGACCGAGTACCGTTATCCCGGCAATAACAAGATGAATGAAATCGCCCGCAACCTTGAATCCAATCGGGGTCCGTGGGCATGGGACATGATGGCGAAAGCGATTCTTCTGGCAGGCTTTCGCTTCGGAGCCATCGACGTGCAAAACCGCCCGCTCGATTCGGCGACAACCCCCGTTCTCGTTCTGCCATCCGCGCGTTATATGGATGCGGCGCTCCAGAAAAAGCTGACCGGATGGCTGCACGAAGGGGGGAAACTGCTTCTATACGGGGAAGTACCGCAATATGACATGGAAGGAAATCCCTGCAGCGTTCTTGCCGATGCGCTCGGTGTGCGGTATGACGGGACTTATGTTTCGCAGCCCGGCTTTTATCCGTCAGTCGTCGCGGAAGGCTGGGCGGCGCCGCGGCCGGAAACCCGCTCAGCCTTCACCCATTCATACAGATCGAATACGGCGGCGGCATTCCTGCGCCCTTATGGCGACGACGCAATGTGCGGTTTTGAGGTCGGCGTCGGCAAAGGAAAGGCGATCGCCATTACGACGACCTATATCTGCGATCCTGATTTTTACAAAGCAGCCCTTGCACGACTGGGGGCGAAGCCTGCCCTGCAGCATGATTGCGAAATCGACGGCATTTTCATGACTTCAACCTCGAATGCCAAAGACGAGAGATTCATCCATCTTCTCAATCTTGACGCCGTGGACAAGAAGTTCAACCTGTATGAAAACGGCAAACCCCTGTTTGGCGGCAAGGAACTGGAACTTCAGGCCCATGAAGCCGTGATGCTGCCGCTCAACGTCCAGTTCAACAAAGTATCGATTGTGCATTCAACCGCCGAAATCACGGAAGTGCAGCCCAAGGCGATCCGTTTCCGCCTGACGCAGTTTGGGGATGAAATCCTTTTGGATACGAAGATGACCTGCATACCTGATTCCGATTACGACATAAGGAAGTTCAAGGGCCTGACCAAAATCACTTCCCGCAAACATGCCAAGGTAAATGACACGCTTACCATCCGCTTCCGGTAAGGGGGTTCTGGCTTTGCGCCCGCTGTTAATCTATGTTAAATTGTAACCTGACTTGAATTTATTTTTTCATATTCAGGAATATCAATGAATATATTGCTGGTCGACGATGATGCGGTTATCCGCGAGATGCTTGCCATGGCGCTGACCGAGGCCGGCCATAATGTCGTCATGGCGGAAAACGGCAAGATTGCGATCCAGAAGATCCATGCGGAGAGGTTCGATCTCATCATCACCGACATCATCATGCCGGAAAAAGAAGGCATCGAGACGATCATGGCGGCAAGGAAGCTGCTACCGGATCTGCGGATCATCGCCATATCGGGACGGGGAAGCGTTTACAATCTGGATCCGCTTGAAATCGCTTCGCAGATCGGCGCGCACGCGACGCTGGAAAAACCCTTTGCGCCTGAAACCCTGCTTAAAAAAATAAAAGAAATCACCGGCGGCTGAAATTTATTTCAGCCTTCGAGCAGCCCGTCCATATGCTCGCAAACCTTATCGTATTCCTGACGGATTTTTTTCAGTATTTTTTTCCGCTCGGCCGCGCTCACGTCATTCTGGTCCTGGGCATCGGCGCAGTGTTTATGAAGCTTTTCGGCCCCGACCATGCCGGCGCTGCCTTTAAGCTTATGGGCCGCCTCCACCCAGACATCGCTTTGTCCGTCAACGCACTGCTCTTCAAGCATATCGAGGCTTTTTTGGCCTTCCTGCCTGAACAGGCCGATCAGGCGCGCGCGGTCTTTCGGGTTCGTTGCGTATCTTGAAAGAAGATCGAGAACCATGGGCTTGGCCGCCTTTTTGCGGCTCCGGTCCGCCCTGCCGGGGGTCTTTCTTCTTTCAGTGAAAACGACCCATTGATCCAGCACTTCCCTTAATTCGCCGGAATCGATAGGTTTGGAAATGTATTCATCCATCCCGGCGCCCGCGCATTTTTCCCGCGTTCCCTTCATCGCGTCCGCCGTCAGGGCGACAATGGGGACGTGGCCGCCTACGGTTTTTTCGCGCTTTCTGATCTTCCTGGTCGTCTCGTAGCCGTTTTGCTCCGGCATGTGACAGTCCATCAGGATGATATCGTAGCCATTTTTACTGTGGGCTTCGTATGCAAGAATCCCGTTCTCCTTGATGTCGACGCTTTTAAAACCCATGCGGCCGAGAATTTTTTTCATGAATTCCTGATTGAGCTGGTGGTCTTCCGCCACCAGAACCCGCGCTTTTTCCGCTTTTATCAGCGGCAGGGCGCTTGTTTTTTTCTCACGAAGGTGGCGGCGATTTTCCTTTTTCTTCACTTCGGCTTCGATTTTCTCGGTGATTTTAAGCGGAATGCGGAACCAGAAGGTCGAACCCTTTCCCAGTTCGCTATCGACGCCGATCTTTCCGTCCATCATTTCGACAAGTTCCTTGGTGATGGCAAGGCCCAGACCCGTGCCGCCATATTTTCTTGTCGTCGACAAGTCCGCCTGCACGAATTTTTCGAAGATGTCGGTCAGCCGGCTGCTCGCGATCCCTATACCGGTATCGCTGACCTCGCAGTAAAATTCGATGCGGTCCTTGCCCAGATTCTTGTAATCCACCAGCACCCTGACATGGCCTTTCTCGGTGTATTTGATGGCATTGCCCAGCAAATTGACGAGAATGCGCCCGACGCGGAACGAGTCGCCGAGCAGATAAGGGATGTCGTCTTTTTCATACGAGTAATGAAGCGTTATGCCCTTGGCGCTGGCGACGGGGGCGAGGAATTCTATGGCGGTTGCGACCAGTTCCCGCGGATCGAAGCCGATGCTTTCAAGCTCCATGCTGCCGGATTCGATCTTGGAGATGTCGAGGATGTCGTTGACGATGGAGAGCAGCGCCGTCGCCGATTTATTCACGATTTCGGCCATCTCCTGGTTCTCATTGCTGATCGACTGGTCCTCGATCAGCATGCGGGTCATGCCGAGAATGCTGTTCAGGGGCGTACGCAGTTCGTGGGACATGTTGGCAAGAAATTCGCTTTTGGCCTGGTTGGCCTTGTCGGCTTCCTCTTTCGCCTTTTGAAGGGCGCGCTCATAAAGAGTCTGTTCAGTTATGTCCCGCAGTACGCCAAGAATGCCGAACACGTTGTTCTGCGCATCGAACAGCGGAATCGTACTGCACGCGATATATTTGTCCTGCCCGTTCTTTGACACGAAGCGATAAACGCTTTCCAGCTTGGGCTTGCGGTTTTTGATAACCCACGATTCCTCTTTCTGGTATTTTTGCGCATATTCGTCCGGCAGCCCCAGATCGGCGGTGGTTTTGCCGATAATTTGCCCCGTCCGATCAAGGTCAAACAGCTTGAGAACGAATTCATTGCAGCCGATAAAGGTCAGGTCCTTGTTCTTCCAGAAAATGCCGCCCGGGTTACGGGTGACGATGAGATCGAGGAATTTCGTGCTCTCCAGTATCTCATCCGCCATCAGCTTGCTGGCGCGGTCGTGACGCTCCCTCAGCGCATCCTGCTCGGTGTAGGTCTGGCTGACATAGTCAAACAGCATTTCAATGTCGTAAGAGCCGTCCTTTGAAAAGCGCGAAACGCGCTTTATCTGCTTTTCAAGCAAGGGATGACGCTGTTTGCCTTCCGTCATGTTTCGCGGAAAACCGTCATCGTCATTGTCTGGTTATGCAGGGCGGAAACGCCCCCTTCCGCGAGCGAATATTCGCCGTTGGAATAAAATCCCGCAAGCGGGACGGTATCGCCCAGTTCGCGCCCGATCGCCTCCAGCTCATCGCTGGTGCGCTGGCCCATGAGGAGCTGGCGCCCGATGCAACTGACCGCCAGCGCAACGCCGTTATCGTTGCTTGCGTTTTCATTGGCGTGGGCCGCCGCGTTTCTTGCGCCCTTGACCAGGTGGTCGAAATTCCCTTTCATGAACTGCGCGATATAGCCTTGGGGAATATCGCCGGTAAAGCGCAGCGCCTTGGTCTTTTCATCGACGATGTCGATGGTGCGCACGATCAGCTTGCTGCTGCTGGTCTTCCTGATGGATAGAGGGAACAGCAGCCCGCTGGCGGGCAACTTGTCGGCGTCGGGACCGAGATATTCCTTGTAGAGATCGAGAGCGGGCAGGCCGTCGAGCTCATAAAGCACATTGCCTTCCGATTTCGTGACGATGCGCTCAAGGCCGATAACGTCCCAGCCGCCTTCCGCCCCCGAGCCCACTTTCAGGTTTTTGCCGTAGAACCCGACGGCGCAGGCCTGACCCGACTTCGGCTTGCCGTCGACGCCCGTCAGGGTTTCCTTGAACTCGAAACTGTCGCTCGACATGCCGCCCGTGATGTGGACGCCCTTGGGCATCACGCTGTTGGCGCCGTTCATAAACTCTGTTCCGTGGACCGTCATGCCGTCGCTGACGACCCATATATGAGTAAGTCCATCGCCCAGAAGCTTTTCAACCAGCTCCTTGCCGGCCTTGAAAGACTGGTCCTGCGACGGGCATTCGCTTTGAACCAGTTTCAGCTTGGTTTTTTCAAACGACATGCACATGCCGGTAAAGCTGTCCATATAGATGTCGTCATCCAGGATGGGGCCGCTGGTGCTGCAACCGAACAATTTGCTGTTGGGAAAACGCTCCTTTACCAACTGGTAAATGTCGTTGTTTTTGGACAGGTTTTTGTCAAAGAAATAAAAGACAATGTCGGGGTTTGAGACTTCAGAGCCCTTGAATTGGTACCCTCTTTCCTTATTCCAGAAAAAACCCGATGAAGAAATCATGTTTGCTTCCCCTTTTGTGATTTGAAAACCCGCGCTGGAAAGGCCGGACGTAAGTATAACAGTTATTTTTAACCTGATAAATGTTGACAAATTGTTATTTTCATAATTTAATCCACTTAATTCAGAACAAGGGGAAAAACATGCAACTTCCGCCATCGCCCGAACCGCGCGTCATCAACCCGGCGCGGACTTTCAATTCCCTGGTTTCGTGGGTTCACGATATCGCGGCCGCGCGGAACGCGCCGGGCATGATGGTCGGCATCAGCGGAACGGATTCGGCGCTTGCGTTTTTAATCTGCGCCGCGGCTTTTGAGAAGCTTGGCAAACCCGGACGCGTTGCCGGCATTCATTTCGGGCCGCAATTCCCGCCGCCGAATAAAACGGACGAAGAAGTGGCAAAAATATTGACGCTGGCTCCCAGCTTCAACTGGGTTGCGCGGACCCTTGTTCCCTGGCTTCAGGAACGGGCGCCCTACGCGCTTGTCGAGGTTGACAGTTCCATCAATTATCACAGCGACCACCAGAGATGGGCCACGCTGTTCGAGCGCTCGCTCAGCGGCGCGGACTCGACGCAGCCCTTGACCGAAGGGCAGAATTACTGGATCGCCGGCACGAGAAACGCAACCGAGCAGGCGCTTGGCACCTACAGCAATATTTCCGGGGGAGTCAGCCTGCAACCTCTTGTTCATTTGTGGAAGAGCGAAGTGCTGCAACTCTGCGAATATCTGAGCGTTCCCAAAATCGCGATGGAACGAAGCCGCCAGGTCGATTGCGATTGCGGACGGTTCGATCTTGCTGCGGAGCACATCACCGAGGTCGATCACCTGTTAATGGCGCGGCAGGAGCTTTTGTCGCCCCGCTATGCCGAAGAAACCATCGAGCCGGAACTGCGGCAAAGACTGGAAGCGTTCATCGACGAGCAGATCGAATATGCCCGCTTCAAAAACGAGATACCCTATACGCCCATGCCGGAGGTCGTCATCTAGATGGGCAGGCTTTCCCCGGCAGAACTTGCGCCCGCGAAAGAAGCCGCCCTACGCGGCGGCGATCCGAAGCCTGTGACGCGCATCGCGCCGCGCGTTATCGAACTTGCCGATGCGCAGACGGCCTGCGATCTTGTCTGCTCATCTTCGGAAAACAGGGATATATGGCTGCCGGAAGCGCTGACGCTATTCAATACGTCCGGCCTTTCTCCCGGCCGGTTGCGGCGTATGACCGGAAGCGTATTCGGCTGGAACAAGCCCGCGGATCCGGCAATTGCGGACTCTCTGGCGCGCAGCAATGCGCGGCTCGGGCGGTATGGATTTTCGTTTCCGCAATGGCGTTTTCTTGCGCAGGCTTTTAACGGCGCATCGCTGCTGGAGCATTACGGGATGAGGCGGCTGCGCCGGGCAACCGATATAGCGGATGCGGCGCTGAAGGAACCGCACAGGGATCTGTTCGGACCCGGCTTTGTCTGGCGGGACGATACGACATACGTGGAATACCGCCGCGCCTATATTGTCTGTTCTGATGCTTCGGAAGGCATTGAGGCGACGCTGGTCATCAGGAACAATTCCTATTATTTCGGGCGCGACCGCCTGCCCGATCCGGTTTATGTTTCGTGGCGAAGGCTTTCGCCTGAATTTTTGCGGAACATAAATCCGGGGAGTTTTTCCGCTCCCTCGCCTTTCACAAGATGGCAGGACAGCATGCATGAAGACCTGCCTGAAAAGGCGCGAAGGGTTACGCGGCTTATCGACTTTCTCGATGGATTCGATAACCGGCTGAGCGCGTGGCTCGCCGGCGACCGGCAAGGGTTTGCGCAGCTTGCCGCCTTTTTGAAGTCGAGGGCGGGCCAGCCGGGCCCCGTCCCCTTTGTCGCAGGGATCGACCGCGACATGCCGCCGTGGTTTCCTTTCTTTGCGCAAGCGGTTACGCCGGAGTTTCTGGAGGCACTGGAAAAATCCGGCCCGGACGGGCTGAAAAAGCTTTTTACCGAAGCGGGGCGCGGGCCGGCAAAACTGGTCCTGCTGTCAGGCCCGCACGGCGATCCGCCGATCAGGCCCGAGCCTGCCCGCCCCGCGCCGTTTTCCAATTGATCTGTTCGTGTCCTAGATTTTAGGGGCCTGCCATTGCCGGTCCTGCGGCACGGCGGGTTCTGGCGGCGGGGTCGCGGCTTGCGCTTGCGGTTCTTGCCGCTCAAGCTGCGGGGCCATGGTTCCGGCGGTCTGCGCGGCCGCTTCGTTGTAAGGTTTGGTTATCACCGGATCCCCGCCGACTTTTATAGCGCCGGGATCGATCCGCTCCAGCCTGATCGACGGCCAGCCGTTCGCGTTCCTGTCGATATGCACATCGTATTCCGTACCCCTGTCGCGCTGCTCGCGGGGCTGGTCCGCGCCCAGCGTTTCCTTGATCTTGTCCCATGTGCCTTTTTCCTGCTCCGGCCCAGCGGCGGGCGGAACCTGCTCGACGCCGACGCCTTCAGCCATCCGGTCAAAGGCCTGTTCGGTTTCGGCCTGCTGCGCCTGCGCATCCAGCGCGGCGACGGCCTCGCCCCTTGCCTGCCTGTCCGCCGTTTCAAGCTCGCGGCTTTTCGGCCCCAGCCTGCCGTCGAGCTTAAGATCGCCGTCGTTGCGCAGATTGAGAAGCCCCTGCGCGGCCTTCGCCTCATCGCTGCCCGCGATTTCCGCCGCGTCCTTTACATGGAATTCCCGGTTGAGAAAACCGTTGATGTCGTCGTTGCCGTGGCCGGCGAGTTCCGCGACTTTCGCGTGGATGACCGCCATATCCTGATCGGGTTCGATACCCTCGCCGAGAAGGGCGGCTCTGGTCGCGCCGTCGTCAAGCCCGTCGATTTTCACTTCTTCGTAGCCTTTGGCGTAAAGATAAGACTGCACTTCCGCAAGCCGCGGGTCGGCCTGCGCCGGGGAGGCAGGGGCGTCTATCCCCTCTAACTCGGTTTGCGGGGGCAGTTTGATCTGATCGCCCTCGCGGATGTCGTGCGGATTGGCGACGAGATCGCGGGAAAGTTCGGGGTTGTTCTGGCGGTTATATTCGGCGACCGCCATGTAGTCGACTTTGGCGTCCGCGCCGTAATGATCGCGCACGATTTTGGAGAGGGTGTCGCCGGGCTGCACTTCGTGAACGGCGGTTTCAGGCGCTGGCGCGGGTTCGGGTTCCGCGCGGGGCGGTTCAGCCGCGGCAGCAGGCTCCGGCGGCTCCACGGGAACGGGTTCCGCCTGTGATTCCGGCCGCGGCTGCTCCGGTTCGGCGGGCGCTGCCGCCTCGGGCCGCGCTTCGGCTCTTTTATCTATACCGGCGGCGATCCGCGCCATCATATCATCAACGGATTCGGAAGGAGAAGCTTCCGCCCCGGCAGGCGCTTCGGCGGCCTGACGCGTTTCTTCCACGACTTCCTGCCGAATTCCTTTGGCTCTTTCAATCAATTCGTCGGCGGAAGCCGGGGCAGCCTGCTCCTGGGCATTGCCTGAAGCGGGACCGTCCTGTGCCGGTTGCGGCTCCGCCGGAGCCCCCGGCGACAGGCCGCGCTCAAGCCCCGCGACCGCGGCTTCAGCGGCATCCGGATCGACATCCACCGGCGGGATGCCCGCCACGGCGGCGTCGGCCTGCTGCCGCCGCGCCTGCACTTCCAGATCCCTCACCATGTTTTCAGCAACGTCCGGATCGGACTCCGTTTCGGGAATGTCTTCCAGCACCTCGTCAATCTGCTTGTTACGCCTGAAAATCTCGACTTCCGCTTCGGATTTGATATTCCGGTGCATGGTCCTGCTCATCTGGGCGATACTGTCGGGGGAAACCACTTCCGACATTTTTTTAGTTACTCCACCTAATGTCAGATTAATGCCTTCCAAATATTTGGTCAGGGCACTTTGTATGTTTTCTGAATTGTATCCGCTCTGTGGAGGGGCGCTTTCGCCAAAAACCTCCGCCAGTCTTCCGGCGGTGAAGGGATCTTCGGGGTTCAGGTCTTTCCGATCCAGAGCCTGCCTGATGTAGAACAATTCCTGCATGCGCTGCCCATCCGCACTTATATTATCCAGCATATCCTTATTATCCAGCATATCCTGGGCTTCTTGATCCGGAACAGCCATATTATCCCTCTTTTTTTGCCTGTATTTAAATTATACATAAATGGTTTACAGAAGGTAAACAAACTGTGTTATTATTCGCCCACCCCTTTGTTTTCAAATGATTTTCATTACAAAGACGCAAAGTACCCAAAGTTGCGCAAAAAAGAAAAATGTCATCCCGAGCGAAGCCGAGGGATCTTCCCAAGTAAGATTTAACACGAAGTCAGAAAAGCAAAGGAAGAACACGAAGCATTATTTTCTTCATGCACTTCTCTTAACTTTTCTAACTTCGTGTTAAATCTTAAAGATCGAAGATCCCTCGGCTTCGCTCGGGATGGCAGAAAAATAATAGTGTGCACGAGCCTTAAAGCCGCCCGCGGCCAATCTCGTAGAGCATGATGCCTGTTGCGACGGCGAGGTTGAGGGATTCCGCGCCGCCCGCCATGGGGATTTTAACGAGTGCGTCGCAGGCGGACGCCATGTCCTCCGATAGCCCCGCGCTCTCGCCGCCCATCAGCAACAGCAGAGGCAGTTCGTAGAAAGCGCCCCGGTAATCGAGCGCCCGCGCGTGAACATGGGTGCCTACGATGCGCCCTTTCCATCCTTTGCGCCAGCGCAGGAATTCAGCGGGCGCGGCGCGGGCGACCGGAATACGCGCGAACGAACCCATGCTCGCGCGCACCGTCTCCGGCTGGAACGGATCGCAGCACTCGCCGATCAATATGATTCCGTGAGCGCCCGCCGCGTCGGCGGTGCGGATGATGGCGCCGAGATTGCCGGGATCGCGCACGGTTTCCAGCCCGACCCACAGGCCTTCTTTTATATCGTCCAGCGCCTGAAAGCGCTGACGGAACGCGCCCAGCACGGGCTGCGTATTATCGCGCCCGGTGATTTTTTGCAGAAGATCGTCGGTGACTTCAAGGCACTGACCTCCGGCGGCGGCGCAGGCGGCAATGGCTTCCCGCGCATCTTCCCTGCCCCGCTCCGAAAAAGCGAGCGCGGCAAGCTCCCATCCCTGCCCCAGCGCATCGCCGATATGGCGCATGCCCTCGACAAGGAACAGCCCTTCCTCCTCGCGGTATTTTTTTACGCCAAGAGAGCGCAGCATCTTCACGGCGGGATTGGCGGCGCTGGTGATGAGTTTAGGGTTGTTCATTGAATCAAAATTACCCGAACGGATTCATTGCGGCTATAACTTTATATTGCCGGCTCTGCTTTTACCGCCGGCGCGGGGGATTGCAGCAACGCCCTGACATGCCTTGCCATCATCAGTTCCTCGTCGGTTTTGATGACATGGACCTTGATGCCGCTATCGGCGGCGTGGATGGCGGCGGGGTTTCTGGCGGCGTTGAGGGCAGTGTCGGTTTTGACGCCGAGATGCGCAAGATTCGCGCAGATTTTCTCCCGCACCGCCACAGCGTTTTCACCGATGCCCGCCGTGAAGACGAGCGCGTCCAGCCCGCCGAGATCCGCCGTCAGGGCGAGCGCCTGCCGCGCGGCGTAAAGACAGAAAAGGTCGATGGCTTCTTTGGCTTCCGGCGCGGGGCTCGCCAGCAGTTCGCGCACATCGCCGGTCAGGCCCGAGACGCCCTTGAGGCCGGATTCCTTGTTGAATATCCTGCCGACCTCCGCCGCGCTCATGCCCTTTTGCTCCAGCAGGTGGAGGACTACGCCGGGGTCGATATCGCCGGTGCGCGTGCCCATCATCAGGCCGTCCAGCGGCGTGAAACCCATCGTGGTCGCCACGCTCTTGCCGTCCTTCATCGCGCACAGGCTGGAGCCGTTGCCAAGATGCATGACGATGACGCGGCCCTGCTTCACGTCCCGCGGCAGGACGGAAGCGATATATTCATACGATATGCCGTGAAAGCCGTAGCGGATGATGCCTTCGTCGGTGAATTTGCGCGGCAGCGCGTAAATCTGGCTGAGGCGCGGCTGCGTGCGGTGAAACGCGGTGTCGAAACAGGCGATCTGCGGCAGTTGCGGGTATTGCCCTGCAATCAGCTTTACGGCTTCCAGATTATGCGGCTGGTGCAGCGGGGCGAGCGGGGTCAAGGCTTCGAGGTCCGCGAGCGTTTTTTCGTCGATCCGGCACGGCGCGGAATAATCCCTGCCGCCATGCACGACGCGGTGGCCGGCGCCCGTTACATTGCGCTCGCCGATCAGTTTGCAGATCTGCGCGACGGCGGGCGCGTAATCGTCCTTGCCTTTGAGTTCGATGGTTTTGCGCTCCAGCGGCGCCATGTCGTCCGCGCGGTAGAGCCCGTATTTGATCGAGCTCGATCCCGCGTTGATGACAAGAAGGGTTTCAGGCTGCGTCATCCGGCCTCTCTATGCTTCGGGCCGTGGCGTACCGCGCGCATAAAGAAGCGCCATCGCCGAGGAATTGATGCGGGCCTGCACGTTGTCGGCGCGGCTTGTCAGGATAATCGGGATTTTTGCGCCGAGCACGAGCCCGCCGCTTTCCGCGCCCGACATGAACACCCGCGATTTGTAAAGCGCGTTGCCGGTTTGCACCTCCGGGCACACGATAATATCCGGATCGCCCGAGACTTCGGAGACTATGCCCTTGATCTTCGCCGCTTCCTTGCTGAAGATGATATCGAGAGCGAACGGCCCGTCGACTATTGCGCCGCGGATTTGCTTTGCCCTGCTCATTGCCACCAGCGCGCCCGCGTCGACGGTGGCCGGCATGTTGGTCTGGACTTTTTCACTTGCGGTGAGAATGGCTACTTTGGGCGCCTTGTTCTCAAGCCGCCAGAAGTAGTCGACGGCGTTCTGGACGATGTCCAGCTTGACGTCGAGATCCGGCGCGATATTGATCGCGGCGTCGGTGATGAACAGCGGCTTGTGGTAGCCCGCGTCCTGGGTGATGAATACATGCGTCATGCGGTGCTGGGTGCGCAGGCCCGCTTCGCGCGCGACGACCGGGTGCAGCAATTCCTCGGTGCTGATCTTGCCCTTCATGAGCGCTTCGACCTTGCCTGTCTTCGCGAGTTCGACCGCTTTTTCCGCGGCGTCGTGGCTGTGTTCGGTCGGGACGATTTCAAAGGCCGTTATATCGATACCCGCTTCCTGCGCCGCCTTTCTGATTTTCTCTACCGGGCCGACAAGGACGGGCGTAATCAGTTTCGCCGCCGCCGATTCGAAAGCGCCGAGAATGGAAAACGCATCGGTCGGGTGGACGATGGCCACTTTGAGTGGCTGCATGCCCGGCACGATCTTGTCCTGAATATACTTCATAATTTCTGCCCTTTTTCTCAATTAAACATAATGCCTATAAATATATAAGATTTGGTCAACAAGCCAGAGAAAAGTCAGGCGGCATAAAGAACCGTAAAAAAGAACCGGGCCGGAGCGCCTTTTCAGGCATCCGGCCCGGAACGTCAATATTATCCGGATCAGCCGATAGCGGCGGATTTCAGTTTTTTCAGCGGGCGGACTTTAACGCGCACGGAAGCGGGTTTCGCCGCTGCCGGCATCATTTCGCCCGTGCCCGGGTTGCGGACCAGAGTGCCTGCCTTGCGGGCGGGAACCTTGCGCAGCGTGATTTTCATCAGGCCGGGCAGGATGAACTGGCCAGCGCCTTTGGGGTGAACGGAGCCCAGCATGACGCCTTCCAGCGTAGCGAATACGCCGGCGGCCTGTTTGCGGGTGATGCCGTTTTCTTCAGCCAGGATGCCGATTAGAGCCGACTTGGTCAGCACGTCGCGGACCGGCTTTACCGGCGCCGGCTTGCTGGAGGCTTTGGATTTCGGTTTAGAAGCTGTCTTCTTTTTCTTGATAGCCATTGTGGTTTTCTTCCTCGATCTAGGTTGCGTTTACGTTAAACATCGAAAATATACCGTGATTTTAGGGCTTTTTTCAACTTCGCCAAGCTTTTTTATACTGTTTTTAAAAAAAATCCGCCGCGAAATTCGGCGCCCCGGTACGCGCTCCCGGAACCTTTTCCTGTCAAAAAACGTTGCAATGTACTGGACTTCCAGCATTTTACGAGGTTTTATCGGGTCAGAAAATCGGAGCCGCCGGAATGAGCAAAATGCAAAATAAATCCAGCCCGGACGTTATGAGCCTGCTTGCGGCGATCGTCGATTCGTCGGATGACGCCATCATCAGCAAGGATCTGGATGGAATCATCACCAGCTGGAACAAGAGCGCGGAGCGCATATTCGGTTATACGGCCGATGAGGCTATCGGCAAGCCGGTCACCATCCTGATCCCGCAAGACCGGCAGCAGGAGGAGCCGCAGATCCTCGCCCGGCTGAGGCGGGGCGAGCGCGTCGATCATTTTGAGACCGTCCGGCGGCGCAAGGAGGGAGGGCTTCTGGACGTCTCGCTGACAATTTCCCCGGTCAAGGACGCGCAGGGGCGAATCGTCGGGGTATCGAAGGTCGCGCGGGACATCACGCAGCGCAAGCACGCGGAGGAGGCCGTTAAAGACAGCGAAGCGCATTTCCGCCTGCTTGCCGATTCGATGCCGCAGATTATCTGGACCGCGCGGCCCGACGGGCATGTCGATTATTATAACGAGCAATGGTACCGGTTCACCGGGTTCGAGCGCGGCAAATTCGGCGATCTGAGCTGGGAGCCGATCATGCATCCGGACGATGCCGAGACCTGCCGCAGATTGTGGTATGAGGCTGTCCGCAGCGGCGAACCCTATATGATCGAATACCGGTTCCGCGACCGCCATGAGAACCGGTGGCGATGGTTTCTGGGCCGCGCCCTGCCCGCCCGCGACAGCGCGGGGCGCATCATCAAATGGTTCGGCACCGCTACCGATATCGACGAGCAGAAAAAAGTGGAAGACGATCTGCGGCGCGCCAATTCCGATCTCGAGCAGTTCGCCTATTCCGCTAGCCACGACCTGCAGGAGCCGCTGCGGACCATAAAAATCTATGCCAGGCTGCTTGCGGAAGATCACGCGGCGGAGTTGGGGGACGAAGCGGCGGAATTTCTTCACTACCTGCAGAACGCGGCTTCGCGGATGGAAATGCTGGTGCGCGATTTGCTCGCCTATACGCGGACCGCCAAACTCATTACCTCGACCGCGGAGACCGACGCGAACGACGCGCTCGAGAGCACACTTGCCGATCTCAACGCCGCGATCAAGGAAACCGGGGCCACAGTTACCTCCGATACCCTGCCGGCCATACGCATGGACAGGACGCATTTAAAGCAGTTGTTCCAGAACCTGATTAGCAACGCGGTCAAGTACCGCAGCCCCGACAGAAACCCGGTTGTAAAAATAAGCGCGGAGCGGAATAATGAGTTCTGGATTTTCACGGTCCGCGACAACGGCATTGGAATTGAACCCCGATATAAGGAGCAAATCTTTGGACTATTCAAGCGATTGCACAGCGGCGACAAATATTCCGGCACCGGCATCGGCCTTGCGATATGCCAGCGCATTGCCGAGCGTTACGGGGGGCGGATCTGGGTCGAATCCGAACCCGGAGAGGGCTCGGCTTTCCGCTTCGCCATCCCGGTCTGAAACCCCGGATACGGCGCGCAAGCCGCAAATCCTGGTTGTCGAGGACAACCCCGCCGATATTTTCCTGATCCGCCGGGCATTGAAGCGCGCGAATGTCGACGTGGAGCTTCACCTTGCCGGCGACGGCGAGGAAGCGACGGAATATTTCGACGAGATAGAAAACGATTCCTCGCTGCCGTGCCTTGACCTGATTTTGCTCGACATCAACCTGCCGCGCAAAAAGGGCAGCGAGGTCATCCGCCACATGCGCAGCCGGGAGCGGTGCGGGCAGGCGCTGGTGCTCGTCGTCTCCTCCTCCGACTCCCCGTCCGACCGCGAGGAAATGATGCGGTTCGGGGCCAGCGGGTATTTTCACAAGGCATCCGAATTCGAGGAGTTCATGAAGCTCGGCCATGTCGTGCGGGATCTTCTGGACGGCAAGGACGCGCCGGCCTGAGTTCGCGCGCCTACCGCCTGCCGCGCTGCGTTATATGCCGGATATGACGGCGTAACAGGCAGAACACGGTAAAAAGCCCCAGCCCCAGCCAGACCGCCGCCCAGAACGCCTCGGGCAGCAGCAGCATTTTCTGCAGCGCCTTGCCGTCGCTGCGCTCGCTGCCGCCGAGCAAAAGCATGTACATAGGCGATTTTATCGCGCTCGACAGCACGTAAAGCCCGGTGAACTGCATGAAGAATTTTTCGATCAGCGATTCTTTTGTCCTGAAAATGATGAGGAAAGGAACGGCGATAACCGTCAGCACCCCCCAGGTGACCGGGTCGCGCGCCCAGAAAATGGCGGTGACGATTATCATCCCGGTCATCAGCGCCGCGATCCGATCCGCGCTTCTGGCGGACACGTCATCGGCCAGAAGATAAATGAGCGCGCCCCAGATTATCGCGCCCGCATAACCCGCAAACGTCGCGACGATCTCGCTGCCGCCATGAAAGGTGCACAGGCCGGAGCCGTCGAGATTAAGCTCCACCCTCTCGATCCCCCCGCCCGTCACCACGGCGGCGATCCCGTGGCTGATCTCATGGAAAAAGGTCTCCATCCACTCAAAAGGCACATGCACGACCGGAACGGCCGAAAGCGCCAGCGCCCCCGCCAGCATCGCGCAAAAAACCGCTATATTATTATGCGTGAATTTGGCTATATCCACCTGATCCGCCTTATTGATCCGCCGCACCCCGCCGGACGGCAGCCGTTTCGGCTTTATTATAGCCGCAGGACAAGCAGCGGGCAATTCCCGGCCTCCCGCCTTGCCCGGAAAGAGAAACTTGATCCGGGCCCTGATAAAATGCTAACAACATCCCACACGATGCCGGCGTAGCACAGCGGTAGTGCCGCGGTTTTGTAAACCGAAGCATGGCAAGGGAGAGTGAAGTTTTCTATACTGGCCTGACGATTTTCTCCGATGGCCAGAAAATGGCGGAAATGCCGGCTTAGCACAGTGGTAGTGCAGTCGCTTTGTAAGCGAAAGGTCGCGGGTTCAAATCCTGCAGCCGGCACCATTTCCCCTCCGTGGGGCACTCCTGGGGCACTTTTAAACAAGAAATCACGACAAATCACGAAAACAGGACAGGCGGGAAACCCTCTGGGTCATATGGCTTTTCCGGCCCTCATTGCCCCGCCAGTGCCCCACACGGACGCATGTTGCGCGCAAACCTTTGTTTCTACGAAAGAATACGCAATAAGCGCATGAGTCCAAAAGACCGTTGCTGTGTGCCGCCACTGTTTGTAACGTGTTCCCAGCAGTGATGGAGATTCGCGCATGGCCAACATAGAAAAACGGGAAACGCCTGATGGCAATATCACCTTCCGTGTTAAGGTCCGCCTGCGCGGGCATCCGACGCAATCGGCCACCTTCGACCGCCTGACCGACGCGAAGAAATGGGCGCAGGATACTGAGAGCAATATCCGCAACCGCCGTCATTTCAAATATTCCGAGGCCAAGAAACACACGCTGGCCGACCTGATCGACCGCTATCTCGTCTGGGTGGAAAAGCGCAATCCGAAGCGCCACAAGGATATCGAGCCGAGGCTTAAATGGTGGAAGGCGCAGCTGGGCCATTGCCTGCTGGCCGATCTGAACAAAGCGATCATTGCTGAGAAGCTGGAAAAACTGGCCGCCACGCCGACAAGCACCGGCAAACAGCGCGCCGCCGGCACGGTCAACCGGGCGGCGACGATTTTAAGCCACGCCATCACTATCGCCGTCAACGAATGGGAGTGGATGCAGGATCATCCCATGCGCCGGATCCGCAAAATGCCGGAGCCGCGCGGACGGGTCCGTTTCCTGTCCGACGATGAACGGAAAGCATTGCTGGCCGCCTGTAAGGAAAGCGAAACCAAGCATCTTTATATGCTGGTCATACTGGCCCTGAGCACCGGTGCGCGGCGCGGCGAGATCATGAACCTGAAATGGCCGGATATCAATTTTGAGCGCAAGGTCATCACCCTGCATGAAACCAAGAACGGCGAACGCCGCCTGCTGCCCCTGACCGGCCTTGCGCTGACCCTGCTGCGGGAAAAGTACCTCAAGAGCCCTTAAAGATCTGCTCCCGTGATACTGCAAAAAGTGCGGATGGGGCCGGGTGTCGGGTCGCTCCGGCAGCATCAGATGTCCGCCGGGAACGAGCATGCGGTCCATCGCTTCGGGGATTCCGCTGCGCGCCTTTAAAATCTGGTAATCGTCATTCAGAGAAATCAGGCCGCGGTCGAACATCCAGTGCACCGTGCCGCACAGGGCTATGCCATTGCGGACTGAATCCGGTCCCTGCCGGGCTACAGGGCGAATATGGGCAGCCTGCACCTCCGCCCGGCCGCCGCCGTTGATGATACGCAACCCCGTCATGGCGCATGTCTTGTCATAGGCTGTTTTGACAGCCTCGGCAAAAGCCTGATCGCGGAAAGGACGATTCAGGATGGTTTGCACCATGGAGCGCTCAAATGGCGCCTGAGGATCTTCGCCCATGCCGGGAAATGGCGCTTGATCTGTCGGCTGCGCGGGTTGCTGGCCCAGAACATGCGTAAATCCCGTTTGCAAAATCAGCTGATATTCAGCCTCGGTGATATGATGGATGGCGCTCTGCGCGCGGCCGGGATTAATTTTTCCGTCTGCATTCAGCAATGATGTCTCATAATATGTGTCGCCTTCCTTGAAGGGCACCGGGTTTTCAAATTCCAGATAATGGCCAATCTCGGCATAGTAATGGTCTGGCCGCGCTGGATCAGGCCGCAGATCCTTGACTTGTGCGGTGGCGTAGTAAATTTGACGGCCATTATTGCGGCGCGGTTCGTAATAAATGATCCAGTCGCCGACCGTTGCCTCGATACGACCGAGATACTGCCGGGGGAAATGGTACCGCTCCTCCGGCAGGTCATCGTATATAGAGTTAATTTTTGAAACGAAAACGGCCTTGGTCATGCCGTCTATGTTACGGGAACGGCGTCCGTTTGTGGATTCTTATTTAATGCACTATCAGCGCTTTAGTTCGCATAAAAATAAACTATTCAGCTTCCAGCTTATAAGCCGTCCTGCCGTCGCCGCGCGTGAATTTTTCAAGAATGAAATCCGGACGCTTTTTCTTCTGCGTGGACAGGAATCCCCTGACCGAATGGTTCTGCCAGCCGGTGGCCGCGGCGATTTCCCTGACCGTGGCGCCGTCGGGCCGTTTCAGGGCGGCCATGACGGTCATGGTTTTCGTGACGGGCGCTGTCTTGCCGCCGGAGGACGGCGCTGCGGATTTTTTCACCGGCTTCGCGATTTTTCTGCTTTTTGGCTTGCTCATGGCTACCCCTTGTTTTCCGGTGCATATTCGCCTTCTCTGAAAACCATGTTGCAGAGGTGCCGGAGTTTTTCCTCGATGGCGCCTAGCGACCCGACATGGCCCCATGTGATGCTCTCGGGATCGTCGCCGAAATGATCTCCCGCCGCCTCCGTCAGCCGTTTCAGCATGGTCTGAATATTCGCGGCCCTGCCGATATAGGCGTCAATCGCCTCCTGTCTTTTTGTGGATTTGATCATCGTTTGCTTCTTTTGTTCGCCGTTGATCATAAATCCATGAAGGCGCGCTTTGGCCCTGTAATCCAGGCAATTCGACGATCATTTCATTGCTTTGTGCGGGGTATGGAAAAATTCCTTATTCGGCAAAAAATGGAGTTAAATCGTCCTTAAACCGCAAAAAGTGGAGTTGTGCGGGCTTCCGGGAGCCATAACCGATCATTTTGCCGGCGTCGGCAAAGCGATCCAAAAGGCCACCTCTGAGCTAAAATTTTTGCAGCATTTCGATCAACGTGCGCTTGCGGGGAAAACGGGCGCGGATGTCGGCGACATAGGCGCTGAAGTCATCCCGATCCATCAGACCCTGCAGGGCTTTCAGGTATTTTACGGCTTCCTCGTAAAAACTGCGGCCGGTCTGGACAACACACTCTTCCGTGAATGATCTATATATGCCGATAGCGGCATCGGGATTTTTCGCCTTTATCTCTTTCGCGATTTTCAGCATCAGCTCTTTCGCCATGCTTCCGGCCTTTGTCACGGCCCAGGCGTCTTCCGGTGCGCTACGGTCGAGATAAATCCGCGCGAGCGCGTCGCGGCGGCGGTAGCCGTCTTCGCCCTTTATGCCTTTTTTCAGCCAGGCGATTGCCCGGTCCTCCAGCGCCTGCGGCGCGGAACGTCTTGCGTCATCGGGGATCGTCAACCACAGCGCACTCATATCCTTCCACGCATTGTAATCGCCGCGCTGCTCGAAACTGCGCCAGAGCAGGTCCTGCGCTTTCTGGTATTCCTGCCGTTTGATGTAAAGCCCCGCGCGCCGCCACGGCAGGTTCTGCGCGAAGGGTGGCTTGAACGCGGCCAGACCCTTATCCAGCCATTGCCCGGCCTCGTCTTCGCGCCCGTCCGATAGGCATAGTTCCGCTATGTTTATATACTGGTTCGGCCATGACAGATCCCGCCCCATGAAAGCGATGCGCTCGTCGATGCTGCCGTCCGTCTCCAGAATCTCTTTCATCATCGAACGGATGGATGTGGCGCGACTGTCTTCCTGTGTGCCGGTATAAACGGCGATCATGCCGTGGCGTTTGATCTTCGGCTTTTCCTCCGGCAGGGAGGCGTATGCGTCTTTGACGAGTTTCTTGTAATGCTCCCATCCGGTCTTGCCGAGGATAGGCCTGAAATCCTCGATCCTGATCCAGAACAGCCAGTTATCACGGCGCTGCGCGAAGAGTTTTTCGGCCAGAAGTTCGGGCTTGAGTTTCGCCGCCTCGCAGGCGCGGCGGTAGAGCGGCCCCAGCTCGTCCAGCGCGGACGAACATTCGCCGTTGGAATCGTCAATGTTACCGATGGATTTTTCCAGCCGTTCGTAAAGATGTTCGCACAGTTCCGCTGCGACGGCGGGCTGGCGCGGCAGCACCTGTTTTTCGATGTCGTTTATGACCTCCGTCACCGGCGCGAACCAACCAGCCGCTGCCCAGTAATCGACAAAGCCGCGCGTTGCCGTGACCTGCGTGATCTGGGCACGAAATGACTTAAGCAGAGCCTCCGGCCTGTCCGGCAGACTCGCCGCCGCCGCGCGGCGCAACAATACGCGGCGGAAGTTTTTATTCTCCAGCGCGTACTCGCGGACCAGCGCGGTCAGATCCTCGCGCGCCAGGCCGTTCAGCCAGGTTTCGATCTGCTCCTGCCGCGTCGGCGGCCTTTTAGCCGGACCACCTTGTCGTGCCGGCGTTGCTCTGTCCTCCATGACGGTCAGCGCCGTGGCGACGATATGCTTGCAGATGCCGCCGAAATCCTCCATCGCCGGGCAGTCGCATGAGGCCGACAGCCCGTTGTCCCGCGCCCGGATTCGCACGCGGTAGGTTTCCGTTCCTTCCACGTCGGCCACGACCTCATCGTCGCTGCGGTTAATGATCTCGGCCAGATTCCGGGCATGGTAATCGACGCCTCGGTCGAACACCTTTTGCCCCGCGTTCTCCAGCAGCCAGTCGTGGTTGAGAAGGGATGAAAGAGTGTTTTTGTGTTTCGGGTTGGCCATGGATGAAAAGTAGAGGAAAAGAAAGTCAGGGTGAACAAAAAGTTGCGGCAATATATTTGATTCCTGCTTGTTCTGTGGTTTAAAATCGAAATGTAGGCTCGTCCGCCACGATGCGGAAGGAGTTACTAGGCCGCCCTTTGGGGCGGTCTTGGTCTTTGAGGAAATAGGAAATATTAACCGCAGAATATGCGGTGATTATCTGCCGTATTCACCGCACTTCATGCGGCGAATACGTCGCCATACCCATGAATTGCTGGTCTGCTGACGTCTTTGAGGAGAATCGGAATTGGTCCGATCACTTTGCCAGCGTCGGCAAAATGATCATCAGAGACGGGTTTTCACTAAGATATTCCTTGTTTTCTCCATAAATATAGAAAAATTCAGCTAAAAAGGAATCTATAGATTCTTGTATTTTAATTGTTAATTATAAACTAAACTATAATTTATTTTTATGTTGACAATTTTCATCTGGAAATATATAATTTCTTATAAAGGGAAATTTCCCTCAGAAACCCTGTAGAGAGAAATTATAGATTACCATGACCGCCAGAAAAGCTGAAATTCTCTTTAAAGATCAGGTGGCCGGTACTCTTGAGGAGACCGCTGGCGAGAGGACGCGTTTTGTCTATGGGCCGGACTGGCGGGAAGCCATCGCCTGCTGTTTTCCCATCACCCGGCGGGAGCATGAATGGGCGGCGGGGCTGCATCCATTTTTCGAGCATTTGGGCACGGAAGGCTGGTTGCGCGAACAGCAGGCGCGGGTCGCGCATATCGCGCAGGAGGATGATCTGGGGCTGTTGCTCCGTTACGGCGCGGACTGCATCGGCGCGGTCGGGGTTCGCCCGCCGCCCGCTACTGAACTGCCACCCGCCTTCACCGAGGCTGCCGCCAATCCCGGCCGCACAGTTTCGGGTGTGCAGAGAAAACTGCTGGTGACCAAAGCCAAGGGCAAAGACAATTTTTCTCCGGCGGCGGCAACTGGTCCCGCGCCCTATATCGCCAAGTTCAATTCGGAAACGATCACGACCCTGGTCCGCAACGAGGCTTTGAGCCTGCGCTGGGCGGTGGCCATTCTGGGCGCCGGCGAGGTCAATGAATTCACGCTGGGTCAGGTGAATAATGAAACGGCGCTGGTCGTGACGCGCTTCGACCGCGCGAAGGATGGCGGAAAGCTGCGGTTGGAGGATTTCGCGCAAGTATTGTGCAAGCCGCGCGGGCGCGATTACGGCGGAAAATATGACGCGAGTTATGAAGACGTGGCCCAGGTCATCAGGGATCACTCCGCGCGCCCGGTCATCGATCTGCAAAAATTTCTGCGGCGGCTGATCGTGTTTTCCCTGATCGGGAACTGCGACGCCCATCTGAAAAACTTCTCGCTGCTGGAAACGCCGGACGGGCTGCGCCTGTCGCCGGTTTATGATGTGCTAAACACCGCCATCTACCCCGATTACAGCCAGACACTGGCGCTATCGATCAACGGGCGCAAATGGCCCGTCGATTCAGTTGCGCGGAAAACTCTGGAGGATTTCGGCTTGGAAATCGGCGTCCCCGCTGCTGCCGTGAAACAGAGCTTTGAGGAAATCGGACGCAAGGCCCGTACGGCGGTGCCCATCATCACCCCACCGGCGGCAGAACCGCCGGAAGGTTTCATCAACCGCTTTCATGAGGTCGTGAACAACGCATGCTTAAGAATCCTTCAGGAATAAGTGCTCTCGATTGGCGCGAGCTGGTGGAGGAAACACTCCGCCGCCGCAAGGCTGAGAAGATGACGCAAAAGGAACATGCGGCGTTGGCGGGCGTCAGCATTCCCACCATCGTCGCTTTCGACCGGGGCGAGTGGACGCTCACGCTGGCCAAGGCTTTTGACATTTTGCGGGTTGTCGGGCTGGTCGAGGAACAGGGCGAGGACGGCGCGCATGATATTTTCGTGCAGGACGCCTTTAAACGGTGGCGTGATCTGACATCGAAACTGCCGGAAAATTCATCCGGCAGGATGCCGCATGGTTTTTACCGGATCGATTATTGGCTTGAGGGCGATCTTGAGGACGTTGAATTGCCGGAGCTGTATAGGCTCATGGAGAAAGCGGAAATCAAGAATACCGGCTGGCCCATGTTTGTAACCATGACCAGACCCGAATTCGAGCCGCAGGAAGTGGACGGCGTACTGGAAAGCTGGATCAAACCCGGAGACGCTGGCGTTGAGCGCATGATTCACGGTGCGGCCCATTGCGATTTCTGGCGGGCTGCGCCTTCCGGCAGATTGTTCCTTATACGCGGCTATGAAGAAGACGGGCAGGAAACATTCCCGCCAGCCACGATTTTGGACACGACATTACCCATATGGCGTCTTGGCGAGGGGCTGCTCCATGCGGCACGTCTGGCAAGGTTGATGGCCCGTGACCAGGATAGCGGCGTAACCGTCCATTTCCGCGTTCTCTACTCGGGCCTGAGCGGACGCCTGCTCCGTTCCTGGGCAAAGCCGCTTCTGGGCAATATAAATATTGAAGGATCCACCGCCCGTAGCGATGAGGCTGTCCTTGAAACGGTTATTCCCGCCACAGACATTGAAGCCGACCTGGCCCGATGCGTTTATCCCCTTGCGGCCTCCCTCTATGAGCGTTTTGGCGTATCCAGGCTTTCCTCCAGCTTTGTGGCCGGAGAGATAGAGAGCTTTTTGCAAAGACCCGCCACCGGCGGCGTCACATCGGCCAGAACACCCAGAAGATTCCAGCCGGGCGATATCGTGAAATTGAAGGCCGGCGCCTATAACCGGTTCAAGGAAAATTTTGATATCGATCCTGAGGAACAGGGAACCGTCACCGGTGTCGAGGATCATCCGCCGCCCACCGGCCCCACTTACAGGATCGAGGTCAGGTTTCCGCCGGATCGTGTTGTGCCGTACACTTTTGAGTCCGCTTACGAACTGGTGAAGCCGGTCGGCAAAACAAAGTGAGGCCGAAAAATACCGATGAACACACCGATGCTCGGTTGGGGAGCACTGGTGGGGCACTTGCACACAAAAACTGGCAAAAAGTGGCGAATTACGGCAAAAATCGAAACCGCTTAAATCTTTGATATGTTTGTTGTATCTTGCTTCTGGCTGTTGCGGTTTTTTGGCCGGAACATTTTTGTAAACCGAAGGTCGGGAGTTCAATCCTCTCTGCCGGCACCATTCTCAAATAGCGAACTTGTATCCAGCCTTTCATATTTCCTGACAAAAGCCCTGTTATAAAGCCTTTCCAGCCGCGCAGCGTAAGGTATGAAAACGTGGGGTCGGCCTGAATACTGGCCCGTTTTCTCTCCAAAGGGCCGTTTTTCTCCAAAAACCGAAGGTGTTTCGGGCCAGAAAACCTTATTCTTTTTCCGTTTGAAAACAGTATGTTAAATACATTTGCGGCAAGGCCAGTTTTAGGTTCCTTTGCGAACCGCTGGCAACGAAAACCAGCTATTTTGTGCCTTAAAGGGCAATCCCAAAGCCAAAATGCTTACGCTGCTCGGCCCAATTATCGGGGAAAGGCCGAAACATTTGGGATAGGGTCAAAGATCGCGGCTGACGACCGTTCAAAATGGCCTCGATGATATCCGGTGCCAGTTGCGTCATCCGGATGGTTTTGGCGATATAGGCGTGATCGAGCTTTTCGGTTTCTTTCAGGGTTAAAATCGTGACGTTGGGATCCTGATCAAACTTTTCCAGAAATTCATGGCCACGCACGACCGCCCTGATCAAGCTGTTATCAAATTTGGGCGTTTTTGGCGAGACGATTTCCTTCCCATCTGGTGATGTGATGTATTTTCTGCCGCCATGTCTTTTGAAAAGGACTGGCAATTCGATAGTCACAGGCCCGTCGATGCTAGGATTGTCGGTCGGCGAGATTACATCGGGCATGATTTCGTGCAAAAGGCCGACCATGCCAAGAGGCCGCAGCGTAATATTCACCTTCGTGGGATAAACCGTAATGCGATCTATCAATAAATGCACAAGGCGATATTGCTCGGCTGGAAATAATTCATCCCAAAGCAAATCGAATTGCTCCAGCGCATGAAGAATCTTGCGCTCGTTCAATTCGCTATCAGCTTTTGCCTGTTTTAAAATCCGCACAGCCCATTCAGGCCGAGACAAAAGGCGGCGCATTACCCTCCAAAAAAGTTAGCGAACCCAGCCTTGATTGCTTTTTTGCAATCTTTGTAAAGCGCGGCTGGCGCTGCTATTTCCTAGAGCTTCTGCGGACAGATAATCATTTACAGCTTCTGCAATATTCCCCAGTTTTTCATGCGCCCAACCCATGCCGTACAAATAAACAGCTTGTTCTTCGACCGTTGCGCCCGTTTCAATCTGGTTTATAAAATACTCACCAGCCGTCACCGGATCTTGTTCGGCCCGTTCAATTACGATCTTTTCCAGCGCTTGAATGTTTCCGGCATCTACAGGCGCGGATAACAAAAGAAGCGCTGTAAGACAGGGAAGGAATAAAGAAATCTTATTCATGATTTCTTCCCTTCACTAAGGGATTTCAACAATTCAAGGAAACCCCTACGTTGGAGTTTAGGGACCGAATCATAATAATTTATTAAATTGAAGTGTTCCTTCTTCAGGGCAGGGAATGGTTCTTCGGAGCTTTCAAGC